>Ga0075364_10001281_pt1 | contig 13540 bp, 13 predicted proteins | sample EndMetdeltDD1764_FD_71517 | JGI IMG/M metagenome (GOLD analysis project Ga0075364, IMG submission 71517) | Populus endosphere microbial communities from Tennessee, USA - Endosphere MetaG P. deltoides DD176-4 | ecosystem: Host-associated > Plants > Roots > Endosphere | place: USA: Tennessee... | reverse complement strand
ACCTCGCGCTGTTCAGCGGTGCGCACCTGGCCATCCGCCGGTTCACGCCGTATGCCGATCCGCTGCTGCTGCCGGTGGTCGCATTGTTGAACGGCCTCGGCCTTGTCATGATTCACCGGCTCGACCTGGCTGCGGGTGGCCCGTCGGCAAAAGGCTTGGGCGGCACGGCCAATCAGCAGATGCTCTGGACGCTGGTCGGGGTGATCGGCTTTTCGCTCGTCGTCGTATTCCTGCACGACCACCGCCTGCTCGCCCGCTACGGCTACGTATGCGGTATGACCGGTTTGATCCTGCTGATCATCCCCGCGGTGCTGCCCCGGTCGATGTCGGAGCAGAACGGCGCGAAGATCTGGATCGAGTTGCCCGGCTTCTCAATTCAACCGGCCGAGTTCTCCAAGATCCTGCTGTTGATCTTCTTCGCCGCCGTGCTGGTGGCCAAGCGCAGCGTGTTCACCAGTGCCGGTAAGCACTTCCTCTGGATGGACCTGCCGCGGCCCCGAGATCTGGCGCCGCTGCTGGCCGCCTGGATCGCCTCGGTAGGTGTGATGGTCTTCGAGAAGGATCTCGGCACCTCGCTTCTGCTGTATGCGTCGTTTCTGGTGCTGGTCTACGTGGCCACCGACCGGTTCAGCTGGGTGGTCATCGGGCTGGCGCTCTTCGCGGCGGGAAGTGTTGCGGCGTATTACGTTTTCGACCATGTCCGAGTCCGGGTGCAGACCTGGCTCGACCCCTTCGCCGATCCGGACGGCGCCGGTTACCAGATGGTGCAGTCGCTGTTCAGCTTCGCCACCGGCGGCATCTTTGGCACCGGACTCGGCAACGGTCAGCCGGGCACGGTGCCCGCCGCGTCGACGGACTTCATCATCGCCGCGGTCGGTGAGGAGCTCGGCCTGGTCGGCCTGGCCGCGGTGCTGATGCTCTACACCATCGTGATCATCCGCGGCCTGCGCACCGCGATCGCGGTGCGCGACAGCTTCGGCAAGCTGCTGGCCGCCGGGCTGGCGTCGACGCTGGCGATTCAGTTGTTCATCGTTGTCGGCGGCGTCACCAGGCTGATCCCGCTGACCGGGCTCACCACGCCATGGTTGTCGTACGGCGGTTCGTCGCTTCTCGCCAACTACGTGCTGCTGGCGATCCTGGTGCGCATCTCGCACGCCGCACGACGCCCGATCGACACCCGGCCGCAGACCACGCCGATCGCGGCCGCCAGCACCGAGGTGATCGAAAAGGTATGAACACCTCGCTGCGCCGCATCTCCGTGACGATCATGGTGCTGATCGTGCTGCTGTTGGCCAATGCCACACTGACACAGGTGTTTACGGCCGATGGGTTGCGCGCGGACCCGCGTAACCAGCGGGTGCTGCTCGACGAGTATTCACGCCAGCGCGGCCAGATTTCCGCCGGTGGGCAGCTACTCGCCTACTCCGTCTCGACCAACGGCCGGTTCCGCTTCCTTCGCGTGTACCCCAACCCGCTGACGTATGCCCCTGTCACCGGGTTCTATTCGCTGAGCTATTCGAGCACCGGGCTGGAGCGCGCCGAGGACACCATCCTCAACGGTTCCGACCAGCGACTGTTCGGTCGCAGACTGGCCGACTTCTTCACCGGCCGCGATCCACGCGGCGGCAATGTCGCGACCACCATCAATCCGCAGGTGCAGCAGGCGGCCTGGGACGCGATGGAGAACGGCTGCAACGGTCCGTGCAAGGGCGCGGTCGTGGCGCTCGAGCCGTCGACCGGCAAGGTCCTCGCCATGGTTTCGGCGCCGTCGTACGACCCCAATCTGCTGGCCACCCACGATATTCAGAAACAGTCCGCCGAGTGGCAGCGTCTGCGTGACAACCCCGACTCGCCGCTGCTGAACCGTGCCATCTCGGAGACCTATCCGCCTGGGTCGACGTTCAAGGTCATCACCACGGCGGCGGCGTTGCAGTCCGGCGCCACCGAGAACACCCAACTGACCGCTGCGCCCCGAATCACGTTGCCGGACAGCACTGCAACGCTGGAGAACTTTGGCGGGGCAGCGTGTGGCGCCGGCCCGACCACCTCCCTGCGCGACGCATTCGCGAAGTCATGCAACACCGCCTTCGTCCAGCTCGGCATCAACACGGGCGCCGACGCGCTGCGGTCGACTGGATTGGCGTTCGGGCTGGACAGCCCTCCCCCGCCGATCCCGCTTCAGGTGGCCCAATCCGCAATTGGCCCGATCACCGACGCCGCCGCCCTGGGCATGTCGAGCATCGGGCAGAAAGATGTTGCACTGACACCGCTGCAGAACGCGCTGGTCGCCGCAACCATCGCGAACAAAGGGGTGGCCATGCGGCCGTACCTAGTCGATAGTCTGAAGGGACCCGACCTCGCCAACATCAGCACGACGGCTCCCCACCAAGAGCGACAGGCGGTGTCCGAGCAGGTCGCAGATACACTTACGGACTTGATGGTCGCCGCCGAGCAGGTGACTCAGCAGAAGGGAGCCATCGCCGGCGTGCAGATCGCATCGAAGACCGGCACGGCGGAGCACGGTACGGATCCGCGCAACACCCCGCCGCATGCCTGGTATATCGCCTTCGCGCCGGCATCGGCTCCCCGGGTTGCTGTCGCCGTCCTGGTCGAGAACGGTGGTAACAGACTGTCGGCTACCGGCGGTGCCCTGGCCGCGCCCATCGGGCGCGCCACCATTGCGGCAGCGCTGCGGGAGGCGTCATGAGTCCCCGCGTTGGCGTGACATTGTCCGGCCGCTACCGGCTTCAGCGGCTCATCGCCACCGGCGGCATGGGCCAGGTGTGGGAAGGCATCGACTCCAGGCTGGGGCGCCGTGTCGCGGTCAAGGTGCTCAAGGCCGAGTACTCCGAGGACGCGGAGTTCGTCGAACGGTTCCGCGCAGAGGCCCGCACTGTCGCGATGCTGAACCACCCGGGCATCGCGAGCGTGTACGACTACGGCGAGACGGACATGGACGGCGAGGGCCGCACCGCGTACCTGGTGATGGAACTGGTCAACGGTGAACCACTGAACTCGGTGCTCAAGCGGACCGGTCGGCTCTCGCTGCGGCACGCCCTCGACATGCTCGAGCAGACGGGCCGCGCCCTGCAGGTCGCTCACACCGCCGGCCTGGTGCACCGCGACGTCAAGCCGGGCAACATCCTCATCACGCCGACGGGGCAGGTGAAGCTCACCGACTTCGGCATCGCCAAGGCCGTCGACGCCGCACCCGTCACCCAGACGGGGATGGTGATGGGCACCGCCCAATACATCGCGCCGGAGCAGGCGCTTGGCCATGACGCCACCGCGGCGAGTGATGTGTACTCACTGGGAGTTGTTGGCTACGAATCGGTTTCGGGCAAGCGGCCGTTCACCGGCGATGGCGCGCTTACAGTGGCCATGAAGCACATCAAGGAAACACCGCCCCCGCTGCCCGCCGACCTGCCGCCGAACGTCCGTGAGCTCATCGAGATCACACTTGTGAAGAATCCCGGCATGCGGTACCGCTCCGGCGGGCCGTTCGCCGATGCGGTCGCCGCGGTTCGGTCCGGCCGTCGTCCACCAAGACCGAACCAGGCGCCGTCCATCGGAAGGGCGGCACCGGCAGCGGTGCCCTCGGCCGCGCAGGCCCGGGCCGCCGCGGACCTCACCGGGCGGGCACCGGCGACCACCGCCCGGCCGCGCCCTGCGACCGGCAGCCACCGCACTCCCCCGCCACGACGCACGTTCTCGTCGGGTCAGCGCGCGCTGCTGTGGGCGGCCGGAGTCCTCGGCGCATTGGCGATCGTCATCGCCATCCTCATCGTCCTCAATGCACAGGACCGCAAGGACCGGCCGTCAACTCCGCCGACGGTGACGAATACGATTACCGAGACAACCCCGTTCCAGTCGCCTGCGGCGATGCCCGGTTGGACCGATCAGGTCACAGTCGGTCATGGTGAACAAGGAATCGGGGTACCCCGAATCGATGCGTTCACGTCACCTGCAAAAGTGCAGGTGACGGGCTCCGCCCCAGAACAGACATGGCAATGACCACCCCGCAACACCTTTCCGACCGGTACGAAATCGGTGAGATCCTCGGCTTCGGCGGTATGTCCGAGGTCCATTTGGCGCGCGATCTGCGGTTACACCGCGACGTGGCCGTCAAGGTGCTGCGCGCTGATCTGGCCCGCGACCCCAGCTTCTATCTGCGGTTCCGCCGCGAGGCGCAGAACGCGGCGGCGCTGAACCACCCGGCCATCGTCGCCGTATACGACACCGGCGAGGCGGAAACCGCGACCGGTCCCCTTCCCTACATCGTGATGGAGTACGTCGACGGGGTCACGCTGCGCGACATCGTGCACACCGAGGGCCCGATGCCTGCCAAGCGGGCCATCGAGGTCATCGCCGACGCCTGCCAGGCGCTGAACTTCAGCCATCAGCACGGCATCATCCACCGTGACGTCAAACCGGCCAACATCATGATCAGCAAGGCCGGCGCGGTGAAGGTGATGGACTTCGGCATCGCCCGTGCGCTGGCCGACGCCAACAGCGTCACCCAGACGGCCGCCGTCATCGGCACGGCCCAGTACCTGTCGCCCGAGCAAGCCCGCGGCGAAAAGGTCGACGCCCGCTCCGACGTCTACTCGCTGGGCTGCGTGCTGTACGAAATCCTCACGGGTGAACCACCTTTCACCGGTGATTCGCCCGTCGCCGTCGCCTACCAGCACGTGCGCGAGGATCCGGTACCGCCGTCTCAGCGCCACAACGACATCGCTCCCGAGCTGGATGCGGTGGTGCTCAAGGCGCTGGCCAAGAATCCCGACAATCGCTACCAGACGGCCGCCGAGATGCGCTCCGACCTGGTGCGGGTGCACAGCGGAGAGGCGCCGGAGGCGCCCAAGGTGTTCACCGATGCCGAACGGACCTCGCTGCTGTCGTCGACGCCGACGCAGGACCGGACACCGCCGACCGAGCACCTGCCGACACAGCAGACCGGTTATGCCGACAACGACGAACGCGGCGGCTCGGTGGGTCGCTGGCTCATCGCGGTCGCGGTCCTGGCGGTGCTGACCGTTGCGGTGACGGTCGCGATCAACATGTTCGGCGGCAGCACGCGCGATGTTCAGGTACCCGACGTGCACAACATGGCGCTGAATGACGCCACCGCGACCCTGCAGAACGCCGGCTTCAAGGTTCGCAACCAGCAGAAGTCTGATTCCAACGTGCAGCCCCAACACGTGATCGACACCGATCCCGCGGCGGGCACATCGGTCGGCGCCGGCGACGAGATTCTGATCAACGTGTCGAGTGGCCCGGAGCAGCGCGAGATCGTGGACTGCAAGAACGTCACCTATGCGGCTTGCGTCCAGAAGCTCACCGACGCCGGGTTCGGAAACTTCAAGGAGTCGAAGTCACCGTCGACGCCGGAGATGAAGGACAAGGTGCTCGCCACGATCCCGCCGGCCAACCAGACCTCGGCGATCACCAACGAGATCACGATCGTCGTCGGCTCCGGACCCGAGAGCAAACCGGTGCCCGACGTGAAGAACCAGACGGTCGATTCCGCCCAGCAGGTCCTCGCCGCGTCGGGTTTCACGAAGCCTCCGCCTGTGGTGGTCGAGGTCGACAGCACGTCGCCGAAGGGCCAGGTCGTGGGCACCCTCCCGCCGGCGGGCGACATCGTTCCCGGAGACACCCTGATTCAGATTCAGGTGTCCAAGGGCAACCAGTTCGTCATGCCCGACGTGCGCGGAGGGTTCTGGAGCGATGTCGAGCCGAACCTGCGCAACGCCTACGGCTGGACGGGCCCGCTGATCAGGGGTCCCGATGTGCAGAACAGCGGCCAGCGGTCCGCTGCGGTGGTGACTCAGAGTCCAGCGGCGGGCACGCCGGTCAAGTTCGACGACCCGATCACGCTGAGCTTCGCGTCGTAGCGGCCTGCACAGCGGTGGCCACCTCGCCCTCCAGCTGACGCACCAACGACTCCGCAGGCGCGGCGCCGCAGTAGGCCAGCCAGTTGGCCAGCATCCGGTGGCCGCCTTCGGTGAGGATCGATTCGGGGTGGAACTGCACGCCGTGTATCGGCAGCTCGACGTGGCGTACGCCCATGATGACGCCGCCCTCGGTGCGCGCGATCACCTCGAGCTCAGCGGGCACGGTGTCGGGCAGGATGGTCAGCGAGTGGTAGCGGGTCGCGGTGAACGGATCCGGAAGCCCTTGCAGCACACCGACATTGGTGTGGTGCACGGTGCTCGTCTTACCGTGCAACAACTCGGGCGCGCGGTCGACGGTGCCGCCGAAGGCCACCCCGATGGCCTGGTGACCGAGGCACACACCCAGCAGTGGGGTCTTCGCGTCGGCGCACGCCTTCACGAGCGGAATCGAGGCACCGGCGCGCTCGGGCGTGCCGGGACCGGGGGAGAGCAGAACCCCGTCGAAGTCCGCGGCGGCCTTGGCGACATCGGCGTCGGTGGTGAGGCGGTCGTCGTCGTTACGCCAGACCTGCGCGTGCACCCCGAGCTGCCCCAGGTACTGGACCAGGTTGAACACGAAGCTGTCGTAGTTGTCGACGACCAAGACCTGCATCAGCCCAGGTTACTGAGTCAGTAGCCGATGGGGCCCGCCGGCTTCGCGAACTTCATCCGCACCGGGTCGGTGTGCCCGACGAGTTGGAGCGCGGTGCCCGGTTGTTCGGTGTAGCCAAGCCCGAACCGCACCACGTATTGCTTGTACAGAATCACCAGCGGTGCCGCCGCCAGCGCGGCCTGCATGGCGGCGGAGTCGCCGATCGCGGTGATGACGTAGGGCGGGCTGTACGTGCGGCCGTTGAGCAGGAGCGTGTTGCCGACGCATCGGGGCGCCGATGTGCCGATGATGCGTTGGTCTTGCATCTGGATGCCCTCGGCGCCTGCGCTCCATAACGCATTGAGCACCGCCTGGATGTCCTGCTGATGCACCACAAGATCGTCGGGGGAGGCGTCGCGGGGGAAGCGGCCCTCCGCGTCGCGCTGGGCGTCGTTGAGTGTGACGACAAGGCCCGGCCCACGCATAGGGTCCAAACCCGCGTCCACGGCCAACAGGGCCGAGCGGTTGGTGATCGCCGCCAGGGCCGCGTCGGCGCCGGGAGAGCCGCCGTGATGCGTGTCGATGGTCGTCACCAACGAATCCCGCTGAGAGGTGAGCCGGTCCACCGACTGCTGAGCCTCGCGGACGAGGTCTACCAGTCGCGGCGCATCGCTGCGCCGGATCTCGGCGCCGCCAGAAACGCCGTGGGTGGCTGCGAGCAGCAGACCCGCGAGCAGACATACCAGCGGGACGCCGAAGCGCCACGCTGAACTGGCGCGAAGAGGAGCGGACTCCGGGGGCTGGTCCATGACTCCTCTCTTGGGATTCGGGGCTGGCAGGGTCGCTACGTTAGGCTCGTAGTTACATCGTCGCACCGTGTGCCCCGACTGTCCCCGAAGGTAACCATGCCCAAGTCCAAAGTCCGTAAGAAGAACGACTTCACCGTCAACCCGGTGAGCCGGACGCCGGTCAAGGTCAAGGCCGGGCCGTCGAGCGTGTGGTTCGTGGTTTTGTTCTGCGGTTTGATGCTGATCGGCTTGGTCTGGCTGCTGGTGTTCCAGCTCGCGTCCAATGCGATTCCGTTCCTCGCCGACCTCGGTCCGTGGAACTACGCCATCGCCTTTGCTTTCATGATCACCGGCTTGTTGCTCACGATGCGCTGGCGGTAGCTGTACCGACCATTGGTATGAATTTATCTTGGACTCCACGCGTTACCCGTTTAGCAACCTCGTGGTCACCAGATCACACTCATGTGATTCATCCCCATTGGGGATAGCACTTGTGGATAACCTCATTAGCAACGGTAAAAGGGTGTTGAGAACCCATGCAGCAAACTGAGTGGAGCCCACCCACGTTCGGAATCGCAGCTTGCGGCATATCCGGACTTATCTTGGCTATCGGTGCTGTGACCCTGATCACAGACACGCCCGGCCGCATTCTGGTCGGCATTGCCGCAGTGGGACTGCTCGTGTTTGCAAGCCTGTCTTGGCGCGCCCGGCCGAAACTGGCAATAAACGACGACGGGCTACTTATCCGCGGCTGGTCGCGCACAAACCTATTGCGGCGCGGCGATATCAAGATCATCCGCATCACCGAGTTCCGCCGCCTGGCACGCAAGGTGCGGCTGCTCGAGATCGACACGACCGACGATCGGCTCATGGTCTTCACCCGATGGGATCTGGGCACCGACCCGCTGAACGTGCTGGACGCGTTGACCGCCGCCGGCTACGCCGGCTCACGCTGAGTCGCCTACGACGTCAGGAAACCGTGATCGACTCGATCACCACCGGATCGGTCGGCCGATCGCTGCGGTCGGTGGCCGTGGTGGCGATGGCGTCGACGACCTTCTGGGACTCGGGGTCGACGACCTCGCCGAAGATCGTGTGCTTCCGGGTGAGATGGGGGGTCTTGCCGACCGTGATGAAGAACTGCGAGCCGTTGGTGCCGGGCCCCGCGTTCGCCATCGCGAGCAGATACGGCTTGTCGAACTGAAGCTCCGGGTGGAACTCGTCGGCGAACTGGTATCCGGGGCCGCCGCGGCCGGTGCCGGTCGGGTCGCCGCCCTGGATCATGAAGCCATCGATCACGCGGTGGAAGACCGCACCGTCGTAGAACGGCCCCGCCGAGCTGCCCGATGCGTTCTCGGTGCTGTAGTCCTTCGTGCCCTGCGCCAATCCGACGAAGTTCGCGACGGTCTTGGGGGCGTGGTTTCCGAACAGTGCGATTTTGATGTCGCCGCGGTTGGTGTGCAGGGTCGCGGTCGCTGTCTGAATGGGGCTCGTCACGGGATGCCAGTGTGCCACCCGCCGTCTAACGGCCTCCGCGGGGTCGCACTTGATGGCAGGCTGGAAGTCGATTGAAGATCGCCCCGCGGAAGAGGTGGACATGAGCTCGAAGACGGATGCCCGGTTGACGCCGAGCCAGCGGCTGAGCCGCGGCCTGAAGTACTCCGCGGTCGGACCGGTCGACGTCACGCGCGGCACGGTGGGGCTGAGCTGGCAGGGCGCACAGTCAGCCGTGGGCAGTGTCCGCCGGCGCATCGACAAGGGCCGGCTCGCCAAGGAATTGAGCGAGGCACAGGAGACGATCGCGCAGGAACTCGTCGCGGCGCAGGAGGTACTTGCGAGCCTGCCCCAGGTGATCGCCGACGCACGTAAGCCCAAGCGCCGGCGGCGGCCGTTGGTGTTGGCCGCCGTGGGCGTTGTGGTCCTGGCCGGGGGAGCGGTGGCATTCACGATCGTGCGCAGGTCGATGCAGCCCGAACCGTCGTCGCTGCCACCCAGCGTCGACGTGGTTCCCAAGCCCTAGTTTGCTGCAGCGCATCGCCATGGCCGTTTCAGTCTTTGACCTCTTTTCCGTCGGCATCGGACCGTCGAGTTCGCACACGGTCGGTCCCATGCGCGCGGCGGGCCGGTTCGCCCGTCATCTCGCCACCGACGGGCTGCTGCCGAACGTGGCGCGGGTACGGATCGAGCTCTACGGCTCGCTGGGTGCCACCGGAGCCGGACACGGCACGCCCGGCGCTGTCATTCTCGGGCTGGAGGGCAGTGTCCCCGAGACGGTCGACCCCGTCCTCGCGAAAGCACGGGTCGAGGAGATTCACGCGGGCGGAAAGCTGCTCCTGGCCGGCACCCACACCATCGATTTCGACCACACAGCCGACATCGTTTTGTCGTTGCAAGCCATGGAGTTTCACAGCAATGGCATGGTATTCCTGGCCTTCGATGGCACTGGTGACACGCTCAGCCGCCGCGTGTATTACTCGGTTGGTGGCGGGTTCGTCGTCGACGAGCTGGAAGCCAATGCGGGCCCTGGCGAGGACAGCGCGGTGCCGTATCCGTTCAACACGGCCGCGGAACTCGTGCGCCTGGCGACGGAGAACGGCTGCAGCATCGCCGAGCTGATGGCGCGCAACGAGGCGGCGCTCGGTCGCGAGCCCGACCTGCGGGCCGGTCTGCTGCGGATCTGGACGGCAATGCGCGAATGCGTCGAAGCGGGCCTGGCTGCGACGGGCACGCTGCCCGGCGCGCTGAGGGTGCGCCGCCGTGCGCGTTTGCTGGCGGAGACACTGGATCCCGATGATCCGTTGTATGCGATGGACTGGCTCACCGTGTACGCACTCGCGGTCAACGAAGAGAACGCCGGCGGCGGCCGCGTGGTGACGGCGCCGACGAACGGCGCAGCGGGCGTCATTCCCGCGGTACTGCACTACTACTCGCGGTTTGTCCCCGGTGCGACCGATGACGGCGTTGTCGAGTTCCTGCTGACAGCCGGGGCGATCGGTCAGCTGTTCAAGGCCAACGCGTCCATCTCCGGCGCCGAGGTGGGCTGCCAGGGTGAGGTCGGGTCCGCGTGCTCGATGGCGGCCGGCGGGCTTGCCGCGGTGATGGGCGGAACGCCGGCACAGGTGGAGAACGCCGCCGAGATCGGAATCGAGCACAACCTCGGGCTCACGTGCGACCCGGTCGGCGGTCTGGTGCAGATTCCGTGCATCGAACGCAACGCCGTCGCTTCGGTCAAGGCGATCACGGCGGCCCGAATGGCGTTGCACGGGGACGGAACTCATCACGTCAGCCTCGACACCGCGATCAAGACGATGCGCGACACCGGGGCCGACATGAAGGACAAGTACAAGGAGACGTCGCTCGGGGGACTGGCCCTCAACGTGGTGGAGTGTTAGTTAGAAAGGTGGTCCCACATGCGGGACCACGTTTCAGCAGATCCACATCCCCAAAGCGCTAGCCCTTGACCCAAAAGAACAAGATGAACCGGTTCTCGACGTCGTTGGTCTCGGTGGATAGAAGTTTCCAACCCTTGCTTGCCATGTCTGACATGTGCATGTTGATGGCGCCAGTGAACTGTGCCGGGTCGACCGCGGTGAAGCGTGGTCTGTACTCGTGTGAATCGAGCCAGGTGCATGTGTATTGCATAGCGACCGACTTTAACTCGCGACGCCGCTCGAGCAGCGAATCCTTGTGGAGCCTAGGAGATTCGAACTCCTGACATCTGCCTTGCAAAGGCAGCGCTCTACCAACTGAGCTAAGGCCCCTGATTTGGTCAGGACGGCGCGTCGGCCGCTGCGTGCCACACCTCGACGCCGTGCCGTGACCGCCACATGGTGACGACGACCGCCGCCACGCTGCCTAATGCGAACAGCACCACCAGCCTCATGGTGTGAACCTTTCCGTGGGGCTAGGAGGACTCGAACCTCCGACCTCTTCGTTATCAGCGAAGCGCTCTAACCGCCTGAGCTATAGCCCCGTTATGCAGGACGGACCGAGCGACGAGACTACCGCAATCGTAAGCCGCCGCCCAAACTCAATCCCGATCCGCCAGCGTCACCTCAACGCCGCCGACGAGATCTGTAGTCAGGTTGTAGATGAACGCGCCTACCGTCGCCATCGCCGTCAGAAGCACGATGTTCACCAGGCCGATCAACGCGGCGCCGCCGAAGATGGTTCCGCTGGACACCAGCTCGCCGCCGGTTTGGCCGCTGGCGCTGGTGAGCAGGTCGCCGACATTGCTGTTCAGCTTGCTCCACACGCCCATGCCCCCGAGCACCAGATACAGGAACGCGACGGCGATCATCCACACGAAGAACAGCGCGACCGACAGCACCAGCGACACCTTCAGGGTGCTCCACGGGTCGACTCGGCGGATCTGCATGCTGGCCCGCACCGGGCCCTTGTGCCTGGTGCCCACCTGGACGCGGCTTGCGGCCTGGCTGGGCCGGCTCGCCGGCTCCGCTGTGGTCCGCTCGGGTGCAGGCTTGCGCTGCTGCGGCGGCCGCGGGTTCGGGCCGGACAGATCGGGCAGCTCGCTGGGGTACGCCTCGGGCCGTGCAGCCTCCTCGTGCGTCGGCGACGGAGCCGACGGGCCCGACCCGCCCGCGATGAAGCGGTTAAGCCGCGCGTCGACGCCCGGGGGATGGCCGGCCGAAGCGTCGCTGCGCGGCGCTTCCGTGCGCGCATGCGACTCCGGTGACTGACGTTGCGGCGGCCGCGCCGCCCGCGCCGCCGGACCACGCTGCCAGGGCGGGACGTCACCGGAGCCGTTGGCGCCACCGGGGGCGTCACCCGCACGCGGGTACCCCGGCTCGTTCGGTGAACTCACCTACGGCTCCTTAACGTCGTTACGTTGCGTCGGCCTCGGCGCCGTCCGCCTCGGTCTCCTCGGCGTTGCGCGCAACAGCAACCAGTGTGTCGCCCTCGCCCAGGTTCATCAACCGAACGCCCTTGGTCTGCCGCCCGGCCTTGCGAACCTGGCGAGCCGCCGTCCGGATGACACCCCCGCCCGAGGTGATGGCGTACAACTCTGTGTCGTCATCGACGATCAACGCTCCGACAAGACTGCCACGCCGTTTGTCGAACTGGACCGTCAGCACCCCTTTGCCGCCGCGGCCCTGGACCGGGTACTCCTCGATCGCGGTGCGCTTGGCATACCCGCCGGCCGTCGCGACCAGCAAGTATGTGTCCTCAAGCACCACGTTCAGCGACAGCAGCTGGTCGTCGGTGTTGAACCGCATGCCCTGCACGCCCGAGGTGGCGCGGCCCATCGGCCGCAGCGCCTCGTCGGTAGCTGAGAACCGGATCGACTGGCCCTTGGCCGACACCAACAGCAGGTCGTCCTCGGCGGAGCACAACACGGCACCGACCAACTCGTCGCCGTCACGCAGGTTCACCGCGACTATGCCGCCAGAGCGGTTGGAGTCGAAGTCGGTGAGCTTGGTCTTCTTCACCAGGCCATTGCGGGTCGCGAGCACCAGGTACGGGGCGTCCTCGTAACTCTTGATCTGGATGACCTGTGCGATGCGCTCCTCTGGCTGGAAGGCAAGCAGGTTCGCGACGTGCTGACCGCGCGCGATCCGCGACGCCTCAGGCAGGTCGTAGGCCTTGGCCCGATACACGCGGCCCTGCGTGGTGAAGAACAGGATCCAGTCGTGCGTCGAACAGACGAAGAAGTGGTTGACGATGTCGTCCTGCTTGAGGCCGGCGCCCTGAACTCCCTTGCCGCCGCGTTTCTGGCTGCGGTACAGATCGGTCTTGGTCCGCTTGGCGTATCCGGTTTCGGTGATCGTGACGACGACGTCCTCGCGGGCGATCAGGTCCTCGTCGGTCACGTCGCCGTCCGCGGCGATGATGCGGCTCCGACGATCGTCGCCGTACTTGTCGACGATCTCCTTGAGCTCATCGCGCACGATTGCGCGCTGACGCTCGGGCTTGGCCAGGATGTCTTCCAGGTCGGCGATCTCGGCCTCGATCTTGGCCAGGTCGTCGATGATGCGCTGACGTTCCAGGGCAGCCAGGCGGCGCAACTGCATGTCGAGAATCGCCTGGGCCTGAATCTCGTCGATGTCGAGCAGCTCGATCAGGCCGGCCTTGGCGACGTCGACCGTTTCCGATGCCCGGATCAACGCGATCACTTCGTCGAGCGCGTCGAGCGCCTTGACCAGGCCGCGCAGGATGTGGGCGCGTTCGTTGGCCTTGCGCAGCCGGTAGGTGGTGCGCCGGAC
>Ga0075364_10001280_pt1 | contig 13543 bp, 4 predicted proteins | sample EndMetdeltDD1764_FD_71517 | JGI IMG/M metagenome (GOLD analysis project Ga0075364, IMG submission 71517) | Populus endosphere microbial communities from Tennessee, USA - Endosphere MetaG P. deltoides DD176-4 | ecosystem: Host-associated > Plants > Roots > Endosphere | place: USA: Tennessee... | reverse complement strand
GGGCACGCCCTTGGGCAGGCCGGTCGAGCCCGAGGTGTAGATCAGGTAGGCGGTGCTGTCCGGGTACAACGGGCGTACGCGATCGGTATCGGTGGGGTTGTCGGCGCGCATGCCGTCGAGGCCGGTGACGGCCTCGCGCAGAACAAGTTTCGGATCGGAGTCCGACAGGATGAAATTGAGCCTGTCCTCGGGGTAGGTCGGGTCGACCGGCAGGTAAACCGCTCCGGCCTTGACCACACCGAGGGCCGTGATCACCAGCTCGGGCGACCGGTCGAGCAGCACGGCGATGCGGTCCTCGGTGCCGATGCCCTTCGCGATCAACCAGTGTGCGAACCGGTTTGCCGATTCGTTGATCTCACGGTAGGTGTAGTGGCGGCCTTCGTAGACCACGGCCACCGCATCGGGTGTCCGATCGACCTGCGACTCCACCAGACTGGCCAGTGTCTGCGCCGGTGCCGCGAATTCTTCACCGGCGGAGACTTTCCGCAGCCAGTCGACGTCGGCGGGACCCATCAGCTCCAGGTCGCTGATCGGCGCGTCCGGGTGGGCCAGCGCGCTGTCCAACAGCACCCCGTAGTGCTCGACCAGTTGCCGAATCAGTGCGGCATCGAGAATCTCGGTGAGGTACTCGGCTTCGACTTCGACTCCGGCGTCGTCGAACTCGACCATGAACCCCAGCGGCAGCTGTGTGAACTGCGCGCGCAGGTCAGCACGTTCGCAGGTGATGCCCGCGGGGTTGAAGCCGTGGCCGTCGGCACCGCGCGCACCGAAGCTCACCCGGGTCATCCGCTCGGCGCCGTGGCGCCGGTCGGGGTTGAGCTCGCGGACGATGCGGTCGAGGTTGACGTTTTGATGCGCGAAGGCGCCGACCGTCGTGTCACGCGTATCGGCGAGTACCTCACGGAAGGTGTGACGACGTTGCGGTCGAAGGCGCATAGCGACGGTGTTGCCGAAGTACCCGATCACGTTCTCCAGTTCGGCGGTGCGATTGAGAACCGGTGCCGCAACCAGGAAGTCGTCGGCATAGGTGTAGCGGTGGATCAGCACTCCGAAGGCCGCGAGCAGCACCATGTAGGGCGTGGCACCGGAGTCCTTGGCCAGCGTGCTGACTCGATCGACGGTCGCCGCGGGCAGTCGCAGCGTGGTGCGCGCCGATCGGAAGGTCGTCGGGATCGCGGAACCGTTGGGGCCCGGCAGTTCCAGCGGCTCCGGGGGATTCGCCAGCGCGGTGCGCCAGTAGTCGAGGTCGTCGCCGGACGGGTCGCCGCCGTGCGCGGGGACCGGCACCGGCGCCCCGAGTGGTTCACCGCTGTAGGCCCGGGTGAGGTCGGCGAAGAACACCCGCCAGCAGCCGTCGTCCCATGCGATGTGGTGCGCGACGAGCAGCAGGACGTGCTCGTCGGCGCCGGTGCGGGCCAGGGTCAGCCGCAACGGTGCATCGGCGCTCAGGTCGAACGGAGCGCTGAACTCGCGCTGTGCGAGCACCTCGAGCCGCAACCGGCGGGAGTTCCCGGCGAGGTCGGACAGATCGTGCGCGGACCAGCCGGGGGCGAGCTCCTCGTGGACGGTCGGCTGCGGTTCGCCGTCCGCGTCGGCTGCATAGGTGGTGCGCAGCACCTCGTGACGCGCCGCCACCGCGTTGACGGCGTCGCGCAACCGCGCCGCGTCGAGTGGTCCGGTGATCCGGTAGGACAGCGAGACGTTGAGGATCGCCCCGGTCGGATCGGCCGCCTGGACGAACCACATGCGTCGTTGCCCATCCGACATTGCGCCGGACGATGCCGCGGGCTGATCCTTCGCCGTGAGTCCTCGCTCGGCCAATCTGCGCCGGAGTAGCTCCAGCCGGCGGTCGTCGAGCTGCTCGCGGGTATCGGCGATATCAGTCACGCGTGCTTTCCACTTCCTTCGTGAATTAGCGCAGGCTGTCCTAAGTTTGTGAGGCTACCCTAAATGACCTTGTCGATGACCCGTACATCCGGGTGGTGCCCGGTGGGGTGGACCACGCATAGCCGTAGCGTGAGCTGTGGTTACCGACGAAAGGACCGGTGGATGGATCTCGCAGGCGTAGGCGTATGGAGTTCACAGTTGCGCTACGGCGATGCCGGTGAGGCGGCCGAGGCCGCGGTGGAATTGGAGGAGCTCGGGTTCACCGCGCTGTGGATCCCCGACGTCGGCGGACCCGTCCTCGAATCGGTGGGCCAACTGCTCTCGGCGACCAAAGACGTGGTGATCGCCACCGGAATTCTGAACCTGTGGATGCACGAGCCTGCGGACGTCGCGACGACGTACGCGTCGCTGACCGCCGAACACGGCGAACGGTTCCTGCTCGGGATCGGAGTGAGCCACGCTCCGCTCATCGACTCGAAGGAACCCGGCCTCTACAAGAAGCCGCTCGCCGCGACGCGCGCGTATCTGGACGCCATCGATGCGACCGACAATCCGGTACCGGTCGCGAACCGGGTGCTCGCAGCTCTGGGCCCGAAGATGCTCGAACTGTCCGCGACGCGGTCGCGCGGCGCCCATCCCTACCTCGTCACGCCGGACCACACCCGCTACGCGCGCGAGCACCTCGGTGACGGGCCCCTGCTCCTGCCCGAGCAGACCGTGCTACTTACCACGGACAAGGACGAGGCGCGCGCTCTCGGAACCGATTGGCTGCGTTCGTATCTGGCGCTGCCCAACTACGCCAACAACCTGTTGCGCTCCGGCTTCACGCAGGACGACGTGACGAACGTCAGCGATCGGCTGTTCGACGCGATCATTGCCTGGGGCGACGAAGAGACCGTGCTGCGCCGGGTCAACGAACACCTCTCCGCCGGTGCCGATCACGTGTGCGTTCAGGTGCTCACCGCGGATCCGCGCGAGTTCCCCCGGGAGCAGTGGCGTCAGCTGGCGGCCGCTCTGAGCTAGCCGACACCTCGACCGACTGTGAATCTCACGACGTTTCGGGTGTGAAATCGTCGTGAGATTCACAGTCGACGCCGGAAGGGACTAGCCGCCCGCCAGTTCGGACATCACTTCCGCGCTGTCCATCCCGGCGACCTCCAGGTACACCTCGGCGACCATGTTCAGCCGGTCGGCGTCGGGCTCGCGACCGACGAGCCGGGCGGCCAGGGCGGACACACACCGCGCAGCGAACATGTCGGTGACCCTCACCGTCGGCGTATCCAGCCAATCCCGGACGCTGGCGACGACCTGGGTCGCCAGCACGGAATCGCCACCGAGAGAGAAGAAATCGTCGTCGACTCCGATGCGCTCGGCCCCGGTGTCACCGAGCACCTCGCTCACAATCGAGACGAGTGCGGACTCCAGTGGCGTGTTCGGTGCGCGGTAGGTGTTGGCGGCGGGAACGCCGGCGTCGGCCAGCTGACGGGCGGCGGCCTTGCGGTCGAGCTTGCCGCCGATCGTGAACGGAATCCGATCGGTCACGACGATGACCTTCGGTATCACGTGTGCGGGCACCAGTTCGGTCAACGCGGCAGTGATCGCGCGCGCATCGATGCCCGGGCCGTCGACGCGAACCAACGCCCCGAGCAGATCACGCTCACCGGGGATCACAGCGGCCACCGCAGCGTCGACGCCGCCGACCTGCTTCAGCGCCGCCTCGACTTCCCCGAGTTCGATCCGGTATCCGCTTATCTTGATCCGATGGTCGATGCGACCGATGAATTGCAGTGTCCCGTCGGGCAGGTAGCGAACCAGATCGCCTGTGCGGTACCAGGTTCGACCTTCGTGCTCGACGAATTTCTCCACGGTCAGGTCCGGACGCCCGCGATAGCCGCGTGCGATACCGCGTCCGGAGACCCATAGTTCACCGGGCACCCAGTCCGGGCAGTCCGATCCATCGGCGGCAACCACGCGGCAGGCGTTGTTGGTGAGCGGCGTTCCGTACGGCACCGCGGTCCAGTTCGGGTCGGGTTCGTCGACGTCGCAGATGGTTGCGTGGATGGCGAGTTCGGTTGCGCCACCGAGTCCGCGCGCGTGCACACCCGGGGCGCAGGCGCGAAGTCCACGGATGAGTTCCGGCCGTACCCAGTCTCCGCCGAGGAGCACGACGCGAAGCCCCGCCAGCCGGACACCGCCGACCGGCAGCAGCATCTCCATCCAGCCGGGCATGAAGTTCAGCATGGTGACGGAATGGCGATCGATCAGCTGGGCCCAAGTGTCGGGGTCGCGCCGGTACTCCTCATCGACGACGACGACGGCGCCGCCCGCGCGCAGGATCGCGAAGATGTCCACCACCGAGTGATCGCATTCGAGGGTCGACACCGCCAACGTCCGATCGGTCGGCCCGAGCTCGAAGTGACGGCTGACGAACTCCACGGTGTTCATCACCGCGTCGTGGGTCAGCTCGACACCCTTGGGCACGCCAGTCGAACCCGACGTGAACAACACGTACGCAAGCGCGGACGGCTCAGCCGTCTCCGGTTCCGTCGCCGCGTCACCACGGCTCGCCTCGGCGACGGTCAGCACCGGAACCGCGGCCTGAATCGGTGCGGCGTCACCGCACAGCAGCACCGCCGCCACGTCGCTCGACGCGAGGATGCCCGCGGCCCGTTCCGCAGGGTGATCGGCACCGATCGGGAGGTAGGCCGCGTCGGCGGCGAGGATGCCGAGCAGTGCCGGGATCTGATCGGTGCACTTGGGTCCGATCAGCGCGACGGCGTCGCCGGGCCGTACACCGTTGTCGCGCAACGCCTTCGCCACCGCCAGCGAGCGGGTACGCAGTTCGCCGTACGTGAGGTCGCCGTCGCGGCTGAAGACGGCGATCGCGTCGGGCGTCGCTGCCGCGTTGCGGAAGAACCCGTCGTGGAGTGCGTCACCGCTGGCCGGCGCGGTACCGCCGTTGACCGCGGCGCGGACAGTTCGTTGCGACTCCGGGACGGCGCCCGGATCGGGTGCGTCCCACGCCGCATCGTCGGTGGCGAGCCGGGACAGCTCAGCCAGGTGATAGGCGAACATCGCATCGGCGACACCGGGTCGGAACGCCTCCACGCGCACGTCCCAGTTGATCATCAGCCCCTCGGCCAGCGGAGTGGCCTGCGCATCGATGAGCACCTGTGGCCCTTGCGAAATGGTCCACACCGGCGCACCGAACTGATCGGTGACCTCACCCGCGAACAGGTCGCCGAGCCCCAGCGCGCTGGTGTACACGATCGGGGCGAGCGGTTGGGTCCCCCGGTGCCGTCCCAGGTCACGCAGGACGGACAGGCCGGAGTAACTCGAATGCCGCGCGGTTTCGTGCAGCGTGTCCTGCACCGTGCTAGTCCGCTCGGCGGCGGTGGTGGAGCGGGTCAGGTCGACGTCGAGCATCAGCGAGGAGGTGAAGCAGCCGACCAGCTTCTCCACATCGGGATGGAACTGTTCGCGACCGAACATCGGCAGGTTGAGCAGGAACCGCTGTCCGCTCGACCATTTGGCCAGAGCATTGGCATACGACGCGGCGACGGCCATCGCGGGGGTGAACCCGCGGCGGTGCGCGGCAGCGAAGAGCGCGTCGCGCGTCTGGACGTCGAACACGTGCCAGAGCCGGATGCTGCGGCGCGGGTTGGTCTGCTCGGCGAGCGGAACCAGCGGCAGCGCAGGCGATTCCGGTAGGTCGGGAATGCGGTCGGCCCACCACTGCCTGTCCTCATCGGATGGCCCGGGATCGGCGGCGGTCAACGCCGCCCGGTACTGGCGGTAGGTGTAGCGCAAATCTGCCAGTTCGCCGCCGCGGTAGAACACCGCGAGGTCGGCCATGAAGTTGCGATAGCTCAACGCGTCGGCGGCGTTCATGTCCATGTCCACGTGTAACCGCGTACGCCCGTCGGGGCGCAGCGACAGGCTCAGTTGGAGTGCGTCGCCGTCGAGTATCTGATGCGACTTCTCGTGACGGATCTCCTCCAACCGCTGATCGGCCGCGTCGGCGTCGAGGTCGCGTAGGTCGTAGACCGCCACGGGCAGGTCGCGGTCACCGATCCGCTGGGTTCCGTCGGGCAGGATCTCGACCCGCAGCATCGGGTGGCGCGCAACGAGTTTCGCCGCCGCGTCGCGCAGTCGCGTCGGGTCCACACCTGCGCCGTCGAACTCCACGTACAGGTGGGCGCCGACGCCGCCGAGCTGTTGATCGTCGTTGCGGCCCAGCCACATCGCGTGCTGCATCGGCGTCAGCGGAAAGGGATCACCGGCATCGGGTTCACCGTCGTGGTCGACCGACGGCGCGGGTTCGCCACCGCCGGAGCGCTCGGTGAACAGATCCGACCATGCGGCCACAGTCGGGTTCTCGGCGAGTGCGGCGAAGTTGACGTCGATCCCCTGCTTGCGCCACCGTCCGGACAGCGACATCATCCGGATCGAATCGAGCCCGGAGGCGATCAGATCGGCGTCGGGGTCGACTGCGTCGGGGGGCACGCCGAGGAGTTCGGCGACCTCCTCGCGGACGGTTCTGTCAACACCCACGTGTCCTCCAAATTAGTACAGGCTGCCCTAACTAACTTGGCGAGGCTACCTTATATTCGAAGCACCGCACACGCCTACCCGGAGGGGTCACACCACCCATGAGCACTGGTTTAGACCCTCAGCACAGCGATCTCACGACGGGGTTCGTTCCGTTTCCGCCCGATCGGGCGACCGCGTACCGGCGAGCCGGTTACTGGACCGGCCGGCCGCTCGACTCGATCCTGTCCGCCGCGGCGGCACAGTGGCCGGATCGCAGCGCGGTGGTCGATCCGGACGTGACCTATACGTTCGCCGAACTCGACACCACAGCTGACCGGATCGCCGCGGCGTTGACGGATCGCGGCATCGCCGCCGGCGACCGGGTGCTGCTGCAGCTGCCGAACTCGGCCCGGTTCGCTGTCGCATTGTTCGGCCTGCTGCGCGCGGGAGCGGTCCCGGTGATGTGCCTGCCGGGTCATCGTTACGCCGAACTGAGTCACTTCGCCGACGTCAGCGGTGCGGTCGGTCTCGTCATCGCCGACAAGGTCGCCGGCTTCGACTACCGGGACCTGGCTCAGGCTCTCGTCAACGACAACCCGCGCCTGACCCACGTGTTCGTCGACGGCGAGCACGGTCCGTTCCAATCATGGTCACAGCTGGCCGATTTCGAGGGGCCCCTCCGTGACCGGCCATCGTTCGACCCGGGCGCACCGGCATTCCTGTTGGTGTCCGGCGGCACCACCGGACTGCCGAAGCTGATCGCGCGCACCCACGACGACTACGTCTACAACGCCACGGCGTGCGCGCAGGCCTGCGAGATGACCGGTGAGGACGTCTATCTGGTCGCCCTGCCTGCGGGACACAACTTCCCGCTCGGCTGCCCGGGACTACTGGGCTCCATGACCGTCGGCGCCACCACGGTGTTCACCGCCGACCCGAGTCCCGAGTCGGCATTCGCGTTGATCGACCAGCACAAGGTCACCGTCACGGGACTCGTGAACGCACTGGCCAAGGTGTGGACCCAGGCGTGCGAGTGGGAACCCGTGCTTCCGACGTCGCTGCGCCTGGTTCAGGTGGGCGGCTCGCGGATGACTCCCGATGAGGCCCGTTACATCCTCGATGGACTCACGCCGGGACTGTCGCAGATCTTCGGAATGGCCGAGGGCATGCTGAATTTCACCCGCCTCGGTGATCCCGTGGATGTCGTCGTCAACACTCAGGGCAGGCCGATGTCCCCGCACGACGAGATGCGGGTGGTCGACGAGACGGGCGCGGACGTGGCACCCGGCGAAGAGGGCGAGCTGCTCGTGCGCGGGCCCTACACGCTCAACGGCTACTACCGGGCCGACGAGGCGAACGCACGCTCGTTCAGCCCCGACGGCTTCTACCGCTCCGGCGATCGCGTCCGTATCTTCGCCGATGGACCGCGCGCCGGCTACGTCGAGGTCACCGGCCGCATCAAGGACGTCATCCACCGCGGCGGCGAGACGGTATCGGCATCCGATCTGGAGGAGCATCTGTTCGCTCATCCGGCGATCTACGCGGCGGCCGCTGTCGCCCTGCCCGACGAGTATCTGGGCGAGAAGATCTGCGCCGCAGTCGTCTTCAACGGGCCGGCGATCACCCTTGCGGAGCTGAATCGGTTCCTCGACGAGCGAGGGGTGTCGGCGCATTCACGGCCCGACGTACTTGCGCCCCTGCCGACCCTGCCAAAGACCGCGGTCGGCAAGGTCGACAAGAAGAAGGTCGTGGCGCAGCTCGCGCCGACCTGACCGACCGGCGGTCAGGAGGCTCGAACTTCACGGGACTCCTCCGCGAGATCGGGGGACGCCAGCAGCTCGGTGATGCGTCCGGACACCGCCGCCGCGGTCGGGTACTCCCACAGCAGAGTCGGCGGCAGTGAAAGGCCGGTCTGCTTCTCGAGCTGACGCAGTAACCCGACGGTCATGATGGAGTCGACGCCGATCTCCACCAGCGGCAGCCCGGTGTCGACATCGCCGTCGGACAGCCCCAGTTGCGCCGCGACCGCGGCGACGACGCTCTCGGCCACCAACTGCGAGTCCGGCTCACCATTGTCGCCGACGAAACTCGTCACCACCGACTCCGATGCGACCGACTCCTCGTTCTCGGTGGGTGCCACATCCGCCAGCATCGGCACCCCGACAGCCGCGGGAAGCACCGGCAGGACAACGACATTCGGTTGACCGTCGCGCATCGCCAGGTCAAGCGCCCGCATCGCCTCGTCGGCACCGATCGTGCCCATGCCAAGCGCATCCAGCTGAGCGGCGACGAACCCCGACGTCGAACCCATTCCCATGCCGCGCCAAGCCGTCCACGCGATACTCACCGTCCGGTCGCCGAGTCCGCGACGATGCCGCGCCATGACGTCGAGGAACGAGTTCGCGCACGCGTAGGCACCCTGGCCGGGGAACCCGGCGAGGTAACCGCACGACGAGAACAGCACCATCCAGTCGAGTTGTTCCGGCGGGAAGACCTCGTGCAATGTCAGCGTGCCGTCGACCTTCGGGTGCATCGCCGCGGCGATATCGTCCGGTGTCGTGTTCACAAGCAGGGCACCGGCTTCCACGCCCGCCGCATGAATGACACCCCGCACCGGTGGCAGGAACCGCAATGCGGTGCGCAGCGTGTCCGCGGCTTCCGGTGCGCCGATGTCGAGCGGCAGGATGTGCACGGACACTCCGCGCTCCTCCAGAGCCGCGACGGTGCGAATCAGCTCGGACTCCGCTGCGTCCCGCCATTCGGCGCGGTCCAGCATGCCCGACCGCGACAGCAGCACGATGCGTCGCGCACCGATGTCGGCGAGCCGCTGGGCCATCCGCAGGCCGAGCACGCCGGTGCCGCCGGTGATCAGATACGTGCCGCCCGCCGAGCACTGCATGGGAGCCGCGCTGCCTCGACCCGCGAAAGCCAGGCGAGCCACCTGGGCGTCGCCGTCGCGAAGCACGACAACCGAATGACCGCGCAGCGAAACCAGCGCGTCGACAGGAAGTTTCGCGTCGGCCACATCGAGCACTCCCCCGAACACCTTGGGATGTTCGGCGGCGGCCACCCTCGCCAGACCCCACAGCGGCGCATGAGCCACGTTCGTGCCCTCGTGCACACGTCGGGTCAACACCCACACCCGCGCCTTCGCGCCACACTCGAGGACGTGCGTCAAGGTCTGCATCGTGACGTCGACGGACTTCTGCGGCGAGTCGTAGTCGCGCGGGAGCACCAGCACGACGGCGTCGCGATCAAGTTCCGCGACGGTCCCGATGATCTCGGCGGGCTCGGCGTAGACGGCGTACGGCACGCCGGCGGCGTCGAGATCGCGGGCCACGAACTGCCGCGTGTCGGCGTCGCCGCCGACGATGAACACCGCCGACGGCCGGTCGTCGGCCTGCCACGGCACCGAATGCCACGTCACGTGGTGCACCATCCGCGAAACATCGCTACCCGCTGGGTTTTCGAGTTCCTCGAAGGACATGCCGGTGAGCGACGCACGCACTGCGCCCGATTCCTCAGCGATCAGCACGTCGGTCGTCGTCGTCCCGGGTCGGCGATGCACGTGTAGGACGGCCACTGCCGATGGGCGGCCATACACCTGGACGCGTTCGATCCGGGCGGGCATCCGTAACCGCGGGGGTCCGTCGAATATCGTGGACGCCGCAGATGTCGCCGCATCGAGCAGCGGCGCCCATGTAGCGGGTTCGGTGCGATCGCCGTCGGCGGCGACGCGAGCGATCAATTCGCCGTCACCGCGCCACAAGTCGAGGATCTCCCAGCCGAACCCCATGGCCGCGACCCCCAGTGTCGCCAGGGTGTCGATGACGTGATCCGGCGGCAGCGCTTCGGTGCACCGTTCCCGTGCGGCGCGCTCGTCGAGCATCTGCCCCAGCAGGTCCTCGATGTCGTCGTCGGCCGCGGCGACCGCGCTGCTGTGGGTGAGCCACCCGCCGTCCTCGATCGAATCGTCCTCGTCCACGAGACGGGTGGACAGGGTCAGTCCGCGGTCCTGCAGGACCACCTGCACATCACGGGCCCGGCCCGGGGCAACGGGCGTCCGCAGCCGGACGTCGACGAGGTCGGTGCCGGATCGATCGGAGCGGGTGTTCAGATCAATGACGGCGCCGAGGAAGGTATTGAGAATCACTGCGGCAGGGACGATTTCGGTGTTCTGCACGGGGTGATTCCCCGGATACGGCCGGTTGTCCAGATCCAGTCGGGTCTGCCACATCGTGGACCCGACCGCTCCGGTCACGTCCATCCGCCCGCCGAGCAGGTTGTGTGCGTCCACGTCGTGCACGCCACGGCCGCCCGGCGGAGGTGTGGGCGTACGCCAGAAGCGGCGATGCTGCCACTGCGTGACCGGGAGGGTGTCGGCCCATGGATCGGCGGCGTCGACGCCGTGACGGACGGGTGCACCGTGGCAGTACAGGGCGCCCACCGCCGTCGCCACCGACTGCAGTTCGTCGCGTTCGCGACGTAGTACGGGAATGACCGCGTGGTTGTCGACTTTCACGTGCGTCAATGTCTCGTCGATCGAATGGGCGACGACCGGATGCGCGGACACCTCGAGGAACAGTCGGTGGCCGTCCTCGGCCGCGGCCGTCACCGCCTCGGCGAAACGGACGCGGTCACGCAGGTTGGCCACCCAGTAGTTCTGGTCACGCGGTGCATCCGAGCGTGGCTCCATCAATGCCGTTGTATACAAGGGGGTTTCGGCAGGACGAGGCGTTGGAAGCGCGGCGGTGAGCCGACCCAGTTCCGCGGTGAGGGCGTCCATCGCCGGACTGTGAAACGCCACGTCGGTATTGACCCGGCGGACCATCACGCCTTCGTCCGTCCAGATCCGACAGATGTCCTCGACGGCGTCGACGCTGCCCGACACCACGGTCGACGCGGGTGAGGCACTGATCGCGGCAACCACATTCGCACGGCCACCGAGCCGTCGCTCGGCTTCGGCGAAGGGCAGTCGCACCAGCGCCATCGCCCCGGCGCCCATCACCGACCGGAATCCGCGGGCGCGGTAGCACGCCACCGCGGCGCCGACGGCCAGGTCGAACACGCCTGCCGTCACGCACGCGGCGACCTCGCCGACCGAGTGTCCGATCACCGCTGCGGGGGTCACGCCTCGTTCACGCAGCACCGCGGCCAGACCGACCTGCATCGCAAACGTCAAGGCCTGCACGCGATCTGTGCCGCCGAGCTCCCCGCTGCTCAAGGCATCACGCGCGCTGAACCCCAACTCGCGGCCGAATACCGGATCGATCGCGTCGATGACCGCGGCGAATGCCGGCTCGCGGTCGAGCAGCTGCCGTCCCATGCCCGTCCAGTGCGATCCGTGCCCGGAGAACACCCAGACGGCGCCTGAATCTGCCGCCGCAAGCGCACTGCCGGTCACGACGCTCGGATCCGGCGCATCGCCGGCGAGCGCGTCCAGCCCGGCCACCGCACCCTCGATGTCCTCGGCGACCACAGTGGCCCTGACCGATTCGTGGGAGCGCCGGGACCACGCGGTGGCCACCACGCGATCGAGTTCGTGCTCACCTGCGCGCAGATGGTCGGCCAACGCCCGAGCCTGAGTGCGCAGCCGGGTGGCGGACCGCGCCGAGATCGGGAGGACCGTCGGCGCGGTGACCGCGGCACCGATCGGCGGTGTCGGGACCGCCGGCGCCTCCTCGAGCAGGATGTGGGCGATCGTGCCGCCGTAGCCGTAACTGCACACCGCCGCGCGACGAGCGCGGGTTTCGGAACGCTCCCACGGCTCGACAGAGGTCGGCACATGCAGTCCGCTGTTCGCCCAATCGACAGCCGGGGTAAGGGTTTTCAGGCCGGCGGTCGGCGGGATGGCCTCGTGATGCAGGGCCAGCGCCGCCTTGATGAGGCCGACCACACCGGCACCGCCCTCGAGATGGCCGACGTTGGGCTTCACCGATCCGATGCGGCACGGCGCGTCCGCGGGACGACCGGCGCCGTAGACCGACGCCAGCGCCCGCACCTCGGTGGGGTCGCCGGTCGGCGTTCCGGTGCCGTGCGCCTCGACGAAGTCGACGCTGGCGGGCGCCACCCCCGCCGAATCGCAGGCGCGCTGGAACATGTCTGCCTGCGCGTCGCCGTTGGGCGACATGATGCCCACCGTTCGGCCGTCCTGCGCGACGGCTCCCCCGCGCACGAGGGCGAGCACCCGGTCGCCATCACGAACGGCGTCCGCGAGGCGCTTGAGCACGACAACGGCCGCACCCTCGCCGCGCCCGTAGCCGTCGGCACTCTCGTCGAACGTCTTGCACCGACCATCCGGTGCGGTGGCGCCGGCCTCGTCGAGCACCCGGGTCAGTCCCGGGCCGATCAGCGCACTGACCCCGCCCGCCAACGCCAGTGACGTCTCGCCGGCACGCAGCATCTGGCACGCCTGGTGCACCGCGACAAGCGATGCGGCGCACGCGGCGTCCAGCGCGACGCTGGGCCCCCGAAGGTCGAGCAGATGCGACACCCGGTTGGCGATCCCGCACAGGGAGGTGCCGATGCCGGTCCAAGCCTCGATGCCCGGCAGGTCCTCCATGATCAATTTGCCGTAGTCGTCGGAGTTGACACCCATCAGGACCGCGGTGTCGGTCCCCGCCAGCGAGCGGGGCGGCACTCCGGCGTGTTCGAGCGCTTCCCAGCTCACCTCCAGGGCGAGCCGCTGCTGCGGATCCATCAGTTCGGCTTCGCGCGGGGAGACGCCGAAGAATTCCGCGTCGAACCCGGCGAGGTCATCGAGGAAGGTGCCCCAGCGGGTGGTTTCCTTCAGCACCGCAGCGTTGCGCGGGTCCCGGCGTAAGTAGGGCTCCCAGCGTTCTTCGGGCACCTCACGAATGTCACTTCGACCCTCGGTCAAGAAGGTCCAGAACTGCGCGGGATCGGTGATGCTGCCTGCCAGTCGGCAGCCGATGCCGACGATCGCGATCGGTTCGGGACCCTCCGAAGTCTGGCTAGCCTTGCCTAACAAAGCCCACGTCATGGTCGCATCCTGGCACACCCGCCCCAGTTTTTGGTGCCTACGCTGCGGCTATGCGGGACGCCCCCGCGTGGCGCCGATCACGTTGAGACGCGGCCTAGAAGCTGGTGACCGCAAGGGGCT
>Ga0075364_10001279_pt1 | contig 13546 bp, 11 predicted proteins | sample EndMetdeltDD1764_FD_71517 | JGI IMG/M metagenome (GOLD analysis project Ga0075364, IMG submission 71517) | Populus endosphere microbial communities from Tennessee, USA - Endosphere MetaG P. deltoides DD176-4 | ecosystem: Host-associated > Plants > Roots > Endosphere | place: USA: Tennessee... | reverse complement strand
GGGCGACCGTATGCGCCGTCCGGCCAGCGGTGGGACGCCGCTCTGGCGTATTGGCGCACCTTGCCCTCTGACGAGGAGGCGCGGTTTGATCGTGAGGTCCTCATCGATTGCACCGACATCGCCCCCATGGTGAGCTGGGGGACGAGCCCGGAGGAATCCCTGCCGATCACTGATGTGGTGCCGGACCCTGATGCCATCAAGGACGTGCAGCGGCGCGCGGCCGCGCTTGCCGCGCTGACCTACATGGGCCTGACGCCCGGTAAGCCACTGGCCGGGTTGCCGATCGATCGCGTCTTCATCGGCTCCTGTACCAACAGCCGGATCGAGGATTTGCGGGCCGCCGCGGCCATCGCAAAAGGGGGGCGCGCCAAGGTCCCTGCCATGGTGGTCCCCGGCTCGGGGCTGGTGCGCGCTCAGGCCGAAGCCGAAGGGCTGGACACCGTTTTCAAGCAAGCAGGTTTCGAGTGGTTGCACGCGGGTTGTTCAATGTGCGCGGCCATGAATGGTGACGTCGTGCCGCCCGGTGAGCGCTGCGCGTCGACATCGAACCGGAATTTCGTGGGACGACAGGGGCCGGACGCCCGGACCCACTTGATGAGTCCGGCGATGGCTGCTGCCGCGGCCATTACGGGCTGTTTGACCGATGTGCGTACGCTGATGGGAGGCTCGGCATGAAACCGTTTACGAAAGCAGTCGGCGTTGCGGCGCCGATCGAGGGTTCGAACATTGATACCGATCAGATCGTGCCGGGCCGTTTCCTCAAGCGGGATCGAGCCGAAGGCTATGGGCCTGTCTTGTTTCATGACATGCGTTTCGATGGCAACGGTCAAGAACATGCCGACTTCGTCCTTAATCGAGCGCCGTTTCGAGAAGCCACGATCCTCATCGTCGACGATAATTTCGGGTGCGGATCATCGCGTGAGGCGGCCGCCTATGCTCTGCATGATTTCGGCATCCGTGCGGTACTGGCGCCCAGTTTTGGCGACATCTTCTATAACAATGCCATGAAGAACGGGATTGTGCCGGTGCGGCTGCCCCTGGCAACCCTCGAGGCGGCGCGGCGCGCGATGGGCGCTGGCGCGGATCCCATCGTCACCGTCGATCTTGAGGCGTTGTCGGTCAGTCTTCCGGACGGCGTGCAGGCGGGATTTTCGATCGATCCGTTCTGGCGCGAATGCCTGCTCAAAGGCGTGGACGATCTTGAACTGACGTTGAGCATGGCCGAGGACATTGCGCGCTTCGAGTCTGCCTATCATGCCGATATGCCCTGGGTGGCCCTCAGCAAAGATGCGGTGACGTAACCGTCACGCTGGGGGGCACGAAATCAGCCGGGGCGTGGCCTCACGTCGAGCAAACCGAAGGTTGGATCGGTCTGCCCGACGGCGATGGCGCTAGGCGTTGCGGCTCACCAGAACATCATGTACCCAGTTGCCGATGCCCGCCACGGTTTCGTCGGCGTGCCATTGGCCCAGGATCTGGATGCCCAGCGGCATGCCAGCGACGGCCAGCGCGGGCACGTTGACTGCCGGTGCACCGAGCAGGGATGAAACGCAGCTGAATGACACATCGCCCGTTGGATAGGCGCTATCTTTAATGGCATCGATACGTGGCGCGGGACCGACCGCCGTCAGCGATATCAGTGCATCGCATTCGTTGGCAAGCTCTGACAATGTTTTGCGCGCCGCATCGCGCTGCAGCAGCGCGCCACGGTAATCCTCCAGGCTGACCGATTCACCGAGTTTCAACTGATTGATCAGGCTCGGGCCCAAGGTGCCCGGGTGCTGCTCGATCAGATTTTGCAGGCTCCAGTACTGCTCGCGCGCAATAATGCGCATTGACAGGCTGGCGCAGTCAGCGATGGCGCGCTCCAATGCGGCGATTTTGGCTGAATCCGCACGGCGCTTGATGGTCACACCCTGGCCCGCCAAGGTGTCCAGCGCCTCCTCAAACGCCCGCAGCGATTCGGTGTCCAGCGTATGCCAGTGTTCCGGTTCGAAAACCGCCAGCGTGGCTGGCTTGACAGGCGATGGGGCCGCAATCGCGCCGCGTAGTCCCGGGTGTCCCGGGTCACCGCCTGCGCGCAGAACGATCTCGCTTGCGGTTTCCCACATATCTATCGCAGATCCGGCATGTACGCCCAGATGGGATTGGCTGAAGCCCAGGCGTTCGCCCCGGTTGATGGCACCAAATGTAGGTTTGATGGCCCAATTGGCGCTGAAGCTGGCAGGGCGGAGGATCGAGCCCACCAGTTGCGAGCCGATCGCCACCGGCACCATGCCTGCGCCCACGACCGCGCCAGAGCCGCTGGACGACCCGCCGGGCGTACGCGAGGCATCGAACGGATTGGTCGTCGGGCCAGGATCCAGAAAGCCCAGTGCCGTCGTGACGGTTTTGCCGAGCACAATGGCACCGGCGTCGCGCAGCGCACGCACGATGGCGCTGTCGCGTTTCGGGAAATTGCCCTCGAATGCAGGGCTGCCCATTTGGGTCGGCATGTCCTTGGTTTCGATCAAATCCTTGATGCCGATGGGCATGCCGTCGATTCGCGAGCGCGGCGTGCCCGCCTTATAGCGCGCAGCGGATGCTGCTGCCGCTTGCCTTGCGCCCTCCTCATTCAGCACGACCCAGCCTTTGACCGTGGGTTCGCGTTCGTTGATCGTGGCCAGGCAGCGGTCCAGATACGCCTCAGGGGAGTCGGTGCCCGACTGGAAAGCCTCGCGGGCATCGAAAAAAGTGAGCGGACGGTAAGTACTGGGTTGGTAGTTCACTGATACTCCTTAGGTAGACCTAGTTGGCTTGGATGCCGGTTTCTTCGATAAGCGCCGTCCAGCGCTTGTTTTCGTCGATGAAGAAGGCGTCGAACGCTTCTGGCGTGCTGCCCTCGCTGGCCATGCCGATGGTGGCAAATCGTTCGATGATCTCGGGTTGCGCCAACACGGTGTTCAAATCACGATTCAACTTTGCCTTGATGTCTGGCGGAATGCCCGCAGGCCCGAACAGCCCGTACCAGGCTTGCAGTTGCAGGTCGGGCAACCCGGCCTCGGCCGTGGTGGGCAGGTCCGGCAGGCGTTTCAGGCGCTCTGGCGAGGCCACGGCATAGGCACGCAGTTTTCCTGCGTTGACATGATTGACGACATTGCCCGACCCGAACTGAACGAGCAGATCCACCTCGCCCGCAATGGCGGCCATGGAGGCTTCGAGTGCGCCCCGATAGGGGATGTGCAGGACATCCACATCCGCGCTGCGCTTGAACACTTCGGTATAGAGCTGGAGCGCCGAGCCTTGTCCATTAGAAGCGTAGGTGAATTTGCCCGGTGCCGCTTTCATGGCCGCAATGAGTTCGGCCATGTTCTGCGCCTTGACCGACGGGTTGGTCAGAACGAATACCGGCAAGCTGCCGATTTTTCCAATGCGGTCCAGGTCTTTGACGACATCCAGCTTGGCATTCTTGTTCAAGGCGGGCAGGGTGGCGAGTTCCGTGAAGGAAATCATCAGCGTGTACCCATCGGGTTTGGCGCGAGCGACGTATTCCGATCCGATCAGTGTGCCTGCGCCCGGGCGGTTTTCGACCACGACGGGCTGGCCCCAGATTTCCGAGAGTTGCTTGCCCAGCAGGCGCGACAGCAGATCGGCCGTGCCACCGGCAGTGGTGGGGGCCACCAGCGTCACCATACGGTTGGGAAAGCTATCGGCGGCAAGTGCAGGGGCTGCCGCCAGGCTGGATGCAAGGAGCATGGGAGCGACAAATCGGCGTACTAAGCGGGAAGTCATAACAAGCCTCGAGTGAAGTCAGTCAAACCACGATTCGCTACGATCTTGCGTTCGATTTTTGCGGCTTACAACCGAGATTATTTATGACACACTTAAGTTTTTGTTAAGCGAAAAACGCACCGTGCCCGATCTGCCCCCGCTCAACGCGCTGAGAGCCTTTCACGCGGCCGGCCGCCTGACCAGTATTTCCGCGGCTGCCGAGGCATTGTGCGTGACGCCCGCGGCCATCAGTCGGCAAATCAAGTTGTTGGAAACCTATCTTGGCGTGAAGCTGTTTCACCGGCAGCACCGAGGGATAGTCCTAACGCCGGCCGGGTCTGAGTATTGGCATGAGGTCGCGCGCTTGATGTCCGGCATCAGCCGCGCCACCGCCGATGTCATGGGCAAATCGCGCAAAACGTTCAAGATCCGGGCTCCGCACAGCATTGCCATGCAGTGGTTGCTGCCCCGTCTGGCCAGCTTCCATATGGCCCATCCCACGATTGACGTCAAACTCAGCACGGGCGCCAGTCCGCTGGATTTCGAAGCCGAGGACATCGATGCCGGCATTCAGTTGGGTCGCGGGGGCTGGAAGAACGTGATGAGCTACAAAATCGTGCAGAACGAGCTCGTTCCCGTATGTACGCCGGAACGCGCCCGGGTCCTCAAAGTGCCCGAGGACCTGGCGCACGAAACGTTATTGCATACGGTGGCGCGGCCTGACGATTGGGCGACCTGGTTGAGCGCCGCTGGCACACGTTCGGTCGATACTTCGCACGGTTTCACCTACGAATCCACCGAATTGGCCTATGCGGCGGCACTTGGCGGCTACGGCATAGCAATTGCTCAGAAGGCGCTCGTCGAAAAAGAGTTGCGCGACGGCCGGCTCGTCATGCCGTTCGATTTGCTGGTCGACATGGGCGATTTTTCCTATTACGCCGTGCTTCCGCTGGATTCTCAAATTCGTAAGTCAGCCGAGCTGGACGTTTTCCGTCAATGGGTGGCGAAGGTCGCCACGATGTCTTGATGGCGGGATTGCGTTTGCTTCCACCTGCGTCCGACGGTATCGTACGCAACCTGAATCCGAGTATCTATGGCGTGTGCGTGATCTATACCTATAAAGCAAAGCTTGATTCTCTTTCCCGAGTCCATGACATAGACGCGCAGACAGGAGCAGTGAGTAATGAAGCATTCTGAACTGGCATGCGAGCGCGAGCCAATTCACATTCCCGGCCGGATCCAACCGCGGGGTTTTCTGATTGCCGTCGATTCCAAGGATTGGACAGTGACACGGGCTTCGGCCAATGCATTGGCCTGCATCGGTGGCGACACACCGACGCCGATTGCCCGTACCGAATCCCAAAGCGTTGCGGAACGTGGTGGGCCGTCGCGCACAGCGTTGGACCTTGGTTCGGAGCTGGCTGCTGTCGACCGTTTCGAGCGCGACGCCGACTGGGCGCGCATTACGCACTTTATCGAACGCCTGCGACTGACCGATCGCTCTGCGCCCACCGTGCACAAAGCTGTCCACTATGCGCCGGTCGAAGTGGGCAGTGGAACGTACGTCGTCATCGCCCACGCCGCTGGCGCAGAGACGATATTCGAGTTCGAAGCCCGTGATGATGCGAGCGACGGCTCGCTCGACATTCTTTATCCTGATATCCGTGAGGCAATCGAGTCGATTCAGGCAGAAGTCGATTTGAGCGCACTGTTTTCGGTCGGCTCGGCGGTTTTCCGGGATCTGACAGGCTTTGATCGGGTGTTGATCTATCAGTTTGACGAGCAGGCCAACGGCACGGTGGTCGGGGAGGCCAACAGCGGCGCACTGCCGACCTACCTGAACTTGCGCTTTCCTGCCTCCGATATCCCTGCACAGGCACGGGAGCTATATCGGGCCAATCGCGTACGCGTCATTCCCGATGCTGAATACGTTCCTATTGATATCGTGGACCGGCCAGCCGTTGCAATGGGGCCTCTGGATCTGAGTTTCTCGGCGCTGCGCGCCGTGTCGCCGGTGCACCTTGAGTACATGCGCAACATGGGAACACCTGCGTCGTTCTCGGTATCCATTCTGGTCGATGGCGCGCTGTGGGGCTTGGTGTCATGTCACCACGCCCGTCCCAAGCAGGTGCCTCACCATGTGCGCTCAGCCTGCGATTTGCTGGCGCAGGTGCTCGCCACGCAGATCGCCGGGCAGGTGCGCAGTGCGCTGGATTCGGAGCGCGTGCAGCGCCAGCGAACCCAATCGCAGTTGCTGGCGTTCATGGCCCAGGAAGAACAGTTCTTTCTTGGGCTGACCGCGCACCCGGCCGAGTGGCTTGCCTTTGTCGATGCCGACGGCGCGGCAGTCGTCGTCGACGGTGTTTGCACCACCGCCGGGCTGGTGCCCGACGACGCATCGATTTTGAAGATCGTGACGTGGTTGGGCAAGCATCACCCCACGACTGAAGTCTTCGCCACGGATGCACTGTCGGAAATAATGCCGGGTACCCAACATCTGGCCGGCGTGGCCAGTGGCGTAGTGGCGATTTCCGTTTCTCAGATCCACAGTACCTACGTGCTTTGGTTCCGCCCCGAGGTGGTTCGCACCGTGAGTTGGGGCGGCGATCCCAACGCGAGCAAGCGCGTCGTCGGGGAGCGTCTACATCCTCGCGAGTCTTTCGCCTTGTGGAAGGAGTCGGTGCGCTTCAAGGCACAGCCGTGGTCGGTTGCGCAATTGGAGTCGGTGTCGTTACTGAGGCATGCGATTCTGGGGATCGTGTTGCGGCGCGCCGAGGAGCTGGCCGATCTGTCCCGGGAGCTCAAGCGTTCTAACAAAGAGTTGGAAGCATTCTCTTATTCCGTATCGCATGACCTTCGAGCGCCGTTTAGACATATTGTGGGTTATGGGGAGTTGCTGCTGGAGGATCCCGCCCTGGAGCAGGTTCCGAGTGGAAAACGGTACGTGAGCACGATTATCGAGAGTGCGCAGACCGCTGGAAAGTTGGTTGACGGGTTGCTTGGATTCTCGCAGGCCGGGCGTTCGTCGTTAAAAAGAACGACGGTCGATATCGACAAGGTGGTGGCTTATTGTCGCGCTATCCTCGAGCCCGACATGAAGGGAAGAAATATCGAGTGGGATGTGCCTGAACTGGGAAGCGTGGTCGCCGACGCCACCATGATGCGACAGGTTTTCCAAAATTTACTGAGTAATGCCATTAAATACACCCGAGGTAACAGTCTGGCGCACATTAGTCTGACGGTCGAACGAAAGCAGGGCATGGCAACGTTTTCGGTAAAGGATAATGGCGTTGGATTCGATATGGCATATACCAGTAAACTATTCGGCGTTTTCCAGCGTTTGCATCGCATGGAACAGTTCGAAGGCACCGGTATAGGCTTGGCCAATGTGCGGCGCATTGCGCAGCGTCACGGCGGCACCGTGTGGGCAGAAGGTAAAGTGGACGAAGGAGCCACATTTTATTTTTCAATTCCGGATCGGGCGGAATGAAAAGGATTTAGGAAGATGGCTGGCTACAAAAAAATTCTGCTCGTTGAAGACAATCCAAAAGACTTGGAATTGACGTTATTGGCATTGGCGCGCAGCCAATTGGCCAATGAGGTCGTTACTGCACGAGACGGTGTGGAAGCGATCGATTGGCTGTTTCGCATCAATGACCATGCCAGTCGGGAGCGCGACGATCCCGCGGTCGTGCTGCTCGATCTGAAGCTTCCCAAGAAGGATGGCCTGGAAGTATTGGCCGAAATCAAGGGCTCGGACCAGACAAAACACATTCCGGTGGTGATGCTTACTGCATCCCGCGAAGAGGCCGATCTCGTCGCCAGCTACAACCTCGGCGTGAATGCCTTCGTCGTCAAGCCAGTCGATTTCAAAGAATTTTTCGACGCGATCCGTAAATTGGGTATGTTTTGGGCTGTCCTGAATGAGCCTTACCCGTCGACGATCCCCGATACGGGACCCATGAAGGTGACGGAAGCCTGATTGCGTGAATGGATCAATGATCGACATCCTCCTGCTTGAAGATAATGACCTAGATGCTGACCTGCTCGGCATCCGGCTGCGTCGGGCGGGGGTTGAGCACGATATCAAACGGGTGTGGACACGTGAGGATTTTGTTAGCGCGTTAACGGATAACGCATTCGACATTATTCTGGCCGACTACGTTTTGCCGAACTTTGACGGTATGTCTGCGTTGCAGATCGCACGTGAGCTCAGCCCGGACACCCCCTTTATTTTCGTGTCCGGCACACTCGGCGAAGATGTGGCGATCGAGTCCCTGAAGACGGGGGCAACTGATTACGTCGTCAAGCAAAAGCTCGAACGCCTGCCGTCGGCAATCAAACGCGCGATCGATGAGTTCGAGTCACGTCGCGCACGTGATAACGCCGAGCAGCGGCTGCGAGATATCAACGTTTCGCTCGAGGCGGCGGTGCGCGAACGCACCGAAGAGCGCGACATGGTGTGGTCGGTGAGTCAGGATCTGCTGCTGATCTGTGATGCAAACGGCGTCATCCTAAGCGCCAATCCGGCGTGGTCGAACGTTTTGGGGTGGCAACACGATGCCATCGTGGGCCAGACCTTTTCCTCTTTCGTTGCCACGCAGGACCAGGCGGCTGCCGATGCTGCCTTTGCGCGACTCAAGCACGCGAGCCGCATACGCGACATCGATCTGCTGATTTCCCCGTTCGAGGGGGGCGATCGGTGCCACACCTGGAGTTTCTTCAAAACACCCGATGGCCGCTACTGCGGCTCTGGCCGGGATATCACCGAGCGGCTCGAGCTCGAGGGGCAACTTCGCCAGGTCCAGAAGATGGAAAACATCGGTCAATTGACCGGTGGCGTCGCACACGATTTCAACAACCTCTTGACGATTATTCTGGGCAATCTCGAGTCGCTGGAGCGTTTGCAGGACAGCGACGCGAGCGCAGAGCAGAAAGCGGCCTTGGCCAATGCTTTGCGCGGGGTCGATCGGGGCACCAAACTCACGAACAGTTTGCTGGCGTTCTCGCGCAAACAACCTTTGATGCCGCGTGCGGTAAATGTGAACGACCTGACCTCGCGCATCATCACGTTGTTGGGCAAAACGCTGGGCGAGCATATTCAACTCGAAACCGCGCTTTCCGACGAGGCCTGGCCCGCATTCGTGGATCCGAACCAACTTGAAAATGCCCTGATCAATCTGGCGGTCAATGCGCGCGATGCGATGGCCAAAGCGGGGCGCTTGAAAATCAGTTCCAGAAATCGCGTGCTGGATGCCGAATATTGCCGGTCGCATCCGAACAAAACCCCCGGCGAGTATGTCGAGATCAGCGTCACGGATACTGGCATCGGCATGCCTGCCGAAGTGATCGAAAAAGCGTTTGACCCGTTCTTCACGACCAAGGCAGAAAGCCAGGGAACGGGGCTGGGCCTCAGCCAGGTTTACGGCTTCGTCAAGCAGAGCGGCGGACACGTGCGTCTGGACTCGCGTCAGAACGTGGGGACAACCGTTGCGCTGCTCCTGCCTCGCAGCACCTCGGACCTGGTTGCCCAACAGAACGATCCTGCGCCGGTGGCAGCGAACGAGAGCGGACTCGCGTCCGAGTTCGTCCTGGTGGTGGAGGACGATCCTGATGTTCGGGAATTGTCCGTTACCGTACTCGAGGATGCAGGCTATCAGGTCATCGAAGCGGAAGACGGGCCGCAAGCCCTAAAACTGCTCGCCCAGCACCCTGAGACGACCATTCTATTTACCGATATCGGCCTGCCGAAGGGTATGAATGGTCGGCAGTTGGCGAGTGCCGTGCTGGCCAAGCGGCCCGACATGGCTGTTTTACTGACCTCGGCCTACGCGGCGTCGGCATTCGACATGACCGACGGGTTGGATCGCAATTTTGCGCTGTTGCCCAAGCCGTTTACGAGTTCCGATCTGACGCGCAATATCCGTTTGGTGGTCGAGGCGCATCGCGTACGAACGGCTGCGCCGCGCACAGCATCTGCACGGGCAGAAGTGATCCGACGCGTGCTCATTGTTGAAGACGATGACTTGGTGCGCGCCTTGGCGGCCGAAGGTCTGGAAGCGGAGGGGTTCAACGTTGTCCAGGCTGAGAGCATTGCACGCGCTCAGGCGCTGGTGCGCGACGGCGAATTGTCGACGTTTTACGCCGCTGTGGTGGATTTGAATTTGCCCGATGGGCGGGGCGATGCCTTTGCCCAAAGCCTGCGCGCACGTCGACAGGATATCCCTGTGATCTTGCTCAGTGGCGATATCGGGAGCGCGTTGCCCGCTACCGTCGATGACGAGGCGGTGTCGTTCTTGGCCAAACCCTACCGCATTGCAGACCTCGTCACGCAATTGCACCGGGTGGCAGCGCATTAGCTATCGCGTATAGAGGTGGTGGAGAAGAGGAGGATCGAACTCCCGACCTCGTCATTGCGAACGACGCGCTCTCCCAGCTGAGCTACTCCCCCGTCCCGCCAATATATACCACCACGACCGGAACACGCCGTCGGTATTAGCCCTAGGAGCAGGCATGTCGTCCTGACTACAGCGCCAGCGTGGCAATCACAGGCGTATGGTCTGAGGGTTGCGTGTTTGCACGGGGCGCCTTGTCGATATCGCATGCGGTGCAGAGGGATTTGAGCGCATCCGACAACAGGATGTGGTCAATGCGCAGCCCCGCATTGCGCCTGAAGCCGAACTGACGATAATCCCACCACGTGAAGGATTTTTCGGGTTGTTCGAAAAGCCTGAACGAATCGGTCAAACCCAGGTCCAGCAACTGCGTGAACGCCAGCCGCTCGGGTGGTGATACCAGAACCGAGCCCACCCATTTTTCCGGATTATGCACATCCTCGTCGGCCGGGGCGACGTTGAAGTCGCCCAGCAGGGCAAGGCGCGGGTAGGTCGCCATTTCGGTTCTGAGCCAGGCGTTCAAGGCGTCATACCACCGCAGCTTGTATTCGTATTTGTCGGAATCCAATGCCTGACCGTTGGGACAGTAGGCGCAGATGACGCGAATATCGCCTTGTGAGGACGGTACGGTCACGGCCACGATGCGCTGTTGCAGGTCTTCGAAACCGGGAATGTTGCGCGTCACATTGGCAGTTGGTACACGCGAAACAATGGCCACGCCGTTGTATGTTTTCTGACCCGCCCATTGCGCGTGGTAACCGATTTCCGTGAAGGCCGCCTCAGGAAATTTGTCATGCGCCAGCTTGAGTTCCTGAATACAAAGTGCGTCCACGGGATTGGCTTGAAGCCAGTCGATGACTTGAGGCAGACGTACGTTCAGGGAATTAACGTTCCAGGTGGCAAGGCGCATTATGTTGGACCAACGGTTCGGGCGGGTTTTTCAGGGCAAGACACGATGATAACCCGCAAGCGCGTCCCACCCACGGCGCGTGTATCGATTCGCCCTGGCGGGTTCAACGCCCTTTAGCGATTGGACCGCCTGCGACGATACCGCGTGACCGCCATGCCCACGAGGAGTACGGCTATCGTCGGCACCACCGCATCCAAGACGGCATCCAAAGACCATCCGGTAAAACCGGCCCAGGGTGGCAGGGTATTGGGTTCGCCAAAAGTAAACAGCTTGTATTCGCGCTGCGTGTGCTCGCGCGAGACAAACCAGGCGATCGCGAACGCGGCACCCAGCCACTGACCCGGCAGCGTCGTCTTGCGGAAAACGGCGATGCAGATCAACTGCATGAGGATGGCATAGGCTGCGTGTTCCAGGTGCGTGATGTTCATACGCTGCGCAACACGTCGTCCAGGGTGTTCAGGAGTTGATCTGCGTTTGCTTGGGAAAAGACCAAGGGTGGTCGAATTTTGAGTACGTTGCCATCCGGCCCGGTGGCGCTGAGCAACACGCCATTTTCACGCAGTGCATTGACCACGCGCGCCGCGCCCGCACCGTCCGGTAGGCCGGCGTCATCGGCGAGCGCCACGCCCATGAACAATCCCGCTGCGCGAACGGCAGCAATTGCCGGGTGCGTGTGTGCCAACTGGTTCATGCCCTCGTTCAGGTAGGCCCCCACACGGTGTGCGTTGGCCTGCAACCCCTCTTGCTCGATGACGTCCAGCACCGCATTGGCTGCCGCCATCGAGACCGGGTTGCCGCCGAAGGTGTTGAAATACCTGCACTGGTCGCCAAACGCGGCCAGTACGTTCGGCCGCACGGCCAGGCCCGCAACGGGATGGCCGTTGCCCATGGGTTTGCCCATCGTCACGATGTCGGGCACGATGCCGTGGCGCTCGAATCCCCAGAAGCTGTCACCCAGGCGGCCGAAACCCGGTTGCACCTCATCGGCGATGAATACGCCGCCGGCCGCGCGGATCGCGTCAACGGCGGGGGTCAGAAATCCCACTGGCTCGGTGAATACGCCGTCACTGGAGAAGACCGTATCGACCAGCAGCGCAGCAGGCTGGATGCCGTGAGACTGGAGGTCGGCAATCGCTTCGCGCACGTGGCGGGCAAACCGTTGGCCAACGACCGTGGCATCTTCGCCCGGGTGTTGCACCGGTGCCGGGACGGTTCGCACCGCCTCACCCAGTTTGACGTAACGCCCGAGCGAGGGGGACGCTTGCGCGATGCTGTCGGTCACGCCGTGATACGCAAACGCGGTGATGATCAGGCCTTGGCCGCCCGTGTGCTGACGCGCGATGCGCATGGCCAGGTCGTTGGCCTCGCTGCCGGTGCAGGTGAACATCGCGTGCGCCAGTTCGGCCGGCATCTTTCCCAGCAGCCGCTCGGCGTAATTCAGCACGCCTTCATGCAGGTAACGCGTATGCGTGTTGAGTATGGCGGCCTGTGCGGCAATGGCCGCCACCACGTGGGGGTGGGCATGACCCACCGACGCCACGTTGTTGTAGGCATCCAGGTACTGCTTGCCGTCCGCGTCCTCCAGCCTGACACCCTTGCCTTTGATCAAATGCAGCGGCGTGTCGTAGAAGAGACGATAGGCGGGCCCAAGGAGTTTGGCGCGACGGGCAACCAGGTCAGCAATGTCAGTCAAATCGATTTCCTTTCCGTGCGGGCGCAGGTTTGCAGCAAGGTATCGCGCGCATGATCGGGGTCGATCTGCGCGCAGGCAGCCAGACGTGCCCAGGACACCGCATTATTGCGCAAGAGATACGGTGCATTGTCGGGGTGCCGCGCCGCACGCCATCCACTGATCGAGACCACCATGGCCAGGCGCGCACGGATCAACGTAAACAGGACATCGATCTCCTGATCCGTCAGGGGGTGTACGGCGTGATAGGCCGCCACGAATTCTGCAATCGTCTCCAGCGGCGTATGGTCGGCGTCGATCTGGTAGGACGCTGCGACGGCCAGATCGTTGACGACGGGCGCGCACACCATGTCACCGAAATCCAGGATGCCGGCAATCCGACTTGAGTCGTCGGGCGATGCGAGCAGGTTATAGAGATTGAAGTCGTTGTGAATGGGTTGACGCCGCAGCGCGGCAAGGACCGGCTTTGCGCGGGTAGCGAAATCGTCGAACGCCTGCTCGACCAACCCGGCGTCGTGCGCAGCGGGAACGTGGGGCAACAGAACGCGCATGTCGTCGGCGCGCTGCAGATCCCAGGGCAGCGCGAGATCGCTGGCCGGATGCTTGAAGCCGGCCAGCGCGGTATCCAGGTACCCCAGCATCTCGGCGACGCTTTTGCGTTGTGCCGCGCTGCGGGGGGTCTGTGGCATGGGTGTGCCGGGCAGATAGGCAATCAGGCGCACCACGCGCGACTGTCCGTCTGGCGCTTGCACGGTAAAGCCATACTCCCCATCCACGTTCGCCACGACGCGCTGTACGGGC
>Ga0075364_10001278_pt1 | contig 13546 bp, 12 predicted proteins | sample EndMetdeltDD1764_FD_71517 | JGI IMG/M metagenome (GOLD analysis project Ga0075364, IMG submission 71517) | Populus endosphere microbial communities from Tennessee, USA - Endosphere MetaG P. deltoides DD176-4 | ecosystem: Host-associated > Plants > Roots > Endosphere | place: USA: Tennessee... | reverse complement strand
GTAGGATATAACGTGAATAGATTTTAAATATCTTCGAATTCCCGAAATTATTTCTCTTGCTTTTAAATATCCCATAACCACTAACTAGAAAATTTTCCTTTTATGAAAGAAACAACATTATGAATTTAACTGAACTTAAAAAAAACTCACCGGCTGAACTTGTTACCATAGCTGAAGAATTAAAAATAGACGGTCTTGGCCGCCTTCATAAAAAGGATATGATCTTTTCTATTCTTAAAGCACATGCGAAACGAGGCGAGGATATTTATGGTGCTGGGGTGCTAGAAATACTACCCGATGGGTTTGGTTTTTTACGCTCTTCAGAAGGTTCTTATCTTGCGGGGCCTGATGACATTTATGTCTCCCCTAGCCAAATCCGCCGATTCAATCTTCATACCGGCGACACTGTTTCTGGAAAAATTCGTCCTCCCAAAGAAAGTGAACGCTACTTTGCTTTACTCAAAGTAGACGAAATTAATTTTGATACGCCAGATAATGCTAAAAATCGTGTTTTATTTGAAAATTTAACGCCTTTATTTCCCGATGAGCGTCTCTGCCTAGAACGTGGGAACGGTAGCACAGAAGATATTACAGCCCGGGTCATCGATTTAGTTGCACCTACCGGGAAAGGCCAACGTGGGATCATCGTATCACCACCTAAAGCCGGAAAAACGATGATGATGCAAAACATTGCACAATCTATCGTACATAATTGTGCTGAATGTTACTTAATTGTTTTATTAATTGATGAACGCCCTGAAGAAGTAACCGATATGCGACGCTCTGTTAAGGGCGAAAGAGTAGAAGTCATTGCCAGCACTTTCGATGAACCCGCTACACGCCATGTTCAAGTTGCAGAAATTGTCATTGAAAAAGCAAAGCGTCTGGTCGAACATAAAAAAGATGTGGTGATTTTACTGGATTCCATGACACGTTTAGCACGTGCCTACAATACCGTGATTCCTTCTTCCGGAAAGGTATTAACCGGTGGTGTCGATGCGAATGCTTTACAACGTCCGAAACGTTTCTTTGGTGCCGCACGTAATATTGAAGAAGGCGGTAGCTTAACCATTATCTCAACCGCACTGGTTGATACCGGCTCAAAAATGGATGACGTTATCTATGAGGAATTCAAAGGTACAGGTAACATGGAAATTCACCTGGATCGCCGAATTGCTGAGAAACGTATTTACCCCGCTATCCATTTAAATCGTTCCGGTACACGACGTGAAGAACTTCTGGCAAAACCTGACGTATTACAGAAAATGTGGATTTTACGTAAAATTCTCCAATCAATGGATGAAATTGCGGCGATGGAGTTTTTGATCGATCGCTTAAAGGCAACTAAAACCAATAATGAATTTTTTGATTCGATGAAGAAATAAAATTCTTTATTTAAGGAAGCAACCCTCGTCATTGCACGTAATGACGAGGGTTTAAGTATGCGTAGGATGAACCTCGACTAATTGAATCTCATATTTAACTGGATTTTCAGGGCATGCCTTAAATCCACACTCAAGATAAGTAGAAATACCATTAAAAATCGTCAAAAGAAAAACCACAGCAAAAATAAAATGTGTTAGCCCTTGTAACATTTTACTTTTAAGCATATTGCTCTGTATCTCTAAATATTGTGAAGAAATACTAAAAAGAATGGCGATGCAACCAATAACACCCACACATAAAAGAAAAACCCAAGTATATAAATGCAACCCTAAAAAAGTAGAACCATAACCTGGATCATCGGGGATGATATGCAAAAATATCTGGCGTACCGACATGGCAGCTGTTAGTAAGGCTGAAAGTAATGAAAGGGTGTAATGACCCGGATGGATATTAAACTTCACGTTAAGCAAAAAACCAAACGCGATCGCTAAAATTCCAATACGCTGCAATAGACATAAAGGACAGGGTAATTCATGCAAAACCAGCTGTAATACAAACGCAACAAGCAATACAAAGCAAAGCCCTAATACATAAAGTGCATTAAAAACTTTAATAATTTTAGCAACTTTAAAACCTAGATTCCTAGGAGCAGGCATTCCAAACTCATTTTATTATTCTTTTTAGGAATCAATTTTACTAGTTTGTTTTTTTAATGCAATTCATTCGCTATAATTGTCAACACGCGCTGAGCCCCCTCTGACAGTATGCAAGCACTTTTTGAGGGAGAATTACTTAACTTATACAGCAATGGCGTGGCTTTAAGTGTGTGTAGGATGAACTTCTACTAATTGAATCTCATATTTAACGGGATTTTCAGGGCATGCCTTAAATCCACACTCAAGATAAGTAGAAACACCATTAAAAATCGTCAAAAGAAAAACAACTGTAAACGCAAGGTGCGTTACCAGTTGTAACGTTTTGCTTTTGAACATGTGACCCGGGATATCCGAATATTGTGGGGAAATACTAAAAATAATGGCGATATAAATAATGACGCCTACACATAAAAGAAAAACCCACGTATATAAATGCAGCCCAAAAACAGAAGAACCATAACCTGGATCGCCGGGTATAACATGCAAAAATATCTGACGCACCGACATTGCCGCTGTCAATAAAGCAGCAAGTAACGACAATGTATAATGCCCCGGGTGAATATTAAACTTCACGTTAAGCAAAAAACCAAACGCGATCGCTAAGATTCCAATACGCTGCAATATACATAAAGGACAGGGTAATTCGTGCAAAATCAGCTGTAATGCAAACGCAATCAGCAATAAAAGGCAAAGCCCTAATGCATCGAGTGCATTAAGAATCTTAATGATTTTAGCAACTTTAAAAGGTTCCATCATATTAAAACTGCAAAGCTAGCTGGTCAGTCAGATGATGCAGGAAGACAAATGCTGTCGCTAGAAAAAAGAAAATAAATAGGCCAATAGCAAGCCGCCTTTGATTAAACCAGGCCAGCAATACACAAATACTATAGATAAAAAATAAAGCTAACATCCGCTTTTCCAGCAAATAACAAATATAAGTTAGACTATATCTTCAAAAAAATCTATCTAGCAGACCCTCAACATACTTTAGCTTTGTAATAAAGCACGTATTCCTGCCCATGTCTCATTCATAGGTAACGATTCAATTAAAATTTGACTGGTTGAGTTTCTTTCAACCTCATGCAAATGTTGGTATAACACACGTCCATAATCACTCGCCTCTTCAGGCATCGTGATCCAAATCAGATTAGCATGGTTAATACGCGCAGGCTGTCGTGCCAATACTGTTATTGACGTTCCTTGGTTCAAATAGTGATGTACTGTATTTTCCAGCTCTTCCCTTTCTATCTGCCTTAATGGAAATCGGATACGGCCAAACACAGAAGAATCAACCATTAGCTCTGAATCTATTACTCTTTGTATCGCTTCTTGTGGAATAGCACCTAACCTTAAGAGTCGTGGAATACCGGAAGAAACATCCACAATCGTTGATTCAATACCAATCGAACATGCACCGCCATCAACAATCGCATCAAGTCCATCAGCAAACGCTTGCCTGACGTGTAAAGGCTGTGTGGGACTAAGATGCGTAGAACGATTGGCTGAAGGGGCTGCTAAACCCCCAGCAAATGCCTGCAAAATTGCCTGCGCAATCGGATGATCGGGGACCCTCAAACCAATTTTAGACCCGCCTCCAGTTAGCTCAGATAAAACGGATGCTTTTTTATTGAAAATTAAAGTCAGAGGGCCTGGCCAAAAACAATCAGCCAATCGCTGCGCGAGTGGGGAAACATCATTCGCCCACTCGGCCAGATCGTAATTTTGGGGAAGTAAAACGCTTAAGGGCTGAGTTAAAGGACGAGCTTTCAGCCTAAATATCCGCTTAACAGCGGATACATTTCTCGCATCCCCAGCCAGGGCGTAGACTGTCTCCGTTGGAAAGGCAATAACCCCTCCTTGCTGCAAAGAGAACACCAGTTTCTGTAGCTGCGCCTCAGACATTATGTTTACTTTTTCTTTAACTATTTTCATCTGGTTTTTCTATACCAGAAAAAAACAGGCTAAACAAGCATAATCCTAGCCGCCACTCATAGCTAAAGCGAATATAATTATAAACTGAATACTCTCTTACTTCATAAGCGATTTGTAGTTGCAGCAATCCATTTATTAAAGCAAACTAAAGGCGTAGCAACGATAGAACCCTTTCATTATTCGAACTCTTATTGGCTCATGCTGTTTTTTCTATTCATGGACTATTCTTTAATGAGGAGCATTGGATGCCTTACCCTTCTTCTAAAAACAACGTTTTGCCGTTGGTATGTTTCACCGTCATTGCCCTGGTGTTAGGCCTTGGCTTTAACACATGGTATACCGTAAAACATAAGATAAACTTACCCACCTCAGGCACGCAAATCAGTCACCCACAAAGAATCCCTGAGTTCCTACTGACCGAAGGTTCGGGCGACCCCTTTACGAACCATAGCCTAAAAGGCCACTATAGTTTTCTTTTTTTTGGCGACACACATGCACACTACCCCATGAGCATGCTCTCACACCTCTATACACAATTTGCCGAAGAGAAGCTGCCACTGCCTCAAGTTGTCTTTATTACCCTCGACCCCAAGCACGATGCGCAAAAAGTTGTCGCCGATTATGTAAAAACGTTTAATCCGGCATTCAAAGGCGTAACAGGCCCTTTAGTAGGCATTCAGCAGCTGAGCAAGCAAATGGGTGTCGTTTATATTCAGGCGCAACAAAGCAATTCCAACAATAAAAACCGCCCCCTCGACCATAGCGGCAGCCTGTATCTCATCAATCCTGCCGGACAGCTCATTGCCGTCTTCTCTCCGCCGCATAAAAAAGATACTATTGCTCAGAACTATAAGGCTCTCATGCGAGTACCGCAGGTAGCCAATGCAAGCAACCTTAGCGCCCATAACAAGCTATAACTAATAAATTCGCTATGAAAAAACGTGTCATCGTCGGCTTATCAGGAGGAGTAGATTCCTCGGTAGCCGCTTTATTACTTAAAGAGCAAGGTTATAACGTCCAAGGCTTGTTTATGAAGAATTGGGAAGAGGACGACACCGAAGATTATTGTTCGGCAAGCGCTGATATTGCTGATGCGCAAGCCGTTTGTGATCATCTGTCTATTCCTCTGCATACGATTAATTTTGCAGCCGAATATTGGGATCGTGTTTTTGCCCATTTTTTAAAAGAATATCAAGCAGGTCGTACCCCTAATCCGGATATCCTTTGTAACAAAGAAATTAAATTCAAAGCTTTTCTAGAATACGCTATACAACAAGGCGCCGATTTTATTGCTACCGGCCATTATGCAGGCATATCTTTTGCGAATAATGACTATCAATTACTTAAAAGTACTGATAAAAATAAGGATCAAACCTATTTTCTATACACCTTAGGACAAGAACAATTAAGCAAAATCTTATTCCCACTCGCTTTGCTTAATAAAACAGAAATACGAAAAATCGCTGAGCAAGCCGGGTTATTGAATCATAATAAAAAGGATAGTACTGGCATTTGCTTTATTGGCGAACGAAAATTCAAACGCTTCTTACAAAATTATTTGCCCGCACAACCCGGCAATATTGAAACCCAAGAAGGAAAACACATAGGCCAACACGATGGACTTATGTTCTATACCATTGGACAACGACAAGGTCTTGGTATCGGTGGCCTAAAAAAAACTGAATTAACACCCTGGTATGTGGCTGATAAAGCGCTGGACCGCAATGCCCTAATCGTGGTGCAAGGTCGCGAGCACCCTGCACTTTATTCCACTGTCCTTATTTGCGAACAACTGCATTGGGTTAATGAGCAACCACCGGCCTTCCCTTTTACTTGTACTGCAAAAATCCGCTATAGACAGCTTGAGACACCTTGCCATGTTATGCTGGATTCAGAAAACAAGCTGCGTGTTGAATTTGAGCAAGCGCAATGGGCTATTACACCCGGCCAATCGATCGTTTTCTATCAAGGTGCACGCTGCTTAGGAGGAGGAATTATTCATGGCTCGGTCTAATGCTTCTCACCGGCGATTAATTATTGGCTTAGGTGAAACTGGGCTTTCCTGTGCCCGTTATTTTAGTCGCCATCGTTTATGGCGAAAACGTTTTGCATTATTAGATAGCCGTTTAGATCCACCACTTTTAGCAACGTTTAAGAAAGAATTTCCTCACGTGCCACTGTACTTAGGTCCTTTCGATCCGCAATTGTTAGAACAAGCAAAAGAATTAATTGTGAGCCCAGGCATCGATTTAAATGAACCTGTTATTGCCAATGCAATCGCTAAAACCGGCATACGTCCTATTGGTGATATTGAATTGTTTGCTCAAAAAGCGCGTGCCCCCATTATTGCAATCACCGGTACCAATGCAAAAGGAACCGTAACCACCTTAGTCGGCGATATGATCCATGCCTCACAACGGACAGCTAAAGTAGGCGGAAATATCGGCAAACCGGCTCTAGATTTATTAAAAGGCGCTAAACCCAGTTTTTACGTATTAGAAATTTCTAGCTTTCAATTGCAAACCACTTATTCACTCCAGGCAAAAGTCGCAACGATTCTGAATATTAGCCCGGATCATCTGGATCGACATAAAACTCTAGAAAACTATACGCAAACAAAACAACGTATTTACCAACATTGTAAAACGGCGGTGTGGAATCAAGATGATCCCAATACGCATCCACACAGCCACTTTAAACCAAAACAAATCCTTAGTTTTGGTTTAAAAATGGTAAAACCTAATTCAGAAAAATTTGGCCTTCAACTATCAAACAAAAAAATTTACTTAGCTAAAGGCAACAAACGTCTTATACCGGTTGATAAACTTTTTATCAAAGGAAAACATAATTGGGCCAATGCTCTCGCCGCATTAACCATCGGAGAAGCCATTCAACTTCCCCTAACCTCAATGCTAGAAGCTTTATGCCAATTTAAAGGTCTAACACACCGTTGTCAGTGGATTAAAGAAGAACAAGGCGTCACTTGGTATAACGACTCCAAAGCAACCAATGTAGGTGCAACCATGGCCGCCTTACAGGGTTTAGGCCCTGCAACCCGAGGAAAAATTGTTTTAATTGCTGGCGGCCTGGGGAAAGGCGCTGATTTCAAGCTTTTAAAACACAGTGTTAAAACACATGTCAAAACAGCTATATTAATTGGCCAAGATGCCCCTCTATTAAAAACAGCATTGGAAAATGACACGTTAACACAAGATGCCCGCGATTTAGCACACGCTGTTTCATTGGCACAACAAGCCGCTTCACCAGGAGATGCTGTATTGCTATCGCCCGCCTGTGCAAGCATGGATATGTTTAAAAATTATGAAGAACGTGGCAATGTTTTTGCACAGCTAGTACGAGGAGAACCTTAACATGGCTAAAGCGATCCAACAGGAGGATTCCGTTGTTCTCTATGATCGCACGTTACTTTTTTCAATTTTAACGTTATTAGCATTTGGCCTCTTAATGGTCGCCTCCACCTCGATTGTCATCTCGGAACGTCAATACGGCCAAGCGTTCCATTACTTTTTCCATCAATTATTTTATTTGATATTAGGCATAGGAACAGGAGCCGTTATTTTCCAAATAAAAACAGATTATTGGAAACAAATAAGTCTTGCACTTCTAGTGTTAAGTATCGCTTTACTCGTCGTTGTTTTGTTGCCTGGTATTGGTAGGCAGGTTAATGGCAGTATGCGCTGGCTTGGGTTCGGCCCTTTTGGTCTGCAAGTATCTGAATTCGTAAAGTTAACGATGATCGTTTATTTAGCGGGCTACCTACTCCGCCAAGAAAAACAAGTACAAACACAAATACGCGGATTTCTAAAACCGCTGTTAGTTCTCGCGATTATTACGTTTTTATTATTACGTGAACCCGATTTTGGCGCCGCTACGGTTATTTTAGTCACTAGCCTTGGCATGTTGTTTTTAGCCGGTGTACGCATTTGGCAGTTTGCAATTCTATTTACCGGCGTGGTACTTATTTTAGGCATTCTTGCTATTAGCTCACCCTATCGTTTAGCCCGTTTAACGACCTTTCTTAATCCTTGGGCAAATCAATTCGACTCCGGTTATCAGTTAACACAATCTTTAATTGCGTTTGGACGTGGCGGTTGGTTTGGCGTTGGCCTAGGTGAAAGCATACAAAAATTATTTTATCTTCCAGAAGCACATACCGATTTTTTATTTGCTGTATTAACCGAAGAATTAGGCCTTATTGGCGGGTTATTTATGGTCTTATTATTTTCGGTATTAGTATGGCGCGCTTTACGTATCGGCCAACGCTGTTTTAATGCCGGACAACGTTTTTCTGCTTATCTGGCTTATGGTATTGGTTTAAATATCGCCCTGCAAGTCATGATCAACATTGGCGTCAATATGGGAGTACTCCCCACTAAAGGATTAACACTCCCTTTAATGAGTTACGGCGGCAGTAGTTTATTGATTACCTGTATGATGCTTTCACTATTATTACGCATCGATTATGAATATCGCCTAGCTGAATTTGGCTATCGTGAGTAAGCCATCCTCTTAGGATAGGTTGAGCCTATCTACAACTAATGCCACAATACGCCCATCTCCTTACAAGATATAGGCCATCTCCATGAAAAACCCTTTTGTAGACCATCAAATGGGCCGTATTCAGCATCTTCATTTTGTTGGCATCGGCGGTGCTGGCATGGGCGGTATTGCCGAAATCCTACTCAATGAGGGTTACACGGTTTCGGGTTCTGATCTACAAGAAAATAGCATGACCCAACATTTGCAACAGCTAGGTGCACAATTCAACCGTGGCCATAAAGCGAAGCATATTGATAAAGCGGACGTGATCATCTATTCCAGTGCCGTACCAAAAGATAATGTAGAAATTATGAAAGCGCGGCAAACACATATCCCAGTGGTCCCTAGGGCCTTAATGCTTGCCGAATTAATGCGATTTCGCTACGGGATTGCTGTCGCAGGCACACATGGAAAAACAACCACCACCAGCTTGGTGGCTAGTCTATTAGGGGAAGCAGGGCTTGATCCTACCTTTGTGATTGGTGGCTGTCTTAATAGTACTAATACACATGCACGCCTAGGTTCAGGCCGCTATTTAGTTGCTGAAGCTGATGAAAGCGACGCTTCTTTTCTTTATTTAAAACCGATGGTGGCTATCATCACCAATATCGACGCCGATCACATGGGCACTTATGACGGAAATTTTCAACGGCTCAAACAAAGCTTTATAGAATTTTTACGTCATTTACCCTTTTATGGCTTAGCGATTGTCTGTATAGATGACCCGATTATACGTTCTATTCTTCCTGAAGTGATGCGTCCTGTTATTACATACGGCTTCAGTAAAGACGCCGATATACGAATTACTTCTTTTAAACAAAAAGAGATTAAAAATCACTTTACTGTTTTACGCAAAAACCAAAAACCATTAAATATCACCTTAAATTTACCGGGACAACATAATGCCTTGAATGCTGTCGCAAGTATTGCGGTTGCAACTGAATTAAATATTGCTGACGACGTGATTCAAACTGCTTTAGCCGAATTTAGTGGTGTTGATCGACGTTTTCAAATCCTCGGTGAATTTAACCTTAAAAAAGGACGGGTTTTATTAATCGATGATTATGGTCATCATCCTAGTGAAATTGCGGCTACCTTAAAAACAATTCGTGCGGCTTGGCCCGATCGACGTTTGGTCATGACATATCAGCCGCACCGTTACACTCGCACACGTGATCTATTTAATGAGTTTGTTACGGTATTAGCAGATGTGGATCATTTGCTGTTATTAGATGTCTATTCGGCCGGAGAAACGCCTATCGCCGGCGCTGATAGCCTTGCACTATCAGAACACATTCGCCAACGCTCTGACTTAAGTCCCACGGTTATTGCCGATAAAAAACATTTATCGCGCAATTTGCACGACATTCTTGAAGATAACGATGTACTTTTATTACAAGGTGCAGGTGATATTGGCAGTATCGCACAACAACTTGCCTTGTCTAAATTCAGCATGGATTAAATAATGCAGAAACTCCGTGGCCGTTTGTCAGAAAATGTTTCGCTCTCAGATTACACCTCCTGGCGAGTTGGAGGTCCTGCTCAACGTCTTTATATCCCTAAAGATAGCGATGATCTGATTAACTTTCTAAAACAATTGCCATCCAAAGAACCACTGTTATTTTTAGGCTTAGGAAGTAATACCTTAATACGTGATGGTGGTATTAAAGCCACGGTTGTTATTACCCAAGGCGCTCTGAGTAAAATAGCGTTGTTAGAACCTACTGTGATCCGCGCAGAAGCAGGCGTTGCATCACCTGCATTTGCGCGATTCTCGGCAAGAAAAAACTTAAGTGGTGCCGAATTTTTAGCGGGTATTCCTGGCACTATCGGCGGTGCTTTAGCCATGAATGCGGGATGTAATGGTTCGGAAACGTGGGAGATTGTCAAAGCAGTAGAAACTATCAATAGGCACGGAGAAAAAAAACTTCGCCGTCCCAGCGACTATCAAATTGCTTATCGTAGCGTCAATGTTTTCCCCGATGAATTTTATCTAGCCGCCCATTTCCAATTAAAGCCAGGCGATAAAGAAAAATCCTTAGAAAAAATTCGATCGCTATTAGCGCACCGTACCGCGACACAACCAACCAATGAACCCAGCTGTGGCTCTGTATTTCGCAATCCTGAAAATGATTATGCGGCGCGTCTTATTGAAAGTTGCGGATTAAAAGGTCTAAAAATAGGTGCTGCCTCTGTTTCTACTAAACATGCTAATTTTATTATCAATGAAGGGCAGGCGACCGCTGCCGATATTGAAGCACTAATAGCAGAAATTAGTGATACTGTTTTAAAAAAACAGCATATTCAACTTATTCGCGAAGTTCATATTATTGGCGATAAGCTATAAATCTTGTAATTGCTTATTCATCAACTCAAATGATTCCTGTTCTGCCTCATCTTTCACTAAACAATGCTGCGATAAATGCAGAATGAGAACACTAAAAGGAAAAATCAATAGCATATCAAAAGGAAATCTAAGTAGACCCATACCGCCAAAAGGCCCTAAATAAGATAATAATAACAACAAGCTTACATAAGAAAAAAACCAATATAAACTTAGCTTATTGGAAAAACGGGTATTACGGTGATAAAAAAAATAGATAGTAACCCCCACCATAATGGCTAGATAGAGTTTCCAAATCACTGGGAACCCACACCAATAAAGCATTAAATTACAAACAAAAAAAGCACCGTGGCAAATAATAAAACTATTATCGAGTCTAAACGGACGATATTGCTCTGAGCGCAGTTTACGCAATGCTAACAAGCAGATCGGCCCAACACCATAAGAAAAAATGCTTGCTGAAGCTAGAAATCCCACCATTTTTTGCCATCCTGGAAAAGGCAAAAATGATAATGCACCCACCAAAAAGTTAGCATATAAGGTCACGTACGGAATTTGATGTCTATTCACTTTTAAAAAAATCTTCGGTAAATATTTATTAAGTGCCATACCGTACAAAATACGTGAGGTGGCAGCGGTATAAACCAAGGTTGTACCTAAAGGCGAAAAAGCGGCGTCAAACAGTAATAAAGTAGCGACCACACTCAGTCCTAATAAAAGTGTTAAACCCACTAACGGGCCACTATCGCCTGGAAACGTCAACGGATGCCAACCCTGCTGTAGATATACTTTTGGAATTGCCATTAAAAAAGCAAGCTGCAAGCTAAAATATAAAATTAATCCAATTAAAATTGCACCTAACATCGCAATAGGAATCGTTTTTTGCGGATCTTTCACTTCACCCGCCAACATTAAACCGTTTTGAAATCCCGTAAAAGCAAAAGCAATACCACCTGCTGACAGCGCAGAAAATATTTGCATCCAACTTTCTTCTGTCGTCAACGTAAAATGAATATTGTCAAAAGAAGGCGATGTATGAATCAATGACACAATGGCAATAGAGGGGAGAATGAATTTTATGATGCTGGCATATTTATTACATTCAGTCAGAAATTTAATGCCATAGGTATTAAGCAATACAACGGCAAACATAATCGCTAACGCAGCGGCATACCCACTATGTGAAAGCTTGAAATAATAGGCTTCTTTAACGAGTAATGCGGGAAAAAAATGACTGCTATATTGCAAAATAGCTTGAATTTCTATCGGCGTCATCACCACGTAAGATAGCCAAGTGACCCAAGAAAATAAAAACCCAACCTCCCTACCATGGGTAAATGTCGGATAATTAGACATTCCACCGGAGAATGGCAACATTGTACCTAACTCGCACAGCGGTAACGCGATCAATAGCATAAAAACGGCGGCGATAACCCAGCTTATTAATGCATTCGGTCCTGCCATTTTCGCCCCAAGAAAAGGCGTAAATAACCACCCTGATCCAATCATACCGCCGGCAGCAACAATGAGTATATTCGTCGTAGAGATATCGCGCTTTAACAATTTAATCTCCGTATCATGCGCTAATTTTTAGCGTCATATATGCCAACCTACCCATCAAGGATAGCAAATATGTGAGAAAAACTGTTACGAGATACCCAAACTTTCCTTTTGTTTTGCAAATAACTGCTTGATTCCCGATTCTGCTAAGCTCAACAAGCTATCAAACTCTTGCTTTGAAAAAGCCTTTTTCTCGGCGGTTGCTTGAAACTCAATAAACTCGCCCTGCTCTGTCATGATGACATTCATATCCGTATCCGCCGTAGAATCCTCTGCATAATCAAGATCTAAAACCGGTGTGCCCTTATAAAGCCCTACAGAAACCGCGGCAACCAGAAAACGCATAGGGTCTTGCTTAATCTCGCCTTTTTTCTTCATCGTAGCCAGCGCATCAGCTAAAGCAACACAAGCGCCTGTGATAGCTGCCGTGCGTGTGCCACCATCAGCTTGAATCACATCGCAATCCAATAAAATAGTATTTTCACCTAATTGTTTTAAATCAACACTCGTGCGCAGCGCTCGACCAATCAAACGCTGAATCTCTAAAGTCCGACCGGATTGTTTACCACGACTCGCCTCTCGATCCATACGTGAATGGGTTGAGCGCGGTAGCATCCCATATTCTGCAGTAAGCCAACCTTGACCAGAACCTTTTAAAAACTTAGGCACGCCTGCAATAACACTGGCATTGCAGATCACCTTGGTATGACCGAATTCAATTAATACGGATCCTTCTGCATGCTGGGTATAAGCACGCGTGATCTGAATAGCGCGAAGCGCATCAACGGGACGTGAAGTAGAACGCATCATTATTTTCCTTCTATATTTTATTACACTAGGGTCTGTTTACAATTCGTTGTAGGAAATCGTAAGCAGAAAAAACTCGAAGAATTGCAATTCTAATAAACAACAATAAGACGAGGTCGTAATGCTCAGACTAAAGAAGGACAATCATGCTCGAACACGGAATTTATGACAAGTCCCCTTTACAAAAAACGGTAAAAGGGATTTTTTACTGAATACGAACCGTAAACAGTTGCCCCTATACATTTTTTCAAAAAAATGTACTAACTTTTAGTATTTTTTAAATAATCACCATATATAACAG
>Ga0075364_10001277_pt1 | contig 13547 bp, 11 predicted proteins | sample EndMetdeltDD1764_FD_71517 | JGI IMG/M metagenome (GOLD analysis project Ga0075364, IMG submission 71517) | Populus endosphere microbial communities from Tennessee, USA - Endosphere MetaG P. deltoides DD176-4 | ecosystem: Host-associated > Plants > Roots > Endosphere | place: USA: Tennessee... | reverse complement strand
GCGACGATCAACCGCTTGCCCGTGCTGCTGCTGCCCGGCGACACGTTCGCGACGCGCGTCGCGAACGTGTCGCCGGGCAGCAGCAGCACGGGCAAGCGGTTGATCGTCGCCAGCGCGGCTCCCGTGACCATATTGGTCGCACCCGGGCCGACCGACGCGGTGACGGCCATCGCGGCGAGCCGGTCGCGCTGCCGGGCGTAGGCCACGGCGGCGTGCACCATCGCCTGCTCGTTACGGCCGTGGAAGAAGCGCAGGTGGGAGGGGTCACCGGACTGCTCACGCTCGAGCAGCGCCTGGCCGACACCGGCGACATTGCCGTGGCCGAAGATGCCCCAGCAGCCCGTGTAGAACGAGGTCTCGACGCCGTCACGCTCGGTGTACTGGGCCTCGAGGAATCGCACGGTCGCCTGGGCGACGGTGAGGACGGTCATGCCTTGCCCCCTATGGGCTGAGTTCCGAACGGGAGACGAGGGTCGACGGACTGGTCGGCCCAGGTGTCGCGGATCCAGGTGTGCGCCGGATCGTCGCAGATGAGCCAGGCCCGGTTGTCACCGGGACCGGCCATGACGTTGAGGTAGTACAGGTCGTATCCGGGCGCCGCGATCGACGGGCCGTGCCAGCCGTGCGGGATCAGCACCGCATCGCCGGAGCGCACCTCGGCCGAGACGTCGATGTCGGCGTTCTCGTGGCCGTAGACCCGCTGGAAGCCGATGCCGGGGCCGTTCGGGCCGTCCGCCACCTCGAAGTAGTAGATCTCCTCCAGGCGGGTTTCGCCCTCGCGCTCCTCATCGTGCTTGTGCGGCGGGTACGACGACCAGTTGCCGCCGGGCGTCAGCACCTCGCAGGCGATGATGTTGACCGCCTCGAGCACGCCGGGCACACCGAAGTTGTTGACCTGCCGGCTCGACTGGCCAGCGCCCCGCATTTCAACCGGTACGTCCTCCTTGGCGAGGTACGCCGGCTCAAGACGCTGATGGCAGACCGCGGACGCCAGAGCGAACCGGCCACCCGCCGCACTCGACACGGCCAGGCGAGCATCCCGCGGTGCGTAGACGACGTCGCTGGGACCATCGAAGACGCTGGTGCGCCCGCCGAGGGTGAAGGCGTGACCGTCGACGGTCACCTCGGCGGACCCGCCCAGCGACAGCACCACAAACTCCGAGTCGTCGGTGTCGAACTCCTCGGCCTGACCGGCGGCGAGCTCGAGCACCCGCAGCCCGCTGAACTCCCATCCAGCCACCTCGGGTGTGATCTGGAGGGCGAACGGCCCGCTGGCCGCCTCACCCGATCGCACCACGTTCTTGACCACGTCGGCCTCCATCAACGCATCAGCCCCACCGTCGCGTCAACCGCTTCCTCGACCGTGCCGGTCGGCGGGAACAACAGGCTGCGACCCACCACCATGCCGCGCACCACCGGGTTGGCAAGGGCCTTGGACCACGTGGCCAGTTGGGCACCCTGGTCGGCCGAGACCTCGCCGCCGAGCAGGAGCACCGGCAACGTCGTCGCGGCCAACACGGCGTCCATGTCGTCCACAACCGGCAGCTTGAGCCAGGTGTAGGCGCTGGTCGGCGCGAGGCCCGCGGCGACCGTGGCGGAGCGGATGACAGCCTCGGTCGACAGGTCATTGCGGACCCGACCGTCGTCCGTGCGGCCGGAGATGAAGGGCTCCACCATCGCCATGAGCCCACGAGCGGCGAGGTCGGCGACGGCGTTGGCCGTGGCCTCCATCGTGCGCACCGTGGACGGATCGTGGGGGTCGATGCGAAAGAGCATCTTGCCGCCCTGGAACCCGAACCCCTCGATCGCCGCGGCGTCGTGGCCGGTGTAGCGGTCGTCCATCTCGAAGACCGTCCCGGCGAGGCCGCCGCGGTTCATCGAGCCGATCACCACCTTGCCGTCGAGTGCACCGAGGAGGAGCAGGTCTTCGATCACGTCGGCAGTGCCGAGGACCCCGTCGACTCCGGGTCGTGACAAAGCACGCACCATGCGGTCGAGCAGCTCCGAGCGGTCGCCCATCGCCAGCGCGTCGTTACCGGCGCGCAGGGCACCGCGAGCCGGGTGGTCTGCGGCGATCAGCATCAGACGTCCGCCCGGGCTCTGGCCGATCAGGCCGTTGGCGGGCTGCTGGCGCTCGGCCCAGAGGCGGGCGATGCGGCCGGGGTCGGTCGCGCGGGTCTCGACAATGGCCCGGATGTCGGCAGCGGTCACGGTGGTCGGTGTGGTCATCGGCCGTTCTCCTGCAGGTAGGTCGCGAGCTGGTCGACAGTGGGCATCGCGTCGGCGCAGGACAGCTGACCCGCGACAAACGAGCCGGCCGCATTGGCACCGGCGAGGGTGTCCGTGAGAGTGGCGCCGGTCAGTAGCCCGTGGACCAGGGAGCCACCGAAGGCATCCCCTGCTCCGAGGCCGTTGACCACGTCGACCGGGACGGGCGGCACGACAACCGACTTGTCGCCGCGTACCCCCAAGACTCCGGCCGGGCCCTGCTTGACGATCGCGAGATCGATGCCGGCGTCCTGCAGCGCCTTGGCGGCCGAGTGCGGCTCGGTCTCGCCGACCGCGACCTGGCACTCCTCGCGGTTGCCGACCGCGACGGTCGCGAACGGCAGCGCCTTCGCGATCGCGGCGGTGGCATCCTCTGGGGAGTCCCAGAACATCGGCCGATAGTCGAGGTCGAGGATCGTGGTGCCGTGACCCGCGCGAGCCTCCAGTGCCGCGAGGTGCGCCTCACGGCTCGGCTCCTGCGACAACCCCGTGACCGTGACCCAGAAGATGTCGGCAGCACGGATCGCGTCGTAGTCGAGCTCGTCGGCCGAGATGTGCAGGTCGGGGGCCTTGGCACCGCGGTAGAAGTACAGCGGGAAGTCGTCGGGCGGGAAGATCTCGCAGAACACCACGGGCGTCGGCACGCCTGGGACGGCCGTGACCCACTGGTCGTCGACGCCGAAGCCCTCGAGCGCCCGGTGGATGAACCGGCCGAACGGGTCGTCGCCCGTGCGGGTCACGACGGCGGCCCGATGGCCCAGGCGCGCGGCTGCCACCGCGACGTTGGTCGCGCTGCCGCCGAGGAACTTGCTGAACGACGAGACGTCCTCGAGGCCGACCCCGATCTGCTCGGGATAGATGTCGACGCCGACCCGCCCCATCGTGATGAGCTCGTACGGCTGGGTCACGCGAGCACGGCCTTCACGAAGTCGAGGCTCGAGCGCACGTCGGCCATCGGCCCGACGCCCTCGGGTGCCCCGTTCTTGAACATGACGTCCTGCTCCAGAACGAACCAACCGTCATATCCGTGACTACGCAGAGCCTCGATCATGGCGCGGATGTCGACGTCTCCCTGACCGAGGACCTGCCACATGCCGTCAGCCACGGCATCGGCGAAGGCGACCTCCCCGGAGACAACCTTCGCGGCCTTGGCCGCGTCGACGTCCTTGAGGTGGACGTGCTTGACCCGCTCGAGATTGGCCAGCGTGATCGCGACGGGATCGGCGCCTGCGGCCGCGAGGTGACCGGTGTCGATGCACAGGCCGACGTGCGAGCCGTCGATGACCCGCTCGACGTCGGCGGCGTTCTCAACCAGCGTCCCGATATGTGGGTGGACCGCGGCGACAACCCCACGCGATGCGGCGTGGTCACTGATGCGGTCGAGGTTGGCCAGCAGCGTCTTCCACTGCAGCTCATCGAGCACGGGGCGGGCGTCGTATCCATCGAGGCCCGTCGAGGCGGCCAGCACGACGACACTCGCGCCGGAGGCCAGGCAGGCGTCGATGAAGGCATCGACTTCGGGCAGCGGGTCGTGGTCGGCATCGTGCAGCACAACGGGCAGGAAGCCGCCGACGGCCTGCAGGCCGTAGCCTTCGAGGAAGGCGGCCTTGGCGGCCGGCTCGTCGGGCAGGAAGCCGTCCGGTCCGAATTCGGTGGCCACGATGCCGAGCGAACCCATTTCGGTGAGGACCCGATCGGCGGGCATCTGGTAACCCCAGTTCGGAACCTCGCACACCCCCCATGAGATCGGGGCGCCCGCGATGCGGAGCGGCGTCTGGCCTTGGGTGTCATCGATCGTCGACACGGAATCCTCACGTTTCTGTCATGTGTTGTGCTATTTGTCGTGACAAAGTCTGCACACCGAGTGTGTCCGAGGACACAACATGATGTCAAGTCTTTGTCATGACATATGGACAAATGACCCGTTGGCGCTAGATTGTGCGCATGCCCGGCCCTACCTTCACCCTCGATCGATCCAGCCCGGTCCCCCTGTACTTCCAAGTGGCAGAGCAGTTCGAGCGCGCCATTCTCGACGGAGAGATCGCCCCGGGCGAACGCATCGACAACGAGGTGGCGCTGGCCGCCAAGCTGGGCCTGTCCCGCCCGACGATGCGCCAGGCCATCCAGGTACTGGTCGACAAGGGCATGCTGGTGCGCAAGCGTGGCGTCGGTACGCAGGTTGTGCACGGCAAGATCCGCCGCTCCGTCGAACTGACCAGCCTCTTCGACGATCTCAGCTCAGCCGGGCAGAATCCCCGCACCGACGTCCTGGCGATCGGCAAGGTGCCCGCCGACGAGGATGTCGCGCGCGAGCTGCAGCTGTCGAAGGGCGCCGATGTCTGGTCCCTCGAACGGCTGCGCTTCGTCGACCGACAGCCCCTCGCGCACATGCATAACTTCATCCCGACCGACATCGTCGACCTCGAGGGCGTTGACCTGTCGCAGCTCGGTCTGTACGCGCACCTGCGCAGCTGCGGGGTTGTCATGCGGGTCGCCCGCCAGCGCATCGGGGCCCGCGGCGCGACTGCTGACGAAGCGCGTATGTTCGGCGAGCGGAAGGGTGCACCGCTGCTCACGATGGCCCGGACCGCGTACGACAATGCCGGACGTGCGGTCGAGTACGGTCGCCACGCCTACCGGCCGGATCTCTACGCTTTCGAACTCACTCTCGTCGACCGCTGAGCCGCGACGCAGGCATCATCGCCCTGCCTCCGCCTCGGTCTTGATGCGCTCGAGGGTTCGTCGGATGCCGGCCGCGAGTGACGCCTCGAATGCCTCAGTGCCACCGAGGATCGCCTGCGTCGCCACGTTCGACAGACCCGAGACGCCTCTGGGTGCCCGCCTGCTCTCGGTCAGCAGCGTGCCACCTCCCGACGGTTCCAGCTCGTACGACCACACGGTCCGGTTCTCCAGGATGCGGAACGCCAGCGTCTGCTCGGGCTCGAAAACCACAACCTTCGCGGTGGTCGGCCACCGCTTCCAACCCTGACGGTTGAGGTTGATGGTGCGCGTACCCTGCTTGACCTCCTCGCCGATCACCCACATGCGGACGCACTGCGGGCTCCACTGCCCCATGCGGCGCAGATCGGAGACGATGTCCCACACCGTAGACAGAGGCGCGTCGATCTCGATGCTCTCCTGGATGAGGGGCTGGTTCGACATGCTGCTCCTGGCGTTCGGGTGGCCTGAGCCTATCCAGATCACTCGGTGGTGTCAGGCATGTCGTGGGCCCGGGATGGCCAAGGGATCACGCAGGCGGGCGTTGATCCACTCGATCAGCCAGTCAGCCACCTGCGGATGGTTCAGGAGCGCAAAGTGGTGAGCGCTCGGGAGGTACTCGAAACGCGCGCCGTCGACAATCGGCCCGGCACGCCCGACTCCCGTCGCGGACGAGAAGTGCACCAGCAGGTCTCCGAGCACCGAGCTCAGCGGATGCCTCAGCGAGGCGCCCAGGGTCGCCGCGACGAAGTGATACTCCGCGTGAGGTAGCGGAGCGGCGGCGATGCGGTCGAGTCCCCAGCGGCCCGTGAGGTCCTGCCCCTCCCACTCGTCTCGGGTGATGTACCCATGGCGCAGGTCGACGATGCCGGCGGAGCGAGTATCGAGAATCGCGCTGAATGGGCTCGACTCCGGCCAGAAGCGCAGCAAGCGCGAGCCCAAGTGGGCCACCTTCTCCAGATTCGCTCCCGCGTGCGGCGTGCCGAGGCACACCACGTCGCGCACCAGATGCTGCCAGGTCTCGCCTGCCGCCGTGGCGTGATTGGTGGCCGCACGGGCCACGAGTCCGCCCATCGAGTGGCCGACCAGCGTGATGCGGCTGACCGAGACCGGCCAATGCTCGACGATCTGTTGGATCAACGCGTCGAGGTGCTTGCCGTTCTCGGAGATGTGCAGCCCCGTGTTGTAACGCACCATGACGGGCGTCCCGTCGGTCTCGGCGGCGACCCGCTCGGCGTAGGTCGTGCCGATCGTCCGGCGGCCGTTGGACCATGATTCGTCGTTCTCGCACAATCCGTGCAGGAAGATCACCGGATGGCTGGTGGCGTCGCGGAACGCTTCGGCCAGCGGCCAGCCCGTCGCGGGGACGTCAACCCCGTCGGCTCTGACGGCCATCGTGATGGCCTGTGGATCGTCGAGCATCCGTAGCTCGTCGCCGATGAGGCCGTTGATCGCGCCTACCACGAGTCTCCCGCGGGGTCCCGACTCGATCGGCCGGCCCACTCCCCTCGTCGCCATCGCCCGGACCGAACTGCTGGTGACACGCAAGGCGCCCGAGATGGCACCGTAAGCCGAGGTCACGACGGCGTCGTGCAGCGATTCGGGCACCCGGCCGCCGACCAAGTGGGTGGCCCGGAAGGCGCGAGTCGCGACGGCGCGATGCAGATCGCGCGCGGTCCCGACAATCAGGCGATCACCGTAGTCGAGCGCCAGCGCCGCGACATCGGTCGTGCGAGCGGGTTCGGCGGACATCTTCCCATACTGCCGGTATCCCATCTCTGGGAGAACCCCTCCGGGGCGAGGTCTCGATCACCTCGGCCCCGGACGGGTCGGGATCACTCGGTCGGCTCTGCCTCGTCCGACTCGGCCTCGTCGTCACCGATCGTCCCGTCAGCCCGCAGCTTCGACAGCTCGATGACGTTGCCTGACTTGTCGGTGACTTTCGCCCCTTCGACCAGCGATGCGAGCGCCTTGCCCCGCAGCACCTCGCTGACCATCTCCGGCACGTGGTTGTGCTCCATGATGTGCTGGATGTAGGAGTTCGGGTCTTCGCCGGACTGCTGGGCGCGGCGCATGATGTGCTGCGAGAGCTCGCTGTCGTCGATCCCGAACTCCTGGTCGGCGACGATCTGGTCGAGGACGAACTGGGCGACCAGCGCGTCGCGGACGCGCTTCTCGAGGTCAGCCTCGAACTCGTCGATCGTCTGCTCCTCGTCGTCGAGGTACTGCTGGAACGACACGCCGGCCATCGCGAGCTGCTGCTCGATCTGCTGGCGGCGGCTGGTGATCTCCTCGGCGACCAGGGCCTCGGGCAGCGGGGCGTCGATCTTGCTGACGATCTCGTCGAGGACGAGATCGCGAGCCTCATTGGCCTGCTCCATCCGCTTGCCGCGCGTGACGCGGTCGGTGAGGTCGGCGCGGAGCTCCTCGATCGAGTCGAACTCTGAGGCGGTCTGTGCGAACTCCTCATCGAGCTCGGGCAGCTGCTGCTCCTTGACGTCCTTGACCGTGACGGTCACGTCCACGTCCTGGCCGGCCAGGTCGCCGCCGACGAGCTGGGTCGTGAAGGTCTTGGTCTCGCCGGCCGACAGGCCGATGACGGCCTCGTCGAGGCCTTCGAGCATCGTGGCCTTGCCAACGGTGTAGGGCATACCGGCGGCCTGCGCCTCAGCAATGTCCTCGCCGTTCTGCGCGGCCGACAGGTCGATCGTCAAAAAGTCACCCTCGGCGGCCGCGCGGTCGACCTCGGCGAACGTCGCGAAGCGTTCCTGGAGGGCCGTCAGCTGCTGGGTGACGTCGTCTTCGGAGACCTCGGCGTCCTCGACCGTGACCTCGATCGTCGAGATGTCGGGGAGGGTCAGCTCGGGGCGGACGTCGAGCTCAGCGGTGACCTCGATGGGTTCGCCGTCCTCGAACTTGGACAGGTCGATCTCGGGCTGGCTCAGCGGCTGGATGTTGGTGTCCTGGAGGGCCTGGCTGTACCAGCCCGGGAGGGCCGCGTTGATGGCCTCGTCGAGGACGGCACCACGGCCGATGCGCTGGTCGACGATCGCCGCCGGGACCTTGCCCTTACGGAAACCGGGGATCGTGATCTGCGAGCCGATGGTCTTGTAGGCAGCATCAAGGCTGGGCTTGAACTCCTCGAACGGCACCTCGATGGTGAGCTTGACCCGTGTCGGGCTCAGTGTCTCGGTGGTGCTTTTCACGTGGGTGACTCCTGCATGATCTCGGTGGGGGGTCGGCTTGACCCGCTGCGGCCGTGGTCGGCCGTCAAAGCGTCCCTTCAGTCTCTCATGACCGGGAAATGGCCGGGAATGCACCTTCGCCCGTCTCTGCCGCCCAGTCGGACGCCCGGGGTCAGATCCGCGCCGGATCGCGGACGGGTTGCAGCCGTGGACTGTCGGCGGCAAGCGTCCACGAAGCGAGCGGACGAGAGGTCGCATCGGGGTCTCGGCGATCGGTGATCGCGTACCAGTCGGCCCGCAGCCAAGCCGGCGTGATGTGCAGGACCGTGTAGCCGTGATCGTCGAGATTGACCCACCGGACGTGGGGGTTGACCTCCTGGACCGCGGCCTCCAGCACCAACGATGTGGTCCGCGGACGTGATCCCATGAAGTCGTCGACGTTGTTGCTGGTCAGTGAGCTGCACACCAGCTCCGTCGCGATCGGGAGCCCCGACCGCGGTGACGGCACCTCCGTGGCCCAGGCCGAGTGCACGTCCCCGGTGAGGAACACCGTCCCGGTCACGGCTTCGTCCTCGATGCGTGCCAGCAACCGGTCGCGGTCAGAGGTGTACCCGTTCCAGGTGTCGGTGTTGGGCTCGGCGGTGCCGCGGTCCTCGAAGCTGATGTGCTGACTCAGCGCGTCACGCTCAGGCACCGGACGCGGCGGCATCATGATCGGGGCGACCATGACCGGGTTGCCGATCAGCTTCCAGCGGCACGGCGAGGTGCTGAGGTTTCCGCCGAGCCACGCCAGTTGATGCTCGCCCGTGATGGTCCGGCCGACATCGTCGATCGCCGGGTCCCCCGGATCGACTCGCTTGCTGCGGTAGCTCCGCAGATCGAGCATCGACAGATCGACGAGCTGGCCGAACTGGAGCCGGCGGTAGATCCGCTGGCCGTCGCCGGCGACGGCAGTGCCGGAGATGCGCACCGGCATCCACTCGTCGTAAGCGCGCTGTGCTGCGCGGACCCGCTCCCGCCATGGGCCCTCGGACTCGGGCTGGTGCTCGAACGCACCGCCCTTCCAGTTGCCGTCGGCGATCTCGTGGTCGTCCCAGGTGACGATGAACGGCACTGCGGCGTGCAGCTCCTGCAGGTCACGGTCCGTCTTGTACTGCGCGTGCCGGCGGCGGTAGTCGCGCAGGCTCACGGTCTCACGTCGCGGATCGTGGAGCCGGACGTCGATCTGGTGGTGCCCGTACGAGTACTTGCTCGGCTGGTATTCGTACAGGTAGTCACCGAGGTGGATGACCCCGTCGAGATCGCCGCGCTCGGCCAGGAGCCGGTACGAGGTGAACCATCCAGCCTGCCAGTTCGCGCACGACACGACGCCGAAACGCAGACGGTCGGGAGAGCTGGCCGGGGACGGCGCCGTCCGGGTGCGACCGATGCGGGACGTCTCGTCGTCGAGCACGAACCGGTATCGGTAGTCGGTCGCCGGTTCGAGCCCCGACGCGTCGACCTTCACGGTGTGGTCCTGCTGCGGCCCCGTGCGCACGACCCCGCGACTGACAACCTCGGTGAAATCCTCGTCGAGGGCCACCTCCCACCGCACGTCGACCTCGGGGCCGCGTCCGGCTCCCGGCAGGCAGTCGATCGTGGGCGTGACGCGGGTCCACAGCACCACTGCGTCAGGGAGCGGATCCCCCGACGCGACGCCGTGGTCGAAGACGGCCGGTGGTGCCGACGACGCCGAGCTCGAGAGGACGGCTGGCCCGAGGACACCGAGGCCGGCGGCGACTCCCACACCTCCCGCCAGGAACGTCCGGCGGTCCATCGCATCAGCCGCTGCGCTGCTCACGTACCTCATTGCCGCAGGGGCACACCACCGCCGGGTCAGGTCCAGGTGAACGTCGTGCGTAGATCACACATACGTTCGGCTCATCCACCCCCGCCCGATCTCTCGCGAAAGTGTGCGTTTCTGCACCGGCGTCAGGCGCAGGTGTGCGTGTCTGCACCGATTCCGACAACCGGTCGGTGCAGACACGCACACTTTCGTGTGCGGGGATGTCGTGAGACATCACAGTGTCGGGATCACAGTGTGCTGGTTCAGGACATAGGAAACCCATGTCTCAAGACATAGGAAACACTCTCGCTCGATGATCGGGGATGTCGAAGGCTCGTCTGGTCATTGCTGCGGTCGTTATCGAGGGAAGAACGCAGGCCGAGGTCGCCCGCAGCTACGGCATCTCGCCCGGCTGGGTTTCCAAGCTCGTCGCCCGCTACAAGATCGAGGGCGAGACGGCGTTCGAGCCCAAGTCCAGGCGGCCCAAGACAGTCCCGAGGCAAACTCCGACCGCCACGGTCGAGCTGATCGTGAAGTTGCGCTCAGACCTCGCAGACGCCGGTCTGGACGCCGGTCCCGACACCATCCGGTGGCACCTCCAGCAACATCACGACGTGGTCATCTCACGGGCCACGATCGCCCGGCACCTCACCAAAGCCGGCGTGGTGGAACCCGAACCGAAGAAGAAACCCAAGTCGTCCTACATCCGCTTCCAAGCAGCGATGCCGAACCAGACCTGGCAATCAGACTTCACCCACTACCGCCTCAACGACGGCACCGACACCGAGATCCTGACCTGGCTCGACGACTGCACCCGGTTCGCGATCCGCGTCACCGCCCACAGAAGGGTCACCGGCCCGATCGTCGTGACCGAGTTCCGCCAAGCGTCAAAAACGCACGGTATTCCAGCCTCAACCCTGACTGACAACGGCATGGTCTTCACCACCCGTTTCTCTGGCGGCAGAGGCGGACGCAACGGATTCGAGTCCGAACTACGCCGCCTGAACATCATCCAGAAGAACGGCAAAGCCAACCACCCCACCACCCAGGGCAAGGTCGAGCGCTACCAGCAGACGATGAAGAAATGGCTCCGCGGCCAACCCACCCAACCCGCCACGATCGACCAACTGCAAACACTCCTGGACGCCTTCGTCGACGAATACAACAACCGCCGCCCCCATCGCTCCCTGCCCCACCAGGCAACCCCAGCGGCCCTGTTCAACTCGATACCCAAAGCCCTACCAGCGGCCAGCCGCGACGCCGACACCCTCGAACGCGTCCGCCACGACCGCATCGACACATCCGGCACCGTCACCCTGCGAGTCGAAGGCAAAATGCACCACATCGGCCTCGGTCGAACCCTCGCCCGAACCCACGTCATCATCATCAGCCAAGACCTACACGTCCGAGTCGTCAACGCCATCACCGGCGAACTCATCCGCGAGCTCACCATCGACCCAACCGCAACTACCAACCCACCGGACGACCACCCGGCCCAGCCCCCAAGAAAAAACTCCCGAACCCATAATCGCGGGTTCGGGAGTTTCCTATGTCTTGAGACATCACATGGAGCCGATGACGGGAATCGAACCCGCATATCTTGCTTGGGAAGCAAGCGCTCTACCACTGAGCTACATCGGCGCGACGCCCTTGGACGTCAGACAGAGTCTAACCACTCAGTCTGTCGAGGTTCGGGCCGCTAGAGCGACGTCCAGGTGGAGGGATCGCTCGACCCTGCCATGCTCGGAGTATGACTGATGCGCCTCGTCCCGACGTCGCCGTGATCGGCGGATCCGGCTTCTACACATTCCTGGACGATCCCGAGCAGATCGAGGTCGACACCCCGTACGGCAAGCCGTCGGCTCCCATCGCCGTCGGCACTGTCGAGGGACGGTCGGTTGCCTTCCTGCCACGTCACGGCGCCCACCACGACTTCCCGGCGCACCGGGTGCCCTACCGGGCGAACATGTGGGCGCTGCGGAGCCTCGGCGTCCGGCAGGTGCTGGCGCCGTGCGCCGTGGGCGGGTTGCAGGTCGAGCATGGTCCCGGAACGTTTGTGGTGCCCGACCAACTCGTCGACCGCACGTCGGGCCGGCACCAGACCTATTACGACTCCGGCGCGTGTCATATCTCCTTCGCCGATCCTTATTGCTCCCGTCTCCGTAATCACCTGCTGGACGGTCTCGAGGGCCATGATCCGGTCGACGGCGGCGCGATGGTTGTCATCGAGGGGCCGAGGTTCTCGACGCGGGCGGAATCGAAGTGGTACGCCGCGCAGGGGTGGTCCGTCGTCAACATGACAGGGCATCCCGAGGCCGTTCTGGCCCGCGAGCTGGCTCTCTGTTACGCGACGGTCGCGCTGGTCACGGATCACGATGCCGGGGTCGACGAAGCGTCGGCGGTGAGCATGGACGCCGTGTTCGAGGTCTTCGCTTCACACACCGAGACGCTCAAGACCGTCCTCGCCGGAGTGGTCGCAGATCTCGGCGCAGATCGTGACTGCAACTGCTCCGGGGCCGTAGACGGTATGGACCTGCCGATCACTCTGCCCGATTCAGACCTACGGTGAGACGGTCGCCGTCATGAAGATATTGCTCACCGGCGCAGCCGGGTTCATCGGAACGCACATCGGTGACGTCGCCCGCGAGCGCGGGCACGAGGTCGTCCCGCTCGACATGTTCCTCGACAAGGCGCACGGGCCGGGCCCGCGTCCCGCGGGGTTCCATCAGCTCGACCTCCGCTCCGCGCGCCTCGACGAGATGCTCGAGGGCATTGACGTCGTGTGCCACCAGGCGGCGATGGTCGGCAACGGGGTCGACGCCCAGGATCTACCGGACTACGCCGAGCACAACGACGCCGGAACCGCCCGTCTGCTCGCCGCGATGGCCCGCGCCGGGGTCGGGGACCTCGTCCTGGCGTCGTCGATGGTTGTCTATGGCGACGGTCGCTACACCTGCCCCGTCGACGGCGATGTGCCTCCGGCGGTGCGCCGCGAGGAGGATCTCTCGGCCGGTCGCTACGACCCGAGGTGTCCGGTGTGCGGCGGTGATATCGAGTGGCGACGCATCGGCGAGTCGACGCCGTTCCTCCCGCGCACGAGCTACGCCGCTTCGAAGGTAGCGCAGGAGCACTATGCGTCTGCGTGGTGCACGCTGGAAGGTTCACGAGCGATCGCGCTGAGGTACCACAATGTGTACGGCCCCGGGATGCCCGCGAACACCCCGTACGCCGGGGTCGCGGCGATCTTCCGCTCCGCAATCGCGCGTAGCGAGGCGCCTCGGGTCTTCGAGGACGGCCGGCAGGTCCGCGACTTCGTGCACGTCCGTGACATCGCGCGGGCCAACGTCCTGGCCATCGAGCAGGTCGCCGGGCATCCGTCCGGCCTGACGCCGTACAACGTCGCATCCGGCACGACGTTCACGATCGGACAGATGGCCTCGACGCTTGCGGCCGCGGCGGGTGGGCAGGAGCCGGTGCTGACCGGGGACTACCGCGCCTTCGACGTGCGACATGTCGTAGCGTCCCCGGACGCCGCGAAAGTGGGCCTGGGC
>Ga0075364_10001275_pt1 | contig 13557 bp, 14 predicted proteins | sample EndMetdeltDD1764_FD_71517 | JGI IMG/M metagenome (GOLD analysis project Ga0075364, IMG submission 71517) | Populus endosphere microbial communities from Tennessee, USA - Endosphere MetaG P. deltoides DD176-4 | ecosystem: Host-associated > Plants > Roots > Endosphere | place: USA: Tennessee... | reverse complement strand
ACCTCTGTACCGACAATGCAGCGATGATCGCCACTCTTACGTATTACCGGGCTCAACTACAAAAACCTGCCGACCCCTACACGCTCGACGTCATCCCTAGCCTCTCGATGACAAGCCTCGTGCAAAACGCCGAATAAGCAGCGGGTGCACAACAAGCGCCGCAATGATGCCGGACATATGGCCACGCGCAATTATATGTTTGTGCGCTGCGCCAATGAGCATGGCGCGTTCTGTCTCGATGAGATCGTCCTTCGCTGACGTAATAGCCAAAAATCGCTCCTTCACGCGCGCCGGGGCCTTTAGCGCAGCTTTTTGTGACGCTCGCGCCGCCTTGTACCAACTTGTTTTAATATAAATTTTATCCTTGCTATCTTTTGGCGCCAGCGCAAGCAGTCCATTGATCGTGACCGCGCCACGCACTTTATCGCCAAAGCGTATAAGCCCCAGAAGTGCAACCGGGCCACCAGCGCTCACCCCAACCAGCACCACTTCCCTCCCCTGCGCCCGCTGTCCGTCTATCATCTTTTCAAGCCGTGCCAGCTTATTTCTGTATGTCTCTAGACTTATCCAATGCATTGGACATACGAGCGTATACATTCCATGCGCGCCCCACCACTTCCCCACTCCGCGATAAAACAACCCAAATAGCGGGCGCTGATCCCATAAACCAGGGATGATAATAAAGGTCGTCTTCTTCATACCTCTAGCGTATCAAAAAAATGTTTACACGTGGGCAAAGCATGCTATAGTGTGCGCGGAAACAACAACAAAGGAGTTTTTATAGAGATCACACGCATCTGGTGGAGGTGCATTTGTGGTATACTTTAGGGTATAAAACAAAGACAATCAAAAGTAACGTCGTTTTTTGATTGTATCAGAGGTGAGGGAAGTCTGATTGATTTTCTTTTTCGTGTGAAATTTTTTAGGAATTATAAATGAAACTTGCAAAAGTATACGAACCACAGCAATACGAAGCAAATATCTACCAACTTTGGGAAACAGCTGCGGCCTTTGCGCCATCCAAAGAAGGAAAGGGGACATACAGTATCGTACTGCCACCCCCGAATGCCAATGGCAACCTTCACATTGGGCACGCTCTTGCTACTGGCGTAGAAGATCTACTGGTACGATATAACCGCATGCTCGGCAAATCGACAGTCTTTTTACCTGGCGCTGACCACGCAGGCTTTGAAACATGGGTAGTGTACGAACGAATGCTCGAAAAGGAAGGGAAGAGTCGCTTTGATTTTTCTCGTGAACAGCTGTACACAAACGTATGGGATTTTGTACATGCGCACCGCGGCAATATGGAAATTCAGTTGCGTGAGTTGGGAGCTAGCCTTGACTGGAGTAAATTAACTTTTACACTCGACAAAAAAGTAGTTAAAACTGCATACCAAACCTTTAAGCAGCTCTGGGACGACGGCCTGGTTTACAGAGGGAAGCGGCTCGTAAACTACTGCACAAAGCATCACACTGCATTTGCAGACATCGAAGTAGAGTACGAAGACCGCACTACACCTCTGTATTACCTCAAGTATGGCCCCTTTGAGCTGGCAACTACGCGGCCAGAAACCAAATTCGGCGACACTGGCGTTGCCGTTCATCCCGACGACATACGCTACAAAGAATATGTAGGCAAACAAATTGAAGTAGAAGGCGTAAACGGTCCGTTCAAAGTTCGTGTTATTGCCGACAAACACGTTGACCCTAGCTTTGGCACCGGCGTTGTAAAGGTAACGCCGGCTCACGACTTTAACGACTGGGAAATGGGGCAGGATCATAACCTACCAGCGGTACAGGTAATCGACCTCGACGGCAAAATGACAGAAAAGGCGGGAAAGTATGCCGGCATGACCGTGCTAGAAGCACGCAAAGCCGTCGTGGAAGCCATGAAAGAGAAGGGGATTCTTCTGCGCGTTGACGAAAACTATCGTAACCGTGTTGGGGTGTGCTACAAATGTGGTACTGTTATCGAGCCTATGCTTCTTGATCAGTGGTTCTTAAAGGTAGAAGAGCTCGCGAAACGTGCAACCAATGCCATCAAAAGCGGCGATGTTACGTTTTCACCAGCCAGCCGCGGCCAAGCACTCATAAACTACTACGAGAACCTAAAAGACTGGAACCTTAGCCGCCAAATTCCTTGGGGTATTCCTATACCGGCGTTCCAGAATATCGACGATCCAGAAGATTGGATTTTTGATGAACGTGTTGACCAAGAAACTCTTGAGGTCGACGGCAAAACGTATAAGCGCGACGAAGATACGTTCGACACCTGGTTTAGTTCTGGCCACTGGCCCATGGTTACAACCGACTATCTTGAAAACGGTGAACTCAGTAAGTTTTATCCACTCAATGTTATGGAAACCGGATACGATATTTTGTATCAATGGGTTGGTCGTATGCTCATGATTGGCCTCTATCGAACAGATCAAGTACCGTTTAAGCACGTCTATTTACACGGACTAGTTCTTGATGAGCACGGCCAAAAAATGAGCAAGAGTAAAGGGAATGTTATCAATCCTCAGGATATTCTCAGCGAATATGGCTCCGATGCACTGCGCATGGGACTTCTCAGCAGCCGTAGTCCAGGTATCAGTCAGGCATTCAGCCCTGGAAAAGTAGTAGCCGGCCGCAACTTTGCAAATAAACTGTGGAACATTGCTCGTTTTATTGAGGATCGGATAGGCGAAGAGTCTGTGGACAGAAATCCGCAGCCGCTCACCGATGCAGACCACTGGATTATGCTACAGCTTGCAAACGCAGCCGAACGAGTGGGAAGCTTAATCGAAAGCTATAGATTTGCTGAAGCGTTTGAAGAAGTCTACCACACCATTTGGGATGATTTTGCGGACTGGTACCTCGAGAGCAGCAAGGTTATGCAAAACACGTCTGTTTTGTCATACGCGCTTGAAACCATCCTTAAGATGAGTCATCCATTTGCGCCATTTGTAACCGAAACAATCTGGCAAACTCTCAAGTGGGAAGAAGACCTACTCATGACCAGCAGCTGGCCTGTCTCCCGGGATGGCGTTTTTGACGCAAAAAAGGCTCAACGTTTTGTCGAACTGCAAGATTTGATTGTCGAAGCACGTATTGTGAGCGCCGATATTGCACAGGGCAAGCAGACGCTCCTATATCGCCAGGACGAACTAATAGATGCCAATAAGGACTTGCTTATTCATCTTGCTAAGCTCAAAGGGGTAGAGCAGGTGAGTGAAGCGCATGGGCTACGTTTAGCTGTAGCTCGACATGAGGCCTGGCTGGGTATCGACGAAGACACGCTGGCCGAGCATAAGAGTAAGCTTGAAGCACGTTTGAATGACGCCGAAAATCAAATCGCCAAACTTGAAGCGCGCCTCAATAATAAAAGCTACGTCGACAATGCGCCAGAGGCGGTTGTGCAACAAACACGCAACCAACTCGTCGATACACAAACGCTTGTGGAACGACTCAAACGAGAGCTCACGGTCATATAAAAAATGCGCCTCTGGTCGCATCAATAAGGAAGATTCTTGTCTACCGGCCGTCCTATCTGGCACCGGTCGACAAGCTCGCCAACCAAGACCACTCCAATTACTCGTGGTGGTAGGGTTCGCCGCGGCGGATTGTATTGGCGCGGTATAGCTGCTCTACCAAAAGCAATCGAACCAACTGATGCGGAAAGGTCAACGCAGAAAGCGACCATATGACATCCGCCCGGCGCTTGAGCTCATTCGTCACGCCATATGCTCCACCGATAATAAACACCACTCGCTTGGTTGTTTGCATATCCAGCGCATCCAAAATGTCTGCCAGCTCGCTTGAGCTGAGCTGTGTGCCGTTCTCGTCCAACAACACGACATAGTCATCGTCTTGAATATTTACACGCAGCGTAGCGGCTTCTGTGCGTTTTGTTTCTTCGACTCCCATTTTGCCCTTAGCTGCCGGTAAGAGTTGCCAGGTCAGGGGACTGTAGCGCTGTAAACGCTTGGTATAATCTTCGATCGCAGCCGCAATTGCGGCATCGTGTTTTTTGCCGACAGCAATGCAAACTAGCTTCATACTTGCGCCCTACTCGAATCGCAGCTTATCGGCAACCGTCTCAAGCGCCTGGTGGTCAGGCTCACCATGAGGCGGGGTAAAGTCATGAAATTCTTCGCCGTTTCGACAAGGAACGACGTGCACGTGTGCATGCGGTACGTCAAAACCGATCACCTTGAGGCAGGCTCTATAATCTGAGCCAAAAACCTCGACAGCTCGCTGCATGGCTTTGCGGACCGTCTCCATAACGGCTATATAATCTTCGTTGGGTAGATCCTCGAGTCGGTCGACCTGCACCTTTGGCACAATAAGCATATGGCCGGGGCGCATAGGGTAAATATCAAGAAATACGAATGTTTTCTCGTCTTCATATATGCGGTGAGCAGGAATCTCACCGTGAATAATTTTACTAAAAAGCGATGGCTGATCCATACTTACAGAATAGCAGGGTAGAACCACGTTACCAAAGCCGAGAGGCCCGCACCAGTAACCACTAGCCAGACGCGCCACCACGCAAAGTAGTCACGCTTTGTTCTTATCACGCCGCTCACACCGGCCAAAACGCAAAGGCTCAAGATAATACAGGGAGCTAAAAAGACGTTCAATCCGCCAAATATGTTCGCTGCAAGCCAAAAATGCGTAAACAAAAACGGTACAGCCAGCCAGATAAACATATTGATTTGTTTCCACCAGCGAACGTTCGCGTAGCTCCATTTATTAGACAAGCTCAAAAGGACAACGAAGATAAAAAGAGACGCCGTAAGCAACACCGTCTCACGCTGCACAAGCTGCACTGGGCTGAAGGAGGTGCCATAGTACACCGGTAGAGCCAGTGCCGTATATAGCGTAAACCAAATTGCCGTCCAAATTCCCAGCCACTTGCCATTACGCGCAATTTGCAAAAGACTCGCATCAAAACGCTTCAACCATTTTATGCCCAAAAGCCTAGCAGGGATAAGTGTTGTCGCAAAAATAGTGGTCGCAACAAGCGCCGTCATGTCAACGCCACTTCGGTTATCCAGAGCAAAGAGCACGCAAATAGTGCCAACCAATGTCAGGTTCATTACCTGCATACTTATGACTTCGCGATTAGGGAAGAATACGTTTTTCATAGTTTTACGATAGCATATTTTGTCGAGGAAGAACGCTCTGCTGGCCGCCAATCGAGGTGCTAATAATCGAACTGCATGGTTTTAAGCGCACTACGCAACGAAGCCCGTAGCCCACCAGTGAGCCCCGACACCTTGTCCGAACAAAGCGCCTGCGGTGACGAATACGATATGTAGTATTCGCCAAGCTTGAAGATGCCGGTGTTGTCTACAATCCTTTTAGCACCTGTCCTGTCGGAATCGACGGTGGTCATCTCTATTGATCCGAGAATCCCAGAGGCCGCATCGCAGTTTTGGTCGATAGCAGTCAATGCTTTTGTCGAAAACGTAGCCGCCTTGGAGCCATCGCTCAGCGTCTGAGCGCTGTATGTTAAATCATTGATATCGTCGCTCAACGACATTTTAATTCCAAGCTCTTTGATATCGATGTACTGAGCTGTAGCTTGGTCAGTAGCAGCCGTGCCGCTGCTGGCCTGCGCGGTTGATTGCGACTGATTTTTTGTGTTATTCGAACCATACAGTCGCCACCCCACAAAACCCACGACCCCTATAATCGTAATAACAATTGCTATAAAACCCGTCGCCCCAAGCCTGCTATTTTTCTTCATTTTATTTCCCTATCGCCAATTTATTTGCCCTAAACATACTGCAAGTTGCCCAGCGTGTACAGCAAATAATTTTATGCTTGCAGGCCAGGGCAGCCGCTGGTATTGTTCAGCCACACCCGCAGCCAATAGGGGCTGCCGGGCGCGAACATTGAGAAAAGAGAGGCGAAATCAATGCGCAATACTGCGCCTTCGCGCTTCAGGATACTTCTGCTTCTGCTCGCCGTAGTCCTTGGCAGCGTAGGGCTAATACTCGGCCCTAGCACGCCCGCCCACGCAAATGACGGCGGCTACCCAGAGGCCACAAAACCGTGCATCTGGTCGCCCTACAAAATCGATGGAACAGGCTACTGGTGCTCTGGCTATGAATGTGGGCCAAATCCCGACAACGAAAACACGATTTACTCCGGGCGCGGCTACGCCTACCGCAATTGCACGGACTATGTCGCGTGGAAGCTACAGTCTCTGGGAGTCGCCGACTCCTGGACTCGCGGTCTCGGCAACGGAGGTCAGTGGTACGACAAAGCCGTGGATAAAACGGGACTGAATCGCGGAACCACACCAAAAGTAGGCGCTGCAGCCGTCGTACCGAGCAATACCCCTGGGTATGGCGGCTTCGGTCATGTGGCCTACGTCGAGGCCGTCGATAAAGACGTCCGGGGGAGTATCACAAGCATAACCGTTTCGGAGTACAACTACGACCTTGGCGGCCACTTTGGTCGACGGTCAGGAAAGCCGTCGGACATGCATTTCACTGAGTTCGTGTACTTCGGCGACAAGATGAGCGGCACGCAAAGTGGCTCTGACAGCTCAACCTCAACTCCACAAATCTTCCAGGTAAAACGCACAACAGATATATCTGGGGTGCGCCAGGTTTACGCCGCCACCAATACGGCAGTGACGGAAGCTTGGTGGGTCCCGGGCGGCAACGGCGTGCATTTGCATGAGGTCATCAACATCGCCCAGCAAAACATCGTTGGCTTCGACAAGGTGAACTTGCCCGGCGACATACAGGCGGTCTACACGGCCACGAGTAGTGGCGTATGGGAGACATGGTGGAAACCAGATGGATCAAGCCGCAGCGGCCAGATCGTCGGAGGTCTCAGTGGGGTGAAGGGCGTTTACGCCTACAACGCCACAGAGAATGATCAGTTCGTCCACCATCTGTACATTCTGGCGGGCGATGGCCCGTACGAGGCGTGGTGGAAAGACGGCGGCGATGGCGTTCACTTGAGCCGCCTGGCCAACATCAACGGCGGCACGACGTTCACGATGGCGGTCGCCAGCGATGACACTATGCAACTCTACGTTGCAACGCCAACGTGGGTGTATGAAGTCTGGTGGACGCCAGGCAGTAACAACATCCACACCGGCACCATCCTGAACATCTCCCAGGGCGACATCCGCCAGCTGGCCAAGGCCGAAACTCTGGCCGACGGCACACAGCGGCTATACACCACCACGAGCACGACCGTATGGGAGAGCGCGTGGGGTGGCGGTCGCAATGGCATCCAGAACACCGCCAAGGTGGTCAGCCAAACCAACGCTCGTCTGAGTAAGAAGATGATGACGAGTAGCACCGACCAGCTGTACGTGGCCACTGGCGCCAAGGTTCAGGAGTACTGGTGGAACAGCACGGGCTCCGGAGGGGCACACTCGTCGACATCGCGCAGGGCAATATTGCCGCGATAGACAAGGTGAGTGATGGACCAGCCCAGCAGCTATACACTGCAGCTGGCAGCTGGGTGTACGAGACCTGGTGGGGAGAAAATGGCAGTCCAAGCACTCACGCGCTATTCTCCGTCTCTCACTGAAAGGATTTCTCGATAGTTCATCTTTAGCCTGGTCGGGCGCATCACCCCTACATGATGATGACGCCCGACCACGCTAAACATACGCTGCTGCGGCCGCATTATTAAAGGCGGCCCGCACGTACCACTATACTGCACGGTTGACTCGGTGGGGAGCCGACCTATTTGGCATGTTCGGGGATTGGCTTTCTGCCGCGCCATTCGACCAAGAAAAATAACCGAGCTTTGACACTCGGTTATTTTTCTTGGCGGAGAGGGAGGGATTCGAACCCTCGATACGAGTAACCCCGCATACCGGTTTTCGAGACCAGCGCCTTCAACCACTCGAGCCACCTCTCCATCTCAAAACTTGGAATAAAAATTAGGGTGGCGTCCGACGGGGCACCCAAAAAGTTTTTTTCTGGTATTTCCAGAACAAAGCCTTTTTGGGGGCGGATCGGATGACAGGACCCCAGTCCATTGCTATTGTAACAGATCAACCTCAGCAACGCGTAGTACAATAAGTCATATGAATTTACTACGCGCGCTCCTAGCATCACTTATGAGCCTGGTGTGTACATTGGCCGTTAGCGGCTACGTCACACTCCAGACGCTCGAAACGACAGTTCTAGACAAACAACAGGTTAAAACATGGCTGCACGACAGCGATATTTACGAAGGGCTCTTTCCGGCGCTCGTCAATGCCGACCAAACCGTCGAACAGCAAACCCAAAATGCTAGCTCAACGCTTGTTACAAAAGACACTATTCAAACGGCCCTTAACAAAACGTTCGACACCGGATACGTGCAGACACAGACTGAAAAAGTTGTTGATAACACCTATAGCTGGCTGCAGGGTACAAGTGGTTCTATTACTTTTGATATAAACACGACCGAGAAAAAACAGTCATTTATCGACAATCTTGCTGCACTCCTTGAGCCACAGCTCGCCACGCTTCCGCAATGTGCCAGCTATACCGATTTCGATGCCAGCGACCCAACCTGCCTACCGCCAGGAACAACTGCTAAAACTGCGGCACAGGCCTTGGCGACAGACGCCGCCGGTAGCACAACGTTCTTTAGTAAACCAATCACAAACGAAACCGTTGCCGAGGCAAACCAACAAAGCGGCACAAATGCATCGGAATCGCCACTCACAAGCAGCAATACCAGCACAAATACACTGCCACAAACCATTAAAAATATCGAAGCCTGGGGCGCCTGGCTGCCGGCTGTGGCCGTTATAAGCGGCGGGCTGTGCATTGTGCTGTCGCGCAATCGATTTAAAGCGGGCAAACACCTTGCTGGGCGACTCACAGTTGGTCTTGGCATTACGGCTATCCTCGGCCTGGTTATCGCCTACGTTGGCAAAACAGTATCGATTGCGAGCTACGCCACCAATACGTTTGTGACAACTATTGTCGATCCTGTTCTGCATCAGGCACTTCCTGCCATTGGCGTACGGCTGGCGCTCGTTAGTGGGAGCCTGGCAGCGCTTACCTTTATTATTTGGCTGACGCTGCAGATAGTGAAAAAGCGCCGCGAAAAAGCCAAACTACTCGAACCGCCTGCCTCAACACCACCTACTACTACGCCACCAGAAACTCCTGCCGTACCCCCAAATACACCGCCGGCTCAGCCGCCACGCGCTTAATGGGCGTACACCACGGCAAGTGTTGCACTGTCAATCGATAAAAATACGACTACGCCACACAAAAGCAAAACCAATCCGCCAAGCCCAAGGTTAGGGTTGGCGGCCTCGCCATTTATGGGAAACACCGTTAAGCCCCGCACAATCAGCCCCCATATACCAAGAAAAATAGCCTACCAAACGGTAAGCTATTTTTCTTGGTACACCTGACAGGATTCGAACCTATGACCTTTGGCTCCGCAAGCCAACGCTCTATCCAGCTGAGCTACAGGTGCACGTAGCGGCCTATTACAGCCGCTCCTTGAACCAGAAGGTGCATTCTGCAAAATGTAGAAGCAGAACAGAGATAGACTATACCATAACAAGACGGCCGATGGAAGGGCTTTGGCGCAAAAAACTAAAATCGAAGTCGTCTGACGAGCCTATCAACAACGTCCAAACGTATCTCTTCCATCGGTAGTCGGGCGCCTAAAATGTCGACTATTTCTTCGCCATCTTCCTCGGCAAAATAAATACTCACTGCAGGTAAAAATCGCTTTGCCGGAATGAGCATAATCGAATAAAGCGCGCCGTCGTTCATAATGCCAAAGGCACGAAAATCCGAATATTTATATGTAGCTTGGTCTATTTGAATACCCGCGTCTGTGAGTGCATAGTGCAATGTTCGGGGCGGGCGATTAGCATAAATACCAATTGCAACCGACATAACAATAACCAACGCCATAAACGTCCATGAATGCGTCACAAAATAGGCAAGCGCCAAGAGCACCAGCATAACGCCTACATACGCCAAATACCACATAAAACTCTTGGTGTGATGAATATATTCTGAGGCTTCCCAGTGTAAGTCAACTGGCTGAAGGCCTTGATTTGGCATAGGCGCTTCGGGACCCTCAGAAAGCGGAGCGGCCTCTACTGGCTGTTCCGCCACTGGTGCAGCTGGCTCCGGAGAGGGGAGGGGCGTGACTGGCACTGGCGCCTGAGGTGCCTGCTGTGTTAAATCATACCCATTAAAAGTCGAGGGGGTGTTTCCAGCGGCCGGCTTATACAGCGGCTGGGTACCCTCGTGAGAATTTGGCTGCAGATTGTTTGGCTGCGGCTGATCGTTCATATATGTAAGTATAACATTCCCGCAGCGGGATAAAAGACACTTTGCAAAATTGACAACCAAACAATCTAAATGTACAATTAGCAAGCTTTGTACGGATACGAGAGGGGTGCGCATGTCATCACACTTTACCCAAATCTCCCTATGTGGCCCCCTTCTGACAGACGGCTGGGTTGGCAATATCAGGCTGCAAAGGGCATTCTCCGAGATCGCTCTTTTTGGACTCAATGTCACCAAACAGGAGAGTAGCTCCATTCTGTCGCGGCTCAACAACTGCGGCGACGTGCAGGCGGAGCTCATTTGGAACCGCAGGGGCTGCGCACTTATGATGTGGGGCAAACCGGTTGAGGACGTAGTACGAGAAGTCTTCGACGCTATCGACCAAATGCCCAAACATGGCAACCTTCTGCTGTATGCCATCACCGCCGTCTACAACCCGCTTCTACCGCTCGTGACAGGGGATCCTAACGCACGCATTCCGCGCTCATTGGCCGAATTCGCGTGGGAGCTCGTGTATCCGCTCTATCAAAGAGCGTGGTATATCGTTTATAACGAGTTTCTGCCCAATAGGTAGGCGTACAAGCCGTCCGGCCCGCAGAAAATGCGGGCCGGACACGTGCCGCTTTTAAAATAATAATAACGAAAAAACACCCGGCAAATCGGGTGTTTTTTCATGGCGGAGGAGGAGGGATTCGAACCCTCGCTAGAGATTGCTCCCTACTAACGATTTAGCAAACCGTCCCCTTCAGCCACTTGGGTACTCCTCCGTATGTGGCTAACTTGAGGTATTGTACTATATTTTTCATCCGCTGACGAGACTTGGGCAAGGTTTTATTGTGATATCTTTGACGACAGCGCCAAAAACATCTAAAATATGGCCGAGTTCGTTCCATTTCAGCACGGAGGGATCATAAAGGTATGTCGCCATTTTGGCAACGACGGCCCCAAATTGTTGATGTCACCGAAATCGACCTCAATGATCTTGGCCACGGCATTACGGTTATGGTGCGAACCGGAAGTAGCACCTACTGGCTCACCACCACAAAAACCATGACGCTGTCTGGGCGGGCATACGGCATCGACTACGTCACCGGAGTTGCCGTTCACGCCACCCACGGCGCCGCGCCCACCGTGTCGCCTCTGTACGGCTCGGCATCGCGGATGCTATGCGTCGGCGAGAAGTTGATGCTCGGCATCGAGCACAACCTGGCAGAAGCTGAGCCAACCGCCATCAGCACGATTCGCGTGTATGACCTCAAAGGCGTCAAAAAGCCCAAAGTTCGCCGAACGCGCCTTGTTCCGAGTAACGGTGTAGACTTGGCGATGGAGGAGGCCGGTACCGTTGTGCGAGTGCAAGCAGCCGACGGCAGCGACATCCATCTGACCCTTGCCGAGCCCTCAACCCGCGGAGACGAGCTTTTCCGCGGCACGTTCATCACCCGAAAACACGGGGATCAGCCACTAATGACGCCGTACGCCTACACCGTAACCCGACACATTGCGCCGGGTCGATGGCTTCATGTCCTCGAAGGAGAAGGCGCACAGGAACGAGAGTTCCTCCGCTTCTTCGTAGGCGGTGTCAGCGTCAACGGCGTACCGAGGGAGTAAAAACGCGAGCGCCCAGCCCTCCCCGGCTCAGGAGGAGCGGCTGGGCGCCGCAAGAAATTTGCTATTATTTTTGCCAATACCCAAAACATGAATAAAACCGGACAAAAAAGTCCGGTTTTATTCATGGCGGAGAGGGAGGGATTCGAACCCTCGGTACCATTGCTGGCACGACGGTTTTCAAGACCGTTACCTTAAACCACTCGGTCACCTCTCCAAGCTGAAGAGCGATTCCAAAATACTATATCACATCTGTTACACAATTACGAGAGAATGTGCTTAGCAACAACTGCCGCCTGTACGTCCTGCGGGGAGGCCTTTGCAATTTGCGCAGCCGCAGCTGTTAGCGTTGCGCCCGAAGTCGTCACGTCATCGACCAAAAGAACCATCGACCCGTGTAGCCGTTCGGGACGCACGAGCTCAAAGGCAGTGCTTGCCTGCCGCGCCCGCACCGCTTTTGAAGCGCCAACTTGGCGTAGACTATGCCGACGACGCAAAACAGGTTCATAGCGCCACCCACGGCGCCGTGCGAGCTCTCTGGCCATCAATGCAGCATGATCATAGCCACGAACACGTATATGCCGCGAGGCGGTCGGGATGGGCACCACAACGACCCGCTGGTCAAAATAGGGGACCAGCGTATCGAGCGCCGTAGCTAACGGTTGATATGCGCTCCTTACACGCGAAAATTTATAGCGTCTAATAAGTTCGCGAATTTGCTCATCATATGTTCCAGTAACCCAAACATGCGATAGGGTCGTTGTTGGCTGACAAGATGTACAGGGCTTTGCATCAATCGTTGGCAGTCCACAAATATAGCAACCATCGTATATTTCCGCGAACAGGTCTGGCAGGCAAAGATCACATACAACGTTGTTTTCTTTACTACACGAAATACAACGATGTGGGGCTATAACGCTTATGAATTTCTCGAGTAATGATGTCATTTTTACGTCTCCGCAGTATAGTATTGCAATACTTTACCAGTTTCCGCTATAATCGTCACTATAGAAACCCAAGAGAGCCGATTGGTATATGAAGTGGAGGAGATAATGGCACGGGGACAGAAGCAAAACGACGATCTTCTGATGGAAGACGAACTCGCGGCGGCATTCCTGAATGACGACGACGATGCTCAGGTGGGTGACAATCAACAACAAGCACAAGCAGACGAAAGCTGGGAAGAAGACGAAGGCGTAGTACCTGGTCAGCTCGCAGTTGACGTATACGAAACGAATGAACGACTAGTCGTTAAAGCTCGTACTGCTGGTGTGAACAAGCAAGATTTAGATGTTAGTATTTCAGACGGTATTTTAACGATCAGCGGTACGCTCAGTAGTGGCGACGATGACGTAGAGCACTGGCACATTCAAGAATGCTACTGGGGCGACTTTTCTCGCACCATTGCATTGCCAGTAGCAGTAAAAGAGGAAGAGGTTGAAGCCCTCCTCAAAGACGGCGTATTGACCGTCAGCTTCAGCAAAGTGAAGCAAGAACAAGCACGCAAAATTCAAATTCAATAATACAAACACTCCACGCGCCACTTACGAACACCGGCTTTATTAGCCGGTGTTTTTTGTTAGGGCCGAAAGCCGAGCAGTGGCCTCGTCCTTGGCAAGGATTGCTCTCAGCAAATCAACAAGATTACGCCGCCGCACCGCATACC
>Ga0075364_10001274_pt1 | contig 13562 bp, 14 predicted proteins | sample EndMetdeltDD1764_FD_71517 | JGI IMG/M metagenome (GOLD analysis project Ga0075364, IMG submission 71517) | Populus endosphere microbial communities from Tennessee, USA - Endosphere MetaG P. deltoides DD176-4 | ecosystem: Host-associated > Plants > Roots > Endosphere | place: USA: Tennessee... | reverse complement strand
GACGCTGATCGTGGTCGTGCCTTCGGGGATCTGGACCGGCGGCATCACCGTGTAGCCCTGCGTCGTCACCAGCTGGCCTTCGGGCGAGCGGGTGAAGTTGCCGGCGCGGGTATAGCCGAGTTGGCCGCCGGGGAGCTGCACCTGGAAGTAGCCGTCGCCATCGAGCGCGAGATCGAGCGAGTTGCCGGTGGTGTTGAGCGTGCCGTTCGTCTCGATGCGCGTGGTCGACTGGACGCTGACGCCGGTGCCGAGGTTCAGGCCGGTGGCATAGGCGGTCTCGTTCGACGACTGCTGCCCCGCGACGCGCATGTCCTGATAGGCGAGCGTGGCGAAGTTCGCACGGTCGCGCTTGAAGCCGGTGGTGCCGACGTTGGCGAGGTTGTTCGCGATGACGCGCATCCGGGCGTCCTGGGCTTCCAGGCCGGTACGGGCGACGTGAAGGGCGGAACTGGGCATTGGAATATCTCCGTCAGCTAATGCGCATGAGGCTGGCGCTGCCTTCATCGAGGTCGCGCGCGGTGGAAATCATCTTGGCGCGGATGTCGAACAGCCGCTGCTGCTCCACCATCTCCACCAGCACTTCGGTCGGGGCGACGTTCGACTGCTCGAGCGTGCCGGTCATCACTTTCGCGTTCTCGTCGGCCGGCAGCACGCCGCCGCCGGGAACACGGAACAAGTTGGCCAGATCCTTCTCGATCTTGCTGCCGCGCCAGTTGGCGATTTTGATCCGCGCGACTTCGACCGCGGGCTGATCGGGCGCCGCGGGGTTGGCCGCCAGCACCGCGCCGTCGGGCGAAATCGATACGTTGGAGCCCAGCGGCACGGTGATCGGGCCGTTGTCGCCCATCACCGTCAGCCCGTCGCCGTTCTGAAGGACGCCGGTCGGGGAAATCGACAGGTCGCCGCGCCGGGTATAGCCTTCGCCGCCGTCGGGAGCCTGCACCGTCAGCATGGTATCGCCCTGCATGGCGATATCCAGCGGCCGGCCGGTCTGCACCATCGTGCCTTCGCGCATCGACGCGCCGCGCACTTCCGAACGGTTCAGCGCCCGGATCTCGAGCTGCTGGCCTTCGATCGTGACGGGCGTCGATTCCATGATTTCGGCCCGGAAGCCGATCGTCTGCGCATTCGCCATGTTGCTGGCGATCATGCGCTGACGGATCATCGAAGCCGACATGCCCGATACGGCGGTGTAGATCAGCCGGTCCATGCTGGGTCAGCCTTCCCTTAGGTCCTCAGGTTGAGGACGGTCTGCGAGATCTGGCTGGCGGTATCGATCGCCTTCGCATTCGCCTGGAAATAGCGCTGCGCGGTGATCAGGCCGACCAGTTCCTCGGAAAGATCGACGTTCGAGCGCTCGAGCGCGCCCGACTTGGTGGTGCCGTACATGCCTTCGGCGGGAAGGCCGAACTCGGGGTTGCCCGACAGGCCCGTCACCTTCCAGTTCGACGAGCCGACCTGGCGCAGGCCGGTGGGCGCGACGAAGCTGGCGAGCGCGACGCGGCCGACCGTGGTGTTGGTGCCGTCGGCATAGGAGGCGACGATGCTGCCGTCCTCGCTGATGCTCACGCCCGCGAAGGCCGCGGGCGGCGTGGCCGTGTTCATCGGCGGCACCAGCGCATCGACGGGCGTGTCGGTCGACGGATCGATCACCGCCGGCGGTGTCGGCTGCGCGAACATCTGCAGGCGGTTGGTGCCGCCGTCGAAGATATAGCCGTTCTCGTCGATCTGGAACGCGCCGTTACGCGTGTAGAATTCTTCGCCGGTGGTTTCGTTCTTCGTCTGGAAGAAGCCGTCGCCGGCGATCGCGATGTCGAGCGCAGAGCCGGTCTGCTCGAGCGGGCCGATCGCGAAGTTCTGGTTGATCGCCTCGACGGTCGAACCGATGCCCTGGATCAGCTTCGGATTGCTGAAGGCCGAACCCGCGACGATATCGCTGAATGCCACCGTGCTCTTCTTGAAGCCGGTGGTCTCGGCATTCGAGATGTTGTGCGCGATGACGTTGAGCTGGGTCTGGGCGTTCTTCAGGCCGCTTATCGAAGTGTAGAAAGACATGTCTGGTTACTCCTGACGTGGAATTAGGTGTTGTCGGCGGAATTGGTGCCCGCGGCCTGGCCGGAGAGGACGACGTCCAGTTTGGCGGAAATGGCCTTCAGCGTTTCGCTCATCTCCGTCGTCGCCTGGAGCGACGAGAACTGCGCCATCTGCGCGACCATTTCCTTGTTATCGACCGGATCGGTGGGGTCCTGCGTCGTCATCTGCGTTGTCAGCAGCTTCAGGAAGTCGCCCTGGTCGAGCGTTGGCGCCTTGAGTTTGGACGGGGTGGTGACGGGCGGCGTCGAGCCGCTATTGGTGACGGAAGAGACCATTATTTCATCCTCATCGTGTCGAGCATCAGTTGCTTGGCGGTGGTGAGCGCCTCGACCAGGTTCTGGTACTGGCGCGAGCTTTCGAGCATCTCGACCATCTCCGCGTTCTCATCGACGGGCGTCGTCCAGATATCGCCGTTCTCGTCGGCGAGCGGGTGGTCGGGATTGTGTTCCTTGATCGCGCGGCTGTTCTCGCGGATGACCGATTGCACGTTCACCGTGGCAAGGCCGGTCTGCTGGTCGAGCGCCTCGGCGAAGACCGGGCGCAGCGGGCGATAGGTGCCTGCTTCGCTGCTCGATACGCTGCCGGCATTGGCGAGGTTGGAAGCGGCGGCATTCATACGCACGAGCTGCGCGGACATCCCGCGTGAGGCGAGGTCGAACAGCGTCATCGGCTGGCCCATCGTCAGTCTCCCTTCAGCGCGCGCGTGATCGTGTCGACGCGGCCGCGGATGAAAGAGAGCGTGGCCGAATAGCCGACGGCGTTCTCGGAGAAGGCGACCTGCTCGGTCGGCAGCTCCACGGTGTTGCCGTCGAGCGAGGCCATGACGGGCACTCGATACTGTGTCGCGGCGTCGCTGGCCCGGTCGGGGCTGACGCCGTTCATGCGCGCATTGAGCGCGGCAGCGAAATCGATGTCCTTCGCCTTGTACCCCGGCGTCGCCGCATTGGCGATGTTCGAGGTGATCAGCCCCATCCGCTGGGAACGTATCTCCAGCGCCGCGGCATGAATTCCGAACAGACCTTCACTCATCGGGCAATGCTCCGTTTGCGTTGCGCAGGTGTTTCCGCAAGAGCCGTGCCAAATCGCATTTGTGTGCCCCACGGCACCCTGCCGGCGGCAGATGCGGCAACATCTTGCCGGTAGGCGGCAATCTTCGTCCGCAAATTGAAAACCGCGATCTGCCGCCGTTCTTAGGGGCGAGGAGTTTCGCCGGATGAATGCTGCCAGTTTTATCGACCTGTCTTCGGCCGCGATCGTCGTGGGCGGCACGCTGCTTTCGACCATGCTGCGCTGCGGCTTTACCGATTGCGGCTTGGCCATCGCGGGGATCGCGCGCATCGGCCAGACGCGGTTCGATGCCGACCAGGTCAGGGCCGAGCTGGCCGTGCAGGTCCGCGGCATCCAGCAGGACGGACTGCTGCGCACCACTCCGCGCGCGCTGGGCGACCGCGAGCTCGACGAAGTCAACGGCACGCTGATCGGCACGCGCTCGGTCGCGGCGCTGGTCGAAGTCCACGAAGGCTACAAGGCGCGCAGGCAGGAGGCCGACAGCCGCGCGGTGCGCACGCTGGCGCAGGCGGCCGAGCTGGCACCGGTGTTCGGCCTTGCCGGAACGCTGGTCTCGCTGACGCAGCTGCCTGCGGACGGCATCGACCGTGCGGCCTATATGGGCGCGATCTCGATGGCGGTGCTTTCCACGCTCTACGGCCTGCTGCTGGCGAACTTCATCCTTGCGCCGCTGTCGCGGCTGGTCGAGCGCGCAGCTACCAAGGAAGAGCGCGAGCGGCAGAAGATCGTCGACTGGCTTGCCCGGCAGGTCGCCCCGACCATCCGCAAGGGCAGGCCCATCGCGGTGCCTGACATGGCTTCGGCATGATGGTTCGTACCGGGACCGGCTGGCAATATGTGCTGGCCGATTTGTGCCTGATCCTGTTCATGGTCACCGCCGCCGCGCTCTCGCAGACGATGGATGCGGCGCCGAGGGTCGCGACGATCTCGCCCAAGGGCGAGCCGGTTGCGCTCTACCGCGTCCAGGCCGGCGCGCCGCCGCTCGGCCAGTGGCTGCGCGATCAGTCGGCTGACGCCCGCCAGCAGCTTACGATCCTGGCGCAATACGTTCCCGGCAAGCAGGCCGAGGCGCTGAGCCAGGCAGAAGCGCTCGCGCGCGCGGCGGGCGAGGCGGGTACGAGCGCGCGCATCGTCATCGAGCCGGGGCAGGGCGGGACGATCGCCTCGCTCGCCTACGACGTGCCGCAAGCATCGATGGCAAGGGACTTGCCGCTGGCACAGGACTTGCCGCTGGCACAGGACTTGCCGCTGGCACAGGACTTGCCGCTGGCACAGGACTTGCAGAGTGTGAAACAGAGCAATTCTGTCTCCAAGGAATGACCATGAGCTTCACCCTGGCGCTCGTCTTTGCCGCCGCCGCACCGTTCGCCGATCTCGATTCGATCGACCGGCAAGTCGCCCAGTTCACCGGCGCCGGCATCGGCCAGCCCGGTGGGGCCGGTTCGCAAGTCGATCGCCGGCTGCGGCTGCGGCCATGCTTCTCGCCGCTGGCGCTGGCCTGGCACGGTCCGCGGCGCGATACCGTGGTGGTGCAATGCCCCGATGCCGGATCGTGGAAGCTTTTCGTGCCCGTGACCGGCGGCAGCCAGGGCGGCGCCTTGGCCGAGCTGCCTGCGATCAACCGCGGCGATGCAGTGACCGTTGCCGTAAGCGGCGACGGTTTCACCGTCTCGCAGCCCGGCGAAGCGATGGAAGGCGGGGCGGTCGGATCGTGGATCAAGGTGCGCATGGTCGGCGCGTCGGCAAAGCCCGGCGCCAACGAGACGATGCGCGCGCAGATCATCCGGCCGGGGCTCGTTCGGGTTCCGCTGGACTGAAGGAGTTTGCCGGCAGCACGGCAATTTCTTGCCCGTAGCGCCCGCCCCCTTAAAAACTGATTACCGTTGCCGTTCTAGGTCTCAGAAGTGATCAAGGAGCGGCATCATGCCACCGATCGAAGTCGGACCTCTACGGGCGGTAAACGCCATTGAGACCAGACTCGCTCGCAAGTCGGGCGAGAGCGCCGGGCAATCCGTGCACACTGAAAAAAGCGAGCCCGCCGTCGTGCAAAGCGACGTGCTCGAAGCCGGCGACATGCCGGTGGATGCCGAACGGGTGCAAGTCATCCGCAAGGCGATCGAAGACGGTACATACCCGATATATCCGGCACGCATCGCCGACGCGGTGATCGCTGCCGGGCTTCTGCTGAGGAGCGGCAAGTAATGGATCATGGCGAACTTCGCGAGACCTTGCGGCAAATGCTTGCCGTTCTGCAGGCCGAACGGCAGGCGCTTGCCGGGCTCGACGTAGACGTGATCATGGGGACCGCGGTCGACAAGCAGAAGCTTTGCGGCCGGCTCGGCGATACCGACCCGCTGGACATCGACGAGGAATGCCGCGGCATGCTCGACGCCGCCCGGCGTCTCAACGAAGTGAATCGCCAGGTCCGCAATCTTATCGCCGCGAACGTGCAGTCGCGGCTGGACGCGCTTATGGGCTCGCCCAAGCTTTACCGCCCCGGACCGGCTTATGCCTATGCCGGCGGACGTGCCTGATATCGTCACGCAATAAGGGGGCGGCCGGATTGGGGGCAATCACCGGCTGATCAGGACGACGAGGCCGGGACGCGAGTCCCGGCCTCGTTCGTTCGTGCTCGATTTATTCCCTTGCGCCCACCGGTTTGGCACGGTGCTTGCTGTGTAGGCTTCCGGAAACTTTCATCCGGAGCTTGAGGCTTGAGCGAGCCGCTACCCATTGGCGCAAGGCAGACCGGCACTCCCGAAGTGCGGGCCGCGATCGCGCGCGCCGCACAGCGGACCGGGGTCGACTTCCAGTACCTGCTTGCCCAGGCGAAGCTCGAATCGAGCCTCGATCCCTCGGCCAAGGCGAATACGTCGAGCGCGGCCGGTCTCTACCAGTTCACCAACGGCACCTGGCTGCGCACGCTCGACAAGCACGGTGCCGAACACGGGCTCGACTGGGTCGGCGCGGCGATCGACGGTGGCCGGGTCGATCCCGGCATGCGTTCGCAGATCATGGCGCTGCGCTACGACGCCGATGCATCGGCGCTGATGGCGGCCGAGCTTGCCAACGACAACAAGACCGAATTGACCGGCATCCTCGGGCGCGAGCCGGATGCCTCCGAACTTTATCTCGCCCATTTCCTGGGGGTGGGCGGGGCCGGCACTTTCCTGTCCGCGCTGCAGGAGAATCCGGGCCAGAGCGCCGCGGGCATCCTGCCCGCCGCCGCTGCCGCCAACCGCGGCATCTTCTACGACCGTTCGGGCGCGCCGCGCTCGGTCGCGGGCGTGATGGAGCTGCTGCGCGGCAAGGTCGGATCGGCGATGGAAAGCGGCGCGCCGCCGGCCTGGGCCGAGTATGGAGCCCCGCAATTCGCGCAAGGTGGCATGAGCGCCATGCCTGCCGAACAAATCACCGGCGGGCCGATCGCCCGGCAATTCCACGCCGCCCGGCAGGAACTCGCCGCGACGACTGCGCCTGGCCGCCAGTCGATGGCCGACACGCTTCGCAACGCTTTCGGGGCTTCGGGCGACGGCTCGTCGTCGGTGCCCGCCCATGTCCGCGCCGCATACGGCCAGCTCAAGAGGTTCGATCTGTGAGCATAATGAACCGCATGCCGCGCCTGTCGAACCTGGCGCTGCCGATCGGCATCCTCGCGCTGATCGTGCTGATGATCGTGCCGGTCCCGGCGATGCTGCTCGACGTTTCGTTCGTGCTCAACATCGCGCTTTCGGTGGCGATCCTGATGGCGGCGATGAATGCGGCCAAGCCGCTCGACTTCTCGTCGTTCCCCTCTGTCCTGCTGTTCGCGACCCTGCTGCGCCTTGCGCTCAACGTCGCTTCCACCCGCGTCGTGCTCGTCCATGGGCACGAGGGCGAGGCGGCGGCGGGCCATGTCATCGAGGCGTTCGGCGCCTTCCTGATCGGCGGCAACTTTGCGGTCGGCCTGTTCGTCTTCATGATCCTGATGATCATCAATCTCGTCGTTGTCACCAAAGGCGCGGGCCGCGTGTCCGAAGTGTCGGCGCGCTTCACCCTCGATGCCTTGCCGGGCAAGCAGATGGCGATCGACGCCGATCTCGCCGCTGGGCTGATGACCGGAGAGGAGGCCAAGGCCCGCCGCGTCGAAGTGGCGACCGAAGCCGACTTCTACGGATCGATGGACGGTGCCTCGAAGTTCGTGAAGGGCGACGCGATCGCCGCGTTGCTGATCCTGGGCGTCAACATTATCGCCGGCTTCTGCCTCGGCATGATCAGCCACGGGTTGTCGGCGACTGAGGCCGCGCAGACCTACATCACCCTGGCAATCGGCGACGCACTGGTTGCGCAGGTGCCCTCGCTGCTGCTTTCGATCGCCGCTGCGGTCATTGTCACGCGCGTTTCGGACAGCCGCGACTTGTCGGGCCAGATCGGCGGCCAGTTCGCCGATCCGCGGACCTGGTTGCCGGTCGCCTTCATCCTGGGTGCGATCGGCTGCATTCCGGCGATGCCGCAGACGATCTTCCTGCCCGCAGCCGCTGGCGCCGCCTGGCTCTGGCACGCGCTACGCAAGCGGCAGGCCCGGACCCAGGTGAAGGTCGAGGCACCGCCGCCACCGGTCGATCCCGCGCGCATCACGCTGCAGGATGTCTCCGACCACACGCTCGTCACCATCGAGCTCGGATTTGGGCTGGTGCCGCTGGTAGACGACAAGCGCGGCGCACCGCTGGTCGCGCGCATCACCGGTGTGCGCAAGCAGCTGAGCCAGGCGTTCGGTTTCGTCGTGCCGCAGTTCCGCGTCCGCGACGCGCTCGACATGTCGCCCAATTCCTACCGCATCCTGCTGGGCGGAGTGCCGCTCGGCGGCGCGAGTGTGCGCGCCGACAAGATCCTTGCGATCGATGCCGGCGAGGCGCACGAAGGCCATCAGCTGGTCGGCGAGGAGACCCGCGATCCCAGCTTCGGCTGCCCGGCCATCTGGATCGAGCCGGGCGCGCGCGATCATGCCATCGCCGAGGGGTTCCTGACGGTCGATGCCAGCACGGTCATCGCCACCCACCTCAACCAGCTCCTGTCCGAACGCGCGCACGAACTGCTCGGTCCGGACGAGGTCAAGGCGCTCGTCGAATCGGTCAAGGAGCACTCGGCCGGCCTCGTCGAGACGATCTATCCGCAGCCGCTGACACTCGCCGTGCTCACGCGCCTGCTTCGCGCCCTACTCGAGGACGGGATTCCGATCGGCCATCCGCTGCCGATCTTTTCCAGCCTTAGCCAGGCCGTCCAGCAGACGCAGGACCACAACCGGCTGGTCGAGCTGCTACGCGCCGATCTGGGCGCGCTGATCGTCGGCCGCGTCTGCGCGCCCGACGAGCGCCTGCCGGTAGTGACGCTCGACGCCCAGCTCGAATCCTCGATCGTGCAGGGCTTGCACGATCCGACGACCGGCATGCCGGTAATCGAGCCCGACCTCGCCCGCAGCATCGGCGAGCATATCGCCGGCCTGATCGCCCAGCGCGGGCCGGGCGCGACGCCGATCGCGCTGATCGTCCAGCCGCGCGCGCGCCGGGCCCTGGCAGCGCTGCTCAAGCTGCGCGCGCCGTCCTGCCTGGTTCTTTCCATTGCCGAGCTGCCGCCCGCCCAGCCGATCGAAGTGATCGACGTCGTCGGCGGACCGCAGCAGCCGCAGGCCGCGGGCCTGCCGCAACCCGACCATTATGAGGCACCTGAAAGCATGGCCGCATGAAACACGATCAAAGACCTTTCACCAGTGCGATGGCCAGCAGTTCGGCCATCGCCGGCGCCTATCGCGGCGATACGGCGGATCGCATCCGCCGTTTCCTGCCCATGGTCCGACGCTTGGCCTGGCACGTCCACGGCACCGGCCGGCCGGGCATCGAACTCGAAGATCTGATCCAGGCCGGCCTCGTCGCGCTGACCGAGTGCTCGCAGCGCCATGCCGGGCCCGGCGAGGACGGCTTCGCCGCCTATGCCAAGATGCGGGTGAGGGGGGCGATGGTCGACCTGATCCGCCGCACCATCCCGCTGTCGCGCGGCGCGGTCGAGCGGCGGCGCCTGTTGAGCGAGGCCGAGACCGAATTGCGCGGCACGCTGGGACGCGACCCGCTGGGCGCCGAACTCGCCGCGGCGATGGGGATCGACGAGAGCGAGCTGGCGGCGCTGCGTTCATCGAGCGAGCCGCTGCGCTTCGAATCGATCGACGAAGTCTATTCGGACGGGGACATGGCCTTCGCGGACGGCGGACCCGACAGCCTTGCCATCCTGGAAGATGAGGAATTGCGCGAACATCTGCTGGGTGCGATCGCCGGCTTGCCCGAACGGTTGCAACTGGTGGTCCAGCTCTATTTCGTCGAGGAACTCAACCTGGCCGAGATCGCCGAAGTGCTGACTGTCAGCATCCCGCGCGTCCACCAGCTCAAAGCCAAGGCAATCGAACACCTGCGCAAGGAACTGGAGGGCATTGCCGAGCTTCTTTAGCGCCGTCTCCGCTCGCTTAGATACATTTTAACTCTCGAACTTTACTTGCATTCCCGGGATGACTTTTCAGCCGGGGTGGGCGGGCGTGGATCTTGCGCGTGACGATAGCAGTTTTGCGATGGGCTTCTCGCGGCCGGGCATCGGTGCGGCGCCGGCGAGCTCAGCGCTGACGACGAAGATACTTCATGAGCTGATGTCCACGCCGGAAACCTCGCGCGCCTCGCTGGTCGCGGCGCTTCAGGAAAGCGTGCGCCAGTTCGAAAGCCTGCTTTCGGTCGTGTCGGGCACATTCTATCGCAGCGCGCTGGCGCCGCCGTGGCAGATGCAGTTCGTCAGCCCGGGAATCGCGGGGATCTCCGGCTATGGGCCGGACTATTTCGTCCATACTCCGTTCGGGAAGATCATAGTTGCCGAGGACCTCCCCGAGCTCGAAGCCACGGTCGCAGGGGCCATTGCTCGGCGCGAGCATTTCACTGCCTGTTATCGCATAAGGCACCGCTCGGGCCAGATCCGCTGGGTCAAGGAACGCGGTGCCGCCATCTGCGACGCGGCCGGACGTCCGCAGTTCCTCGAAGGATTCATCTGCGACGTCACCGAAGCGAAGGACCTGGAACTCCAGGCCGAGCAGGCGCGCAAGGAAGTCGACAAGCTGAACGGCGAGATGTCACGCGTCCTGGCCAACTCGCTGGAAGGCGTCGTCGCGTTCGACCAGAACTGGAACTATCGTTTTGTCAACGCAGCGGCGATGAACGAAATGGGTTTCCAGAGAGATCTTATTGGAACCAACCTGCACGAAGCCTACCCAGGCGTCATTGGATCGTCGATGTGGCTTCCGCTGAGCGATGCGATGGCCACGCGCGAGCCCAAGCGAGGCGAGTTCCACAGCCCGAAAGGCCAATGGTTCGAAGTCTACGCCGTTCCCGACAGCGAGGGCATGACGGTGTTCTTTCGCAACGTTACCCGGCAGAAGCAGCTCGAACAGGCGCTCGTCGGCCAGGCCGACGACCTTCGCGGTATGCTCGATTCGATTCCCGACATGGTCTGGACCTGTCATCCGGACGGCACGCCCGAGTATTACAACCGGGCCTGGAAGGATTTCGTCGGCTCCATGCCCGACAACGCCGTCGAGTTGCAATCGCCGCATCCCGACTTCGTCCATCCCGAGGACATCGAACAGGCAAGACTAACAAGGCATGCCGCCTTCACCAGCGGCGAGCCGATGGAGATGGAGCTGCGGATACGCAACCGTGCGGGCCAATATCGCTGGCTCCTCGTCCGGACGCGTCCGCAACGCGACGAAAGCGGCAAGATCATGCGCTGGTGCGGCGCGGCAACGGACATCCACGAGCGGATCGTCGCCGAGCGCGAACTGCGCGAGAGCCAGAACTTGCAGGACAGCATCCTGGAAGCCAGCACCGACTGCATCAACATCACCGATCTCGAAGGCAACCTTGCGTTCGTCAATTCGGCCGCCGTGCGCGAGCTGCCGATGCCCCATGCCCGGCTGCTGATCGGTCATCCCTGGATCGAGATATGGCCTGAACGGAGCCGTTCGGCGGCGCGGCGCGCCTTTCGCCAGGCGCTGACGGGCAAGGTCGTGCGCTTCGCGGTGTCGTATCCGCGCGGGGAAGGCGATGCGGTCTGGTGGGATGTCATCGTCTCGCCGATCCGGCGTACCGACGGTCAGATCAGCAATATCCTTTGCGTATCGCGCGACATCACCGAGCAGCGCGCGACCGCCGACCGTCTACGCCTGGCGAGCGAGCAGGATGTCCTGACGGGTGTCCCCAATCGCCGCGCCTTCGACAAGCACCTGAAGAAGGTGACTGCCGAGGCGATCGAGACCGGACGCAATGTCGGGCTGATGCTGATCGATCTCGATCACTTCAAGCACATCAACGACACGCTCGGCCATCTGGCCGGCGACCGGCTGCTGCAGGCGGTCGCCAAGCGATTGCAGGTCGGCTTCAGGGATATGGGCTTTGTGGCGAGGCTCGGCGGCGACGAATTCGCGGTGGTCCTCGGTGATATCGACGAGGAAGGCGAACTGCTCACTGCGGCGGCGACGATCCTGTCGCGAATGGAGGCGCCGATCACGTTCGCGGGCAAGCTGATCAACGGCGGGCTTTCCATCGGCTGCGCGATGTTCCCCCGCGATGCATCCAATGCACAGAGCCTGCTCCAGCACACCGACATCGCGCTCTATGACCTGAAGGCCAGCGGCCGCGGCGGCATCCAGATGTTCAACAGCCGGATGATGGAGGCCGCAGAAAGCACCGCCAACCAGCTCCGGCTCGCCCGCGCGGCGATCCGCGACGATGCGCTGGAGCCTCACTACCAGCCCAAGGTGCGGCTCGGCACCGGCGAAATCGTCGGCCTGGAAGCCCTGCTCCGGTGGTGGAGCCCCGGCAACGGTATCCAGCCGCCCAGCTCGGTCGCCGAAGCGTTCAACGACTATGAGCTTTCGACCAAGATCGGCGGCCTCATGCAGCGCCGGATCTTCGCGGACATCTCGACATGGCTGAACCGCGGGCTGGCGCTGCCGCCGGTATCGGTCAACGCTGCGCCTGCCGAGTTCCTGCGCGACGATTATGCCGAACGGATGCTCGACCGGCTCGAGGAGTTCGGGATTCCTTCGTCGCTGATCGAGGTCGAGATCACCGAGCACGTCTTCCTCGACCGGCGTTCCGAACAGATCATCCGCGCGCTGGATATGCTTAAATCGGCTGGGGTGAGGATCGCGCTCGACGACTTCGGCACTGGCCATTCGTCGCTATCGCACCTGCGCGATTTTCCCGTCGACGTGCTGAAGATCGACCGCTCCTTCATCAGCCGGATGCTCACCAGGCCGCGCATGCTCGCGATCGTCCAGGCGATCACCAAGCTCGGCCCCAGCCTGTCGCTCGACATCGTCGCCGAGGGCGTGGAGACTCCAGAGCAGCTTCACGCACTGCGCGACATCGGCTGCGAGTTCGGCCAGGGCTTCCTCTTCGGCAAGGCGATGCATTCGGCCGAGGTTGGCCGCAGGCTGGCTACAGGCAACTGGCCGTTCAAGCTGGTGGGAGCGGCGGCGTAGGCCGGCGGGGCCGGACTGCTGCGTTAACAATGCTCAAGGATTGCCGCTGGGGTACGAACTCGGCGTGGAATTGGGACCTGCGGCGCCGGTCGCGGGTGAAGGCTGCGTCGAAGGCGTCGTGGTCGTGCCGGTTCCCTGCGGCTGGCTGGGCGGTCGGTCGCTGGAAGGGTTCCGGTCCGACGGGCGCGGGTTCTGCGGCCGCTGCGGATTTCCTTGCGGACGCTGGGGCAGGTTGTCGATGCCGGGAATTACGGGTCCGAAGCCGCCGCTCGGTCGTGAGGGACCATCGTCGCCGAAACCTCCGGGCGATCCGCGCCGATCGCCGTCATAGTAGGGGCGCTCGCGTTCCGGTTGCGGCAGCAGCAGCGATTCCGCATCGGGATTCGACAGCACCTCGCGCGGTTCGAGCAGGAGGTCGTTGAGTTCGGCGATGCCCGGCGACGAAATCGTGAAGGTTATCGGCTGGGCGCCTGCGAACGGCACGTAGGCGGCTTCCAACGGACGGTCGAGAGTGACCGTAGTGCCGCCCGCCGTGACATCGATCGCGCCGACCGCGTCGCTGCCCTGCCGGCCGGGACCCGGACCGCGCAGCACGACGAGCGTCGCCGTGGCCGGATCGTGGCGGATGTTGCCGCGGATCTCGCGTTCGCCGCGCGCGATCGCCACTGCCTGTTCGCCGACGACACCGTCGAGCAGCGTGCCGCGAATGCCGATGCTGGCCGCGGGCGACTTGATCGAGCTGTCCTTGCGGCCGCCCGACCGGCCGGACATGAAACGGAACGCGCCCTTCGCCACCGATGCCGACATCGATCCGCCCCGGGGATCGTAGACGAAGCGATCGATCGTGAGC
>Ga0075364_10001273_pt1 | contig 13565 bp, 16 predicted proteins | sample EndMetdeltDD1764_FD_71517 | JGI IMG/M metagenome (GOLD analysis project Ga0075364, IMG submission 71517) | Populus endosphere microbial communities from Tennessee, USA - Endosphere MetaG P. deltoides DD176-4 | ecosystem: Host-associated > Plants > Roots > Endosphere | place: USA: Tennessee... | reverse complement strand
CCCTCACGCGTAAGGATCGCCGCTATCCAGTCACCGACCCAGGCGCGCTCATAGGTGTCGTGAATGCGGGCGAGCGGCTGGAGCGACACGGAAGCTTCGGAGCCTTCAGTGAGGCCACCGCCGAGATCGTGCCAGTCGCCGCCCATGGCGAGCGCGGCGGCGCGGATCGAACCGCCGAAGTCGAAGGCGAAGACTTGGGAGCGTTCGTAGCGGCGGAACTGCAAGGCCATGAGCGCAAGCAGCACGGACTTGCCCGCGCCGGTTGGGCCGACGACCAGCGTGTGGCCGACGTCACCGACATGAAGGGATAACCGGAACGGGGTCGAGCCTTCGGTCTTGCCGTAAAGCAAGGGGGGCGCACCGAAATGCTCGTCCCGTTCCGGCCCCGCCCACACCGCTGAAAGCGGGATCATGTGGGCGAGATTCAAAGTGCTGATTGGAGGCTGGCGGACGTTGGCGTAGGCGTGGCCGGGCAAGCTGCCGAGCCAGGCATCGACCGCATTCACCGTCTCCATCATTGCCGTGAAATCGCGGCCCTGGATGACCTTCTCGACCAGTCGCAATTTCTCGTCGGCGATGCGCGGGTCGGCGTCCCAGACCGTGATTGTGGCCGTGACATAGGCCATACCGGCGACATCCGCGCCGAGTTCCTGCAAGGCCATGTCGGCGTCTGCCGCCTTGTTGGACGCATCGGTATCGACGAGTGCGGACGCCTCGTTGGTCAGGACTTCCTTGAGGATCGAGGCGATCGACTTGCGCTTGGCGAACCACTGGCGGCGGATTTTGGTCAGCAGCTTGGTCGCGTCGGTCTTGTCGAGCAGGATCGCGCGCGTGCTCCAGCGATACGGGAATGCGAGCCTGTTGAGATCGTCGAGCAGGCCGGGCGTCGTCGCGGTCGGAAAGCCGATGATGGTGAGGATGCGCAGATGCTCGCTGCCAAGGCGCGGTTCGAGCCCGCCGGTCAGTGGTTGATCGGCGAGCAGCACATCGAGATAGATCGGCGTGTCGGGCACGCGGACGCGGTGCCGGTTGGTCGAGACGGTCGAGTGCAGATAGGTCAGCGTCTCGCTGTCATCGAGCCACGCGCATTCGGGCATGAAGCCGTCGAGCAGCGCCAGCACGCGGCCGGTGCGATCGGTGAAGGTGCGCAGCATTTCTTGCGGATCGACGCCGCTGCGCTCGCGGCCCTCATAGAGCCAGGTTTCGGCGCGGGCAGCTTCCTCGGCCGGCGGCAGATAGAGGAAGGTCAGATAATAGCCCGACACGAAATGCGCGCCGGCTTCCTCGAACCCGGCCTTGCGCTCGGCGTCGACTAGGCCGGACGCCGGGTCGGGCATAGCGCTGTTCGGATAGATCGCGGCCTCATGGCGCTGCGCCTCGACGAAGATCGACCAGCCGGAGCCGAGACGGCGGAAGGCGTTGTTGATACGGCCCGCGACCGCGACCAGCTCGGCGGCGACGGCGGAATCAAGATCGGGACCGCGAAAGCGCGCCGTGCGCTGGAAGCTGCCGTCCTTGTTGAGCACGACGCCTTCGGTTGCGAGCGCGACCCAGGGCAGATAGTCGGCAAGGCGGCTTGCGGAGCGACGATATTCAGCGAGGTTCATCATTGCTTGCGCCTCCTTCAGACCGCGAGATGACCGGGGATGCGCAGATGCCGGCGCCCGACCTCGACGAAGAGCGGATCGCGCTTGGCCGCCCAGACCGCCGCGAAATGGCCCACGGCCCAAATGAGCAGGCCGGCCAGCCAGAGGCGCAGGCCGAGGCCGACGGCCCCGGCCAGCGTCCCGTTGAGGATCGCGATGGAGCGCGGAGCGCCGCCGAGCAGGATGTGCTCGGTCAGCGCGCGGTGAACCGGGACGGTGAAGCCCGGTACGTCGAGTTGCTCGAATGCGACCGCCATCAGACGAGCGCCCCGCCGCCGAACGAGAAGAACGACAGGAAGAAGCTCGACGCGGCGAAGGCGATCGACAGGCCGAACACGATCTGGATCAGCTTGCGGAAGCCGCCCGACGTGTCACCGAAGGCGAGAGCCAGGCCCGTTGCGATGATGATGATGACCGCAATGATCTTGGCGACCGGGCCTTCGATCGACTGGAGAATTTTCTGGAGTGGGGCTTCCCACGGCATGGACGAGCCGGAGGCATGAGCGGCGGGAACGAGGACAAGATTGACGTAGGCGACGGCGGCGACCGTCGCGACGGTGCGGTGCACGCGTATGGGAATAAGGATCATGAGGGTTCTCCTGTGCTGGTGGGGGTGGCTGAGGTGATGCGGTAGTCACCGTCCGGCCCGAGCCCTTCGACACGGGCGAGTTCGGCGAGCCGGCGCACGGAGCCGCGGCCGGAGAGGACGGCAACAAGGTCGATCGTCTCGGCGATCAAGGCGCGCGGGACCGTGACGACGGCTTCCTGGATGAGCTGTTCGAGCCGGCGCAGCGCCCCGATGCCGGTTCCGGCGTGGATGGTGCCGATGCCGCCGGGGTGTCCCGTTCCCCACGCTTTGAGCAGGTCGAGCGCTTCGGCGCCGCGCACCTCGCCGATGGGGATGCGGTCGGGGCGCAGGCGCAGCGAGGAGCGGACGAGATCGGAGAGCGTGGCGACGCCATCCTTGGTCCGCATGGCGACGAGGTTGGGCGCGGCGCATTGCAGCTCGCGGGTGTCCTCGATGATGACGACGCGATCGGCGGTCTTCGCCACTTCGGCGAGCAGTGCATTGGTGAGCGTGGTCTTGCCGGTGGAGGTGCCGCCCGCGACGAGGATGTTGGCGCGCGATGCGACGGCTTCGCGCAGCATCACGGCCTGATCGGCGTGCATGATTCCGGCGGCCACATAGTCGTCGAGCGTGAAGACGGCGACGGCGGGCTTGCGGATGGCGAAGGCGGGTGACGCGACGACCGGGGGAAGAAGCCCCTCGAACCGCTCACCGGTCTCGGGCAACTCGGCCGAGACGCGCGGGGACCGGGCGTGGACCTCCGCGCCGACATGATGGGCGACCAGGCGCACGATGCGCTCGCCATCGGCGGGCGACAGCATCTCGCCGGTGTCGGACAGTCCTTCGGAGAGGCGGTCGATCCAGATGCGCCCGTCGGGGTTCAGCATCACCTCGACGACGGCGGGGTCTTCTAGAAAGCGTGCAATGGCCGGGCCGAGCGCGGTGCGTAACATGCGCGCGCCGCGCTGGATCGCCTCCGGTTTCTGGTGAGAAGAAGTCATGCCGTCCCCAAATTTGAAGGGGACGCAACGGACAGTTCCCCGATCGGGGATGATTAAAGGAGCCCGAAATCGGGCCTGTTCAACAAGTATCGAGAGGCGTGCGGCGGTCGGCGGCTATCGGCGGTGAATAGGACGGATCGGTTATTCTGGCGGTTCGCCGTTCGTCTCTTGTCGATCTGCCAAAGGACCATCGGTGACCGAGTCGACGTCGCGAGAAAGCTCTTTCAGGAACCTGTCGCCGCTCGCCAGACGGCGGCCGAGATTCTGCATGAAGCCATCGAACCGTTCGGCTCCCTTCGCGCGTGCGGCGGCCTGCGCGCTCTCCGGCAGCGGCGGCGTGGCGGAGAGCCAGATCAGGACGAAAAGCGAGAGGGTTTCGCCGAGCACGGCGAGATCCTCGTCGAGCGCGTCGATCTGGCGGCCGAGCTTGTCGAGGCGGCGCGACATGGCCGCCTCCAGCTTCTCGGTCGTGTCGCCGGACAGGAACGACGCGACGGCGGCTTCGACGATGGCCGATGCCGAGACCTTCCGGCGCATCGCCAGGGCGTCGACCTGTTTGAGCAAAGCGGGATCGAAATAGACATTCCTGCGGGTGCGGGTCGGCATGGCGCGGTCCTCAGAGTTCGATGCCGTCGCCGGGGTCGAGCGAGGCTTGGCGCGCGACCATCCGCATACGGCTGCGCATGGCATTGGCCTTGGCGGCGTCGACATCGGGTTCATCGTCCAGAAGCTCGAACTCCTGCGCGGGCATCGGCGGCGGGATGATTTCTTCGTGCTCGGGCAATTCCGGCTCGCGGCGGATGCCGGCATTGGCCGGATCGCCGCCGTCATCGCCCGCGCCCGTCGCGCTCGTCTGACCTGCCGCCGCGACGACGCGGCTCGACCAGTCGTCGGACGTGGCGGCGTTGGCAGGAGCCGCCGCAAGCTCGGGCGGTGTGATGATACGCTCCTGCAAGCGCGCGTCCTCGAAGTAGCGGGCCTTGGTTGCGCGGATCGGCGGCGTGCCCGCGACCATGACGATTTCCTCGGACGGCGGGAGCTGCATGATCTCGCCGGGCGTCAGCAACGGCCGCGCCGTCTCCTGCCGCGACACCATGAGGTGGCCGAGCCAGGGCGATAGCCGGTGTCCGGCATAGTTGGTAGAATCGCGCATCTCTGTGGCCGTGCCGAGTGCATCCGAAACGCGTTTGGCGGTGCGCTCGTCGTTGGTCGCGAAGCTCACGCGCACATGGCAGTTGTCGAGGATCGAATTGTTCTGGCCGTAGGCACGCTCGATCTGGTTGAGGCTCTGCGCGATCAGGAAGCCTTTGATGCCGTAGCCCGCCATGAAGGCAAGCGCGGATTCAAAGAAGTCGAGACGGCCGAGCGCCGGAAACTCGTCCAGCATGAGCAGCAGCCGATGGCGCTTTCTCGATGCTGTCAGCTCCTCGGTCAGCCTGCGGCCGATCTGGTTGAGGATGAGGCGGACGAGCGGCTTGGTGCGGTTGATGTCGGACGGCGGCACGACGAGGTAGAGGCTGACCGGCTTTCGGCTTCCGACAAGATCGGCGATGCGCCAGTCGCAGCGCGCGGTGACGCGGGCCACGACCGGATCGCGGTAGAGGCCGAGAAAGCTCATGGCGGTCGAGAGTACACCAGACCGCTCGTTGTCGGATTTGTTCAGCAGCTCGCGCGCCGACGATGCGATGACGGGATGGACGCCGGCTTCGCCGAGATGCGGCATATCCATCATCGCGCGCAACGTGGCTTCCACCGGGCGGCGCGGATCGGACAGAAAGTTGGCGACGCCCGCCAGCGTCTTATCCTTCTCGGCGTAGAGGACATGCAGGATCGCGCCGACAAGCAGGCTGTGGCTGGTTTTTTCCCAGTGATTGCGCTTGTCTAGCGATCCTTCTGGATCGACCAGAATATCCGCGATGTTCTGCACGTCGCGGACTTCCCATTCGCCCTGGCGCACTTCGAGAAGCGGATTGTAGGCTGACGATTGCGCGTTGGTCGGATCGAACAGCAGCACGCGGCCGTGCTTGGCGCGAAAGCCGGCCGTCAGCGTCCAGTTCTCGCCCTTGATGTCATGGACGATGCAGCTTCCCGGCCAGGTCAGCAGCGTCGGCACGACGAGACCGACGCCCTTGCCGGATCGCGTCGGCGCGAAGCACAGGACATGCTCCGGGCCGTCGTGGCGTAGATAATCGCGTTCGTATTTTCCGAGCACGACGCCATCGGGACCGAGCAGGCCGGCGGAGCGGATTTCCTCGCCCCCAGCCCATCGCGCCGAACCGTAGGTCGCCACATTTCCGACCTCGCGCGCCCGCATGATCGACATAATGATGGCAACAACAATAGCGAGGACGCCGCCGGATGCAGCGATGATGCCGCCCCCGGTGAAGATCGCGGGCGCGTAGGCGTCGAAAGAAAACCACCACCAGAGGAATGCCGGCGGATAGTAGACCGGCCAACCCGCAAGCTCGAACCATGGAGCGCCAAGCTGCGCCTGAAAGCCGAGCCGCCATGCGGTCCATTGCGTCGCCGCCCAAGTCATGATGAAAACGATGGTCAGGACGACAGTGATCTGACCCCAGAGTATTCGGCCTCCACGCACACAGATTCCAATCGGCAAGAATGTCGGAGACGATCAGAGAATAGGCAATTATGGGCGTAGCAACAGTAAAGGCCTGTTCCTTGGGCTACCGGATACTATCGGCGGCAAATCGGACGGTCGGCTTGCACCACGTCCGCAAGTTCGCAGCCTATTCGGCGACCCTCCGCGTCGACGCGAGCCAACTCGCGCTCGCGCAAGATGGCGAGAAGGCGTTGGAGAAGACGCGGTCATTCTGCTGGCGGGTAGCGTCTCGGCGCTGCACCATCGCGTCGCGTACCTACTGGCTGGAGTCGGACGAAGAGAGATCCGATGCGTTTGGCACGATTAATCGGTGGTCAAGCCGAAGTTGCATCGTTCGCGTCGGCTACGAATAGGTCTACCGGCCAGGTCGGTCAGACTCCGTCGTCATGGCTAGCAGTTTCACGAGCGCGGGGTTGCGGTTGGACGGTGACCAGACGGCAGAAAAAGCGAGGGGCTCAAATTCGTCGCGGATTGGCAGGAACACGACATTCGCTTTGCTGGCTGCTGCCCCTTCCGTGACGAAGAGCGAAATGCCATGCCCGGCTGCGATCATCGATAACAGCGCGCCACGGCCAACATTAGCGCGACGGATCGTTGGTGTCACCCACTTCCCGGAAGAGCGAGCTACAATCAAGTCGTGAAGCTGCGGGCCGGTGCCACCGTGGCGGACGAGAAAGGTTTCAGCCACGAGCTGCCGCCATTCGACATCGGGTTGCGCGGTCAACGGATGCTCTACCGGCAGCGCCACCATAAGACGATCGCGCCAGATCACACGCGAATTGAGATCGGCGATTTCGCGAACATCAGCCATGAAGGCGACATCAAGCAGTCCTTCACGTACCATCAGTTGTGCATCGCGGGCCGTGCCTTCGGTGAAGTGCAAGCAGATGCCAGGATTCTCGGTGTTAAACCGCTCAAAAAGAAGGTCGAGGAAGCAGCCTGCCGTAAGAGCGTAGACACCGATCCGAAGCTCGCCGTCTTCGCCACGCGCCTGCATCCCAGCGGTCTTGATCGCACGGTCGAGGATGCCCAGGGCGTCATCCACTTGGTCAACGAAGCGGCGTCCGGCTTCGGTGAGGCGGACACCGCGCGTATTGCGGTCGAATAGGATGATACCGAGGTCTCCCTCCAGTGCCTTGATCCGTGCGCTGACACTCGACTGGCTGGTGCCGAGCGCCTGAGCTGCGCGGTGGAAGCTGAGATATTCCGCGACGGCGAGGATGTGAACCAAAGCGACCATCGGGATGCGACCATTAAAGGGCCTTGCGAGAGACGGAGGATGCCCATCTTTAGGACGCTTGCGCCGCATGATTTGCGCTCACGAGATTTTGGCCGTGATGTCGCTAATGCATCCCCTGATACACAGGCTCGTCTCTTCCGCCGATATCCATTGCTCACTCTCGGCCTGCCAACCGAGAAACGAACTGGAAGCATCTGGGCGGCGATTTTTATTCATCTCATTACTCCAAAAATCATGCTCAGCGTTGTCGTCTCGATTTCGGCTTAGATGGGTTTGATGACCACGAGGACGACAATGAGCAGCGTTACTAATAGGAGCGCCGGCCCTGCGTATTGCATAAGGCCTGGAGCGAGGGGGGCCTGACTGCGTGAAAGCCGCCGCAGCCTTCCGGTCATGACGCCATGGACAGCGGACAGCAACAACACCAGGCCGATCTTGGCCATCATCCATCCGTCTTGAAACCAGCCGCCGGTGATCGCAAGGATCAATCCTAAAGCCCAGGCAAGAAGCATGGCTGGCGACGTGACGCTCCGGTCCCAGCGGCGCACGCGCTCCAGAAATACTGATCGGGTTGCGATCTCCTGCTGCCCGCGAACGTCAACGACAGCGGCCAATGTTACGGCGACGATCAGCATGCCCCCGATCCACGTTACTACGGCGGCAATGTGCAGGGCTTTCAGCCAGAGATAATCCATCCGGACAACCTTAAACCGAAGCCGACAGGTTGGACTGACGGCGTGCCAGCAGCCGCTCGTTGAGGAAAGCGCCGAAAGGGATAAAGGCTGCGACCGCCATCCGGGCGGCGTCGCGGCGAGACCATTTACCAATCATCACCGTCTGGAAGAGCATCCAGATATAGAGAACGAAGGCGATGCCGTGAACCGGCCCCATAACGCGTGTTGCCGTTGGGTAGCCGACGAGATGCTTCAGAGGAACGGCGACGAAGACGAGCAACAGAAGCGTCGTTCCTTCCAGCAGGGAAACCACGCGCATCCTGCGAAGTTGCGCTAATTCTTCCTTCTGATCTTGCGATGGCATCACGGGTCTCCTTCAAGCCTTCGATTGTTTCATGGTGTGCTCTTTCATCCAGTGCCGGGTGTGGGCGTTTGCCTCTTCCGCCATCTTGATCGGGAGTCGATTAAACGCGTGAGGCGCATTCGGCGCGAGAAGGAGGTCCGCTTTTGCTCCGCCTGCCAGTATCGCGGCGTGCAGCAAGCGTGTGTCATCAAGGAGAGGGTCGTTGGTTCCAACGACAAGCAAACTCGGCGGAAGGCCGGCAAGATCGGCATAGAGCGGCGAAATGGCGGGATCGCGTAGCTCGGCCTCGTTCTTGCGACCGGAAACCCTTCGAAATAGTGGCTGCAGCGACGGACCATCGAGCATCAGCGCGCTCTTGTCAGCCGCCCGGACCGATGGCGTGCCAGACATATCAAAGGCTCCGAAAAACAGAACTAGACCGGACAGGGGCGGACGATATTTGGAGCGCTGGATCCGCAAGGCGGCGCAAAGCGCCAGATGAGCGCCCGCCGAATCTCCATGCAGAAACACGTCGCGAACATTATAGCGGGCACAGGCCTCGCTCAGAGCCCACTCAACTGCATGCATGCAGTCACTAATCGCGTCTTCCAGCCGGTGCTCAGGGATCAGGCGGTAATCTACACTGGCCACGACAAATCCGGCCTCAACGATCGGCACGGTGAGCGGGTCATCATTGATCGCCGCGAAGGTGGTCCAGGCGCCTCCATGAATATCGACCACGATGCCTATTGGCTCTTCTAGCGGTTCGATCAGCCTGATGCGAACTGGCGCTTCCGCTGGCCCGACGACAAGGCGCTTGGGCTTCAACCCGGCCTTTCTGGCCGGGCTGATCAATCGGCCGACCATGGGCATCAATAGCCGGAGCAAATGGACCTGAAACTTACTCTCGAAGTTGAGCCGCGGTATTTTGCGCCATTTCGTGGCGGCGAGCTGCGCTGCTTCGGCGATCGCCTCGCTCGTGAACCCGAGGTTATCGTTCCACCCATTTGCTGCGACCGTAGACATATACTCGTCGTGCACGTTCTGAACGTCAACCATGATCGGTCAGCCTTTCCGCAAGCGACCAAAGGACAGCACCCAAAGCCGGATCATTTAGTTGCGGTGAGCCTCTCGCTGGACGGTCGTCGCAGAAGTAGCCACCAGAGAGAGACTGCTCTCTGGCGGCAAGGTGTATCAGGCGGCGCGCGCCATCCTTGGGGCTCCCCAGCAGCGGGCGGCAGACGACCTTCAGCACACTTCCCAGCAGCCCCATGTAGCGGCCCATGTCGCTGGCGATCAGGCCGGGATGAAAGTCCCCCACATCGACTTCGGGGTGACGTCGGCCGAACTCGCGCAGAAGAATGCCGCCTACCAGCTTGGAACGGGCATAGACCCGATGCCAGCTCAACCCATCGGTTCGGTCGAGATGGCTAGGATCGACCGTCGCAGTGGTATGAGTACGCGACGACGTCGCCAAGACGCGCCCACCCTCAATGCGATCAGCCAGTCCCTGAAGAAGTAGCCATGGGCCAATTGCATTCAACTGGAGATTAGGCTCGATTCCGTCGCGAGTTCGGTCATGTCTGGCGACAACACCTCCTGCATTTAGCGCGAGAATATCGATGCGCGGCAGGTCGGCGCGCAGGCTCTCGACACACCGCCTGATATCGCCGAGGTCGAGCAGGTTTATGGTACGCACGGGAACGCCGAGGTCGTGTGCCTCTCGTTCGGTCTTTTCACGCGAGCCTCCGATCGGGACAACGTTTGCGCCAAGCGCGTGCAATATCCGGGCTGCTGCTGCGCCTGTCCCTGAACTTGCCCCGGTAATGACGATCGTTTTGCCTTTCAGATCATCCATGCGCCTGTCCGCCTCCTCCACTCAGCACCACACGTCTGCACGCGGTCGAGTGGGCGTCAGTCGCTGCGGCGACGAGGAATGCGGCGACATCAGCGCGAGCGATCCGAAGGCGCCTGGGCGTCTCAAGGTATGGCGATGCAGACCAATCGGTCGTTGCCGGTCCATCTGTCAGCGCCCCGAAATAGGCGATCGTGAAGTCGACGGGGCTTTCCCGTAGGATCACCTCGACAGCGTCGAAATCACGGTAATCCCTCCTAATCAGTGTGGCCGCTATAAGCCGCACGAGTAGACCGGAAGGCTCGCGGCTCGCCCCGGCGCCCCACGCAAGCGGCGCAACGATGCGGCGGATACCAGCCCGTCCCATCGCAATAGTCAGATTCCGGAAGGAGGCCTCCATTATCGCTGGTCCCCGCAATCCTTTGAGCCAGAGCGGGTTGCCAAGCGCGGAAATCGCAGCATCATGCCCCTTGATGGCTGCTGCGAGCGGCTCCAGATCTTCTGCCACCTGACCCGTAACGATGGAGAGGTTCCGATGCGGTGGGAGCCGCGCTGGATCTCTGACGAAAGCCGTGACGGAGTGTCCGGCAGCAAGGGCCTGATCGACAACCAGGCTGCCGACGCGGCCGGTTGCGCCGACCACGAAAAGACGCTTCCGCCCAACCGTCAGGCTATTCGGGTCGTCCCGCTGCAGGGACTCTTCTTTGGTGACGTTGGCCTTGCAGGTTGCAAGCGCGGTGCTGGCAAAAGACATCAATTATCCTGGAGTGACGCAGATGCGATCCACGCGACGATTTTAGTTTGGCGGCCAAACCATTTGTAAGGATCGACCTTCGATTGTCAAGGTTTGGCGGCCAAACTATACTCTTTGTCATGACCCGAGTGGATTTCGATTTGACCTACCAGCTTGTTGACCGTTCATTGCGACTCGCCGCGCATGTCGAAGCGGCGACCGCGCAGGCTATGAACGAACTAGGTCTGTCCGCCCCACTCGCAAATCTGCTGTGGCAAATCGACCCTGATCAGCCTCCGACGATGGGGCAGCTTGCGTCGCTCAGATATGTAGACAAGGCGACGATCACCGGGCTGGTGGCCAAGCTGGAAGCCAGGGGCTTCGTTGCCAGGCAGCAGACATCGACGGACAGGCGCAGCCGGGTCGTCGTCATGCTTGCGGCCGGGAAAGCAGTGAGAGACCAGTTGTTGCACGCAATCACCACTGCAACGCCATTTGCCACGCTTGCCCTATCGGAGAAGCACGAACTTCTTGAATTGCTGACTAAAGCAGTTCCTGTCGATCCGACGTTGAAGCAACCGTGGCGTGATTCCTCTGAACGTCAGCGGTCAACCAGCACGTAAGCAACTCTGAGTGACAGCGTCATAATCCTGAGATTCGTCATCATCTCCATTCAAATCGTCACTCAAACGTCTATTGCAACGTTGCCTCCGCAAAGGACAGTCGCAACCAACCGCCCTCTCCACGGATCCGGATCAAGAAGAAGCGCTGATACACCCACAGCTCCGGCGGGCTCTACGACCACTCCATAATGTCTCAGGCAAAAAGCCATAGCCTCCTGAATCTTAGCTTCGTCTACTGCAATAATGTCGTCCACAAGTCCGCGCATCGACTTGAGCGCGTAGGGCACCGGGACACGTACCGCAATTCCGTCCGCTGCGGTCCGTGCTGTTTCTGTCGTAACAATCCGTTCTCTTTTCCACGAAATCTTCATGGCAGGCGCTGCTTCCGCAACGACACCGACTACCTTGCAATTCGGCATCGCATGCCGCATCCAGGTGCCGATCCCGGTGAGCAGGGCACCGTTGCCCAGAGGCACCAAAACAGCGTCGAGTTTTGTTTCCCCCGGCAAAGAATCGGTCAGCTCCTTGGCGATTGTCCCGGCTCCCTCTGCGATATCTCTCTCTGCGCCGTCCTCCACAAACAGGAAGCCCTCCCTGCCGGCAAATGCTTCGGCCGCGAGCTTTGCAGCATCGAAGTCGTTTCCTTGCAGCACGACTTCCGCACCGAATCTACGCATCGCAGCAATTTTCAGGGGATTCGCGTTCACTGAGGAAAAGATCACCAGTTTCCTGCCTCGATGGGTAGCAGCGTATGCCAGTCCCTGGCCGAAGTTTCCGGCCGATGCGGAGACGATTGTCCTGCCATCGTCTTGCAGATTGGCCATCCACCAGCCTGCGCCGCGCCCCTTGAATGACCGGATCGGGTTAAGTGTCTCGATTTTTGCCAGCAGTTTGCATCCCAATGCAGCGTTTGCCGTTGATTGCTCCAGAAGAGGTGAGCGAAGGAACACAGGGTCGATCTTCGCAATAGCGCGTGAAATCCCATCGACGGACGGAAACGATGGCGTGCTCATAAGTGTTCTCCAGAAAAAGTTTGGACTGATTTCGCGGCGATACCCAACGCGAAACGACTGAATATGCATGGTGTTTGCCGCGTGGCTATCGGGCCAGCGGCAAAGCACTTCAAATGGAACTCGCAATACTGCAAGCGGAACCTAATTCGCCACGCGCCGGCGGCCGGCCACTCGTAGATACGCTTACCTCGTACGGGAGTTGCGCGAAGGTTTCCTTCCGGAAACAGCTTGGTTCTTATGGCATTCTGAGCGGAATCACATTCGGAGCAAGCTCAGTTTTCAGAGGTACGCTGTCGCCCACCTTGTTATGGACGAGCGTTCTTCTGTCGTCGCGGCCCGATGTTGCGGAAGTCGCCTCACCAAAGTAGCGCGCTGGCGTCGTCCCGAGCATGCGTCTGAACATCGAAATAAACGCGCTGACACTCTCATACCCGAGATCGGTCGCGATATTCGTGACCGAATCGCCTTGAGCAAGTCGTTGCAGAGCGAGGCCGACATGCAATTGCTGGCGCCATCGAACGAACGACATACCCGTTTCGCGCTGAAACAGTCGGCTCAACGTTCTATTGCTCGCTCCAACGCGGGCTCCCCATTCGTCGATAGTAAAGCGCACGCCTGGGCTTTCAATCATCGACTCGGTCAATCGGACGAGCCTCTTATCCTTCGGCATCGGCAAATGGATTGGCTCCAGAGGCGCCGCCGCCAACTCGTCGAGAAGAACGGATATCAAACGCGCCTCGCGTTCACCATCGATCTTGGCAAGAGACACCTCAGTATCGAACCGTAATATGAGTTCACGCAGGAACGGTTGAACAAAGAGGATACCGCAATCCTGATCAAGTGGAGCAACGAATGCCGGATCAATGTACAGACTTGCAATCTTGATGTGACCAGCCATCCTGCCTGCATGGGGCACACCGCCTGGTATCCACAAGGCACAATGCGGAGGCACCGTCCAGATCCCATTTGCTGCCTGCATCGTCAGCACACCACTGATGACATACATTAGTTGTGCCTTCTTATGGTGATGAGGTTTTGTCTCACCGACGAATGTCGCTTCGGAGATGAGACTGACGACTGGCCGTAGGATCGCATCCACTTCGTCAATGCTGGGCGGGTATGGAAATTGCATCCTCTTTTTCCAATCTCTGCTCTCATCCGCGCTAAAATGGGTTTGGCGCGTCAACCGCGCGTTTCCTCCTATGCACCCATGTTAGCAACATTGGTTCACCTCAAGCAGCGTTTTTTT
>Ga0075364_10001272_pt1 | contig 13566 bp, 11 predicted proteins | sample EndMetdeltDD1764_FD_71517 | JGI IMG/M metagenome (GOLD analysis project Ga0075364, IMG submission 71517) | Populus endosphere microbial communities from Tennessee, USA - Endosphere MetaG P. deltoides DD176-4 | ecosystem: Host-associated > Plants > Roots > Endosphere | place: USA: Tennessee... | reverse complement strand
AGGCACCGACATCCGCCTGTTCGGCAAGCCCGAGTCGTTCCAGACACGTCGCATGGGTGTGGCGCTGGCGCGCGCCGACACCGTGGATGAGGCGCGCGAGAAAGCCAAGCGGGCGTCTGCAAAGGTGCGTATCAGCGCTGCCTGAGCGCGAACCGGGCTGCTAAGCCAAGCAGCCCAGCCGGGCCAAGGCGTGCCTCGCAAGATCCATAAACCCCCGAAGGTTGGACATCGATCCGACCGACGGGGGTTTTTTGTTGCCGCTACCGAGAAATGCCGCGAGTGCAGGCGTTCGCTCACCCACCCTAAGGCTGATTTTCAGCACCTTGCCGTCTCGGCGCGACCACGGTTTCCACATGGCATTCAAATTAGGACTTTACGTAACTTACTTTAAGTTCGATAATTTCAGTAATTACTGAAATCCATGTAACTGACTTGTGAGCGCGCCTTGCCACTTACCGCACAAACCGAACGATTCGTCCTGCACTTCGGAGAGATGGGCAGCCGCTGGGGCGTCAATCGCACCGTGGGTCAGATGTACGCGCTGTTGTTCATCACGCCGCGCCCGCTCACTGCCGACGAAATCGCCGAAGCGCTGGGGTTCTCCCGCTCCAACGTCAGCATGGGGCTCAAGGAATTGCAGTCGTGGCGGCTGATCCGGATGGGTCACCAGGTGGGCGACCGGCGTGACTATTTCGAGACCCCCAAGGATGTCTGGGAAATCTTCCGCATCCTGATGGAAGAGAAACGTCGGCGCGAAATCGACCCCACGCTGACCCTGTTGCGCGAAAACTTGCTGGAAACCCCGACCGACCCGCGTGACGTGTATGCGCACGAGCGCATGAGCGAGATGCTGGAACTGATCGAGCTGTCCACCGCCTGGTTCGACGAAGTGCAGCGCCTGCCCCCGGAGACGCTGCAGAACCTGATGAAACTGGGTTCGAAAGTACAGAAAGTTCTGGGTATCGCAGGCAAATTACGAGGCAAGACATGAGGCGTCCGGACACCTGATCGCCGCCGCCGCGGCGCACACCCAACCTCCCGATCCGAATGGAAAGCCCCCGGAGCAAAAGGGGGGCGGGATCCGCACGTCTGTTCGATGTGCCATTCACACCTTAGAGCAAAGCAATGATCGATCTTGATGTTGTCAATCTGTCGCGGTTCCAGTTCGCCGCGACCGCCATGTATCACTTCATATTCGTGCCCCTGACCCTGGGTCTGGCATTCATGATCGCGATCATGGAAACGGTGTATGTCATGACCGGGCGCGCCGTCTGGAAACGCATGACGATGTTCTGGGGCGTGCTGTTCGGCATCAACTTCGCGCTGGGCGTGGGAACAGGTGTCGTGATGGAGTTCCAGTTCGGCATGAACTGGTCCTACTACAGCCACTATGTGGGCGACGTGTTCGGCGCGCCGCTGGCGCTGGAAGGATTGATGGCCTTCTTCCTGGAAGCCACCTTTGTCGGGCTGTTTTTCTTCGGGTGGAACCGGTTGAGCAAATTCGGTCACCTGGTGGTGACCTGGCTGGTCGCGCTCGGCACCAACTTCTCGGCGCTGTGGATTCTGGTGGCCAATGGCTGGATGCAGAATCCGGTCGGGGCGGTGTTCAATCCGGACACCATGCGCATGGAGATGACCGACTTTGCCGCCGTGATCTTCAACCCGGTTGCCCAGGCGAAGTTCGTGCACACCGTCAGTGCAGGTTATGTCACGGGCGCCATGTTCGTGATGTCGATCAGTGCCTGGTATTTGCTGCGCAAACGCCACATCGAGTTCGCCAAGCGATCCATGGTGGTCGCCGCCAGCTTCGGCCTGGCGGGTGCCCTGTCGGTGGTGGTGCTGGGTGACGAGAGCGGTTACCTGAACACCGAGCATCAGAAAATGAAGATCGCCGCCATGGAGTCCATGTGGCACACCGAAGATGCGCCGGCCAGCTTCAATCTGTTTGCCATTCCCAATCAGGCCGAACGCAGGAACGACTTTGCCATTGAAATCCCCTATGTCATGGGTCTGATCGGCACCCGTTCGCTGACCACCCCGATGCTGGGCATTCATGATCTGGTCGCGCGCGCTGAAACCCGGGTGCGCGATGGCATCACGGCCTACGACGCCCTGCAGCGCATCCGTGCCGATCCGCAGGATGCAAAAGCCCGTGCGACCTTCGACCAGACATGGCCGCATCTGGGCTATGGTCTGCTGCTCAAGCGCTATCACGACGACATCCGTCAGGCCACACCCGAGGACATCACCCGTGCCGCCTGGGACACCGTGCCCAGTGTCACGCCGCTGTTCTGGGCGTTCAGGCTGATGGTGGGCATCGGCATGTATTTGATCCTGTTCTTCGGCGTGGCCTTCTGGCTGGCGTCCAGTGGCCGCCTGATGCGCTATCCCCGGTTGCTGAAAGTGGCGGTCTACAGCCTGCCCCTGCCGTGGCTGGCCATTGAAAGTGGATGGTTCGTGGCCGAGGCCGGGCGTCAGCCCTGGGTGATCGAGGGCGTGCTGCCCACCTATTACGCGGCGTCCGGTTTGAGCATGACGGACCTGGTGATCAGCCTCGGGGCCTTTCTGGTGCTGTATTCCGTGCTGTTCGTCATCGGTACCCGCATTCTGCTCAAGGCGATCAAGGCAGGACCGCCCGAACCCGACGACCGCCGTGCCGTCATTCATCGCGACCCGATTGACCTCGCCCTTGGTCAGCCCTGATTTCGGATAAAGAAAATGGACACTTTGATTCCTCTTGATTACGGCACCCTGCGTGTCGTGTGGTGGGCGCTGCTGGGCCTGTTGCTGATCGGATTCGCCGTCATGGATGGCTTCGATCTGGGCATTGCCGCCATGTTGCCCCTGGTTGCGCGCACCGACGCCGAGCGGCGCGTGACGCTCAACGTGGTGGGGCCGGTGTGGGAAGGCAACCAGGTCTGGCTGATTACGGCGGGCGGCGCTATTTTCGCAGCCTGGCCCTTGCTGTATGCGACATCGTTCTCGAGCTTCTATCTGGCGATGATGCTGTTGCTGGTGGCACTGATCTTGCGGCCGGTGGGCTTCAAGTACCGAAGCAAGCTGACCCAGCCTGCCTGGCGCAACACGTGGGATGGGGTGCTGTGCTTCTCGGGCGTGGTTGCCAGTCTGGTGTTTGGCGTGGCGATGGGCAATGTCATCACCGGTATCCCGTTTTCGTTCGAAGTCAGCACGCTCAGGCCGGTGTGGGAAGGCAGTTTCTTCGGACTGTTCTCGCCGTTTGCGCTGGCCAGCGGCATACTCAGCGTGTTGATGCTGTGCATGCATGGCATGGTGCTGCTGGCCTGGCGCACGGAAGGCGAGATCGCCCGGCGCGCGCGTCTGTATGGTCGGTGGTTCGCGCTGGTGATGTGCGTGCTCTTTGCGGCCCTGGGCCTCTGGGTGTCAGGTTCGCTCGATGGCCACGTGATTACCAGCGTCGTTCAACCGTTGCGCGATTCCGACCCGCTGCAGAAAACCGTCGTACTGGCCGCAGGAGGGTGGATGGCCAACTTTGCGCGCTGGCCGTGGATGTGGGCGGCACCGGTCATCGGCGTGGCTGCACCGCTACTTGTGCTGCTCCTGCTGTCCATCGGGCGTCCGATCATGGCGTTCCTGGCCTCTTCTGCAGCCGTGGCGGCGGTCATCACCACCGTGGGCTTTGCACTCTTTCCCTTTCTGTTGCCCTCGTCGTTGAATCCTGCTGCCGGCCTCACGGTGTGGGATGCCTCCTCGAGCCGGATGACGCTGTGGATCATGCTGCTGGCCACCTGCTTCTTCCTGCCGCTGATTACGGCCTACACCGCCTGGGTCTACCGTGTGATGCGTGGCAAGGTCACGGACACGACGGTGCAGGACAACCCTCACGCCTATTGATTGGAGTCTTTCAGCATGTGGTATTTCTCTTGGATTCTGGGTCTTGGTCTGGCGTGTGCCTTCGGCATTCTGAACGCCATGTGGTTCGAGTTGCGCGAAGGACATGGGCACGTGGTGCTCGATCCGGGCGACCCGATGCACGAACGGGCCGATAGCTGAAGGGTGCAACCGTCATGACGGCGCCCTCAGGCGACACTTCTCTGACAGGATTGCCCCGCGCGCAGTCGCGCTGGCTGATGGCGCTTGCGCGCGGGCCGATGCGACCGATGGCGTGGGCATGCGCCGCGCCCCTGTGCGCGGGCGTGCTGTTGATCGTGCAGGCCTGGTTGCTGGCGCGCGTGCTTGGCGGTGTCATCCAGACGGGCATGAGCGCGCAGGGTGTGCAGATGTGGTGGCGGGAGTTCCTGGCCATGGCCGCTTTGGTGCTGGTACGTGCGGTGATCAGCGGATGGGGTGAGCACGCCGGTGTCATCGCCTGCGAACGGATCAAGGCCGGTCTGCGTCGGGCCTTGTTTGCCGCCATGCTCGAGGGCGGCCCCCAGTGGACGCGGGCGCGCGCCAGCGGCGAGCTGGCAACCGCCATGCTGGAGCATGTCGAGGCGCTGGACGGGTTTTTCTCCCGCTATCTGCCGGCGCTGATCGCCGCCACGGTGCTGCCGCTGGCGTTTGCCGTGGTGCTGATGCCGGTCGATGTCGTGGCGGGGCTGCTGTTGCTGTTCACCGCACCGTTGATTCCCGTGTTCATGGCGCTGGTCGGTTGGGGTGCGCAGGCCGCAGGGCGGCGCCATGCGCGGGCCATGACACGCCTGGCCGGTTTTTTCGCCGATCGTCTGCGTGGGGCGGCCACGCTCAAGATGTTCGGTCGCGAGCAGGCCGAGACACAGACCGTGGCCGATGCCGCTGCCGGCCTGGCACAGCGCACGCAGGCCGTGTTGCGTATCGCCTTCCTGTCGTCGGCCGTGCTGGAATTCTTCGCCGCGCTCGGCGTGGCCGGCATGGCGGTCTATTTTGGTTTGAGCTTTCTGGGCTTTCTGAACTTGCGCGGCGATCCGCTCATGCTGCAGATCGGCTTGTTCTGCCTGCTGATGGCGCCTGAAGCCTATGCGCCGCTGCGCCAATTCGCCGCGCACTATCACGATCGGTCGACCGCGCAGGCGGCAGTATCGGAACTGGCCCGGGTGTTCGGACGATTGCCCGATGTGCGTGTGGTGGCAGGTGACGCCGCCAGGCAAGCCAGTGCGGGGGCAAGCGCGGTCGATGCTGGCGGGGCAATCACTGCGGCGGTACGCGCGGTCGATGCTGCCGAGGCACCAGGCGCCGCCGCCATCGGCGCGCCGGTGCCGCAGACCGGGACGCAATGGAAAGCCGACGCTGAGGACTGCGTCTTGCGGCTGACGCAGCACGACCTGGTCATCGGTGCACGCTGCATCACGGGCATCGACCTGATGCTTCGGCCAGGGGACCATCTTGCCCTGATGGGCATGAGTGGCGTGGGCAAGACCACCCTGCTGGAAACCATCGCCGGGCTGCGCGGCGACGTGCCGGGCGAGACGATCACGCTGTTCGATCGACCGCTGGCGCAATGGTCTCGCGCCGAGTTGTGCGCGCGCGTGGCGTATATGGGGCAACGTCCCTATCTGTTCGAAGGCACGCTGGCCGAGAACATCCGTGTTGGCCGTGCCGGAGCCGATGACCGTGCCGTGCGGGCTGCCGCCCAGCGCGCCTGTGTCACCGAATTCTGCGACGACTGGCCCGATGGGCTGGACACGCGCCTGGGGCCGCGCGGTCAAGGGCTATCGGGCGGACAGGCCCATCGTGTGGCGCTGGCGCGCCTGTACCTGCGGGATCCCGCACTGGTGCTGGTCGATGAGCCAACGGCCCATCTGGACGAGCACACCGGGCAACGGGTGCTGGATGCCTTGCTGGCCTGGTGCGACGGGCGCACCCTCATCGTGGTGACCCACGCCGACTCGGTCGCACAGCGCTGCCACCGTCAGGTTCGCATGGACGCCGATGGCGTACGCCCGACATGAGCGCCGCCCGTCTGTTATGGCCGCTGTATCGTGCGCGCTGGCGCCGCGTCCTCGTCGTGTTTGCGCTGGCCGGCACCACGGCTGCAGCCGGACTGGCGCTGCTGGGCGTGTCGGGCTGGTTCCTCAGCGGTGCGGCACTGGCCGGTTCCATGCTGACCTTCAATCTGTTCGTTCCGTCGTCGCTGATCCGTGTGTTTTCGTTTGTGCGGATCGGTTCGCGCTATGCAGAGAAACTCGTCGGCCATGCGAGCACCCTGCAGTTGCTGGCCGATTTGCGCACCCACGCCTTCGCCGCCATGATGCGCCAGCCCGCGGCCAACCTCATGCATCTGCGTGAGGGCGATAGTGTGTCAACGCTCACGGCCGACATCGATGCGCTCGATGCCGTTTTTCTGACGCTGGTAGTGCCTGTGTGCATTGCACTGCTGGCCGGCGGTGTGCTGGCCTCGGTCTGGTGGCCCCGGACAGCGGCTGCGGCCTTCGTGCTGGGTACGGCTGCTGTCCTGGCCGCAGCGCTTCTGCCGGCCTTGCTCGCGCGTGGCGCGTATGTATACGGCTTGCGCGCACAATCGGCCACACGCACGGCACGCCACGAGGTGCTTGCCACGATTGCCGCCCACACGGACCTGGCGGCGCTGGGTGCCACCGATGTGGCACGGCATCGCTTCGAAGCGTCGCTGCAAAAGGGCGTGCAGGCGCGGCTGGCCCAGGCTCGACTGTCCGGCGCCGGGCTGGCTGCCCTGCAGGTCGTGGCGGGGTGGTGCGTGCTGGGTGTGCTGTACGCGGGGATCATGGCGTGGCAGTCCGACGCCATCACCGGCCCCCTGCTCGCGGGCCTGGTCCTGGCCACGCTGGGATTCTTCGAACTCACGGTGCCGGTCATGCGCAATGCCGCCCGATGGGGAGCGGCCCAGGCCGCCGCCGAACGAATTACGGCGATGATGGAAGCGCCACCCATGTTGCCGCAAACCGCCCGGCCCCGATCCCTTCCCGCCTGTGGCACGCTGTCGCTCGCCCACGTGCAGGCGGGCTACGACCCGCAGTTCCCGATCATCGATGACCTGTCATTGGACATCCCTGCGGGTCAGCGTCTGGCCATCGTTGGCGCCAGTGGCACAGGAAAATCCACGCTGCTCAATCTGATGATGCGGCTGCAGGACCCCTATGCGGGCGCGGTCCGTTTCGCCGGCATCGATCTGCGCGAGGCGGCTTGCGAAGCGTGGCATCGCCGGGTGGCGCTGCTCACCCAGGATGCCCCGGTCTTTCTGGGCACGGTGCGCACGAATCTGCTGATCGGTAACGACAGCGCGAGCGAGGCGCAACTCTGGCAGGCACTCGATGATGCCCGGCTGGGCGACTATGTCAGAACCTTGCCGCAGGGCCTGGACACCTGGACGGGCGAGACGGGCTGGTCGCTGTCGGCAGGCCAGGCGCGTCGCCTTTGCCTGGCCCGGGTGCTGCTCACCGACGCAAGCGTATGGTTGCTCGATGAGCCCACTGCGGGGCTGGACGCCGAGAACGAGAGCGCTTTCTTCCAGGCACTGGCTGGCTGTGCCCGGGGCCGTACCGTGATCGTGGCCACCCACGCGCACCTGCCTGCACTGGCCGTGGATCGCGTGTTTGTGATGCCTGCGCGTGGGGGTTATAGTCTGCGCTGCGCCCCGCTCTCTCTTTAGGCACCGCCATGCAAACCGATTATGTCGAACTGGTCAAACGCACGATCCGAAACGTGCCTGACTGGCCGCAGCCTGGTGTCACTTTTCGGGATATCACCCCCGTTCTGCAGGATCCGCGCACCTTCCGTGTCCTGATCGACCTGTTCGTCTACCGCTACATGCGCCAGCGCCTGGATCTGGTGGCCGGTATCGATGCACGGGGATTCATCGTGGGCAGCGTGCTTGCCTATGAGCTCAATCTCGGTTTCGTGCCCGTGCGCAAGAAAGGCAAGTTGCCCTCGCGCACCGTGTCCGAGGACTACACGCTGGAATACGGCAATGCCACGGTGGAAATGCATGCCGATTCCGTGCGCCCCGGTCAGCGTGTGCTGTTGGTCGATGACCTCATCGCCACGGGTGGCACCATGGTCGCTGCCATCAAGTTGTTGCAGCGTCTGGGTGCCAATGTCGTTGAAGCCGCCTCCATCATCGATCTGCCCGAGCTCGGCGGATCGGCCGCCATTGCCGAGACCCACACGCCGCGTTATTCGGTCTGCAGTTTCGATAACGCCGCCTGATACATTAGGCTCGTAGTTTCCGCAGCGCGGCGTTCCCCGTGCAGACGGGCGTTCGTCTGATTCTTGCCTCCAGGCTGGTCCCCTCCACGCCGTCCTTACCCAGAATGCGCGCACATGCCGATGTGCCCATTCGGGGCCAGGCTGTTGGAACGAGAGGGGAAAATGAGGAAACTGTCTTGCACGGTCGCCATGGTGGCGTTCGCATCGTTCGGTTCTTTACCGGCAGCGGCTGCACAGGAAGGCGTCAATCTGTACGGGTCGCTTGAGATCGGTCCAGGCTACGACAACATCAAGTACAAGAAGCGCAAACATGCGAGCTTCGGCTTGCAGACCGGCGTGGGCCGATTCGGCCTGATGGGCACGCATGCGTTGGGCAACGATCTGTCGCTGCGGTTCACACTGGAAAGCGGGTTCTCGCCTGCCTCCGGTGTGGGCGTGCGGGATCGCATGTTCAGCCGCGAGGCCACGCTGGGTCTGGTGCATGCGCGATATGGTGCGATCGATGTCGGTCGTCACTACAACTTCTCGGCGCTCTATACCGGCTACATCGATCCCTTCGGGGGCGGCTACGGGCTGTCGGGCGCCGACACGGTGCTGGGCAGCGGGTTGCGACTGGATAACCTGGTGCTCTATCAGACCCCGAACATGGGCGGCTGGGAGGGCGGCGTGGGCTACTCGTTCGGCGTGAACGATCTGGCGTTCGATGCCGAGAGCAAACGCATCGCGGCCAAGACCGGACAGAAGAACTTCTTTCGCGCAAGCTCGCGCAACCGGCTGTTCACCGCTGGCGTGAAATATGCCAAGGGCCCCTGGACGGGCGCGGCGGTCTACGACAAATCATTTCGCAGGAACGATGCCACCGACCGAAAAAATGGCACGTCCATCGATGCCTATGTGCTGGGTGGGGCCTACGAGTTCGAACCCTACACTGTGTTTGCGGCCTTCAGCCAGACGTTCGGCGGCTGGTTGTCAGGCAAGAACCTGAACTACATGCCTGAAGAAGATCAGGGCTTTCGCGACTATCACTACGCCAGGGGATTCAGTGCTGCGACCGGCATGATCGGGGTACGGGCTGACACGGGGCCCCATCGTTTCATGGCGTCATGGCAATATGCCAAGCCCAAGAACGACCGCCTCACCGGCCACGCCAACCCGTTCAATCTCTATGCGCTGGGCTATCGCTATGCCTTGTCCAAGCGCACCCAGGTGAAGGGCTTCATTGCCTATGGCAGCCAGTATGCGTTCATCGACGGCCTGAGCGGTGTGCAGGCCAGCGTTCGCATTCAGCACGTGTTCTGACGCCACGCGCTTGGCGTCTGGCATCAAGGATGTCGGCGCCAAGCGTGCAGACCGCGTGAGGCACACGGGTGTCCACGCTAGAGGAACAGCTTGTACGCCGGGTTGTCGGTTTCGTTCCAGTTCGGATAGCCCAGTGTTTCCACGAACTGCCGGAACTGTTTTTTGTCGGCCGGGGGGACCTGTATGCCGATCAGGATGCGACCGTAATCGGCTCCCTGGTTTCGGTAGTGGAACAGGCTGATGTTCCACTCCGGGTTCATGGCCTGCAGGAACCGCATCAATGCACCCGGGCGCTCCGGGAACTCGAAGCGGTAGAGCAACTCGTGCGTCGCCAGCCCCGAGCGCCCGCCAACCATGTGACGCAGGTGCGTCTTGGCCATTTCGTCATGCGTGAGGTCCAGCGTGTCGAAGCCATGCTTGCGCAAGGCGCCGGCGATCTTTGCCGGTTCACTGGCCGATCCCACCTGAATGCCCACGAAAACATGCGCACGTTGCGCATCCGATATTCTGTAGTTGAACTCGGTCACCGCGCGTTCGCCCAGCAGCGAGCACAACTGGCGGAAGCTGCCCCGTTCCTCGGGCATGGTGACCGCGAACACGGCCTCGCGCATCTCGCCCACTTCGGCGCGGTCCGATACGAAGCGCAGGCGATCAAAGTTCATGTTCGCGCCGCACGCGATGGACACAAGGGTCTTGTTTTTCCACTTGTGCTGCAAGGCATACTGCTTGGCGCCGGCGGTGGCCAAGGCGCCAGCCGGCTCCAGCACGCTGCGGGTTTCTTCGAAGACATCCTTGATGGCCGCGCAGATCGAGTCGGTGTTCACCACGACAAAATCGTCCACATACTGGCGGGTGAGCCGGAACGTTTCGGCGCCCACCAGCTTGACGGCCGTGCCGTCGGAGAACAGTCCCACATCGGAGAGCGTGATCCGGCGACCGGCGCGCACGCTGCGCACCATGGCGTCGGAGTCTTCGGTCTGCACGCCGATGATCTTGATCTCCGGGCGCAATTGCTTGATGTAGGCCGCGACGCCCGAAATCAGGCCGCCGCCGCCAATGGCGCAGAACACGGCATCGATCGGACCGGGGTGCTGACGCAGGATTTCCATGCCGATCGTGCCTTGACCCGCAATCACGTCAGGATCGTCGAAGGGATGAACGAACGTCAGCTTCTGCGCTTTTTCGATGTCCTTCGCGTGGCCGTAGGCGTCGGTGAAGCTCTCGCCAAACAACACCACCTCGCCACCCAGGCGTCGAACGGCGTCAATCTTGACCTGGGGCGTGGTGGTGGGCATGACGATCACGGCCCGGCAGCCCAGCTTGCTGGCCGACAGGGCCACACCCTGGGCGTGGTTGCCTGCCGATGCCGCGATCACGCCGCGCTTCAGATGCGCCGCGCTCAAGTTGGCCATCTTGTTGTAGGCGCCACGAATCTTGAAGCTGAAGACGGGTTGCGCGTCTTCACGCTTGAAGAGGAACGTGTTCGAGAGTCGGGCCGATAACAGCGGTGCGTGCTCTAGCGGCGTTTCGACGGCGACGTCGTAAACCTTGGATGTCAGGATTCGTTTTAGATATTCGGCAGACATAAACAGAGAGAGGCGGCGAGAGGCGATATGCTGCACGGCAGATTAACATGCAGCATTGGCGTCTTGCCCCTGATGCCGGCCCGAAGGCGAAGCATGGAAGCAATTTTGATGAGCGGCATCCACTGGATGCTTGGCTGGCTGTCGTTGCCCGAGATCGGGCTGCCTGCCATTTTCGTGATCAGCCTGGTGTCGGCCACGCTGCTGCCGCTGGGATCGGAGCCGGTGGTGTTCGGCTATGTCTCAGTGGCACCCACCATGTTCTGGCCGGCCGTGCTGGTGGCGACGTCTGGGAACACCATAGGGGGGGCCATCAGCTATTGGATGGGCCTGGCCGCGCAGCGTGCCGTGGCACGCTGGAAAGCCACGCATGATGCGGGCGAAACGACCGCCGACACGCCGCCGCCCCAGGCACGGGCAGAGGGGCACCCGCCCCCTGCACCGCGGGCATCCGAACCCGCTATGGGACAGCCGCAGGCACCGGGCGAACGCGCGGGCGGGCGGTGGCATGCCTTCAGCAGCCGCTGGCTGACTCGCCTGGGGCCTGCCGCGCTGCTGTTTTCCTGGCTGCCGGTCGTGGGTGATCCACTGTGTGCGGTGGCCGGTTACCTGCGCCTGCCATTCTGGCCCTGTGTCGCCTATATGGCGGTGGGCAAATTTGTCCGGTATGCACTGATGACGTCGTTGCTGCTGTGGGGCTACACCTTCGTGTCGGGCTAGCCCAGCCGTTCACGCACCGTGGCCAGCTGCGCGCCCCGCGACTGCATGTCGGCCAGAAAGGCATCGCTTTGCGACTCGAAGCCCGCCACCGGGCTCATGCAGTCGATCAACAGCGTGATGCGTGAGGCGAAGCCCGCCGGCAGATACGCCACCAGGTGTTCGACCGTGGCCCGCACGCAGTGGCTGCTCGCCTGACCGGCGACCCATAGCGCATCGGCCTGCTCGACCCAGTGCAGCAAGTCGCGGTTCAGGCCCGTGGCCGGGTCCTGGGGGTCGGGCACCTCGGCCATCAGGGCGCTGTAGTGCTCGGTGTGGGGGTTGAGCCCTTTGCGCAACGTGAACACGTCTCGTGCCGCCTGTTGCGCCCACACTGCGCAGGCCGCACCAACCTCGTCGTGCATGTGGTGGCCCCAGTGCCCATCGACACAATGGACGGGCCAGATCATCAGTTCATAGCGGCCTGCAGCCTGCAGCGCATCCAGATAGCGCAGCGCACGTCCGGCGTCTTCCTCACGCCGGGTGCGAAAGGCGCCAGCCCTTACCGCCTGTGCTGCTATCGGCGTGAATGGCGCCACAGGCTGGCCATCGCCGGTCATCCAGTAGCCGGGATGCGCGATGTCGTAGGCGTGGTGTGTATCCAGGGTGACGGCCAAATGAGACACCCGATGCGGCTGCGCGGAAAGGGCGCGGGCCAGCCGGCGCAAGTCGGCATGCGCGCCGGGCACCGGCAGCGCCGGCAGGCAGCCGGCGGGCAGGTCGCGTTCGGAAAAATCGCAAAAATCATTTTGCGGATCGACGATGAGCAGGCGGGTGTCGGCAGTCATGTGATCAGTCTGCCAGATTTTGCGTGCGGCGGCGCTGGTCGGACAGGAAGCAGACAATTTTTCATCTTGTCATAAAATACTTTTTTAATGGCCCACCCTCATCCTGCCATGAACGCGCCCTTGAACGTTGAAGTTCTGCTCGATCCCGCCACGCCAGCAGCCAACCGGCTGCGTGAAATTCCCTACAACTACACCTCGTTTTCCGATCGCGAAGTCGTTGCGCGCCTGCTGGGCGAGGACGCCTGGCAACTGCTGACCGACCTGCGCGGCGAGCGCAAGACGGGCCGCTCGGCGCGCATGCTGTACGAGGTGCTGGGCGATATCTGGGTCGTCAAGCGCAATCCCTACCTGCAGGATGATCTGCTGGACAACCCGAAGCGGCGGCATCAGTTGATCGAGGCGCTGAATCATCGCCTGTCCGAAATCGACAAGCGGCGCGACATTACCGATGTGCAGCCCGAGGCGCACCACGATCAGACACGCGATGAGCGCGTGGTGGCACTGCTGGCGCGTGCGCGCGCCGCGATTGCGGCGTTCGAGCACGCTTTCGATGACACGCATGCCTTGCGCAAGCAGGCGATCAAAACCCTGGGCCGGATCACCGCACGCGAGAACATCAAGTTCGATGGCTTGTCACGGGTCTCACACGTGACCGATGCCACCGACTGGCGGGTGGAATATCCCTTCGTGGTGCTCACGCCGGATGCGGAATCCGAAATCGCCGCGCTGGTGCGCGCCTGTATCGAGCTGGGGCTGACCATCGTTCCGCGCGGGGGCGGCACGGGCTACACCGGCGGCGCGATTCCGCTCACCTGGAAGTCTGCGGTCATCAACACTGAAAAATTCGACGCCATCGGCGCGGTCGAACAGACCTTGCTGCCCGGACTGACCGAGCCTGTTGCCACGGTGCTCACGGGGGCCGGTGTGGTCACGCGTCGCGTGTCCGAGGCTGCCGAACGTGCGGGGTTTGTGTTTGCGGTGGATCCGACCTCTGCCGACGC
>Ga0075364_10001271_pt1 | contig 13570 bp, 14 predicted proteins | sample EndMetdeltDD1764_FD_71517 | JGI IMG/M metagenome (GOLD analysis project Ga0075364, IMG submission 71517) | Populus endosphere microbial communities from Tennessee, USA - Endosphere MetaG P. deltoides DD176-4 | ecosystem: Host-associated > Plants > Roots > Endosphere | place: USA: Tennessee... | reverse complement strand
GGGCTCCAGACGTTGCTGGTGGCGGGGGCCTCGACCAGATCGAAGCTGGTTTTGATATCTTCCAGACGCGGATCATCGTGGCGCAGGCGCTCGATGTGATGATGCGGCGTTTCCAGATGCTTGTTGGGGATGAGGATCAGGTTGATCTTCAGGCGGGCTTCCATCTTCGCGATGTCGGCACGCTTTTCGTTCAGCAGATAGGTTGCCACATCGACCGGCACCTGGGCGTGAATGGCGGCCGTGTTTTCCTTCATCGCTTCTTCCTGCAGCAGGCGAAGCACGTGAAGAGCGCTGGATTCGGCATCGCGGATCACGCCGGTGCCGGTGCAGCGCGGGCAGGTGATGTGCGAGCCTTCGTTCAGGGCAGGGCGCAGACGCTGGCGCGACAGCTCCATCAGACCGAAGCGCGAGATTTTGCCCATCTGGACACGGGCGCGATCGAAATGCAGGGCGTCACGCAGGCGCTGTTCAACGGCGCGCTGGTTTTTGCTCTCTTCCATGTCGATGAAATCGATGACGATCAGGCCACCCAGATCCCGCAGGCGCAACTGGCGGGCGACTTCGTCGGCGGCTTCCTGGTTGGTGCGCACGGCGGTTTCTTCGATATCCGCGCCGCGCGTGGACCTTGCGGAGTTCACGTCCACCGATACCAGCGCTTCGGTGTGATCGATCACGATGGCGCCGCCCGAGGGCAACTGCACCGTGCGCGAGTAGGCGGTTTCGATCTGGTGTTCGATCTGGAATCGTGAGAAGAGGGGGATGTCGTCGCGGTAACGCTTCACACGCTGCACGTTATCGGGCATCACCACGCTCATGAACGCGCTGGCCTGGTCGGCAATCTCGTCGGTGTCGATCAGGATTTCGCCGATCTCGGGCGAGAAATAGTCGCGGATGGCACGAATGACCAGACTGGATTCCAGGTAGATCAGAATGGGGGCCGCATTGTCCTTGGCCGCGCCATCGATTGCCGTCCACAATTGCATCAGGTAGGAAAGATCCCATTCGAGTTCTTCCACCGTGCGGCCGATTCCTGCCGTGCGGGCAATGATGCTCATGCCCTGGGGCAGATCGAGCTGGTCCATTGTTTCGCGCAGTTCCTGGCGATCCTCGCCTTCCACCCGGCGCGATACACCACCGCCCCTGGGGTTGTTGGGCATCAGCACCAGATAGCGGCCTGCGAGCGAAATGAACGTGGTCAGGGCGGCGCCCTTGTTACCGCGCTCTTCCTTCTCGACTTGAACGATCAGTTCCTGGCCTTCGCGCAGTGCATCCTGGATGCGTGCGCTGCGCACGTCGACGCCTTCCTTGAAGAAGGTGCGTGCGACTTCCTTGAACGGCAGGAACCCGTGGCGATCTTCCCCATAGTTGACGAAGCAGGCCTCCAGGCCAGGTTCGATACGGGTGATCACGCCTTTGTAGATGTTGCCCTTGCGCTGTTCGCGGCCGGCGGTTTCGATGTCGAGGTCGATGAGCTTCTGACCGTCGACAATAGCCACGCGCAACTCTTCATGGTGCGTGGCGTTAAAAAGCATGCGCTTCATAAGAAGGTTCTCCTTTGTTAACGCGCCGTTATCGGCGCGTCACCTCGGATCACCCGGTCATGCGGTAAGACGACATTCAGGCGGCACGCAGGCGTAAAGCCTCGTCCCGCTCGGTTCAGGCGGGCATGCCGCGCTGGTTGGCGCGGGGTTCTTTCAGCAAAAGGTGCAGTGACACGATGAGTGGTCTGTATAAAGTGCTGTGAACGGCAGTCGTTGCGGCAAATGACGCCACAACACACTGATGCTTTCTTCCGAGTCTGGCGCTGTTGAAGCGACAGACCTGACTATGCTTTCTTGACCGCGTGCGAATTGCAAGACATTCAGGGCGGCTGGCTGTGACCGGATAGGCCATCGCCGCGCTCGACGTGCTTTCGTTTCTGCAACCGGGCAACCCCGGGACTGTATGGCGGGCGGTACAATGGCAAGGCCAGACGATGGATGGCTCGCACGCCATACGGAGACGCGATAGGCAGTGCAGGTCGCCTGAACCGAACGGCAGACTTGCCTTGCAATCACGCAGCTCTACGTAAAACGGATCCGCGCATCGATGACGAAGCATGCCGATGGGTGGAACATCAACGGTGGGGTAGTATGCTCGCCCCTGGGCGATGGCCCCTCGTTGGCCCTATCGACGGCCTTCGACTGCTTTCCTCTGGACAACTTCCCTTTGCACTTCCTTCTTTGCACTTCCTTGACTGCTTTCCATTCAGCCCTTTTAAGGCTGTCCCGATTATATTCTCCTTTTCGTAATGCGCAAAGAAACTCCTCCCAGCATGGATAAACCGTCCCGCCCCGGTGCATCGGGGAAAAGAATGCCGGACCAAACCGTCCAGGCGGACGCCAGCGCGCGGGACAAACCCCAGGTACGTCTGGTGGAAGTCGGAGAAGAGCACGACGGCCAGCGGCTGGACAACTTTCTGCTGCGGCTGTGCAAGGGCGTACCGAAAAGTCACCTCTACAAAGCCATCCGGGGCGGCGAGGTTCGTATCAACAAGGGCCGGACCTCGGTCGACTATCGGCTGAGCGCAGGCGATATCGTTCGTGTGCCTCCCCTGCGTCTGCCTGATCCCGGTCAACCCCGGCCCGTGCCGCCTGGCGAATGCCCGGTCGTCTTCGAGGACGACGCCCTGCTGGTGGTGGATAAGCCCGCAGGCCTGGCCGTGCACGGCGGCAGCGGGGTGTCCTTCGGCGTCATCGAGCAACTGCGGGCTGCGCGACCCGGGGCCAAGTTCCTGGAGCTGGCGCATCGACTGGATCGCGATACCTCGGGCCTGCTGATGATAGGCAAGAAGCGCAGCGCGTTACTGGCGCTGCATGCCGCCATGCGTGCCGGCGAGGGTGGCAAGCGCTACCTGGCGCTGGTTCAGGGCGACTGGCAAAACGATCGCCAGCACATTCGCCTGCCCCTGCTGAAGTGGAACACGGTGACCGGCGAGCGCCGAGTCAAGGTTGACGATGCCGGCGTGCCTGCCCATACCATCGTCACGCTGGTCAAACGCTATGGCGACTATAGTCTGGTGGGCGCCGAACTGCGTACGGGCCGTACCCATCAGATCCGCGTCCATCTGGCTGCCAGCGGATTTCCCATCGTCGGTGACGACAAGTATGGCGATGACAGCACGCGCGCGGCGTTCACCGCCCGAGGCTTTTCGCGTATGTTCCTGCATGCGCACCAACTCGAGATCGCTCACCCCGCGAGCGGCGAACCGCTGGCGTTGGAGGCTCCCTTGCCTCGCGCCTGCCTCGATATCCTGAAAACTCTGGAGTCATGACATGAAGTATTCCCTGGTGGTCTTCGACTGGGACGGCACGCTGATGGACTCCACCCACAGCATCGTGGCCGCCATACAGGCTGCTTGCCGCGACCTGAACTTGCCCGTGCCGGCGTCCGAAAGTGCCAGCTGGGTGATCGGGCTATCTCTTGAGAGTGCGCTGCGCAGCGCGGTGCCCGATCTGACCGACAAGGATGTGCCTGCCTTTCTCGAGCGCTATCGCATCCACTACCTGCTGCGTGATCCCGAGCTCAGGCTATTCGATGGGGCAGGTGAATTGCTGGCCAGCCTGGCAGGCATGGGCGTATTGCTTGCTGTGGCCACGGGCAAAAGCCGGGTCGGGTTGGATCGTGCCCTCAAAGCGACAGGCCTGATCAGCGCCTTCGACGGCACGCGGTGCGCCGATGAAACATTCAGTAAGCCACATCCCGCCATGTTGCTTGAACTGATGGATACTCTGAATGTCGAACCGTCGCGGGTGGTGATGATCGGCGATACGTCGCACGATCTGCAAATGGCGGCCAATGCCGGGGTCGATGCCGTTGCCGTCACTTACGGCGCTCATAGTGTGGCCGAATTGCGAGGGTGCTCGCCGGCCGGGTTGGTCAATAACGTATCCGAATTGCGCGAATGGCTCATGCCCCGCGTTTCTTCGGCGGTTCAAATCAAGTAGGCGGGCCTCGGAACCCGCCTGCAGGGAGCAAGCCATGGGTCGTCAATCTGAAATAGTGCTGCCGTCGGACATCACCCCGGAATCGGTCTGGCAGGGCCGCCGCCGATGGCTCTCGCAGGTGGGGGCCGGCGCGGCACTGGCAGGCGTCGGGGCGAGTCTGTCGGCCCGCTCGGCGCTGGCCGCCGGGGCGCCCGATCTGGCCTCGCTGGCGGCCAAACCCAACCCGGAATATTCCGTGATGGAGAAGCAAACGTCGTTCGAGGACGTGACCTCCTACAACAACTACTACGAATTCGGCCTGGATAAGGGCGACCCCGCGCGTTATGCACACGCGCTGCGCACCCGCCCCTGGACGGTGTCCATAGAAGGTGAAGTGGCCAAGCCTCGAACCATCGATATCGATGAATTGTTGAAGCTTGCGCCCATGGAAGAGCGCGTCTACCGTTTGCGCTGTGTCGAGGGATGGTCCATGGTCATCCCCTGGGTGGGCTATTCGCTGTCGGCATTGATCAAGCAGGTTGAACCCACCGGAAATGCGAAATTCGTCGAGTTCGTGACTGACGTGCAGCCCGAAAACATGCCGGGTGTGCGCAGTCGGGTGCTGAACTGGCCCTACTCCGAGTCGCTGCGCATGGACGAGGCCATGCACCCGCTTACGCTGCTGACGTTCGGGGTGTATGGCAAGGTTCTGCCCAATCAGAATGGCGCGCCCCTGCGTATCGTGGTCCCCTGGAAATATGGCTTCAAATCGGCGAAATCGCTGGTCAAGATCCGCTTCGTCGAGAAGCAGCCAGCTACCTCCTGGATCAAGGCCGCGGCGAACGAGTATGGCTATTACGCCAACGTGAATCCTGATGTGCCGCACCCGCGCTGGAGTCAGGCAACCGAACGGCGCATAGGGGAAGACGGCTTCTTTGCACCCAAGCGCAAGACCCTCATGTTCAACGGTTATGCCGATCAAGTGGCCTCGCTCTACCAGGGCATGGATCTGCGCACCAATTTCTGAAGCCTGCCATGTCTGCATCACCGTCGGGCGGCAATCGGCCCGCCCAGGGCCCATTGGGGCCGGCCTGGGCTGCGAAACACGTGTCGCGCGCCAAGCCCCTGCTGTTCCTGTTCGGGCTGTTTCCGGTCGGTAGATGGGTGTGGCTGGGCATTCAGGGTGGATTGACCGCCAACCCTATCGAATTCCTGACACGATCATCAGGAACCTGGGCGCTGGTCTGGTTGTTGATCACGCTGGGTATCACGCCGCTGCGCCGCATGCTCGCGCAGCCGGCGCTGGTGCGACTGAGGCGGATGTGCGGGTTGTTCGCATTTTTCTATGCGTTGCTTCATTTCTTCGCCTGGGCTTGGTGGGACCGTGCGCTGGATGTCGCATTCATGCTCCAGGACGTCATTGATCGACCTTTCATTACTGCCGGGTTCGCAGCATTCGTCCTGATGACCGCACTTGCCGTGACCTCTACCCAGGGGGCCATGCGCCGCATGGGTCGTCAGTGGCAGCGATTGCATCGGGCGGTTTATCTCATCGGCCTGCTGGCCGTGCTGCATCTGTGGTGGCACAAAGCGGGCAAGAATGATTTTTTCGAGCCCGTGATCTACGGCTCAATTCTGGCGGTATTGCTGGGTTGGCGCCTGCTTGCCTACGTTATTGCGCGTCGCCGTCAGCCGGGTGGTGTCCGCCGCTGATGCGGGGTGTGGCGCTGTCACGGGGTAACGACATCAGGATGGCTGCCGTCTCCTGATCGGGTTGGCCATCATGGCGTTGCGGCCGGTAGTGCATCTGGAAGGCAGCAATGACATTGCGTGTCGGCTCGTCCAGCGTGCCGTGCAAGGCGACGTCGTATCCCAATATCTTGAGCTTTTGCTGAAACCAGCTGATGGGCGGCGTGCCACTGCGCGCCAGCTCAGCCTGCGCCCGCGCTTTATCTTCGACGTCGAACCATCTGCCCACGCCAGCCTGCGCGAGCCGCGCCCAGGGGAACAGGGGGCCCGGGTCGACTTTTCGCTGAGGTGCAATATCGCTGTGCCCCACGATGTTCTCCGGCGCAATGTCGTGGCGCCGCGCAATGTCCCTGATCAGTGCGATGCTGCGGTCGATCTGCGCCTCTTGATAGGGGGCCCACACCGTTTCAGTGCCTTTTCGGCTCAGATAGCCCGGGTTGACGATTTCGATTCCGATGGCATTGGCATTGAGCCAGGTGCGTCCGTACCAACTGCTTTGCCCGGCATGCCAGGCGCTTTGCGATTCGTCCACCAGTTGCAGAATACGCGGCTCGTGCTCGTCAGTGATCAGGTAGTGCGCGCTCACCTGGTGCGTGGTCAGCAGGGCCAGCGAGCGCGCCAGGGGCGCTGCGGTGTAGTGCACGACGATATATTGAACCCGGCTGCTGTGCGCCTTGGCCTGGTGCGACGTGTCGATGTTCAGCGCATGTTCATTGACGCTCGTGCAGCCCGCCAGGGCAACCAGCCCCAGCATGCACCCCATCAAAGCGAGTCGCCCCTGGCGCCCAGGTGTCATGCTCGAGGTGGGGGCGGCCGTCACTGTTCAATGCGCCAGAAACAGAAACAGGGTGGGCTGCTTGTCCAGTGCCGGCGCGGGCGCCTTCTTCCAGTCACGAATGGTACGCGTCATGATGTACTGCTCGGGCGTGGTCAGCGATCGGGCAATGCACAGGCGGGTATCGCCCTTCAGTGAGGCAAGCAGGGTGGCGAACATGGCCGTGTTTCTATACGGCGTTTCGATCAGCATCTGGGTCTGTCGCTGGCGAGCGGACTCCAGCTCCCACGTCTTGAGCGTCTTGGCGCGCTCACCAGGTTCGATCGGGGCGTAGCCGTGAAAGGCGAACTGTTGCCCGCTCAGGCCGCTGGCCATCAGGCCCAGCAAAATAGACGAAGGCCCCACCCAGGGCTGCACCGTGATGCCCATTTTGTGTGCGATCTCCACGACCTGGGAGCCGGGATCGGCGACGGCCGGGCAACCGGCCTCCGACACCAGGCCTATTTCGCTGCCCGCCGGCAATGCCGTCAGCCACGCTGTGATGTCGGCCGCAGTGGTCTTGGGCGAGAGCGTGTGGATCGTGATGTCCTGCAAAGGGGCGGTGGGCCCCACCAGTTTGAGGAAAGCACGCGCCGTTTTGGCGTTTTCAGCAATATACAGGGTCAGACGCGCCGCCACGGCGCGCGCGTCTTCAGGCAACCAGCTCGTGATCGCGGCGTCGCCCAGGCCGACCGGTATGAGGTGCAGGGTAGGGGAGGCTGTCATACGTGTTCCGAGGGGGAGTCGGGGGTGGATGGAAGCGCCGTCGCGCGCCCGAAGCCCTCGGGCGGGCATAGCGGATTGATGCCGAAGCTGCGAAGCATCCTGCTCAGCGCAATGAGCGGCAGGCCGATGATCGCCGTCGGATCGTCGCTTTCCATGCTTTCCATCAGCGCGATGCCCAATGTTTCCGCTTTGGCGCTGCCTGCGGTGTCATAGGGCTGCTCGGTGCGCAGGTAGGTTTCGATCTCTAAATCGTCAAGTGTCCGAAATTGGCAACGCGTGACGATGTCCGCCGTTTCGGTGCGGATGCCGTCGGTGATCGACAAGGCGCTATGAAACTCCACCGTGCGCCCGGACATCTGCCGCAATTGTTTAACTGCGGCGTCGTGGTGGCCGGGTTTGCCCAGGCTCTGCCCGTCTACCGTGGCAACCTGATCCGAGCCGATAACCAGGGCGCCGGGGTGGGTGATCGACACCACGTGCGCTTTCGCACAAGATAAGCGCAGCGCCAGATCATGTGGCGATTCCCCCTCCCGAGGGGTTTCGTCCACGTCGGGGGAAACAATGTCGAAAGGCAGGCGCAAGCGCTGGAGCATGTCGCGCCGGTAGCGCGAGGACGAGGCGAGGATGAGACGTTGTGGCAGCATTGAGAACGGTTAATTGACGGCAGGGGCTCTGCCGAAGTATCATTTTATGTTGTTCGCTTGCCCAATCAAATCCGCTTTGGCCCTACGGTTTTACGCGGATCGAATGTGCAGGTCAAACCCGTGGAACCATTTGCGACTGAAAGCTGCGGATGTTGACCGCGGATTTGACGCGAATGAGGGCGGGCTGGCAGCATGTGCCACGGCGAAGCAACATTGGAAGGCCAAGATGCCATCCATGGACGGCGCTTTGGCAACCATTGTTGCACAGGCTTAGCGAACGACCTCGTCCCGATGTGCCTTTGGCAGCGTCGCGCGGTGTTTCATGCGTGAACGTGTTCAGGCCGGGGGTGGGGCACGACTTGTCGGGTCACTGGCAGGGGTCGGCCCAGGAATTTTGCATATAGGAATGATGTGAATCCCATGCAACACGTGGTGGATGCTTACGCTTTCGCGCGGCACGGCGACCAGCGCAGCGGCAGCATCGAGCTTGAAGATCTGGTGCGCGCCGTTGACGATCTTCCCGAGCAGCCCGAGGGCGAAGCAGGGATGGTGCACTGGTCGGTGCGTGGTGAACGGGATTCGGTAGGCCTGTTTTATCTGCGGTTGAACGTGCGCGCCAATCCAGTGCTCGAGTGCCAGCGTTGCATGCAGTTGTTCACCTATCCGATTGACTCTGAAGTCGTGCTTCAATTGGTGAATTCGCCCGACAAGCTCGAGGTCGACGTCACCGACGAAGAGGAATTGGACGAGAATGCGCCCGAGAAGGTTTTGGGCACCCAGCGATTCAATTTGCTGGAGCAGGTCGAGGACGAACTGGTGTTGTGTATCCCGTACGTTCCGAAGCACGATAGTTGTGTGGATGTGGCATCGCTGGCTCCCGAGCCCGATGCGGCATTCGAAGAAAGCCAATTGCGCCCGTCGCCCTTTGCGGATCTGGCGCGGTTGAAAGATAAATAATGCGTTTATGGGGCTGCATTGGCGTACAATGCGGCCCGTTTCTAGGAGTCATCATGGCCGTTCAACAAAACAAGAAGTCCCCCTCCAAGCGCGGTATGCACCGTTCGCACGATTTCCTGACCGTTCCCCCCACGGCCATCGAGCCGAACACGGGTGAACTGCATCTGCGTCACCACATCAGCCCCAACGGTTTCTATCGCGGCCGTAAAGTGCTGAAAACCAAGGCTGACGAATAAGTTGCTGTGTGGGGCTCGTGCCTTGTTGTAAATCCCGGGCTGTCCACACAGTCCAGTAATGCTTTGGCTCGCCAGTGATACGCATAGCGATAGATTGCATGGGCGGCGATTTCGGCTTGCCTGTCACCATACCTGCAGCAATCGATTTCGTCGGCAAGTACCCGGACGTCGAGCTCCTGTTGGTAGGTGTTCCGGGCGATATCGAAAAGGCACTGAGTGCTGCGGCGCCTGCCCTGCGGGCTCGCCTGTCGGTGGTTCCCGCATCTGAAGTCGTCACGATGGACGATCCGGTCGAGGTCGCGCTGCGCCGCAAGAAAGATTCGTCCATGCGACTGGCTGTCCAGCAGGTCAAGGATGGGCATGCGCACGCCTGTATTTCGGCGGGCAATACCGGTGCCTGGATGGCCATCTCGCGTTATGTGCTCAAGACGCTGGAAGGCATCGATCGTCCCGCCATTGCGACCTCTATCCCCAATCAGACTGGCAGGGCCACGACTGTCCTGGATCTGGGCGCCAACGTCGACTGCACGGCAGAACATCTGCTGCAGTTCGCCATCATGGGCGCGGCCCTGTCCCAGGCGATCGATCATCGTGAACGTCCCACCATTGGCTTGCTCAACATCGGTGAGGAAGTCATCAAGGGCAATGAGGTCGTGAAGGAAGCGGCCGAGTTATTGCGCGCCAGTCAGCTGAACTTCTTTGGCAATGTCGAAGGTAACGACATTTTCAAGGGCACGGTCGATGTGGTCGTGTGTGATGGATTTGTCGGCAACGTGGTCCTGAAGTCGGTGGAAGGTCTGGCGAAGATGCTCTCGAACATCATTCGCGAAGAATTCAAACGCAGCATCATCAGTTTGCTTGCAGCGCTGATCGCCAAGCCCGTACTCAATCGCCTGCGTGACCGGGTCGACAACCGGCGTTACAACGGGGCCGCCCTGCTGGGCCTGCGAGGCGTCGTGTTCAAAAGTCATGGATCGGCCGACGCCTATGCATTCGGGTTTGCACTCGAACGCGCGCGCGAGGCCGTGGCCAGCAATCTTCTTGAACGCACGGCCAGCGCCGTTGCTCAAATGACGGCGAGCATGCAGGCGCGTGCTGTCGCCCAAGACACTGCCGCCCCGCTGGCCGGTGCGGCGTCCTGACGGATCGAGACATGACATATTCCACGATTGCGGGCACGGGCAGCTTCTTGCCTGAGCGAGTGGTGTCCAATGATCAGCTTGCTGCCGAATTGGCCGAGCGCGGCATTGCCACTTCAGACCAATGGATCGTCGAGCGCACCGGCATACGTCAGCGCCATCTTGCCGGGCGCGACGTCACCACCAGCATGCTGGCCACCGAGGCGGCTCGCCGCGCGCTGGACGATGCTGGCGTGCAGGGCAGCGATATCGATCTGATCATCGTGGCGACCTCCACTCCCGATTTCGTGTTCCCCAGCACCGCCTGCCTGGTACAGGCCCAGATCGGTGCCAAGGGTGCTGCAGCGTTTGACGTTCAGGCGGTGTGCAGTGGCTTTGTGTATGCCATGACCACTGCCGATAGTTTTGTCCGGGCAGGGCGCGCCAAATGCGCCCTGGTGATCGGCGCTGAAGTCTTCTCGCGCATCCTTGACTGGAATGATCGGGGCACCTGCGTGCTTTTTGGCGACGGCGCTGGCGCGGTGGTGCTCAAGGCGTCGGACAAGCCGGGCGTGCTGGCTGTCGATTTGCATTCGGACGGCTCTCTCATGCCCATCCTGTGCGCGGCGGGTAACGTCGCCTACGGTGAAGTGACCGGCGATCCCTTCCTGCGCATGGAAGGTCAGGCCGTCTTCAAGCAGGCCGTCACCGTACTGGATCGTTCCGCGCGCGACGTGTGTGCGCAGGCGGGCGTGACGGTCGAAGACCTCGATTGGCTGATCCCGCATCAGGCCAATGTACGTATTCTTAATTTTCTTGCGAAAAAACTGGGTGTCGACACCGATAAGGTGGTGGTAACCGTCGACCAGCATGCCAACACCTCCGCTGCCAGCGTGCCGCTGGCACTGGACACTGCGCGCCGCGACGGTCGCGTCAGGCCGGGGCAGCTCGTGTTGCTGCAGGGGGTGGGCGGTGGCTTTACCTGGGGTTCCGTGCTGGTTCGCACGTAACCGGGTAGCGCAGGGGGCGTGCTTGACCGGGGCGTCAGCGTCACGGTGCGCGCAACGCCTTATCGCAAAATATATAGGGGACAGAGCTTCATGAAAAAAATTGCATTTGTGTTTCCCGGGCAGGGCTCGCAGTCGGTGGGCATGCTCGACGCATGGGCCGATCATGCGATCGTGCAGGATGTGGTGAGCCGCGCAGGCGCCGCGTTAGGCGAAGACCTCGGCTCGCTGATCGCGCAGGGCCCCGCCGAGCAATTGAATCTGACCACGCATACTCAGCCTGCGATGCTCACGGCAAGCGTGGCGATGTATCGTGCCTGGATCGATGCCGGTGGTCGCGTGCCGGATGTGATGGCGGGCCACAGCCTGGGCGAATATGCTGCCCTGACGGCAGCCGGTGCGCTGACGCTGGAAGACGCCGTGCGTCTGGTTCGCGTGCGTGCCGACGCCATGCAGGCGGCCGTTCCCGTGGGCGCAGGTGCCATGGCCGCGATTCTCGGTCTCGCAGACGAAGATGTGATCGCCGTGTGTACGGCGGCGGCGCAGGGTGAGGTTGTCGAAGCGGTCAATTTCAACGCGCCCATGCAGGTGGTCATTGCCGGTCACAAAGCGGCCGTCGAGCGCGCCTGTGAAGCCGCGCGGGCCGCCGGCGCCAAACGCGCACTGCTGCTGCCCGTCTCGGCGCCTTTTCACAGCAGCCTGCTCGAACCCGCCTCGCTCGTGCTTGCCGGTGCCCTGGCGCAGGTCGAGGTCAGCGCGCCTGCCGTGCCGGTAATCAATAACGTCGACGTGCGTGCACCTGGCGAACCGCAAGACATACGAGATGCCTTGGTGCGTCAGGCCTGGCATGCCGTACAGTGGGTGCAGACCTTGCGCGTCATGAAGGATGAGGGCATCACCCATGTGATCGAGTGCGGGCCAGGTAAGGTGCTGTCGGGCCTGACCAAGCGCATCGAGCCGGATCTGGTCGGGCTGTCCATCACCGATCCTGCTTCCCTGAACGCCGCCCTGGCGGTACTGTCGGAGAACTGAATTGACGCAGCAAACCACGATTTTGAAAGATAAGGTTGCCTTGGTGACCGGCGCAACCCGAGGCATCGGCCAGGCCATCGCTCAGGCCCTTGCCGCGCAGGGCGCGACGGTGATCGGTACGGCGACCTCCGAGTCCGGGGCAGAAATCATCTCGAAGGCGCTCGCGCCCCAGGGCGGGCGAGGCGTCGTGCTCGATGTGAATGACAGTGCAGCCATTGACGCGTTGCTTGACTCCTTGCTCAAAGAGAGTGGCGGGCCGCACATCCTGGTCAACAATGCGGGCATCACGCGTGATAATCTCGCTATGCGGCTCAAGGATGAAGACTGGTCGGCCGTGCTGGACACCAATCTGTCGTCAGTGTTTCGCCTTTCGCGCGGTGTGATCCGGGCGATGATGAAAGCCCGCTGGGGGCGCATCATCAACGTGACCTCGGTCATCGGGTCCAGCGGTAATGCGGGTCAGGCCAACTACGCGGCCGCCAAGGCTGGCGTAGCAGGCATGTCACGTGCATTGGCCAAGGAACTGGGCAGTCGCAACATCACCGTCAATTGCGTCGCACCGGGTTTTATCGACACCGACATGACGCGGGCGTTGGGCGAGGCGCAGACGGCGGCGTTGTTGCAGCAGATTCCGCTGGCGCGTCTCGGCCTGCCGGAAGATGTCGCGCACGCGGTTGCATTTCTGGCCGGACCGCAGGCGGGTTACATTACGGGTACCACCATGCACGTCAATGGTGGCATGTATATGCAATAGATGTCCGACAGCATGTTCGAATGGTCTCTTGACCCTCGCCTATTGTCGACATTTGTGCTTAGAATGGTTGGTTTTTGTTCCAGACGTCAATTATTGATGTTCGGGCGCTTAACCAAATTTGTTTTGCCAGCGGTGAGTCTCTCTATTTACTCAGGCTTGGCTATAATTCGCGGGATTTTTCCCACTGGAGATCTGAATGGATAACATCGAACAGCGCGTCAAGACGATCGTCGCTGACCAACTCGGCGTCAATGAAGCCGAAATCAAAAACGAATCTTCGTTTACCGACGACTTGGGTGCTGATTCGCTCGACATGGTGGAATTGGTTATGGCTCTGGAAGACGAGTTCTCCACCGAGATCCCCGACGAGCAGGCTGAGAAGATCACCACGGTTGCTCAGGCTATCGAATTCTGCAGGTCGCAGAGCAAGCAGTAAGCCACGTGTTCGGCGAGCAGGGCGGGTTATTTATCCTGTCTTCCACGCTTGACCATACGGGGCGGCCGCTGTCGATCCTTCATCTGTCCGCCGTATCTCCCTGTCTCGTCTCGAGACGCGTCGATCGGGTGC
>Ga0075364_10001270_pt1 | contig 13575 bp, 12 predicted proteins | sample EndMetdeltDD1764_FD_71517 | JGI IMG/M metagenome (GOLD analysis project Ga0075364, IMG submission 71517) | Populus endosphere microbial communities from Tennessee, USA - Endosphere MetaG P. deltoides DD176-4 | ecosystem: Host-associated > Plants > Roots > Endosphere | place: USA: Tennessee... | reverse complement strand
GACCTGGATCTCCTCGGTGGGCGCGCCCGCCCGCTTCCCGAGCGCCCGGGCGCGCCCACCGAGGAGATCCAGGTCGTCGCGCTCGATTGGAAGTGGCTGTTCATCTACCCGCGGGAGGGCCTCGCCAGCGTCAACGAGGTCGTCGTGCCCGCCGGGGCGCCATTGAGGTTCCAGATCACCTCGGCCAGCGTCATGAACGCCTTCTTCGTCCCCAGGCTGGGCGGGATGATCTACGCCATGAACGGCATGCGGACGACGCTGCACCTGCAGGCCGACGCGCCCGGCGCCTTCGAGGGCCGCTCGGCCCAGTTCAGCGGCGACGGCTTCGCCGACATGCGCTTTACGGTGAGAAGCGTGAGCCCGGCCGAATTCGCCCGCTGGGCCGCCGGCGCGCGGGCCGCTGGCCCGACGCTGGATGCGGCGGCCTACGCCGCCCTCGCCCGCCAGAGCCGCGGCGTGGCGCCCTTCACCTATCGCGGGGTCCAGCCGGGTCTCTTCGAACAGGTGCTGAGCCAGGCCCTGCCCCCCGGCCCGGGCCCGGCGGCCGGACAGCACGGAGGGAGCTGACGCCATGCTGGGCAAGCTCACCTGGGAGGCCGTCCCCTGGAACCAGCCGATCCCGCTGATCGCCGCGGCCCTGGTGCTGGCGGCGATCCTGGGCGCCCTGGCCTTCGTCACCGCGACCGGGCGCTGGACCTATCTGTGGCGCGAGTGGATCACCAGCGTCGACCACAAGCGCATCGGCGTCATGTACGTCCTGCTGGGCCTGGCCATGCTGCTGCGCGGCTTCATCGACGCGGTGATGATGCGCTCCCAGCAGGCGCTGGCGGTGGGCCATTCCGCCGGCTACCTGCCGCCCGAACACTACGACCAGATATTCTCCGCCCACGGGACCATCATGATCCTGTTCGGCGCCATGCCCCTGGTGGTGGGGCTGATGAACTTCGTCGTCCCCCTTCAGCTTGGCGTGCGCGACGTGGCCTTCCCGACCTTCAACTCGACGGGGTTCTGGCTGACCGCCGCCGGCGCCTTGCTGGTCAACGTCTCCCTGGTGGTGGGCGAGTTCGCCCGCACCGGCTGGCTGCCCTACCCGCCGCTGTCGGAGACCGCCTACAGCCCGGGCGTCGGCGTCGACTACTACCTGTGGGCGGTGCAGATCGCGGGCCTGGGCAGCCTGATCAACGGGATCAACCTGACGACCACCATCCTCAAGGTCCGCGCGCCCGGCATGGGCTACCTGCGGATGCCGATGTTCTGCTGGACCGCGCTGGCCTCCAGCCTGCTGATCATCGCCGCCTTCCCGGTGCTGACCGCGACGCTCGCGATGCTCGGCCTCGACCGCTACGCGGGCTTCCACTTCTTCACCAACGAGGCCGGCGGCAATCAGATGATGTTCGTCAACCTGGTGTGGGCCTGGGGCCATCCCGAGGTCTACATACTGGTCCTGCCGGCCTTCGGGATCTTCTCGGAGATCTTCTCGACCTTCTCCGGCAAGCCGCTCTTCGGCTACCGCTCGATGGTGGCGGCCACCCTCTTCATCTGCGTGGTCAGCTTCATGGTCTGGCTGCACCACTTCTTCACCATGGGCGGCGGGGGCGACGTCAACGCCGCCTTCGGGATCGCCACCAGCATCATCGCCGTGGGCACCGGCGTGAAGGTCTACAACTGGATCTTCACCATGTACGGCGGGGAGGTGCGGTTCGAGACCCCCATGCTCTGGGCGCTGGGGTTCGTCTTCACCTTCGTCATCGGCGGCATGACCGGGGTGCTGCTGGCCGTGCCGCCGGCCGACTTCCTGCTGCACAACAGCCTCTTCCTGGTGGCCCACTTCCACAACGTGATCGTCGGCGGGGTGGTCTTCGGCGTCTTCGCCGGCATCGAGTACTGGTTCCCCAAGGCCTTCGGCTTCCGCCTGCACGAGCGCCTGGGCAAGGCCGCCTTCTGGCTCGCCTTCACCGGCTTCTGGGTGACCTTCACCCCGCTCTACGCGCTTGGGCTGATGGGCATGACGCGCCGCCTGCAGCACGTGGACGTGCCCGAGTGGCGGCCCTGGCTCTACGTCTCCGCCGCCGGCGTCGTCATCCTGGCGGCCGGCGCCCTGGTGCAGGCGGCCCAGCTCGTGGTCTCGATCCGCCGCCGGGAGGCGCTGAGGGATGTCACCGGCGATCCCTGGAATGGCCGCTCTCTGGAATGGTCCACCCCCTCGCCGCCGCCGGCCTTCAACTTCGCGGTCCTGCCGCAGGTGCAGGGCCTGGACGCCCATTGGCGCGCCAAGCAGGCGGACCTCGCCAAGCCCCGCTACGAGCCGATCGCCACGCCGCGCAACACCGCCACGGGCGTCGTCGTCGGCGTCTTCGCCACCCTGATGGGCTTCGCCGTGATCTGGCACATCTGGTGGCTGCTGGCCGCGGGCTTCGTCGGCGCCTATGCGACCTTCGTGGTGTTCGCCTGGCGCGACCGCGACGAGGACGAGATTCCCGCCCGCGAGGTGGCGCGCATCGACCGCGCGCGGCTGGCGGGGCTCAGGGCGCGGGAGACGCGCGCATGAGCGCCGCGGCCCATGTGCGCGCCACCGGCCACGGCCAGGGCGGACCGGCCTCCAAGCGCATCGTCGTGGGCTACGGCTTCTGGCTGTTCCTGCTTTCCGACATCGTCATGTTCTCGGCCTTCTTCGCGGCCTGGGCGGTGCTGGCCAGATCGACCGCCGGGGGCCCCTCCGGCCGCGACCTCTTCGAGCCCCCGCGGGTGGCGGCCGAGACGGCCCTGCTGCTGGCCTCCAGCTTCACCTGCGGGCTCTCGGCGCTGGCCACCCGCGCGCGCAGCCTGGTCTGGACCGAGCTCGCCCTGCTCGCCACGGGCCTCCTCGGCGCGGCCTTCCTGGTGCTGGAGGCGCAGGAGTTCGCGGGCCTGGTGGCGCGGGGCGCGGGGCCGCAGCGCAGCGCCTTCCTCTCGGCCTTCTTCGCCCTGGTGGGCTGCCATGGCCTGCACGTCGCCGCCGGCCTGCTGTGGCTGGGGACCATGATGGCGCAGATTCCGGTGAAGGGATTCCGCGCCACCCTCGAGCGGCGGATGCTCTGCTTCAACCTCTTCTGGCACACCCTCGACATCATCTGGGTGGGCCTGTTCACCGTCGTCTACCTGCTGGGAGCCGGGGCATGACCGCGCGCGATTCCCTCGAAGCCACGCCGCGGGATCGCGGCGACCGCGCGCCCGGCGACGCGATCGAGGAGCGCGGCCTTGTTCAAGGCCTCGCCGGCTACGGCCTGGGCCTGGCGCTGGCCGCCGGCCTCACCGCCGCGGCCTTCTTCGTCGCCGCGGGCCACCTGGTCTGGGGCCCGGCGATCCCCATGGCCCTGGTGACCCTGGCCGTGGCGCAGATGGGCGTCCACCTGGTCTTCTTCCTTCACCTGACCAGCGGGCCGGACAACACCAACAACGCCCTGGCCCTGGCCTTCGGGGTGCTGATCGTCGCCCTGGTCCTGGGCGGCTCGGTCTGGATCATGGCCCACCTGAACCACCTGCATCCGGCGATGGCGCAGATGATGTCCATGCGGCGATGAGCGGGTTATGAGGGCGCATGACCGCCCCGCTCTGCCGTCTCTACCTGATCACCCCGCCCCGCCTGGACGACCTGGCGGCCTTCGGCCACGTCCTGGCGCAGGCCCTGGACGCCGGCGACGTGGCGGCCGTCCAGTTGCGTCTCAAGGATGTCCCCGACGAGGTGATCGCCGCCGCGGCCGACGTCCTGGCGCCCATCGTCCAGGGCCGCGGCGCGGCCCTGATCCTCAACGACCGCCCCGACCTGGCGGCGAAGCTGGGGTGCGACGGCGTCCACATCGGCCAGGAGGACGCGCCGTACGCCCAGGCCCGCAAGCTGATGGGCCCGGGCAAGATCATCGGCGTCACCTGCCACGACAGCCGCCACCTGGCGATGGAGGCCGCGGAGGCCGGCGCCGACTATGTGGCGTTCGGCGCCTTCTTCGACACCAGCACCAAGGAGCCCAAGACGCGCGCCACGCTGGATATCCTGACCATCTGGCAGGAGACCATGCAGACGCCCTGCGTGGCCATCGGCGGGATCACCGTCGAGACCGCGCGCCAGGTGGCCAAGGCCGGCGCCGACTTCGTGGCGGTCAGCGCCGGGGTTTGGTCCTACGGCGAGGGGCCGGCCGCGGCGGTCAGGGCGCTCAATGCGCAGATCGCCGCCGGGGTGGCCGAGCGGGAGGCCTAGGCCCTATTCGGCGGGCGCGGCGGTCAGCTCCGGCGTCCCCTCAGAGGGCTTGAGCGTCGTCAGCAGCATCAGCGCGCCGGCGGCGATGACGATGCCGCCCCAGTAGACCGGCCCATAGGTGCCGAACCGGTCGTGGCTCATGCTGGCCAGCGTCGGGCCAAGCGCGGTGCCCACCGCCATGGCGCTGGTCATGCCGCCGAACACCACGCCGAACTCGCGGGCCTGGAACAGCTTGGCGGTGACGCAGGCCACCACGGTGAGCATGGCGCCGTGGGCCAGGCCAAGGGTGATGCAGGCGGCGAGCGCCCAGAGCATCTGGCCATTCATCAGGATGAACAGCAGGCACGAAAGCGAGAGCGAGGTCATCACCGCCGTCGACACCGCGGTGATGGTGCTGCGGTCGAACAGCCAGCCCACGCAGAGCTTGCCCACGAAGGCGGAAACCCCGGCGACGGCGGCGATCTTCGCCGCGTCCGCGCCGCTGAACCCATGGTCCACCAGCGCCGGTGAGAGGTGGATCATATAGGCTTGCAGGGCGGTCTTCACGGCGACCACGACGATCGCCAGCTTGATGAAGTTGGCGCTGCGGAACACCGTCCAGATCGAGGGGGCGGCGACGCCCGGCGCATCGGCCCCGGCCTTCTTCGCCAGCTTGGCCTGCGCCTTCTCCTGCGGCGTGGCGCGCGCCAGGCGCGGCCGGTGGTCGAAGAAGCAGAAGAGCGCCAGCAGCCCGGTGCCGCCGTACCAGATCAGGGCGAACAGCCGCATCGCCTGGCGCCAGTCCATGTGGTCGAGCAGGTAATGCGCCAGCGGCGGGGCGAAGGTGGCCGACAGGCTCGTGCCCGCCAGCGTCAGCGCCATGGCCAGGCTGCGGTTCTTGCGGAAGGCGCCCGGTATCACCGTCAGCCAGATCACCGGCGAGACCCAGCCGCTGCACAGGGTGTGGATCATCCACAGCGCGATCCAGGTCTTCAGGTCGGTGACCAGGGAGTAGGCCGCCACGTTCACGGCGGTGAGCACGCAGCCGATCAGCACCAGGGTCCGGGCGTTGGTGAGGTCGGCGATGCGGCCCCAGATCGGCGAGAGGACGATGCTGGCGATCAGCGACAGCGACATGCCGGCGGTGACTTCCGTCCGCGTCCAGCCGAAGGTGTGTTCGAGCGGGGCCATGAACTGGCCGATGCCGAAGGTCATGGCCGAGGGCGCCGAGACCCCTACCCCGCACGCCAGCAGCAGCGGCCAGCCCCGCGCCCATTCCTGTCGTGCCGTCGGCTCCGCGCTCATGCCTGTTCCCCCGCCCGACGGCGTGGCGCCGGCTCCGATGTCGCTGTTGGGCGAACACTAGCACGGGCGCCGCCCCCTTCAACCGAGGGCGGGCGCGTGGGCGCGCTGTTCAGCCGGCGAGTCGGCCCGTCTGCAGGATGTCGAGCAGGGCGCCCGCGTCCTCCAGCGAGCGGAAGGTGTCGTTGAGGTGGGTGCAGGTGGAGGGGCCCACGAAGGCCTTGCCCACCGCCCGGCGCAGGCCGTCGATCGGCATGTCGGCCAGCCGCCCGGCGCTGGCCGCGGCGCTGGGGCATTCGGAATAGGGCAGCGGGCCGGTGCGCGCGGCGCCGGAGAGGAAGCGTCGGGCCACCGGATCGATCCTCGCCTGCAGGGCCCATTCGTGGACGATGGTCTCCACCCCATCGCCATCGACGTGGCTGTCGCGGAAGAAGGCGTTGGCGAAGGCCTCCTCGCCCTCCCGCCAGATGTCGAGGCGGCGGCGGCGGCGGGTGGCGTGCGGCGGCAGGGGCTCGGCCGCGTGCCAGGCCAGCGGGTCCTCCACCGGCTCCAGCACCGGCGCCTGCGGCCCGCGCCGCAGCGGCGGCCCCAGGTCGCTGTAGTTGGCCAGCAGTTCGCCCCCGCTCGCCCAGCCCGCGCAGACGTCGATCGACTTGGGCCCGCCGCTGCGGCGGATCCCGGCGCCCCCGGCGCGCAGCGAGCGGCCGCTGGCGAGCAGCGCCGCCGGCAGCTCGTCCAGCAGCTGGAAGCGGACCGAATGGGTCAGGCCCTCGCCCGGCAGGGCCTCGCTGAGCGCGCGCCGGTAGCCGGCGAACAGGTAGGGACCGGCAAGGGCGGCGGTCCCCGGATGCGGCGGGTCGGCGCGGACCTCGGTGATCAGGCCCTCCCGATAGCGGGCGGCGACGTCGAGCCGGGCGCTCGCCAGCGTCACCGCCTCCCCCTCGGCGGTGGTCAAGAGGTCCCGGCCCCGCGCGACCATGGTCACGGGCCCGTCGAACCCCTGCGGCCAGGTGCCGTCGTGGGTGGTGGTGCGGCGCACCGAGCCGGGGCGCCGGGGCGGGGTGGCGGAAGCCGGATCGCCGCCGGCCGCGGCGCCGGTGTAGACGCCCATCCCGATATCCATGGTCCTGGCCCTCCGCTCGCACGGCGCGGCCCCGCCGACCGCGTCGGACACCTTTTCCTAAACTGTCAGTCGAGTGTCAACTCTTGGCCGGGCGGCGGGCGGCTCGCTCCCCATCCGAAGTCCCGGCAGCCGCGGCGTCGGCGGGCGCGGCGATGCGCCCGCCTTTCCCCCCTTTGCAACCTGTCACCAGACTGACAAGATAGGCTTGATGGAATCGGCGCCTTTTGAGGGCGTCGGCGACGATCGGGTGGGGTCCCGCGCCAGATGGCAGTCAAGAGTCCGTCGCTTCGCGATGCGCACCGCAAGAAGACCAGCCGCGCCCTGCGCCTTGCCGCCCTCGAACTCTTCGCCGCGCAGGGATACGACACCACCAAGACCGAGGAAGTCGCCGAGAAGGCGGGCGTCTCGGCGCGCACCTTCTTCCGCTATTTCCCGACCAAGGAGTCGGTGCTCGACTCCGGCCAGAACGCCTTCATCCAGTCCCTCGTGGCGACCTACCTGACCATCCCCACGAGCGTCGGGGACCTGGAGGCGATGCACGTCGCCCTGCGCACCCTGTCGGTCAAGTTCAGGAGCAGCCGCTCCTCGCTGCGGCTCTATGAGAAGATCGTCGCCTCCTCCCTGGCGCTGCGCGGCCGCAAGCTCGACCACCAGGAGCAGCACATCCGCACCATCGCCGCCGCGGTGGCCACCCGCAACGGGCTGGAACGCGCCGACGACTACTGCACCATGATCGGCACCCTTGGCATGCTGCCCTACCGGCGCGCCCTGGACGCCTGGCTGCACCAGCCCGAGGGGACCGACCTTGGCGAGCTGATCAGCGCCGAGTTCGACCTCATGGTCCGGACGCTCAAGAAGTCCCCGGTGCGGCCCAGCCGCGCGGCGGCGGCGTCCTCGATCGAAGCCCCGCGGCGCGCCCGGGCCTGAAGGCCGCCTTGCCTTGACCGCGTCACACCCCTAGGTATCGCGGCCCATGATAAGCCAGTCCGCCCTGCTGAATGTGATGAGCGACGCCGCGCGCAAGGCCGCGCGGGGTCTCAATCGCGACTTCGGCGAGCTCGCCGAGCTGCAGGTGGCCAAGAAGGCGCCCGCCGACTTCGTCAGCGCCGCCGACCTGCGCGCCGAACAGACGATCTTCGAGGCGCTGACCAAGGCGCGTCCCGGCTACGGCTTCCTCGGTGAGGAACGCGGGATGATCGAGGGCACCGACAAGACCCACACCTGGATCGTCGACCCGCTGGACGGCACCACCAACTTCCTGCACGCCATCCCGCACTTCGCGATCAACATCGCCCTGCAGCGCGAGGGCGCGATCGTCGCGGCGGTGACCTACAACCCCGCGGCCAACGAGATGTTCTGGGCCGAGAAGGGCAAGGGCTGCTTCGTCAACGACCGCCGCCTGCGGGTCTCGGCGCGCACGCGGCTGGAGGAGTCGCTGCTGGCCACCGGCATCCCCTTCCTTGGCCACGGCCAGCACGGCCGCTTCCTCAAGGAGCTGCACCAGGTGAGCCAGCGGGTGGCCGGCGTGCGGCGCTTCGGCTCGGCCTCGCTGGACCTGGCCTGGGTGGCCGCCGGCCGCTACGACGCCTTCTGGGAGCGCGACCTGAAGTCCTGGGACATCGCCGCGGGCCTGCTGATGGTCACCGAAGCCGGCGGCAAGGTCTCCGAGGCCGACGGCGGGACCGACATGCTGACGAGCGGCTCGATCTGCGCGGGCAACCTCGAGATCCACGCCCTCCTGCTCGACCGCCTGCGCGCCGCGCAGTAGCTCCTCTCCCCCGCGAAGCGAGAGGGAGAGGGTTGGGAGAGGGCGGCGCAGACGCTTCAGCCACCGCCTGCGGCCCCTCGATCAAGCGCTCGTGCGCGGGTGAGCCGAGCCGCCCTCTCCCAACCTCTCCCTCTCCGCTGCGCGGGGGGAGAGGCGTGCCTACGCCGCCTCGCCGAACTGTAGGGCCGCCAGGCGGGCGTAGAGGCCGTTGCGCGCCACCAGCTCGCCGTGGGCGCCCTGCTCGACCACCCGGCCCTGGTCCATCACCACGATGCGGTCGGCCTTGAGCACGGTGGACAGGCGGTGGGCGATGACCAGGGTGGTGCGCCCGCGCATGGCCTCGTCGAGGGCCGCCTGCACCAGGCGCTCGTTCTCCGCGTCCAGGGCCGAGGTGGCCTCGTCCAGCAGCAGCAGGGGCGCCTGGCGCACCAGGGCGCGGGCGATGGCCAGTCGCTGGCGCTGGCCGCCGGAGAGGCTGCGGGCGCGCTCGCCAAGCGGGGTGTCCGCCCCCTGCGGCAGGGCGGCCAGGAAGCCCTCGGCCTGGGCCGCGCGGATCGCGGCGGCCACGTCCGAGGCGCTCGCCGCGTCACGGCCGTAGGCGACGTTCTCCACCGCCGTGCCGGAGAACAGCGCCGAGTCCTGCGCCACCAGGGCCATGCGGGCGCGGAGGGCGGAAAGGTCGGCCTGGCGCAGGTCCACGCCGTCGAACAGGATCCGCCCCGCCTGGGGATCGTAGAAGCGCAGCAGCAGGCGGAACACCGTGCTCTTGCCCGCCCCCGAGGGCCCCACCAGGGCCACCCGCTCGCCCGGGCGCACCAGCAGCGAAAACTCCCGCAGCGCCGGCAGGTCCGGGCGGCCAGGATAGGCGAAGGTCACGTCCTGGAAGGCCAGCTCCCCCCGCGCCGGCGCCGGCAACGGCCGGGGCTGGGCGGGCGTGGCGACGCTTGGCCGCGCGTCCAGCAGGCCGCCGATGCGCTCCATGGCGCCCGACGCCTTCTGCACATCGCCCCAGGTCTCGCCCAGCGCCCCCACCGAGCCGGCGGCCAGCACGGCCAGGATGGCGAACTGCACCAGGGCGCCGCTGCTCAGATGGCCGCTCAGGCTCTGGTGGACGCCGAACCAGAAGATCAGAACCACCCCGCCGAACACCAGGCCGATGACCAGGGCGGTCATCATGGCGCGGGCGCGCATGCGGCCCAGGGACGTGCGGAAGGCGCCTTCCACCGCCGCGCCGAAGCGCGCCGCGGCGGCCTCTTCGCGGCCGAAGGCCTGCACGGTCTCCAGCGCGTCCAGGCTCTCGCCCGCGTGGCCCACGGCCTCGGCGAACTGGTCCTGGGTGGCGGCGGTCAGCCGGCGCACCCGCCGGCCGAACAGGAAGAGGGGGGCCAACACCACCGGGATCAGCAGCAGCACCAGGCCGGTGAGGTGTGGGCTGACCACCACCATCATCACCATGGCGCCGATCAGGGTCAGCAGGTTGCGCAGCGCCACCGAGACCGAGGAGCCCACCAGGGCCTCGACGATCTGGATGTCGGCGGTGAGCCTGGAGAGCACCTCGCCCGTGCGGGTCTTCAGGAAGAAGGCGGGATCCAGCGAGAGCACATGGCGGTAGACCGCCTTGCGCAGGTCCGCCACCACCCGCTCGCCCAGCTTGGTGATGAAGAAATACCGGCCGGCGGTGGCCACGCCCAGGGTCAGGGCCACGCCGCCCATCAGCAGGAACCAGCGATCCACCGAGGCGGGCGAAGCGCCCGTGCGCCCGGCCTGGCCCAGGTGGTCGACCAGCAGGCGCACGGCGCCGGAAAGCCCCAGGGTCGCGCTGGTGGAGATCAGCAGGAAGAAGAGCGAGAGGGCCGCATCGTCCAGGTGGGCCGCGATGAAGGGCGCGAGCCGGCCGAGCGCCTTGACGTTGCGGCTCTTCTCCCGCCGCGCGGCGGCCTCCGCGAGGCTCTGCGCCAGGGCCTGGCCGCTGGTGGGACCGCCATCGGGGCGCCCGTCCGCACCGCCCGCCGGCGAAGCGGCGAAGGCCGCATCTTCACTCATACGCGTCGCACCTTGCGTTTCGGCGGGGCTTTCGGCTATACGCCCGGCTTCCTTACGGCCAGCCGCTCCCCACAAGGCGCGGCCTTAGCATGTCGGCCGCTCCTTTACGTCAGGCGCCCGCGCGATGAAACAAGACACGCATCCGGACTATCACTTCATCACCGTGGTGATGACCGATGGCACCACCTACAAGACCCGCTCGACCTATGGCCAGGAAGGCGCGACGCTGAACCTGGACATCGATCCCAAGACGCACCCGGCGTGGACCGGCGGCGGGCACCAGCTGATCGACCGCGGCGGCCGCGTTTCGCGCTTCAACGCCAAGTTCGGCGGCTTCACCCGCAAGTAGGCCTTCCAACGCCTCCAAGCTACGCGAACGCCGCGGAGTCGCCTCCGCGGCGTTTTTCGTGCGCCTTCTCCTCCACCGCTTGCGGGGGAGGTGGATCGGCGCGAAGCGCCGAGACGGAGGGGGCGCGGCACTGCCGAAACGCCCCCTCAGTCCGCTTCGCGGACAGCTCCCCCGCAAGCGGTGGAGCATCGCTCGCTCAATGCGCGCCCAGGGGCTCCTTGGTGTGGGGCATGGAGGCCTTGCCGCCGGCGCCGACGCCGACATTGGTCGCATGGCTCATGTCCATGATCTGGTCGATGTGGCTGGCGATGGACTCCACCGTCATGTTGGGGTCGGTGAAGCCCTGGTTCTGCATGATCGCCATGCGCAGGACCTGGCCGCCGCCGCAGACCAGGATCGCCCCGTTCAGCTGGCAGCTCTCGTGCGAGAGGTAGATGGCCGCCGTCGAGGCGAGCTCGGGGGTGAGCTTGGTCATGTTGCCGGCGAAGGCCTCCACGGGCTTCTTGTAGACGTGGGACAGCACCTCGGGCGATGACATTCGCGTGGCGGGCCTGGGCGAGAAGCCGTTGACGCCGATGCCGTACTTGGAGGCCTCCGCCGCCAGCGCCAGGGTGAAGCCGATCACCCCGCCCTTCCCCCCGCCATAGGCGGTCATCATCTCGTGGATGCCGAGCGGGCCTTCCGAGCAGGTGTTCACGATCCGCCCGCGGCCCGACTTCTTCAGGTGCGACCAGGCCGCCTGGGTCGGATAGACGGTTCCGAAATAGAGCACCTCGTTCAGGCGCCGAAAATCCGCGCCGGTATAGTCCTCGAAGAGGTCCGGTCCGTTGATCCCGGCGTTGTTGATCAGGACGTCGAGGCGGCCAAAGCTGTCCAGCGTCAGCTCCACCATCGCCTTGACGTCGGCCTCGTCGGCCACCGAGCCGTAGCTGGCGATCGCCTCGCCGCCGGCGGCCTTGATCTCGGCCACCACCTCGTCGGCCGGACCGCGCTCCGAGCCGCTGCCGTCCAGCGCCACGCCGCGGTCGGCGATCACCACCTTGGCCCCGCGCGAGGCCAGCGACAGGGCGTGCGCCCGCCCCATGCCGCGGCCGCCGCCCGTGACGATCGCGACCTTCCCGTCAAATCTCAGCTGTTCCATCCCTGGCTCCTCCACCGTCAAGGCGATCAGCGTGCGGCCGCCGCCATTGGCCGCCAGTCTAGGACGGTTTCAGTCAATGTCGTAAGCCGGAAAGCAGGGGTCCGGACACGCAAACGCCGCGGAATCCCAGGGATCCCGCGGCGTCCCGTGGACGACGATGGAGACTCTAGTGCGCGCCGGCGGTCGCCGGGGCCGAGGCGGCCGAGGCGCTCGCCCGGCCGCCGACGCCGAAATGGACCGCCTGGCTCATGTCGAGGATCTGCTCGGCATGGGCGGCGATGGACTCCATGGTCATGTCGTCGCTGACGAAGCCCTCGTTCTCCATCAGGGCCACCCGCATCACCTGGCCGCCGCCCGCCGCCAGCAGCACGCCGTTGAAGTGGCAGGAGTCGTGGGCCAGGTAGAGGGCCGCCGGCGAGGCCAGCTCGGTGGTGAAGCGGCTCATGTTGTTGGCGAAGGCTTCCTTTGGCTTGTCGTAGACGTGGGCCATCACCTCCGGCGAGGACATCCGCGTGGCGATCCGCGGCGAGAAGCCGTTGACGTGGACGCCGTTCTTCAGGCTCTCGGTGGCCAGCGTCAGGGTGAAGCCCAGCACGCCGCCCTTGGCCCCGCCATAGGCGGTGACCTTGGGGTGCAGGCCGGCGGAGCCTTCGGAGAAGGTGTTCACCAGCCGCCCGCGCGACTTGACCAGCTGCGGCCAGGCGGCCTGGGTCATGTAGACCGTGCCCAGGTAGTGCACCTGCACCAGCCGGCGATAGGCCTCGGCGGTCAGGTCCTCGAACAGGTCCATCTCGCTGATGCCGGCGTTGTTGATCAGGATGTCCACGCCCCCGAAGGTGTCGACAGCCAGCTTCACCGTGGCGGCGCAATCGGCTTCGCTGTCCACCGAGCCGTAGCTGGCGACGGCCTGGCCGCCGGCGGCCTTGATCTCGGCGACCACCTCGTCGGCGGGACCGCTGGAGCCGCCGCTGCCGTCCAGGGCCACGCCCCGGTCGGCGATCACCACCTTGGCGCCCCGGGCCGCCAGGCCGAGCGCATGGGTGCGCCCCATGCCGCGGCCGCCGCCGGTGACGATGGCGACCTTCCCGTCGAATCTCAGCTCACCCATCCTTCGCTCCTCCACACATCGGTCATCGCCGTCCCGTCGGGACGGCGTTCCCACATGGTTTAAGTCATCGACGCGAAGCGGGCGAGCCGAAACGCTGCGGAGGCTCAGGCTCCGCAGCGTCTGGGCGCTTGGATCAGTGGGCGCCCACCGGCTTGGCCGCGTCCGCCGTGGCCTTGGCCTGGCCGCCGATCCCGAAGTGCACGGCGCCGCGCATGTCGAGGATCTGTTCGGCGTGGGCGGCGATCGACTCCAGGGTCATCTCGTCGCTGACGAAGCCCTCGTTCTCCATGATCGCCAGGCGCAGTACCTGGCCGCCGCCGGCCGCCAGGATCACCCCGTTGTAGGCGCAGGACTCATGGGCCAGCCAGACCGCCGCCGGGGAGGCGAGCTCGGGCGTGAGCTTGGCCAGGTGCGGCTCGAACAGCTCCGCCGGGCGGCCGCTGACCGAGGCCATCACGTCGGCGCCCGACATGCGCGTGGTGTTGCGCGGCGAGAAGCCGTTGACGTGGACGCCGCTCTTCAAGCTCTCGG
>Ga0075364_10001267_pt1 | contig 13586 bp, 4 predicted proteins | sample EndMetdeltDD1764_FD_71517 | JGI IMG/M metagenome (GOLD analysis project Ga0075364, IMG submission 71517) | Populus endosphere microbial communities from Tennessee, USA - Endosphere MetaG P. deltoides DD176-4 | ecosystem: Host-associated > Plants > Roots > Endosphere | place: USA: Tennessee... | reverse complement strand
ATTTAATCTCTTACTTAGGAATTAAACGAAGCAAGGATGTGAAAAATTCAGCTACGGACATCTCTCTTTTTAAGAAATACCAAGAGCAAATCGTCAAGAGAATTGGTAAAGATGTCAAAAAATGGCCAAGTATGTCAAATGTACCGCATCTACAAGCATGGAGAATTGTAAAACATTATAATGAATGGCTCTCAGAAAAAGCAGAACAACCATATTCGTTACCTGACAATATAGATATCGCAGGCATTCAAGTATGGGTGAAAGCATACAAAGATTTTCAAAGCCAAAGCGGTCACCCTATGATTGCAGACATGATTAAATCAGGAAAAGTTCCTCATTATGATTCAGCTTTCATCAAAACAATGGATACTTTACTAAAAGCTGTCCTCAACTGGGAAGAAAAAAGCCAATCTCGATCAACCCCAGAAGAAGCAATTGCCAGTTAACTTATGGAAACAACTAATCGACCAGAACATCCTATTTCAAAAGAGACCTCCTCTGACCCAAAACGTCACTTGTATGAGACACTTCGTCCATCAGAAGAAATTGCACAGAAGATACAAAACCGTGTTGAAGCAACCGCACGAGATATTGCTGATAACGATCCCCATCCTGAGATGAAACGAGTTATGGAAGCAGCAACAGGCATTTTCCTTTGGGAACAAATGGTTATTGAAACAGGAGAAGCATTACCAGCAGGACTAGTTTTTACCGAAGAAAAAAGTTGGAACAATAAAAGATCAGTCGCCTTTGATACAAAAATTATCTCAGGACGAGAATATGCGTATGCTTTAACGCGTTTACAACAGGAAGGAGTCCTCGATGAAGTTACTGCGCTCCAAACAGACTATCAAAAAGAACATCATGAAAAACTTGTTGAGGCAATGGAAAACTTACTCCGCAATTCAGAAGCAACGGACTTCTTCGATTCGTTTAGCATTAAATCCCAACAAGAACTCTTACCACGAGATCTCAAACCTCATGAAGAATTACTTCCCAAAACGAGATTTGAAAGTACTTTTAAAGAAAAGTATGCTTCCTTACTGAAAGGACAGACACTTGAAGGAGCAATACAGTTATACGGCTCTGTCGTATCAGCATATAAAGCAGAAGTTGCGACACCACTTGCAAAAAAAAGGCATGAGACGACTCTCTCAGCTGAGGATGACGCAGCGATAAAAAAGGCCCTCATCCATGATTTTGATGAACGATGGGGGAAGCTCTCCGGAGGGACACTGAGAACAGCTATTGCCGGACAACCAAAACTGAGAGGTGCTTACGAAGCAGAAGTTTCTGATGCACTTACACAAATCCCTCAGGAGGAAACAGATGAAAAAAGAATGCAACTTGAAGGAGAATTCAGACAAAAGTGGGCAGATGATCTAGGATCAATCTCATCCGCATTTGAAAATGCTCGACAAGCACTCGGGATACTCCCCGAAGCATATAAAAGAGAAGTCACTCGCCCACTTGCTCTTGCTACAATTAATAAAGATCAACAAGAATCTGCAGCAAAAAATCATCTCGATCCAGCCCGCACGCGTTTCCGAAAGTTTCTTGGTCCCAATTTCTATGAAGCATCATCGAGCAAGTGGCTTTGTAAAGGCGAAGATGATTTTGAGAGACGGTTGGCTGTAAAAGATGGCAAGTTTGTCTTACGTTTTACTGAAGGTGAATGGAATGAAAATGATGAAGATGGAAAACAAACACCAGGGAAGGGTGAAAAACTTGTCGCTTCTGAGAAGTGGGAATACTTTGCAAGTGATTGTGTTTTTCCTTTACGAAAAGATCTCGATATCTACGCTAGTTATTATCCTACAAAGGCACTGTCTCTTCTTGGACCACGTCTTTATGACCCCAAGGAGACAAGAGACTTTAAAACAATTGTTGCTGAAGGCATTACCGAAACAGCAGAACTCCTTGTTAACGAAATTAATAACCCAAGCCATACGCTTGACGGTCAATACTGGATGCTGACAACCAGAGACAGACTCATTTGGTTAACGAATGTTGTCGGCCCTTCAGCAGACGACACGATGCAAACTGAGGGAAACTTTTATAAAACGAACCCTCGAGATGCAAAAAAACGGTATAATCATCTTTCTGAACAGACTCGATATAACGAAACCGTTGGATATATTGCATCGAAACAATCACCGGTTTCGGAGGTTCCCCAAAGACTAATTAGCATCACCCAACAAAATACCAATCTTCCCTCTCTCCCCCCTGAGCAAGCAGACCTAATCATCGATTTTAATAAAACATTTTTAACCCCGACCAGGTATCGCCATGAAAAAGAAATAACATTTGACCCTAAAGTTGAAGGGATGGTCCTTGTTGCTCGGAAAGATAATCAATGTTATTTCCAACTGGATTCAGAAAATCCTGAGTATCAAATACCCCCGGTTGAAATTCCATATATTAACCGATTAATGATCACTGACTACTGTCGAGAGATTGGTATGGAAGGATTGGCCAATCAAATTACACAGGGAGAGACATTAACTCTACCGCAACTCATTACCACTCTCAAACAACATGTGAAATTGTATACACCACAAGAAGAGAAACCGTTGGAAACAAATGACTCCGGATGGGCAATCGATGAGGAAGGACGATTGTTAGGTGATTCCAAAATATTTAATGAGTTTCTTCAATCAGTACTCACAAATGTCTATAGCAATATAAAAACAGAACATGGCAAAGCGCTCACAGACAAATCGACTATCACTGACATGGTAGCCTACCAAACAAGACTCCATGTCCCCCGTGAGGATATTAATTGTCTCCTGGATATCACCCCTGATCCGGCAGAGGATTTGGATGATAGAACCATTCCGAATGCACCTCGACCTGAAAATTGGGAGGGGAAAGAGATCAGTAATCGAGAAACTCCATTTGAGGAATCAATACACATGCAGCCTCTAGAACCGATGAGTGAAGCCAAATTTGAGGAGATAAAAGAACTGCTCCTAAAAAATCTGGCCAATACAGAATTAGAACAGTTACTCACCATGCTCCTAAAAAATGTTAAACATGAATCACTGATAAAATTGCTTGAGCAGATGCCCTCAGATGCTAACCAAGCAAGTACAGAGACAAACAAGTCGCTCGCAAAACTCAAAGAACGATTGAGCGACCAACAATGGACAGAGAACAAACTTAAGGTGTCATCTGTCGAAGAGACAGAGAAAGAGCAGGCAGTTCCACTTGCTGATGTGCTGTTTGCTGAACCGATTGTTTTTCAAGAAGCCCAACAGCGATTGATTACACCGACCCTTCGTGATTATGCTATCACAAATCTTGATGCAATTGATTTTGATACGGTAGACCTTTTACTTTCTTTCTCCGATACAAGACTAGTAGATACTGATACCGATCCTTCCATTGCGGGGATGGTCCTTGTGGGGCGTGATGACAAAACCCGTGAATACGCTTTTCGAGTTGATCCTGAAAGCAGGATCTATCAACCAATCCTTGAAGAAATTTCTCCAAACAAACGACAGGAAGTAGCTGAGCTTTGTCTCCAAGCAGGAATGAATGCCCTCGCGAAAGATATCACGGAACCAGATACGCTCACTATCGATGGGCTCAGATCACTTGTCCGAAAATATAGTAAACCATGGCAAAGAAAAGGCGTAGGAATTCCTCCCTTTACCGCAAATTCATTACAAGATCTTGCAGATAATGGACTGATTGATGAACAAGGAAATGTTCAAGGTGAATGTGACGCGTTTGAGTTTACGATGCGTCAGCTGCTTACCGTCATTGACCCTGAAGCAAAGCCCACACTCCAAGGAGGATACTCGTTACACGACTCCAACCAGCTTGATATTCAACTCCATGCGCAAACACTGTATAAAGGCCATCTCATTGATGTCGAACCAGATCAAAGTAAAGCCGAGATTGAATCAGAGAGAGAGACGATACCTGCACCACAACTCAGTAAAGAACCACAACTAGTTGATATACCAACAATGCCCTTTACAATTCCTGAACCCAAATCTGTTGTGACAGAAAAAGCGATAGTACAAGAAGAGCTGCTTGAAAAACATGCTAATGCTGCTTTTGGGCGTTTTACTCTTGAGCTGGACACATATTTAGAGCTACCTCACAATATGCGCAACCCGGCAGTACAAAGAGAGCACATTACTAAAAAATTAGGGGGAGAAATGAACAAATGGCTAGAAACGACAGTCCTTCATCGGGAACTGTGGAGAGTATTTGATAGCTACAATGACTGGAAATTTCCTAAGCATGCAAAAAAACCGACACAAGAAGTATTTATTCTTCCTGATACGCTTCCTACACTTAAGAAATGGCTCACTTTTTATAAAGAACGAAAGGCACCTCTCCAAGCAATGATTAAGCAAGGTAGAGTACCTGATTACGATCCCAAATTTGTCGATACTATGGAACAAGTAGTTATGGCGTTGGAATCATGGAAGAGTAGCAAATGAAATAGCGTGATTATTTAGGCACTTCCCAGGGACCTCCGCCTAAAAAGCTTTGACCGTCTGTCTGTCCTATTTCGCGCAAGAGTCTGTTGATGACACTCGTATGAATTGGCGTATCTGGACGAGTACCATTACTTATTTCTTTCCCCCACATCGCTAGTAGTTGTTCCGTATAATGAAGAGCGATATATGGCCTCTTCTTCCCAAAGATTCTTTCCATTCTCGCAGTAATTACATCTTTTAATGCCTCATCAGCGAGCATCCCACCATTACTTACTTCAGATGCACGGGGATCTATCATGAGCGATTCTAGGTCACCTTTTGCATCTAATTCTCGAGCCAATTCTTCAAGATTTTCGGGAGCACTTGTAGGAGCAATTTTTTTAACGTCTTTAACTACTTCTTGCCAATCCTTTGGCTCTAAGCCTTCTATCTCGCGAGCATAATCTACCAATTCCCTTTTGGTATTCGTAAATTGAGCAGGGTTGGTTAACAATCCACTCAGCGATTCTCCTAACATATTGGTCGATACTCCTCGCGTGGATCTATCAATAAGAGCTGCTTCAAATTGAGAGATCTTAAGTCCTTTCGCGATAAGTTCTTGAGCAGTATGCTGGTCTATAGGATTTTTCTTCAACTCCGATGCTGGAACACCAAGATTCTCCAAGATCCAAACCCGAACATCTTTATCACTCTCTTCGACTTTTACTACTCCCTCTCCTTCATTTGTTTTATTTTTTCGAGCAAGGAAGCGAGGCCGCTGCATCCGTTTCCTTTTATGATGAACTTTGTCAGATGAAGCATCCCCCTGATCCTCTTCTTGCCATTTTTCTGCGAGTTGCCCCGGGGTCATATCAGAGACTAAGTATTGTTCCAACGGGCTATCTGATCGAACTCGTTCATTTTCCGTAGCAAAACGATGACCTTGAAGTTTGCTCTCGTGACGCGACAATTCACTCATAATATGATTATTCCTTGAAGCTCTGTTTATGTCAATAAAGAAACGCCTTTCTTGTAATCAGTTTTTATATCTGATATGTTATACCTATCATGTCATTATTGAAAGAAGGAGAAGCACCAGCACCTAGCCGAGCAGATTTTTTAAGACAAAGACGAGCCGAACAATCAGGAAACCCTGTAGATAAGATTGGCGCTTTGGTGCAATCCGGAAAATATGATGATGCACTTACCACCATTACAGGACTGGATCAAGGCACACGAGACAGCCAACCGCCACTGGTCAAACGTGACATCGGTATTGCATTAACCAGAGGTGGAGGACGTGAGCAATGGGAAGAATCATTGCCTTTGTTTGATTCTGCAGAGCAAGCCGCGACAACAAACGAAGAGAAAGTGGGTATAGCCATTGGCAAAGCAGAAGCATTGACACGGTTAGGACAGTATGAAGAAGCTCTGGCGGCATATAAAACAGCACAAGAATTGGATAGACTTAATAGAGAAACAGCGTTCATAGTAACAGCAGAAGTCGAGGGGCTAGGCCCTGATGCAACAATGACCCATCTCCATGAGTTTGCGGCAAAAAGATTGCGCGAAGGAGATCTTCAAGGGGCAATCACTGAAAACGGAAAAGTACTTGCACTCGCCAAAGGAGAAATTACTAATGATAGTACCCGATGGGCACAATTTGATAAAGGAATTGCACTCATGAAGCTTGGACGACTTCCTGAAGCAGTAACTGAACTTAAAGAAGCTCAACGACATACCCCTGATAATACCTGGACCAACTCAGGTCTTGGATTGGCCTATGAAAAAGCTGGGCAAGAAGAAGAAGCAAGAGGAGCATTTACGGAAGCCCTGAGAATTGCAGAAGAAGCAGGGACAACAAATGAAGAAGCAATAGAAGGATTAGCTCGGCTCGCACTCTAAAGAATCCCCTTCAATAGATACATTTCCATTTTCTCTTATCTCTCTTATATTGTTACGACTGAATAAGTGTCGTAGTCTCGTTAGAAGGTCCCATGATGGAGCAGCACATCTCGTGCCTCAAGGAAATCATTTGAACCTTCTTTAGATTTTTCTTGGAATGTCTGAATACCTCTCAAGAGCAACACAAACTCCTCATCGGTAAATTGCAACTCCGCTGGCATGCTACTAAGTTCGCTTGGTACTCTCTTCGGAATTTGAGTCCACCAGGTAATACGATCTTTAATTTTTGCTCGCACCTCTTCTACATTAGAGGCGGAAGGTTTTTGTTCTAAGAGGTTGGTAATTGTTGCTTCATCAAGACCTCTTGCTTCTAACGCTTGACGGATAGTTTCATTCTCCGGCTCTGGGGTTGCAGTTGCTAAGTCGGCACGGACGTCGTCATTATCAAAAGCTCTGTTAATTAAAAATTGTTCTGACTGAAATGAAACGGGGATATCCAACCTCGTTCTATCTCCTTCTGCTCCGGAAGAAGTTCCGGTACCGGTTTCTTCTCCAGCGGCTCTGCGAGCTTCTTGTCTTTCTCGTTGCCATTTTAGCAACTCGTCAACGACGTCCTCTGAGCGTTGTGGTGCTTGCTTTTTCCGACGTCCCAAAAACTTCAATCTTCTTCTTTTCGGCTCTGGCTCAGGCTCTGGTTCTGGAGCTGATTCTTCTTCATCTTTGGGAGCAATACTCCACGGTCCATCTTCTTCGGCGAGCGCCGCTTCAAGGTCGTGCATGGTGAGGGTAATTCTCATGCCGCCGGGTTTTGAAAGCGTAACAATTGGTTCTCCTCGAGAATTCAGTCCAACTTGTGAGATAAGGAACTTATCTCCTGAATCTCGTTGTACCAAAATGTCATCGACTTTAATAGGAAGTTCTACACTAGATTCTAACTGTTCTTCGTCCTCTGGTGTTACAGAAGGTTGCTCTCCTGTTGGTTCTCCTGCTGGTGGTGGTGTTTGCTCTGCTGGAACTGGAGCAGGAACTGATGAACGTTTTGTTTTGATAATAACAGCTGTCCCATCGACGAAATCAACTGTTGCTAGAGTAACAGGTTTGCCATCCTGAATTAAGGTGACCGTATCAAAGCCATGGCTATCAAAGAAGGCGAGCATTTCAGATAACCTGACTTGACTGGTCTCATCAAGAGGATATTCGACGATAAATTCATTGACGAAAGCAAGTTTTGATTCTGCTTCTTGGAGTACTTGCAGAGCGGGAGCTTCGGCCCCGATACGAACAAGATCAACAGGTTCTGTTATAAATTGGGAGATTTTCGCTTCTGGACCAGCAATAGCACTATGCAAAACAACTACATCTTCAAGACCATTCTTTTTAACATTCTTCTCAGCTATTGTTGTTTTCTCCAAGTCTGGCTCGATCGTCGTCACCAGTGCGTCAGGGCTCTTCGTCTTCCAATAGAGCGCCGACATACCGATATCTCCACCAATATCTAATATCACGGGAGCAGTCACTCCAGAATCAGGTTGCCATGCATAATCATCGGACATAAAAAAGTCAGCGTATTGCAAATCAAAATTATCATAGTCGTCATACAGCATTGTATAATTGCCCAAAGGATCCCCTGGCGCTTTGACAAGACTACTTGGTTCTCTCTCTAATATCCGTTCTGAACGTTTATCAATTGACTCCCAACGCTCTTCATCAATATATCCTTGAACGTTTTTCTTCAATGATGTAACATTTTCCAGGATAATGGAATCATATTCCCAAACATCGATAGTGATATGACCATCATCTACATAATAGAGCCATGGAGAACAGAGACCAACAGACTCCATGAAATCCGTCATTTCTTGTGAACCATACTTATGACCTGCTGCTTCCGTCGCATCGATAAGTGCTTGGACATCTTCTTTTGTATGTTTTTGAATCTGATAATCGTTTCTCTCAATGACGATATGACCACTCCCATCAACCTGATAATCGGTTGTATCCAGTCCTAAGCTCTCTAAATGAGCCATCATCTCGGGAGAGGTTGAGGTGAAGCCTTTGCCTTCAAAGCGATCAATTATTTCTTGGTATTCCGCTTGCGTATGTAACCCAAGGAATCCTAATGCTCGAGGGTAAATATGTTCAGGAAAATCTGCCACACGAGAATTAATTTCTCGTTGTAATAATGATATATCCATTTCGTCTAGGTTTCTGTCTGGCAGTTTTGCAATATCTTCTTTCCAATCACTCCCATAAATATCCATTTGTGCCCAATCACTCCAGGTAGCTCCTTGAGAACGCCCTTGCAGGAAGGTCTTGATTTGACGTCGAGGATCTGTCTCCAACCATGCTTTGCCCGAGTAAGGCAATGGCATCGAAGCAATATCTTCTCTTACTGCCCATACCATACCAGCAAGCTCTCCATCTGTCCCATCATCACGATTAGGATTAATCCCTCCTAACGCCGCATAAGTAGATCCTCTTAAAATAGTGTTAGCCCCATAGAGTCCATAGGCTCTCCTTACCGCAAACATATAATTAAAGAGTCTCCAGGAGACAAGAAGTTCAGGAAATGCTTTATAGACTTCCTGGCCCAAATCCATTCTTCCGCTTATCCCATCAATTTTTGTGAAAGTTGGATCTCGCTCCGCTTGAAGTTCATCCAGCTCCATTGTTTGGAGGATATCTCTAATGTAAGTCGGAGACATTCGTACGACATCAATATCATTGGTAATAATACTTGGATCTCTTCTCCCAGGATTAGCTCGTTGCATTGATCGAAGAAGCGCGACATCGTAAAGTCGCTTGGTAAGATTTCCCCAAAGAGGTCTCTCGGGAAATTCTTCTTTCATTACGCGAATACGAAGCTCTGGATGTTCTTGTTGGAATTGTTGTATTGCTGCTTCTGTATCATAAATTTCTGGATTGCCTGCTGCGACACGTTCTGCTGCTCCTTCTGTAAAAGGATGACCAAGCACACTTTCAAGCCCTTCACGAGATTTTGTTGGATTTGTTGGATCACTAGCATTTGCTCGAGGATGATTAAGGAAAATCACTATTTCAAATTTACTTGGATCAAGAGCTTGTTTATTTCTTGTTTTATCAATTTGAATCGCGTATTGATCTAACGCATGTCTCACTGTTTTTCCTTCAGCAAGTGTATAGACAGGAATACAGACAATGGCATCACAATTTTCATCCATTGGCTCTTGCATTCCTTCTTGAGATAAGTACCCTTCAAGTATCTTTTTATATTCAGGATCTTGCCTGTGCAAATACTCGGTGGCCTCTTCTACAAAATCGAGACTTGCAAGATTATTATTGCGTAAACGCTCTGATGCTTTACTTTTATAATATGCCTCGCCTACTTGTATCGGTTCTTTCTTTAAAGGTGACTCGACACGACGACCATCACTGAAGCTATCTACGTCTGATTCATAGAGATTGAACGTTGGTTCTGCTTGCCTTTGACGAGGATTTTCTAAATTTCCTTCTGAATTCAATTCAGTTGTTTCTGTTGCAGGTGCCTCTTGGGCTCTTCTCCTCCTCCTTCTTTCTGATTGAGGCAGAGCGCCCGATCGAGGAAGGCCACCTGATCTCAAATCACTCCCGTAACGATTCGGCGGAGGCACTTCACTACGTGTTTCCTCTCTTGTCTCTGTTTGCCTCGTCGTTGCTGGACCTTGTTTTCCTGCTTCAAGTGGGCGGCGTGACCAAGGGAGAGGGATGACCGGAAGAGATGTTTCTTCTGAAGGCAAGGTTAGCGTTGTTGTTGGAAGAATATCTATTTGTGAGACTGTTGAATTTGCCGTAACTTGATCTGGGATTTTTCCTGAAGATAAATCTGTTGCAAATTCTTTAAAGACTGTTTTTCCATTCTCAGTTACCATTTGGCCCGTTGAAACATTCATATTAATTTTATCTTCGAATCCCGTTCCACTATAGGCACCATCATACTTCCCTAAATCTTTGGCAAAGACCATCTTTGCAAGGACAGATTCTTGTTGTTTTTCCCAATGACCAGTTTTGTCATTAAAGACATCAATCATCTTATGTGAATTCTGATCAAGTACCGTAACTCCATTTGGTGCTTTTACCAAAATGGGGTTATCAGAATGTCCTGGTTCCCAAAAAGCTCTTACCAGTTCTTTATCCTTGATCACTTTGGCGACATCTTCTGAATGAGATCCACTGGTATTGTGCATAGAAGTTGAATCCCATTTAATGGCATGATCACCAACTCGACTATCTGTCTGGCGGAACCAAGTACCTTCAGAAGAAGGACGATCCTCCATCCATTGCACCTTAACATCGGTGCTGTGTTTCTTCATCCAATCCGCAGTATTAATCTTCACGGATTCTCCATTTCTCCCCACTTCTCCAATATGTACTAAATGCTTGTATTCTGGGAGGACATGCGATCCAGTAATCCCTCCCTGAGAATCAATGTGTATTTTATCTGCAAGCAATTTATCTCCCATCATTAATTTAAATGCCCCACCACCATCTTTTGCTAAATGTGTTCCTTGGGGGATTTCTACTTTCACATGTGGATGCCCGGGAACGGCGACTTTATCGGTTCCAGGTTTTATTGCATCAGAGAAAAATTTGGGATCTTCGATTTTAAATCCGGCATCATGTAATGGTTCTGCGAGTTCAGGAGGAAGCTTACCTTGAAAGCTGATGTTTCCATCCTGATATAAAAACTCTGGATGAACTTTGCCTTTAATATCATGGCCTTGAATACTATCAACAACGATTTTTCCACCTTTTTCCGTATGCATGCCAAGCCCTTCAACATTCAAATGATCACCAGGCTTACTGTTTTGAAACGCTTCAGTTAACATCGCTGCGGATGTTACCTCTCTAGCAGCAGATCCATGACCCATCTGCTCCCATGCCCACGAACTACCTTTTTCAAGAGCAGTAGGTCCAATATCTACTCCCATGCCTCTTAGTATCAGCGCCATGCCCTCTTGCATGCCAAGTCCACCGACAAGTGAGGAGGTAAATGTCATGGTACCTTGGGAGATCATTGCTTTTCGTCGTGCAGCATGCATCGCTTTATCTCTTCCTTGAATGGAATCTTGTTTGGCGAGAGTAGTCCAGCCCACAGCTGTAGCAATTTCTGGTTGTAAAGGTGTCCCATTTCGGATGTTTTGTCTTCGTGATTCTTGAAGCGTACTGACGATGAGATCAACACTGTCTGCACCAGAAGCAGTTATTCCCAATTTGGTAAACACAGCATCTCGTTCAGTCTTGTGAGCGGTGAGATAATCACGGAGAGCAACCGTTGCTTGCGCTTTTCGCAGTGCCAATGTTGCATCGCGTTCATCTCGAGAAGTGTTTGCTTCTCCTTTCCATAATTCAAGACCTTCATCAAGGTCCATAAGCGCACGTCTGGCATCGATATCAGCGAGCATTCCTAGCGTCTGTATCAGAGATTCTTGTGAAACAGTTCCTGATTTGAGTTCGGTTCGTGCACTCGCAAGTCGCGTAATTACTTGACTAAGATCACCCATCGGCATCTCTAATTCTTTCATTTTATTACGTCGCTTTGCCTCTGCATCAAATTCAACACCTCGACTTGCTTCGATCCGATGCTGCTCGACTTCTCTGGTAAATCGACCTCGTTCTTGCATGCCTCGGACAGCACCAGCAACCAAACTTCCACCGACCAAAGGAAGCAAAACCCGTCCGACACTGGATGCGCCCAATTGTGCTAAATACATTCCTCCACCTACGGCAAGACCAGCAGTTACGTGACCACCAGTTCTCGCAGTGAGTGCCGTCAACCTAGAAGATGCAGGCTCGAGAACCGATCCATAAGCATTTTTTACATCGAGAGCGGGGGGATTTCCAGCCGCTATCTCTTGGTACATAGCGTGAACACGTTGATTTGTTAATCCACGGGATACCATTTTCTCTTTTTTACTTTCTTGTAAATCACCTTGTTCTCCCGATTTAAGTGTTCCGACATTTACTTTCAAAACGATATTATCGACGTAATTTTTCAGGTCTGCATCTGCTTGCAGTTGCTCTTTAATAGCAAGAGCTTGGGGCAATAATACTTCTTGTACAGCAGGGATAATATCTGTCCCATAACTCAATGACAACATAAATTTCGCTTGCACATCTGCGGGAAGCGAATTTCTCCAATCAACAAATTTCTTGGTAAAAAAGACTTCCTGAATTTTTGTCCGGGTCTCAAGTAAGGCATCTTCACTGATGGTGCCATTATGCTGTAGTCCTTGTTTTAACAGAGGAGTAATTACCTCCTTGGTAAAGAAATCTTTAATATCTCCTGTAAACTCAACGCTTTCGGCCTTTTGTTCGCCAACGGCTGCACGAATTGCATCTCCTCCCATCTCATTACCGAGTCGCTTTGCTAACCCTTCAGACGCTTGAAAATCACCCTTTAAAACATCCTTGTAGGATTTAAGCAATGAACCATTTTTATCGACAAATTGCTTTAATGCTGGATCCCCATCAATTTGTGCTTGGGTCGAAAGAGCAGCTTTTCGAAGAGAGCGGACGACATCAACTTCTTTTTTATCGATTGATTTCTGAGTGATCGTCACATCATGAATCAAATCTTTGATCTTGGTTACTTTTCTTTTGAAAAACTTCTCGCTACTACGATCTTCTTTTACCATTTCGGCGGCGGTGTTGGAGATATCTTTTTGAAAATCATACGGAAGAGATTGCATGCTTAAGCCTCCTTCAGCAAGGAGCTTCTGGGCTTGATTTTTCTCTTTAGAATAGGTGGCAGTACTATGAATTCCATACTTCCACCATCGAGGAATCACCTTCTTGAAAAAAGACTTCTCTTTCCAGGTTTCTTCTTTCTCCGTCATTCGCTGGCGTGCCAAGAGTCTACTTTCTCGTTCTAATACTTCTTGGCTATCTACTTTTTTCCCTTGTCGATTTCCTTCGATCTTATTTTTTGCTGCAGCAATATTAACAGCAAGCTCTGGAGCACTTGGAGGTCGTGGTGGTCGTCCACCGCTGGTGTGAACTGGCTGTGGGCTTCCACTTCCCCCCCGGGGTCGAAGAGGTGCAGGAGAAACTGTGTCTGTCGTATCTCTATTTCTTGTCAGTGGAGCAGCCAATACCGACTCGCCCGAATTAGTTTCAGCCATATAACTTTATTATCCTTTATTGAGAAAATGAAAGTCAACACGAACTAGTTTTTAGTTCACATTTAAATTGAGGACTTGGATACTAATATTGTCTGTACTACCT
>Ga0075364_10001266_pt1 | contig 13586 bp, 10 predicted proteins | sample EndMetdeltDD1764_FD_71517 | JGI IMG/M metagenome (GOLD analysis project Ga0075364, IMG submission 71517) | Populus endosphere microbial communities from Tennessee, USA - Endosphere MetaG P. deltoides DD176-4 | ecosystem: Host-associated > Plants > Roots > Endosphere | place: USA: Tennessee... | reverse complement strand
CGTCAGTACGGCGCCGTCTCGGTGTTCTGCCGGCTGGCCATCGTGGGCGAGACCAACCTCCAAGGCGTCGTGCTGCTGCGACTGCCCTTCAGCCAGACCCTGTACGACATCTCCACCGGCGGCCGCCGCTACGCGGAGTGAGAGGTTGCGGCAGGGAGATGCATCCTGCGCTGCGGTCAGGTCGGCCGGTCGCGCCGCGCCTCACATGTGCAGATGTGGGATCGACTGTCTGCTGCGGTGCCCCGCGCGCGATTCCCGCGATGCGTGAGTGCTGGTGGGCGCCGTGATGTCTTTCATTGTGGGAAAGCCGATGGCGCCGCCTCTCTGCTGCGCAGGCGACGCCCATCGTCCTGGCACTGGCCCGCGATGAATTCCCGCAGCCAGCGATGCGCGGGGTCGCGATGCACGCGTTCGTGCCAGAGCATGGCCATGCGGTAGCCGGGCACGGCGACCGGCGGCGGCACGGCCTTCAGCGCGGCCTGTCCGCGCACCAGGCGTTCGGGCAGCACCGCCACCAGGTCGGTGCATGCAAGGGCGGCGGGCACGAACAGGAAGTGTGGGACCGACAGCGCGACGCGGCGTTGCGCGCCCACGGTGTCGAGCGCTGCGTCGGTGGCACCGCGGAAGCCGCCGCCGTCGGGCGAGACGATCACGTGGTCCAGCGCGCAGAACCGCGCCAGGGTGGGGCGGCGCCGCAGAGCGGGATGGTCGGCGCGTCCGACCAGCACGTAGCGCTCGTCGAACAGGGCGCGCTGGCGCAGGCCGCCGGGCGCATCGTCTTCGGTATGGAAGGCCAGGTCGATCCGGCCGTTGTCGGCCTGCGCGGCGAGCTGCCGCGGGACCATCTCATGGATGGCCAGGCGAATGCCTGGCGCCACGTTGCGCAGCGCCTGCAGTGCGGGCAGCACGATGGTGGTGGCCGCGTAGTCGCTGGCGGCCACGTGCCAGGTCAGCGTGGCGGCGGCGGGATCGAACGCTGCCTGCGGCGCCACGGCCTCGCCCAGTGCATCGAGTGCGGCCCGCAGTGGCGCGTGCAGGGCTTCGGCGCGCGCGGTGGGGCGCATGCCGCGTGGCCCGGGCAGCAGCAGCGGGTCGTCCAGCATGTCGCGCAATCGCGCCAGCTGCGCGCTGACCGACGGCTGCGCCAGGTGCAAGCGCTCGGCGGCGCGGGTGACGTTGCGCTCGCTCAGCAAGGTGTCGAGGGTGACCAGCAGGTTGAGGTCCAGTCGCCTGATATCGATCATGGTGATACCGGGAATCACGAAAATCCATTTCGACTATAGCCCGGCAGTGGATAGCGTGGGCGCTCCCCCTGCCGCGGCCTGCCATGCATGAACATCCTGATCGTCTACGCCCATCCCGAACCGTTGTCGCTCAATGGCGCCCTGAAGGACTTCGCGGTCCGGCACCTGCAGTCGTGCGGGCATGCGGTGCAGGTGTCGGACCTGTACGCGATGCGGTGGAAACCGCTGCTGGACCGCGACGACGGCCTGGACGGCCCGGCCGGTGGATGCTTCGACCCGTCGCAGGATTCGTTGCGCGCGTTCGTGCAGGGGCGGCAGCGTCCGGACATCGCCGCCGAGCAGGACAAACTGCGCTGGGCGGATGCGGTGCTGCTGCAGTTTCCGCTGTGGTGGTTCTCGATGCCGGCCATCCTCAAGGGCTGGGTGGAGCGCGTGTACGCCTGCGGGTTCGCCTACGGCGTCGGCGAGCACTCGGACACGCACTGGGGCGACCGGTACGGCGAGGGCACGCTGGCCGGCAAGCGCGCGATGCTGGTGGTCACCGCCGGTGGCTGGGAGCCGCACTATGGTGCGCGCGGCATCAACGGGCCGATCGACGACCTGCTGTTCCCGATCCAGCACGGCACCCTGCATTACCCGGGCTTCGATGTGCTGCCGCCGTTCGTGGTCTACCGCACCGGCAGGATGGACGCGGCGCGCTTCGAGGCGACCTGCGTGGCGCTCGCTGCCCGGCTTGATGCGCTGCAGACCACGACGCCGATTCCGTTTCGCCGGCAGAACGGCGGCGACTACGCGATTCCTTCGTTGACGCTGAAGCCCGAGGTCGCACCGGGGGTCACCGGCTTCGCCGCGCACCTGGCCTGAGACGGTAGGCCGCATGGTTGGCCGGCATATCGGTCAGGACAGTGCCTGGAGTGGCACGGCGTCTACCGGTGCAATGCCGGCTGTCGACCGGATCGCTGCCGCCGGGCATGTCCGCGTGCGGAGCGGGAGCGCGCCAGCGTCCCGGCCCGGGGCGGGCACGACCACCAGCCTGTCCGCTGAGGGCGCGCTGCATGATCGCGCCGCAGTCCGTGCCGGCGCGTCCGCGAGCTGGTTCGCGCGAAGACGGGACCGATCGGCATGATGCGTTCCGGGAGGCGGGGTCACCGGAAGCCGGTGCACGCTGCCGGAGCCACCACACCGCCAGCCATGCCGCGCTGCGCAGGCCGGTCATGCTGCTGGACCGGGGCACAGCGCGCACCGGCGGCGTGCCGGCGTGGAACGCGGACACTGGCCTGGCTGCCTGCCGTCGTCGGGAGCCCGGGCGATGCGCGGCTGCGCGCCGTTCAGGATGCGGCGAGCGAGGCCTGCAGTGCGGACGCCAATGCAGCGTCGCCATTGACCAGGTCGGCCCATCGCAGCGTCACGCCCTTGCGCTTGCCCTTTTCGACCAGCTTCAGGCCATCGGCGTCGAGGGTGAGCGTGTATGGGCGCCCGTCGATGGCGACTTCGCGGCGCAGCGGTCTGTCGAGTGGCGTCATGGCCATCTTCCGGTGGGGGCACCGGCCCGCACGGACGTGCACGGGCCGGATGCAGGGGGAACGTCCACGGAGTCGTGGGACATCGGCCGGGCATGCATGGTGTCGCACGGCTGGATCATGCCGGATGCGCGCTGCGTCGCCCGGTGGCGACGCTGCGGTTCAGCGGTCGCGTCTGGCCGCATCCTGGGCGATCAGTGCCGCAGCGGCGACGGCGATGGCGTCTTCCACCGCGCCGGTGGGCGTCTGTCCGTAGCGGTGCAGGGCCCGCATGCGCAGGTCGAAGGTCAGGTAGGCGGCGCCGACGGCGACGCCCGCACCGATCAGTGCCGCGAGGCCCCGCTGCCTGCGTGGAGCGAGTGCGGCGCCGGCGATCATGCCGGTGGCGACGCGGGCGACCATGCCGGCCGGCACGATGCGGTCCGGCGCGGTCTTCATCTTGTCGCCGATCAGCTCGCCACCGGCCAGCGCCAGCATGCCGGCGCTGGCCAGCGGATTGGCGAGCAGGCGCGGCGCACCGTTGTCGCGTGGCAGGGTGCCGCTGCGTGCGGCATTGGCGACCGCGGCCAGGGGCGTCATCGCCCGCATGCCCGCGACGGCGCCCATCAGGATCGCGTGGATCAGTGCCATGGGAGGATCCTCGTGCGGTTGGACGGAAGCGACGCCGCGTCGGCGTCGCGCTGCCGGCCAACGGTAGGCGCGCAGGCGTGTGCGCGATGACAACGCTGCGGACGGGAAGTGTGCGGGGTGGGGCTGCCGATGGCGGGTAGGGCCGGTCCGGTGTGATGGCATCGGACGGACGAGTGGCCGGTGCGGCGGGTGCACCGCCGGTGGAGCCTGCACTCGACATCGACGCAGGCACCGACGGTGGACGTGGCAGCAGGGCCGCTTCCGCAGACCGAGCGGCTGTGGTCCATGACATGCACGCGAAGCGCCGATGGCAACGACGCTTCCCCGGCATCACGGCGAACGACATGCGGACGGAGCTGAAATGCCCCGAAAACACGTCCGAAACCGGGCATGCACGTCCGCAACCGGACATCGGTGAACGCACGTCAAGTCGTCCGGGACTTCCGGCATGTGTCCGCTGCACTGTCGATCGCGATCATGCAGCCCCTCTCCGCGAAATCCCGACCGCCATGCTCCGCACGTTCGTCCTGCTGCTCGCTTCCGTCCTGCCATTGCACGCACTGTCGGCCGATGACGCCACGCGCACCCGCGTGGTCGTGCTCGGCGTCGACCATGCGGTGCAGCTGGTGGCCGCGCAGGATTCGCCCGCCCATCTGGAGGCGTTCCTGGCCAGCACCGGCGCCGACGCCATCTGTATCGAGCGCAGTCCGGAGGCATTCGCGCGCAACGACTTCTACGAGTTCACCTACGAGGTGCAGGACGTGGTGGTGCCGTATGCGCGGCGCCAGGGCATCGCCCTGTGCCCGATCGACTGGATGCCGCCGCAGGAGGACGCGCTGCTGGGATTCGGCCTCGATTTGGAGCAGCCGCCCGAGCTGCGGCCGCAGGCCGGTTTCCAGCAGTTCCTGACGTTCGGGCCGCAGGCGCTGGGGCGCACGCTGTTCCATGCCGACGAGCGCGCCAACCTGGCCAGGGTGCATGCGTGGGCGACGACGCCGGCGACCGATGCGCAGCACGACCTGCCGCGTCGCCTCTACCTGTACCGCACCTTCCTGCAGGCCAGGCGCGTGGCCGCCGCGGCGAAGGCGCACCCGGGCGGCACCGTGGTGGTGGTCGTGGGCGAGTTCCACAAGCACGACATCGAGGACGTGCTGGCCAGGGATCCGGCGCTGGCCATCGTGCAGCCCTCGCACTTCGGCGTGCCCGATGCACGGGCGCTGCAGGCGCACGATCGCCACGCGTACCGGGTCGCGATCGCCAGCTTCAACCTGCTCGGCGCGCAGTCGTCCACCGACGCGGTGGACCTGGCGTTCGTCGAACGTGCCGTGCAGGCGATGGAAGCCGAGGGCGACACGCCCGAGGTGCGCCTGTTCCGGACGCGCCTGGAACTGCGGCAGGGCCGGATCGACCGGCGTGCGGCGATCGCCCGGTATCGCGCCATCGCCGACGCGGCCGGAGACGCGAGGTTCGCCTGGACCGGGGTCAAGGACGCCGCGCGGGTCGATTCCTGGTTCGACCCCTACGGCAACCTCGGCGTGCGCCAGCGCGCCCATCTCGAAGCCGCGCGCGAGGCGCGTGCCGAGGGCGACGAGCGGCTGTCCGCGCTGATGCTGACCGGCGCCGGTGAGGGGTTGAGCCCGCGCCAGCGCGCCCAGCTGATGGGGTACTGGCAGCGCGCCGCGAAGTGATGCCTGCTGCGTGCCGGGGCCGACGCCTGCGTCGGCGGGCGACATCGCTGGTGTGCGGAGGCCGGAGACACGGGGCCTTCATCTGCGCGGGCATTGGCAGAGCAAGCGACGCGCAGGTAGCAGGCAGGTGGCTGACGTGCATGGTGCGACCCAGCTGGTCCGTCGCCACGACGTGCGCCGCCCGCCGGTGGATTCACGCCCGCGCGACCGGGCAAGGCGCCAAGTGGGCGTCCCTGTCCCTGGAGCGAGCACGATGGCGACCCCCGACGAACTGGAAAAGAAGTTCTGGAAGGCCCTGAAATCCGACATGACCCTGATGCTGGGCGTGGACGGCCTGGAAGGCGGGCACACCCGGCCGATGACCGCCCAGCTCGAACATGACGAACACGGGCCGATCTGGTTCTTCACCTCCACCGACAACGCCCTGCTGAAGTCGGTGACCACGCCGCAGCGTGCCACCGCGGCCTTCGCGGCCAAGGGGCATGGGCTGTTCGCGAGCATCGGCGGCGTGCTGCAGGCCGACACCGACCGCGCGGTGGTCGAGCGCCTCTGGAACCCCTTCGTCGCCGCCTGGTACGAGGGCAAGGACGATCCGAAACTGGCCCTGCTGCGGCTCGATCCCGACCAGGGCGAAGTGTGGTTGAACGAGAACAACCTGCTGGCCGGGGTGAAGATGCTGATGGGCATCGACCCGAAGAAGGATTACCGCGACAAGGTGGCCAAGGTCGATCTGGACTAGGGCGGAGTGCGGGCCGGGTCGGGTGGTGTGGGATCTCGCCTGGCCCGGCTTACGCCATCGCCGCGGGTGACTGCACGAGGGCGCGTGCGCCGCGCATGCCGCGGGCGATGCCGGCCCCGGTTCACGGCGGAGCATGCGGTTTTCGGGGGGGGGGGGCGGCGTTGACGCGTCCGCGTCAGTGCCGCGACCGCCCTGGCGGACGCTGGTGCGGTGGATCGACGGCCGCCGCATCCGCAGGGCAGGCGCCGCGCGGATCGGCATCGTGCTGCACCAGCGCCAGCGCCGCATGCCAGGCACGGTCCCGCGACAGGCCGTTCTCGAAGACGCGCGGCGCCACGTCGCAGTCCGGCAGCACGCCGCGCCCGGCAATGGCGGCATCCCAGTCGAAGCGGAAGCGCAGCAGCGGCATGCCGAGGGTCACGCCGCTGTGCGGCAGGGTCACGTCCCAGCTGTAACCGCTGGTGTTGCCCTCGTAGGTGCCGCCGGTCTCCTCGCCGACGAACACGCCACGCCCGACATGGCGCAGCATCGCCGCCAGTTCGGCGCCGCCGGAGAACGTGCGGCCGCCGATGAGGATGGCCAGGCGGCCCGTGTAGACCGGTGCGGCGCGCTCCCAGTGGCTCATCAGGCCTTCGGGCGGCAGGTTGCGGCGGCCCAGGCGGCCGTCCGCAAGCGGCTGCTGGAACGCCATCTCCTCCGCGTCGAACACTTCGTGCGTGAGCGTGGTGCCGGCCGGACTCGTCACCGACAGCATCCGTCCGCGCGCCTCGACCGAGCGATAGCGCTGCAGCGGCTCGGCGACCAAGTGGGAGTAGAGGATGGCCTCGTTCGGCTCGGAACCGCCGCCGTTCTCGCGCAGGTCCAGGATCAGCCGGTCCGCGCCGCCCTCGTGGATCTCCTCGAACAGGCGCTGGATCACCGCCCGGAAGCTGGTGCCTGCCTCACGGTAGATGCGGTTGGAGAAGGTGGACACCTCGAGGTAGGCAATGCCGGGTGCGACCCACTCCAGCGTGGCGATCCTGCGCGCGCGCCCGGGTGCGGGCGGCCGCTCGCGCATCGGGTGCGGGGACAGCCGGGCCTGGCCGGAGCGGCCGTCGGGCGTGCGGTAGCGCAGCGCGAAGCCGGTCTCGTCGCCACGGATGCGATGGCGCAGCACGGCGTAGCAGCGGCCGGGGCACTCGCGCATCGTCCCGGTGAGGATGTCGCCGTCGCGGGCGGACAGCGACGCCAGCTCGTCCAGCAGTGCATCGGCCGGCTCGCCATTGATCGACTCCACCCGGCTGCCGACCGGAACCGCCCGCGCATCGCCATGCGTGCCGCTGACGAAGACGCCTTCGCGGCTCCAGTGCAGGTCCAGCGGCAGCAGCCGTGCATGCGCGCGCTGCCAGTCGCGTGCGGCTTCGCCTGGGGCTACGTCCAGATGCCCTTCGCGGACGTGGGCCATCAGCCTGGCCACGGCCACGTAGACGTCCATGGCGTCGTCGGACACCGCCGCATCCTGCAGTGCGCGCGTCCTGGCTGCCTCCCAGCCGCCGGGCGGTTGATGCCAGTGGAGGTCCGGCAGCGCGGCCTCGGCCACGTCGATGGCCAGCTGCACGTCGTCGCGTGCCTGTGCGGGCGAGAGCGTCGGGCCGTCACCGGTGGCGTCGTCCACCGCGGTGGCATGGCCGGGCAGCAGGGTGCCAAGTACCAGCACGGTCAGCAGCAGGCGGGGCGGCAGGATCATGGTCACGATGCGTCGCCGATGGGACGCAGACGATACCGCAGGCACGCTCCCGCCCCGTGCTCCGGCACAGCGCATGCGGTCATCGCCGCCGGATCAGGGTCTGGGCGCGAAGCGCAGCGCATGGTCCGGATCGACCCGGTCGACGCGCGTCACCATCTCCATGGCGTACGCCTCGGCGCTGCCACGGGTTCTGAAGAAGGTCTGTTCGAACCGGTGGGTGATGCGCCGCCCGCCGCGCTCGACCGTGATGACGCCGAACCAGAAGTCATGGGCCTCGCCTTTCATCGCGCTGGCGGTCAGGGCGAACCCGTCGATGCTGCGTTTCATGGGCGACCACACGCGGTGGCACCGCGTCGTTGCCGGCTTTCGTGGAGGAGCATGGTGGACTCTGCGGGTCTTCCGCTTCTGGAGAATCGCGGCAGGAGGACGCACTGCCGGCCTCTGAACGGAAACCTGATGCCGGGTGTCCGGCAGGTCATCGAGCAGGGAACCACTGTACACGCTTTGGCCATGGCGCATGCGTCGGCATCGTGCGCCGCCACGTCCTGGACGCGCCCTGAGCGTTCGTGCGCTCGCCGCGGCGATGGCGACGGGTGCGAAGGTCAGAAGTAGAAGCCGACGTTGAGGTTGAAGCGCGAATGCCAGCGTGCGCGGTCGCCATCGTCGATCGCGATGCCATTGCCGCCGGCGAACCACATGTTCCTGCCGGCGATCCAGTCCATGTGGGTCAGCATGGGGCCCTTCTGCAGGCTGCAGCCACTGACGTTCTGCCAGGACTCGCGGACACCCGGGCCGGCATGCACCGGCGCGGTCATGCTCAGGTTGTTGTAGCAGGTGACATCGTCCAGCCAGCCGCGCTTGCCGAACGAGTAGGCCACGTTGGCGGTCGGCACGTCGGCTTCGGCCGCGATCTCGAACGGCGCCAGGAAGGCCGACATCGCGATGCGTTCGCCGGGCACGTCGTACCGGTAGCGGGCCCACTGCAGCTGGGTGGTCCAGCCGCCATGCGTCCACTGGGCGTGCAGCGCGGCGCCGTGGTGGCCGTGGCGACGGCGGCTGCCGACGTCGAGCACGTGGCCGGAGAACGCGGACCCGCCGAGCAGCAGGGTGCCGCCGGCCCTGTCGCTGCTGCGCTCGTAGCGCAGGTGGACCCTGTCCTGCTCGCGGTAGGGATGCTCCGGCGTCTGCGCCACGTCGAACGAGTAGCGCGCGCTGCGGGCACCGTCGCCGTACTCGTCACCGGAGAACCAGCCCACGTGCACGGTGTGCCCGTCGCGGCCGTGGCTGAGCACCAAGCCCGGGTCGTAGTCGTCCTCGATGCCCAGGTAGTAGCCCGAGCCGAACCAGAAACTGTGCGAGGCGGTGGGCAGCAGTCCGAACGGCACCTGCTGGATGCCGGCCTTGAGCACCAGCGCGTCGGTCGCGTTCCAGCCGACGTAGGCGTGGTGCACCGCGTCGAACCCGTCGTACCAGCGGTGCTGGGCCGACACGAACAGCGGCCCGGTGCCGGCGTCGAGGTCCACGCGCAGCAGCTCCAGGTCCAGCCCCTGGGTGGGGCCGTAGTCCAGCCAGCCGTAGTTGAAGCGCACCGCGCCACCGAGGTCGAAATGCGGGGCGGCCGACGAGCCGTCCGCAGCCTGCGCATGGCCCGGCATCCACCAGGCGGCGGCCAGCATGGCCAGGAATCGGGCTGCGGTCTTCATCGTCGTCCTGTCATCGGGCGGTCGTGGCGGGCGCGCACTATAGCGGCTCGCGCCGGCGCCGACATGAGGCCGCGGCGCGGGGCTAAAGAAGCTGCGCGCAACGCCGATGCCGCTCGCCAAGCGGACCTGCGTCGGTCGGGCCGCTGCCCCTCTCCTGCGAGTAGCCCCATGCGCGTTTCCCTATTCCGCCGCGACAGTGTCGCCGGCCGTCTGATGATCGGTACCGGCCTGCTGGCGCTGGTGTGTTTTGGCCTGACCGCGGCGATCAGCTACTGGCGCAGCAGCGGTGCGCTGCTCGAGTCTTCGCAGACCGTGCTGCGCGAGGTGGCGCACCACGAGGCCAGCGAGATCTCCAGCGAGATCGAGCTGGCGTTCGACACCGGCGCGGTCCTGGCCAACACCCTGCGCGTGCAGCACGGCAAACCCGGTTTCAGCCGAGAAGCGGTCGCCGCGGTGCTGCATGAGCAGCTGCGCGTGCAGCCGGGCTGGCTGGGCATCAGCACCCTGTGGGAGCCGGACGCGTTCGACGGACAGGACGCGGGGTTCGTCGGCGCCGACGGCCACGATGGCACCGGCCGCTTCATGGTGTACTGGTCGCGCCAGAACGGCGAGCTGGTGCGCGAACCGATGCACAGCTACGACGTGCCGGGCGAGGGCGACTGGTACCTGAAAGGCCGCGGCACGCATGCGCCGGTGGTCATCGAGCCCTACTACTACCCGGTGGCCGGGGTCGACACCCTGATGACCACGCTGAGCACGCCGATCATGGACGGCGAGCGGTTCCTGGGCGTGGTCAACGTGACCATCGCGCTCGGTGCGCTGCAGGAGCGCATCGCCGCGCTGCGCCCGCTCGATGTCGGGCAGGCCACGCTGCTGTCGCCGCTCGGCGCGGTCATGGCCAGCGCCGACGCCGCCGAGGTCGGCAAGGTCCGCGACGATGCGGACACCGCGCGCGTGCTGGCGGCGATGAAGGAAGACAGGACGGTCAGCGACGAGGCCGAGATCGGCGGCACCCGCTCGCTGCGCGTGTTCGTGCCGCTGCGCCTGGGCGATGCGCCGGAGGTGTTCGCGCTGGGCGTCACCGTGTCCAAGCGCCACGTCATGGCCCAGGCGCGCGCGCTGCTGCTGGTGATCGCGGTGGTCGGCCTGCTGTCGGCGGTGCTGCTGAGCGCGGCGCTGCACGTGCTGCTGCGGCGGCAGGTGCTGGCGCCGCTGGCCGAGGCGGTGCGGGTGTCGGCCGCCGTGTCCTCGGGCCGGCTGGACAGCCGGATCGAACCGCGGCGCATGGACGAGATGGGCCAGCTGCTGCAGTCGATGGGCACGATGCAGGGCCAGCTGCGTGCGGTGATGGAGGCGCAGGACCAGATGGCCCAGCGCCACGACGCCGGCGAGATGAGCTACCGGATGGACGCCTCGCGCTTCCCAGGCGAGTACGGCCGCATGGTCGCCGGCACCAACGCGCTGGTGGCCGCGCACGTGCAGGTGCAGCGCCAGCTGGTGGAGGTGATGTCGCGCTATGCCGTCGGCGACATGGGCGCGGACATGCAGGCGCTGCCGGGCGAGAAGGCCGCGATCAGCGATGCGATGGCGGTGACCAAGCGCAACCTGCAGGCGATCAACGCGCAGATCCTGGCGCTGGCCCAGGCCGCCGCGGCCGGCAACTTCAGCCTGCGCGGCGAGGCCCAGGCCTTCGACCACGACTTCCGCGGCATGGTGCAGGGCCTGAACACCCTGATGCAGACCACCGACGCCAACCTGGCCGAGCTGTCGCGGCTGCTGCGTGCGATCGCGGCGGGCGACCTCACCGCGCGCATGTCCGGCGAGTTCCACGGCGTGTTCGCGCAGATGCGCACCGACGCCGACGCCACCGTCGAGCAGCTGACCGCCATCGTCGGCCGCATCCAGCACAGCACCGGCGCGATCAACGAGGCCGCCGCCGAAATCGCCGCAGGCAACGACGACCTGTCGCGCCGCACCGAGCAGCAGGCCGCCAACCTTGAGGAGACCGCCGCCTCGATGGAGGAGCTGACCTCCACCGTGCGCCAGAACGCCGAGCACGCGCAGAAGGCCAACACGCTGGTCCAGGCCACCTCCAGCGTCGCCCGCCAGGGCGGCGAGGTGGTGGCGCAGGTGGTCGAGACGATGGCCGGCATCGAAGGCTCCTCGCGCCGGATCAGCGAGATCATCTCGGTGATCGACGGGATCGCCTTCCAGACCAACATCCTGGCGTTGAACGCGGCGGTGGAGGCCGCGCGCGCCGGCGAGCAGGGCCGCGGCTTCGCGGTGGTCGCCAGCGAGGTGCGCTCGCTCGCGCAGCGCTCGGCCGATGCCGCCCGCGAGATCAAGGGCCTGATCGAGGCGTCGGTGGACCAGGTCGAGCACGGCGCGGTGATGGTGCGCCGGGCCGGCAGCACGATGGAGGAGGTCGTGTCCTCGGTGCAGCAGGTCACCGAGATCATGGCCGAGATCTCGGCGGCATCGCAGGAGCAGAGCGCCGGCATCGACCAGGTCAGCCAGACGGTGATCCAGATGGACGAAACCACCCAGCAGAACGCCGCGCTGGTGGAGGAGGCCAACGCCGCCGCGCGTTCGATGGAGAGCCAGGCGCAGGCGCTGCAGGAAGCGGTGGCGATCTTCCGCCTGCGCGACGCACGCGGCTGACGCGACTGGTCATGGGCGGACGCCGGAGCGGCGTCCGCCTGGGCGATCAGCGCGACCGGGCGTGCCGGGTGCGGATGCCAGGATCCAGCCGCGCCGCGACGATGTGCGGCCGCAGCGCCGTCACGCCGTCAGCAGCGTCCGCCATGCCTCGCGGCGGCCGGCGCCGTCGGTCGACGCGATGAGCCGGGCCAGCGCGACGCTGCGGGTGGACGCCAACGCGTCCGCGGCCGGTGCGGCCAGGTCCGGGCGCGCGTCGGTCGCCTCCCGGTGTCCGCCGGTCACCGGACCGGCCGGCTCGACGTAGGAGGCGCGGCACCGAAGCGCTCGCCGGTGCGCAGCCCGCGCGATGGCGGCGCGTCGCCGCCGCCGCCGGCGGTGAGGCGGTCCGCAGCCTGGCCCGGATCAGCGCGACTCGGCCAGCGCCGCCTGCACGCGCGTGGCCAGCTCGTCCACGGTGAACGGCTTGCCGATCAGGTGCACGTCGGAGCTGAGCACGCCGTCCTGGACCAGCGCATTGCGGCTGTTGCCGGTGGCGAACAGCACGCGCAGCTCCGGGCGCCGCCGGCAGGCCTCGTCGGCCAGCTGGCGTCCGTTGACCTCGGGCATCACCACGTCGGTGAACAGCAGCGCGATGTCCGGATGCAGGTCCAGCAGCGGCAGCGCGCTGGCCGCGCCGTCGGCGGCCAGTACCCGGTAGCCCAGCTCGGTCAGCGCGTCGATGGAGAACTGGCGCACCGCCGCGTCGTCGTCCACCACCAGGATCAGCTCCTGGGCTCCGCCCGCGGGCGACGCGGCGCGGCCGTCGGGCGAGGCGTCCGCCGCGATGCTGGCGACCAGGCGCGGCAGATACACCTTCACCGTGGTGCCCTGGCCGGGCGCGGAGTGGATGCGGACGTGGCCGGAGGTCTGTTTGACGAAGCCGTACACCTGCGACAGGCCCAGCCCGGTGCCCTGGCCGACCTTCTTGGTGGTGAAGAACGGTTCGAACGCCTTGGCCACCACCTCCGGCGTCATGCCGCTGCCGGTGTCCGAGGCGCTGATCAGCACGTACTGGCCTGCCGGTACGCCGGCGTGGTCGCCCGGGGCGGGTGCGGCGACCTCGCAGTTGGCCGTCTGCACGGTGAGCCGGCCGCCGCCGGGCATCGCGTCGCGCGCATTGACCGCCAGGTTGAGGATCACGTTCTCCAGCTGGTTGGGATCGGCATAGGTGCACCACAGGCCGGCGGCCAGCGCGGTCTCCAGGCGGACGCTGCCGCCGAGCGAATGCACCAGCAGGTCGGACATGCCGGCGACCAGGCGGTTGGCGTCCACCGGCACCGGCTGCAGCGGCTGCTGGCGCGAGAACGCGAGCAGGCGCTGGGTCAGCTGCGCGGCGCGGCGGGCGCCGTCGATGGCCATGTCGATGTAGCGCGTCATGCGCGGATCGCCATCGCCCATGCGCGCGGCGATCAGGTCGAGCGGGCCGATCACGGTGGCCAGCATGTTGTTGAAGTCGTGCGCGATGCCGCCGGTCAGCTGGCCCACCGCTTCCATCTTCTGGCTCTGCCGCAGCGCTTCCTCCACGCGGGTGCGCTCGGCGACCTCCTCCAGGACGCGGCTTTCCAGGCGCTCGTTGAGGTCCTTCAGGCGCGCGTCGGCGGCCTTGCGCGCGGTGATGTCGATCACCACGCCGACC
>Ga0075364_10001264_pt1 | contig 13592 bp, 11 predicted proteins | sample EndMetdeltDD1764_FD_71517 | JGI IMG/M metagenome (GOLD analysis project Ga0075364, IMG submission 71517) | Populus endosphere microbial communities from Tennessee, USA - Endosphere MetaG P. deltoides DD176-4 | ecosystem: Host-associated > Plants > Roots > Endosphere | place: USA: Tennessee... | reverse complement strand
GGATGGGGGAACCCGCGTATGAATTGTTTCCGAATAGACGCCCGGCGAGATTGGGGGGGTGGGGTCTGGCGCGTAACGTATATTCGAAAACATGCATATACTGACTCGCAGACATTAAAAAAGCCTTTCGTTAGTAATGGCTAATTTAAATATGCTATTTTAAGTAGTGGCGCATTCGTCAGGTTGAATCTTTTGGCTGCCGGGACCTTGCCGGATTTGTGTGTTAGCACCGTGCCATACGAGGAAAAAAGGAGTGCCGGTTTGCTGCGCAGTTCGATCGAGATCTTCAATATCCGTAGCCGCGAAAACCGCGTGGTATGGCAGACGGAAAAGCTTTTCGAGGCGCCGAACTGGTCGCCGGACGGGCGTTATCTGATGCTCAACTGCGATGGCCGCATGTACCGGCTGGCGCTGGAAGAGGCGAGCACGCCGCAAGTTATCGATACCGGATTTGCCATCCTCTGCAACAACGACCACGGTATTTCACCCGATGGCACGCAGATTGCCATTTCCGATAAATGCGAATTCGGCAAATCCGCGATCTACGTGATGCCCGCCGTCGGTGGCGAACCAACACTGGTGACGAAAAACCTGCCCTCCTACTGGCATGGCTGGTCGCCGGACGGGACACGTTTCACCTATTGCGGTATCCGCGATCAGGTATTCGACATTTTTTCCATACCGCTCGGCGGCGGCGAAGAACGCCGGCTGACATTTGGCGAGGGTCGTAATGACGGGCCGGATTATTCGCCGGATGGGCAATGGATCTATTTCAACTCCAGCCGAACGGGTCGCATGCAGATTTGGCGCGTGCCGGCGGAAGGCGGTGATGCGGAACGCATGACCGAGAGCGAATACGGCGACTGGTTCCCGCATCCTTCGCCGAAGGGCGACAAAATCGTGTTCGTTTCCTACGATGGCGACGTTTTTGACCACCCCCGCGATCTTGATGTGCGCGTCCGTCTGATGGATATGGACGGCGGCAATGTCGAGACGCTGTTCGATCTGTTTGGCGGGCAGGGTACGATGAACTCTCCCAACTGGGCACCCAATGGCGACGAGTTTGCCTATGTCCGTTATTTTCCTGTGCCCTGAAGAATTTGCATATGCTGACGAAACCGAAACCCGAGGACGCGCTGACTTCGGCGGGTCCTTTTGAAAGGCAAGAACTGGAAGCGGTCTATCGGGCCATCCATTCCCGCCGCGACGTCCGCGACCAGTTCCTGCCCGATCACTTGCCGGAAGATCTGGTGCAGCGCCTGCTGGAAGCCGCGCATGCCGCGCCATCCGTCGGGTTCATGCAGCCATGGAGTTTTATCCTCATTCGCGACGAGGCGATGCGGGATGCGGCGCACGAGGCCTTTTCGCGTGCCAATGACGAGGCGGCAGAACTGTTTTCCGGCGAGCGGGCGCACATGTATCGCAGCCTGAAGCTGGAAGGCATCCGCAAGGCGCCATTGTCGATCTGTATCACCTGCGATCCAGACCGGGCAGGCCCTGTCGTGCTGGGACGCACCCATAATCCGCGCATGGATGTCTATTCGACCGTGTGCGCCGTGCAGAACCTCTGGCTGGCAGCCCGTGCCGAAGGGGTTGGCGTCGGCTGGGTGAGCATTTTTCACGAGGCCGATATCAAGGCGCTGCTGGGTATTCCCGAACGTGTCGAGATCGTCGCGTGGCTCTGTCTGGGCTATGTCGACCAGCTTTACAGCGAGCCGGAACTTGCAGTCAAAGGCTGGCGCGAACGCCTGCCACTTTCAGATCTCGTGCATGAAGGTCGCTGGCCGCAGGATTGCGAGTGATCGGCTAATCGCGGCTGATCAGCGCGGATTGGCGAGGTCGATATCGCTCGCGTTCGGGAAAAAACGCGGGCCAACGACACGGACATTTTTGGACGGATCGTAATCGCGCTCCGGCACGGCCGGCAATTCCGCGGCCTTGGCTTGTTCGGGTGAGGGCGGTGGATTGTTGAATTCGATGATCGAAGACGGGCCGGGCTTGCTCAGATGCGTGATCGACGGCTCGAACGTTTCGTCCGGGATATCCTGCGGATCGGCAGACACGGTGTAGAGGTCGCGCGGGCCGCAATTGTTTGCCTCGATATCGGCGCGCAGCAATTTCACCTCATGTGTCGAAATCACCAGGCTGCGGGCCTGATTGCGGGCTGACAGGATATCCTTGCGGTTTCCTTCCATGCCGGACAGCATTTGCCGCAGCGCGCGACAGGCGGCGTCATTCGGGCCGCCAAGCGGTGTGACGCTGATCGAGCCGCATTGGTGGCGGCGCATGTCGAGGCGAAGTTTGCGGATCTCGATATTCTGCTGGGTGAGCGCCTGCGCATGCGAGCGCATTTCATCGCTCGTGCCGATCACTTTTGGCGCGTTTCCAAGCCGACGATAAAGCTCTTCGCAAAGAGCGGCATTGTCTTGCGCCATCGCCGGCAGCGGGCTCAGGCATAGTATCAGGGACAACAGCCGGTGCAGCCGCATCGCTATCCTCCATTCGGTCCCGCAAGACTGTGGGGCCGTCTTCATTGCATGTCGGTCTCCGAAGGCGGATGGTCCCGCCTTCGGATTGACATTGTCCTAACAGCCTTACCCGAGAATGGTGGGCAGTGTCGGCTGCGAGGCTTCGGCAACCGCAATGGCCGTCATGTTGACGACGCCGCGCGATGTGACCGACTGGCCGAGAATGTGGGCCGGAAGTGCTGCACCGACCAGGATCGGGCCGACATGCAGCGCATCGGTCATGTTGCGCACGATGCCGAGCGAGATGCTGGCGGCATCGAGGTTCGGGAAGATCAACAGGTTGGCTTCACCGGTCAGCGTGCTGTCCGGCATGGCGCGCTTGCGCACGACTTCCGAGAGAGCCGAGCCGCCCTGCATTTCGCCATCGATTTCCAGATGGGGTGCCTGTTCACGCACGAGGGCAAGAGCCTCGCGCATCTTGCGGGCGCTTTCCGAATCGCGTGAGCCGAAATTCGAGTGGCAGATCAGTGCCGCCTTCGGCGTGATGCCGAAACGCTGAACTTCCTGCGCTGCGAGAATGGTGATCTCGGCGATTTCGGCAGCCGACGGGCTGTAGTTCACGAACGTATCCGTGAAGAACATTGCGCCACGCTGCGAGATCAGCAGGCTGAGGCCGGACAAGGTGCTGGCGCCGGCGCGCATGCCGATGATCTGGCGGATATGGCGCAGGTGGCTGTCGTAACGGCCTTCGAGGCCGCAGATCAGGGCATCGGCTTCGCCGCGCTTGACTGACAGCGCACCGATGATGGTGTTGTTGGTACGCACCAGCGTGCGGGCTGCATCCGGGTTGATACCGGCGCGGCCGACCAGTGCGAAATAATCATCGACATATTCGCGGTAGCGCGGATCGTCTTCCGGATTGACGACGGTAAAGTCTTCGTTCGGACGCAGACGGATACCAAAACGCTTGAGGCGTGCTTCGATGACCGAAGGACGGCCGATCAGGGTCGGCTTGGCTATCTGCTCGTCGAGCAGGACCTGAACGGCGCGCAGGACGCGCTCGTTTTCGCCTTCTGCGAAGATGACGCGCTTCTTTTCCGCGGACTTCGCGGTGGCAAACAGCGGCTTCATGACGAAGCCTGAACGCCAGACAAAGCGGTTCAACTGATCGAGATAGGCGTCGAAATCCTGGATCGGGCGGGCAGCGACGCCGGTATCGGCGGCAGCCTTGGCCACAGCCGGTGCGATGCGCAGGATGAGACGCGGATCGAACGGCGAGGGGATCAGGTAGTTCGGGCCAAAGATCGGCGTCTCGCCGGAATAGGCACGGGCAACGACGTCCGATACTTCTTCGCGGGCAAGCGAGGCGATCGCATTGACCGCCGCCATCTTCATTTCCTCATTGATCGTCGTCGCGCCGCAATCGAGCGCGCCACGGAAGATGTAGGGGAAGCAGAGGACGTTGTTGACCTGATTGGGGAAATCCGAACGGCCGGTGCAGATCATCGCATCCGGGCGGGCCGCGCGGGCGAGTTCCGGCATGATTTCCGGGTTCGGGTTGGCGAGCGCCATGATCAGCGGCTTTTCGGCCATCTGGGCAAGCAGTTCCGGCTTCAGCACGCCGGCAGCCGAGAGGCCGAGGAAGACGTCTGCACCACCGATGCTGTCGGCCAGAACGCGGTTGTCGCTCTTCTGGGCGTAGACGGCTTTCCACTCGTCCATCAGCTCGGTGCGGCCTTCATAGACCAGACCTTCGATATCGTGGACCCAGATGTTTTCCTTTTTCGCGCCAAGCGAAACCAGCAGGTTAAGGCAGGCAAGAGCTGCCGCACCGGCGCCGGATGCAACGATCTTCACGTCGGCGATATTTTTGCCGGCCAGTTCCAGACCGTTGAGAATGCCAGCCGCGACGATGATGGCGGTGCCGTGCTGATCGTCATGGAAGACCGGGATATTCATCTTGTCGCGCAGCTGGCGCTCGACTTCGAAACATTCCGGGGCCTTGATGTCTTCAAGATTGATGCCGCCGAAGGTCGGCTCGAGGGCGGAAATGGTCGAGACCATTTCTTCGACCTTGGGGGCGTCGATTTCGATATCGAAAACGTCGATGCCGGCAAACTTCTTGAAGAGGACGGCTTTGCCTTCCATGACCGGCTTGGATGCCAGCGGGCCGATATTGCCGAGGCCGAGGACGGCGGTGCCGTTCGAGATCACGGCGACAAGGTTGGCGCGCGCCGTGTAATCGGCAGCGGTTTCCGGGTTGTCACGGATCGCAAGACAGGGAGCGGCGACGCCCGGCGAATAGGCGAGCGCGAGGTCGCGCTGGTTGCCGAGCGGCTTGGTCGCCGTAACCTCCAGCTTGCCGGGGCGCGGATGTTTATGGAAATGCAGCGCCTGCTCTTCGAGTTCACCATTGCTGGTGGGGTTGGCGGGCGTGGTGGGTGTATTCGATGTCATTGCGACCTCAGTGATTTCTGGGGCAAATTTTCTGGAGCGTCCTCATTACAACAAATGGCCGATGGGTCCAGCCGCATATTGGCGAATAACAGTATTTCCGGGCTGCCGATGTTGCGCGGCGGTGACGCATGGCCGGAACCGGGGCAAAAGCGGCCTTTTGTCATGCTAATGAAACACGAGTCTGTTTTTCAGGAGCCAGAACGACGCGACGAAAGGGCGGTTTCGTGATGAGGCAAACGGAAGCTGGGCAAATGGAAACGAAACATTTCAGAACCCTGTTCATTTCCGACGTGCATCTGGGCTCAAAGGCTGCGCGTACGGATTTCCTTCTGGATTTCCTGCGTTACCATGAGGCCGAAACGATCGTGCTGGTAGGCGATATTGTTGACGGCTGGCGCCTGAAACGCAGCTGGTACTGGCCGCAGGATTGTAATGACGTTGTGCAGAAACTGCTGCGCAAGGCGCGCAAGGGCACCCGCATCATCTACATTCCTGGCAACCACGACGAATTCCTGCGCTCCTTCCCGGGCGTCCATTTCGGCGGCATCGAGGTCGCGGACCGCATCATTCACGAAACGGCCGACGGCAGAAAGTATCTTGTTCTGCACGGTGACCAGTTCGATGTCGTGGTGCGCAATATCCGCCTTCTCGCCTATCTCGGCGACTGGGCTTATGACGCGGCTATCGTCATCAATATCGGTCTAGCCGCCATCCGCCGCAAGCTTGGCCTGCCTTACTGGTCGTTTTCGGCCTGGGCAAAATTGCAGGTCAAGCAGGCGGTCAATTTTATCGGCGAGTTCCAGAACGTGGTGGCCGATGAAGCCCGCCGTGCCGAAGTCGATGGCGTCATCTGCGGTCACATCCACCATGCCGTGATGGAAGACATTGACGGCATCCATTACGTCAATACCGGCGACTGGGTGGAAAGCTGCACGGCGATTGCCGAACATATGGACGGTCAGTTCGAACTGATCACCTGGCGGCAAGTGGCCGCGACGGCAAAGGTGCATGCGCTGCCGGCACCGGAAGAGCGCGAAATGTCGGCCACGCAGGCGGCTTGAGTTTTCTTCCCAAAGAACTGACGCGCAGCGCCCTTTCGGGCGCTGTTGTCGTTTTATCCCCACAGTTCCGGCAGGGGAGCGCTGACCAGCGATCCGTCATAGTGCAGACCAGGTACGCGGTCGCGGGCGAGCAGCAACGGGCCGTCAAGATCGGCATATTCGCAGCCGCTGGCAAGCAGAACTGCAGGCGCCATGGCGAGCGATGTACCGACCATGCAGCCGACCATGATTTTAAAACCCAATCTCTGGGCTTCGGCCTTCATCAATAGGCCCTCGGTCAGGCCGCCGGTCTTGTCGAGTTTGATATTGACGGCGTCGTAACGGTCGCGAAGGGCGGCGAGATCAGCCGTCGCGTGTACGCTTTCGTCGGCGCAGATCGTCACCTTGCGCCTTATGTCGGCAAGGATCACATCTTTTCCGGCCGGCAGCGGCTGTTCGATCAGTTCGATATTGGCCTGCGCCGCAACGGCCAGATGGTGTTCGATATTGGCTTCGGTCCAGCCCTCATTGGCATCCACGACGATGCGGGCATTCGGAGCAGCCAGACGCACGGCGCGGATGCGTTCCGCATCGTTTTCCGTGCCGAGCTTGATTTTCAAAAGCGGACGGTGCGCATTGGCGGCGACCTGCGCGGCCATGGTCTGCGGATCTGATAACGAGATCGTGTAACAGGTCACTCTCGGCGCGAGATCGGTAACGCCGAGCATGGCGGCGACGGTTGTGCCCGTGGCCTTGGCCTCAAGATCGAACAGCGCGCAATCGACGGCATTGCGCGCTGCGCCCGGTTTCATTTCGGTGAGCAGCGATTCGCGGGACAGTCCCTGTTCGATGGCCGGTGTGATCGTGCGAATCGCCTCCAGAACGCCGTCGATCGTCTCGCCATATCGGCGATAAGGCACGCATTCGCCGCGTCCGATGACATTGTTCGCGTTAATGGTGCAGGTGACGACCTCGGCTTCCGTCTTGGAACCTCGGGAAATCGTGAATGTACCCGCAATCGGGTAGGATTCTGTTGTGGCTTCAAGGTGACGCCGCATGGTTTTAGCTTCCCCGCACGTGGCATTTCGTTAACAGGTGTTTATATTGCCGTTTCCCAGAGTGCGATCAACGGGCGTTTGAGCAGAAGTAATATGCAGGCACAGCCGAACCCCGCCGAAATGTCGGATGCGGACATCAGGATCGAAGAGATCGACAATGGCGGGCAGCGTCTGACCCTGACCGGAAGCTGGCGGAGCCATGGTATTTCCGCCGTACTGCCAAAACTTTCCAAGATCGAAACCGGCAAGGCCAATGGCCGGCTGGAATTGGATGTCAGCGAAATCGACGACATCGATACGGCAGGCGCGTGGTTGCTGCGCCGCCTGATGACGCGCCATAAGGAGGCCGGAGGCGAGGCTGAACTGGTGGGCGCCGACGCCAAGCTGCAGGAACTGCTGGACGTTCTGCCGGAAAAAACGCCCGCACCGGAAAAGGTTGTCGACGACAGCACGCTTTTTCAGCGTATCTTCTCGCCGGTTGGTGAGGCGATGGTCTCGCTTTATAGCGATCTCGTCGCTGCCATGAATATTCTCGGCTCCGCCGTGCGTGGCGCGCAGATGAAGCTTGGACACGGTTCCGGCGTATCGCCTGCCTCTGTCGTCACCCAGATCGACCGTATGGGCGTGCGCGCCACCCCGATCATTACGCTGATGTCGTTTCTGATCGGTGCAATCATTGCGCAGCAGGGCGCGTTCCAGCTGCGGTATTTCGGTGCCGAACTGTTCGTGGTCGATCTGGTCGGTATCCTTCAGCTTCGCGAAATCGGCGTGCTTTTGACCGCCATCATGATCGCCGGCCGTTCGGGTAGTGCGATCACCGCCGAAATCGGCTCGATGAAGATGCGCGAGGAAATCGATGCTCTGACCGTCATCGGCTTGAACCCCATCGGCGTTCTGGTGTTTCCGCGGCTGGTGGCGCTGACGATCGCATTGCCGCTTCTTTCCATCATCGCCAATTTTTCGGCGCTGACGGGTGCTGCGGTGATCACCTGGGCCTATTCCGGCATCACGTTCGAAACCTTTCTCGGTCGTCTCAATGAGGCAATCGATTATTCCTCCGTTGCATCGGGCATGATCAAGGCGCCGTTCATGGCGCTTGCCATCGGCATCGTTTCTGCTGTCGAAGGGCTGAAAGTGGGCGGCAGTGCCGAATCGCTTGGTCAGCACGTGACGGCATCCGTGGTGAAGTCGATCTTTGCGGTCATCCTGATGGATGCGCTGTTTGCGATCTTCTACTCCGCGATCGATTTTTGAGGTGGACATGACGGCCGACAGCGAAACACTCGAGAGAAGTGCGCCGGCGGCAAAGTCCGACCGTGACGTCATTCTCGAAGTGCGCGATCTTACCGTCGGGTTCGGTTCGAAGATCGTACTCGACAATCTCAACCTCGATATCTATCGCGGCGAAATTTTGGGTTTTGTCGGAGCGTCGGGTACCGGCAAGTCGGTGCTGATGCGCACCGTTCTGCGCCTGCTGCCGCACCGCTCCGGCACGATCAAGATTTTGGGCGTCGATTACGATACTGCCGATGATCAGAAGCGGATTTCGCTCGATACGAGGCTCGGTGTCCTTTTCCAGCACGGCGCGCTGTTTTCGGCGCTGACGGTGAAAGAAAACATCCAGCTGCCGATGCGTGAATATCTGCAGCTGCCGCAGTCGCTGATGGATGAACTTGCCTATCTGAAGCTGGAACTTGTCGGCCTGCCGCCTGATGCTGCCGACAAATATCCGTCCGAACTGTCCGGCGGCATGATCAAGCGTGCGGCGCTGGCACGCGCGCTGGCGCTGGATCCCGACCTTGTATTCCTCGATGAACCGACATCGGGTCTCGACCCCATCGGCGCTGCCGATTTCGATGCTCTGATCGCCAAGCTGCGCGATACGCTGGGCCTGACCGTCTATATGGTGACACACGACCTCGATAGCCTGTTCTCCGTCTGCGACCGTATTGCGGTTCTGGGCGAGAAAAAGGTATTGGTGGAAGGAACGCTGGACGACATGTTTGCCTGCGACGACCCTTGGGTTCAGTCTTATTTCCGCGGCAAACGGGCACGATCGGTGGTGACAGAGCCGATCGACCAAGCCACCGAACACCCAGAAAAGTGACCGGAATTTATGGAAACCAAAGCCAATTACGCCCTCGTCGGATTTTTCACGCTTCTGGTGGTCGCTGCCGCTTTCGGCTTCGTCTACTGGATGGCGCAATACGGGCGTGGCGGCCCGACCGGTGAACTGGCGATCCGTATTCCGGGTTCCGCAAACGGTTTGTCCGTGGGCTCGGCCGTACGCTTTAACGGTATTCCTGTCGGCACGGTGCGCAATCTCGCCATCGACCCGGAAGATCCGCGTTTTTCGATTGCCTTCACAGAGGTGCAGCTGGCGGCGCCGGTCTATCCGTCCACCAAGGCTGTGCTGGAAGTGCAGGGCTTGACGGGGGCTGCGTATATCGAACTGTCCGGCGGTCGTGTGGGTGAAGAAAACATCATCAGGAAGGCACAGGAATCCGGTCGTCCTGCGGTGCTGATTGCCGATCAGTCGAGCGTGACCAACCTGCTGGCGACGGCCGACCAGATCCTCAAGCGCGCCGACACGGCGATTGGCGATATTCAGGGTTTTGTCGCCGATGCACGTGGGCCGCTGACTGAGACGATCAAGCATGCCGAGACGTTTACTGCGGCGCTGAGTGAAAATTCCGGCGCAATCGATGAATTCCTGCAGAGCCTGTCGGCCCTTTCGGGAACGTTCAACACGGTTTCGCAGCGACTGGATTCGACGCTTGAAGCGGCTGAACAGCTGGTTCGCGCGGTTGATGCCAACAAGGTCAACAACATCCTCAGCAATGCAGAGAAGGTCACAGGTGACATCGCTGCCTCGACCGGCGAACTGCCGTCCATCATCGCCGAGGTAAAAGATACCGCGACGAGCTTCAAACAGGCCGGTGTCGATGCCCAGAGCGTGTTGAAGCGCGCCGACGAACTGATGGCATCGGTTGATCCGAAACAGATCGGCGCGGTTGTCGACAATTTCTCACAGGCATCGGTCGATGCGCGCGGCGCCGTTGCTTCGGCGCGCGACGTCGTGGATGGCGTTGCCGCCCGCCGTGACGAAATCGATCGCGCCATCGGTGACTTCAGCGAGCTGGCCAAGAAGCTGAACGAGGCATCCAGCCGCGTCGACGGCATTCTCGCCAAGGTCGATACAATGGTGAGCGGCGACAGTTCCGAAGGCATGTTCGCCGAGGCGCAGAAGACGTTGCAGTCGATCCGCGCCGTGGCTGACAACCTCAACGGTCGCATCGGCCCGATTGCCGACAATCTCAACCGCTTCTCGTCTTCCGGCCTGCAGAACGTGCAGACGTTGGTGGGCGACATGCGCCGCACGGTCGATAACCTGAACCGCGCGATTACCAATTTCGACAACGACCCGCAGCGACTGATCTTTGGCGGCGAGGACGTGAAAACTTATGACGGCAGGACCCGGCGTTGATGGCGTATCAGGCGTTTTTGAACAGGGCTGATGGGAGCGTGAATATGGGTTCGAAGTCTTCGGGTTTTGGCCGTGGCAGTGCCATGCTGGCCCTGCCGCTTGTGGCCGCACTGCTCGGCGGTTGCGCCGGCAAGGCCAATAACGACACGTTCGACCTGTCGTTGACGCCGGTTGCCAGTTCCGCTGACGCAGCCAAGGCGCGCCAGATCCTCGTGCCGGAGCCGACCGCGCTGAAATCGCTCGACAGCGAGCAGGTGGTGGTGCGCGTGTCGCCATCGGAAATCCGTTATCTCGGCAACTCGCAATGGGGCGACCGCCTGCCGCGCATCGTTCAGTCCAAGCTCGTGCAGGCGTTTGAAAACACCGGCAAGCTCGGCGGCGTCGGCAAGCCGGGGCAGGGCCTCGCGATCGATTACCAGGTCGTCACCGATATCCGCGCCTTCGAAGTCAATGCGTCTAGCCCGAAGGCAGCGGTTGTCGAAATCTCGGTGAAAATCCTCAACGATCGCAACGGTTCGGTACGGGCGCAGAACGTGTTCCGCGCCACGGTGCCTGTCTCGGGTGAAGAAAATGCAACCTTCATCGCCGGCATCAATCGCGCCTTCGCCAAGGTGGGGGCCGATATCGTTGACTGGACGTTGAAGTCCATCTGATCGGCGACTGAGTTTTCCTTTCAGAAAAGAAACGGCCCGGATGCGAAAGCTCCGGGCCGTTTCTTTTTATATTTTGTGCAAAAGGTCGATGAGACGATCAGCTGCTGAGTTTCTCCGTCAACCGATCCTCTCCGTCTCTGGCCATTGCCAGCGTGTGAAACGCATCCTGAGTGGAGAGCAGAAGGCGTAACGCCTCATTGTCACTGCGCAAAGGCAGCGATGAGCGGCGGATGGCCCGCAGGCGGTTGAGCTTCAGATCAAGTTCGTCCGAAAAAAAATGCGCCACAGAAACCTCCTGGCTTCAGTGGCGCATTATAACAGTAACTGATAATGTATCAACTGTTGGTTTGCAATCAAACCGATTGTTGATCAGTTGAAGCGACCTGCTGCGTGTGCCAGCATGGTGTAAACCTTGCCGGTATCCGAAGTCAGGTAGCTCTGCGTAACGCTCTTGTCGCGATCGGTGCGGGCGACATCGGCGAGCAGCTTTTCAAAATCAGCGATGTAACGATCGACGGCGGTACGGAATTCCGGCTCGCGGTCGTACTTGTTCTTGATGTTGTCGAATGTCTGCTGGCCCTTGAGCGTGTAGAGGCGACGGGTGAAGACGTCGCGCTCGCCGCGCTGGTAACGCCGCCACAGATCGACCGACGCATCGTGATCGATGGCGCGGGCAATATCTACAGACAGCGAATTCAGCGATTCCACCATGTGACGCGGATTGCGGTTGTCGCCGTTACGGGCCGGGGCTTCCTGCGACGCGCGCTGGCGCGGAGCGGCTTCCGCCTGCTCGTCACGCGAGGCACCGCGCAGAAGATCGCTGATCCAGCCACCGTTTTCATCACGGCGCTGTGCCGGTTCTGCCGAACGCTGCTGCTGCACCGGTGCAGCACGCTCGATCGGCAGCGAGCCACGCAAGCCGGCCATGCCACCTGACAGGGCGTCACGCTGGGCGGCAGGCGCCGGTGCCGGGGCAGGTGCTGCAACGCGATGCTGCAAGGCAGGCTGCTGGGCAACGGGTGCCTGTGCATAGGACGGCTGCTGGCGAACCGGAGCAGGGGCCGGAGCGGGAGCCTGACGGACCGGTTCGGCGACTTCGAGCTGCTGAGCCGAACGGCCGACCAGCGTGGAAATGTCCTGCAGAGCCTTGATCTGTTCGGAAACGGCGCGCCGCATGGCTGCGGCGCTTTCCTTGGCTTCTTCCGGCAGATCGAATGCACCACGCTTGAGTTCCGAACGGGTCGCGTCGAGTTCCTTGCGGATGTCGTGCGCCGAACGGCGGATCTCGTCGGTTGCGCCGGCAAAGCGGCCGATGGCATCGTCCACCGACTGGCGCAGCGTTTCACGCAGCTGCTCGGCTGCGCTGTCCGACTTGCCGGCGGCGTCTGCGAGCAGGCGTTCGACATCCGAAAGCGATCCGGCAATACCGCCGCGCATGCGCTCTGCAAGTTCGCGCGAACGGCGTTCGGCATCACCCAGCGTGCCTTCGATAGCGCGGGTGGCTTCCTGACCGGCGTTGAGCAGGGCGTTGCGCATGTTTTCGGCGGTTGCCTCGGCGCGCTGCTGGGTTTCGCCAAGCGAGCGGCCAATATCGGCGAAGGAGGATTGCAGACCTTCGCGCAGACGGGTCGATACCTGCGAGGAACGATCTTCGGCACGATCGAATGCGCCTTCGACGAGGTTCGTCAGATTGCGCATGGTGAGTTCGATCTCTTCCGAACGCTTGACCAGACCAACCGACAGATCGCGGAGCGCTGTCTGGCGTTCGTCGAGCGTGCCGACGAGGTTAGACTGCGCGGCGCCGAGCAGTTCAGACGCCTGACCGAGAACGCGGGAGTGATCGTCGAAGCGACCGACGATATTGCCGACCTGCGACAGCGTGGCCGAAGACACGTTCGACAGGCGTTCGACATTGTTTTCGAGAAGACGGCTGGCGCTCGAGACGACATCGGCAGACTGGCTGGCAGACTGCGAGAAACGTTCGGCAGTTGCGCCGAGACGCTCATCGGCAGCACCGAGCTGTTCGGCGGCGCGTTCGATCGTACCACCAAGCTCGACAGCCGTGCGCTGTACCAGCAAGGCAATGCCGGTATTGCTGTCTTCGAGGCGCGAGATCAGGCTCTGGACGCTGGCCGAGAGGCTCTGTTCGACACCGCGCAGGGTGCCGGTTGCTTCCTCGGTGCGCTGGCTGATGGCCGACAGCGTGTCGTTGGTGCGAGCCGCGATGGCATCGACAAGAGCGCTGTTTTCCTGGCGCAAACGCTGGCTGGTTTCTTCTGCCGCGGCAGCAAGGCGACCGGCAGTTTCTTCCGCCGTAGAGGCCAGACGCTCGGCAGCGATGCGGCCGGTTTCGGCATATTGTTCCAGAACGGGCCGTGCCTTTTCGTCGATCAGGCGCGAGAATTCGGCCGAACGGCTGGCCAGCATCG
>Ga0075364_10001262_pt1 | contig 13599 bp, 10 predicted proteins | sample EndMetdeltDD1764_FD_71517 | JGI IMG/M metagenome (GOLD analysis project Ga0075364, IMG submission 71517) | Populus endosphere microbial communities from Tennessee, USA - Endosphere MetaG P. deltoides DD176-4 | ecosystem: Host-associated > Plants > Roots > Endosphere | place: USA: Tennessee... | reverse complement strand
CTCGTGGACGTGCTCGAGGCACTCGGCATCACCACGCTGAGCTCGATCGTCACCAACCTGATCAACAGTGGCATCACCGACGTCATCGCCATCGCGACAGCGTTGAAGCAGGCCACCACCGCCACCGTGTTGCAGATCCTCGACGCGATCGACGACTTCACCACGGCGACACTGGCGACCCTCGTGGACGTGCTCGAAGCACTCGGCATCACCACGCTGGGCTCGATCATCGCCAACCTGATCAGCAGCGGGATCTCCGACGTCGTGGCCATCGCAGGAGCGCTGAAGCAGGCCACCACGGCAACGGTCGGGCAGATCATCGACGCCATCGACGACTTCACCACGGCCACCCTCACCAACCTCGTCGACGCCCTGGAGATCATGGGCGTTGCCGCACTCGGGTCGATCATCAGCAACCTCCTCACCATCGGCTACACCAGCATCACCGCGCTGACCACGGCGCTCGACCAGGCCACGTCCGCGACGAGCGGCCAGATCATCGATGCCATCGACGACTTCACGACGGCCACGCTCAACAACCTGGTCGACGCGCTAGAGGCGATGGGCGTCACCGCCCTCGGTTCGATCATCACCAACTTGCTCACGATCGGGTACACGAACGTGGTCAACCTCGCGGTTGCGCTCTTCCAGGCCACCACGGCCACTGTCGGTCAGGTCATCGATGCCATCGACGACTTCACGACGGCCACGCTGAACAACCTGGTCGACGCCCTGGAGGCGCTGGGCGTCACGTCATTGGGTTCGATCATCACCAACCTGCTCACCATCGGCTACACCAGCATCACCGCGCTGGCGTCGGCGCTCGACCAGGCCACCTCAGCGACCGACCAGCAGATCATCGACGCGATCGACGACTTCACGACGGCGTCGCTGGCCGTCCTGGTCAATGCGCTGGAGGCGATCGGCGTCACCGCCTTGGGTTCGATCATCACCAACCTCCTCACCATCGGCTACACCAGCATCACCGCGCTGGCGACGGCGCTCGACGCGGCCACCTCAGCGACCGACCAGCAGATCATCGACGCCATCGACGACTTCACGACAGCCACGCTCAACAACCTGGTCGATGGTCTGGAAGCACTGGGGGTGACAGCGCTCGGCCCGATCATCGACTCGCTGCAGGCCATCGGGTACACCAACATCGCGAACATCACCGAAGCGCTCGACGATGCGACGTCCGCGACCTACCGTGAGATCACAGAGGCGCTCGACGACTTCACGTCAGCCGGCTTCGGCACCATCGCCGACGCACTTCGGTCCGCTGGTGCCTCGTTCGCGACGATCGTCGACGCACTCGACTGGGCCACCTCGGCCGGGGTGAGCGCCATCGCCGACGCCATCCGGTTCGCCGGCGCCAGCTTCACGCAAGTCATGCAGGCGCTCGAGGACGAGCTCAGTGTGGACCGCTATGACACCGCCTCACAGATCTGGCGGCTCGGTGCATCGGTGAACCAGGTCATCAACGCGCTCGTGTCGGTGTACAACGCGACGATCACCTCGATCATCGATGTGCTCGTGCAGGCGATCGGGCTCTCCCTCGCGGCTGCCACCCAGGCGGTGTGCAGCCTGCTCGGCTGCTGATCCAGCCGGGAGTCAGGCCTGCCGAGTTCTGTGCAGCACGACCATGTGGGCACCGACGAGCAGGATCATGGTGAGCGAGACGATCACCAGCGAGTGGGTCAGCAGGGCACCGGAGAACGCCCCACCGTGCTCGGCGACGATGTGTCGCCCTCCCACTGAACCAACGAGAGTGCCCTCGAGGTGGAGCGTGCGGGCCACTGCCTCGAACGCCCAACGATCGGACATCAACGCTCCGATGGCTCGACCGACAGCGGTCATCGATCGCAACGGCAGCACCGCTCCTGAGAACAACACGGCCGGAAAGCACAGCATCGGAAGGGCCAGTGCGGCCTGCGCCGGGTTGAGAACCGACGCCGATGCCAGGAGTCCGAGCGCGAGGCCGGCGAGGGAGTCCAGGACGAGGATGCCGAGGAGTTGCCCGACCTGGGTGAGGTCCTGCCCCGGAAGACGACCGAGGGCGACAAGGGTGGCCACCATCACGACGTTGACCGCGCCGAGCGCGGGGACCAGCACGGCGGCCTTGGCCAACACGTACGGACCGACATCGATGGCCACCAGCCGTTCGCGGCGAAGGACGGCGAGCTCCGTGCAGATCTGGAGCAAGCCGAACGTGAGCCCGAAGAAGAACCCGGCAAACGAGATCCAGTACGTGATGGCGACGCTGGCCGTCGGGTTCGAGGTCTGCTGATCGAACGCGCCGGGAGCGAACAGCACGGCGAACATCACGACGACGAGCACCGGCGAGCCGGCCATGATCGCCAGGCTCATCCGGTTGCGGGTGATCAGCTCGATGTTGCGTCGAGCCAGGATCCGCCACTGGGTGAAGGGCGAGTTGGGCCGGCGTCTCGGCGTTGCCTGGACGCGGGACCGCGTTCGCGACCGGGTGCGTCCAACAGGCGCGTTCGAGGTTTCCACGCTCGTCGTCGCCAGCACACGACACACGTCTGCCATGTCGTCGACGGCGAAATGCCGGGGCGCCTCCGCCGGTGGGCCATCGAACACGACCCGCCCGCCGTGGGTGAGCACGACGAGCCGATCGGCGACTCGGAGATCCTCCAGGTTGTGGGTCGTCATGATGATCGCGGTGCCTTCGTCGGCGAGCCCGCGGAGCACGTCCATGAGTGCGGCAGCCGCGATCGGGTCGAGGCCGGCCGTTGGCTCGTCGAGGAAGCACACGTGAGGTTGGGTGACGAGCTCGGTGGCGATCGAGGCCCGCTTCCGCTGACCTCCGCTCAAGGAGTGCACCGACTGGTGACGTCGCGCCGTGAGTCCGAGCATTGCCAGGGTCTGCTCGACAGCGGCGTCGATCACCGCCGGCGACGCGCCGGGAGGGAGCCGCAGCCGGGCCGAGTAGCGCACTGTCGCATCGACGGTGAGCTCGCGGTGGACGATGTCGTCCTGCGGGACGTAGCCGACGACGGGCTCACCGGCCGCGTCGCCGAACCGCACCGCACCCGATGTCGGGGCGCGCAGACCGGCGAGGGTGTCGAGCAGAGTGCTCTTGCCCGTGCCGGATTCGCCGATGATCGCGACGACCTCTCGTGGCCGAACGGCGATGCTGACGTCGTCGAGCAGCCGGGTGCCGTCGGCAAGGACCACCGCGAGGTGCTCGGCCGCGAGTCGGGTGGGTTCGCTGTCGATGATCATCGCGTCCACCTCTCACGCCTGACGTGCCGTCGCCGTCGGCGTAGCTCGACGTGCACCTGGGCGTAGAACTCGGCGTGGCGGGCGACGGCTGCCTGCTCGGCGCTGGCGATCTCGTGGGCATAGGGGTAGTAGGTGTACATGGGGGTCTCTTCCTCCGTCGGTTCGAGTGATCGGGGTGATCGGGGAGATGATCGCTCCACGTCCTTCCCCAGTCCTTCTCGCCCGGCCAACGGCCGGGGAAGGTCAGCAGTCGACGAGTGCGCGGTGGCAGCGTTGCGCGTCGAGCGGCTGGCCGGCGCGCTGAAAGAGGTCGGCCGCGACTTTCATCCGGCTCTGCGCGGTGTCGCGGTCGCCGCTCGACTCGGCCACAACCGCCTGAGCCTCGGCCAGCGCGGCCTCCCACGACGTGCCCTGCCACAACACCGCCGAGCGCTCAGCGATCTCGAGGTGGCGCCGGGCATTGTCGATGTCGCCCGCTCGCGCGCATGCAACAGCCGCAGGGAGCGACAACATGATCGAGCAGAAGATGCATTCGTCGTCCCAACCGAGCGTCGACTCGGCGCGATCGACGATTGCGCGGGCCTCGAAGACATCGGGAGCGGCGAGGATCATCGTTCCGAAGATCCGTTGCAGGAGATGCTTGGCGACCATCGACCGGCGGGCGAGTGGAAGGGCCTGCTGCAGCAGTCTCGTCGCCTCCACCAAGTCGCCCTGGGCGACGCGCACCTCGGCGAGTCGTTGCAGCGAGTGAGATTGTCCCGCGACCGAGCCGAGGTCGCGGTGCAGTTCGCTGGCCTCGATCAGTTCCGCGGTGGCCACATCGAGCTCGCCCGCCAGCAGCGCGGCCTCCCCGATGAGCGCTGTCGCGAAGGCCGCAGCGCGGAGGGCGCCACTGCGTCGTGCCGTTCTCTGCATGTCGCGCGCCACCTCGATGACCTCCGCGTACGGCGTCGCGCCGTACAACAGGTACTCGGCGGCGCACAGATGCCCGTCGAAGATCGCGTTGGCGACCGCGGGGTTGTCGCGGGTTCGTCGCAGCTCGAGCCGCATGCGGTCGAACCAGTTGCCCGACAGGTGCGCGAGCAGGCCCTGCAGTGCAACCAGATCGAGCACCATCCAGTTGTTCTCGCCGGCGAGCACCAGCTTGCGCGCCTGCTCCGACGCCGCTCGCGCGCCCTCGAGGTCGGACGTGAAGAACGCCAGAGTGCCGCGGGCGAGGAGGATCTCGGCATCGTCGGCGGTGCCGTCCGGATCGAGCCCATCGAGGGCCGCCGCCGCAGTGTCGAGATCTCCGGACATCACCGAGCTGCGTGCCAACCTGGCCCGCAGCCGACGGACCGAGCCCGGATCTGCTGCATCGAGTGCTTCACGGTACGCCGATGTCGCCATCGGGTCGCCGACTGCGTTCAGCAGATCGCCACGCAGCGACAGTGCGATCGCGCGGTTGGCGCCGGTCGCGTGCGGACGAACCGAGTCGATGAGGGCCAACGCGTCCCGGTAGGCGCCGACGGCGGCTTCGGTCTCTGCCGCGCGCAGCAGATACGGAACCGCGTCGGCCGACGCTCCGGCTTCGAGCAGGTGATGTCCGATCCGAGCCGCCGAGGCCTGCAGCTCGATCAGGCGGTGGGCGGCGTCGCGATGGATTCGCCGTCGACGGTGCGGCGGCACATCATCGAGCAGCGCTTCTCGCACGAGTGCGTGGCGGAAGCGGTAGCCGCTGCTCGCCGGCTCGACGACGAGGGCGGCAAGGGCCAGGTCGAGCTGGTCGAACGCCTCGTCCTCGCTGAACCCGGAGAGGGCAACGAACTCGTCGGTGTCGAACGAGGCACCCACCACGGCGACGCGTTGGAGGACCTCGCGCGTGACCGTGTCGAGCCCGCCGATCGTGTTGATGTCGAGTGTTCGCATCCACGTCGGTTCGTGAGCGATGCGACGGGCGAGCTCGTTCACCGCGAACGGCACTCCACGCCCGATGGTGGCGATTTGATCGAGCAACTCGGCAGTCGGTTCGGCAACGTGTCGGCGGACGAGCGCGGCCATTTCGACGCGGTCGAGAGGCCGCAACTCGAGCTCGACCGCGCCGTGGCGGTCGAGCAGGCTCTGGCGGGTCTCGACCAGGGTTTCGCGCTGCGGAACTGTGCGATGGGCGAGCACGATGCACACGCGGTGATCGCGGGTGGCCCGGGCGATGTAGTGCAGGAGCCGCAGGCTCGCGTCGTCGGCATCGTGCAGGTCGTCGATGACCAAGAGCACGCCCGCTGTCGACGATGCCAGGCGGACGAGCTCGGCGGCAGCGACGAACAGGCGTTGGTGCGAGCTGTCGCCGGACCACGTCACCTCCGCTCCGCCAAGAGCGCGGCCGATCTCGTCTCGGTGTTGATCGGAAAGCCCGTCGAGCAGGGTCGAATGACGTCTGCACAGGTCGGCGAGGGCTTCGACGACGGGCGCATACGGCCAGGCCCCCTCGACCGGCGCAGACGTGCCGTGGCCGACGCGGAAGTTGAGCTCACGAGCCCGGGTCGTGATCGCTGCCAGGAGCGACGACTTCCCCATTCCGGCGGGTCCCACCACGATCAGCGCCCGGCTGCTACCGGCCGCGCACGCGAGCAGGGCGTCCTCGACGACGGCCATCTCGCGGTCGCGGCCGACCAGGCCCGCATCGCTCGGAGGCACCTTGTCGTGATCGGCGAGCAGCCGATCGCGGAGCGCCACTGCCTCGCGCCCGGGTGCCACACCCAACTCGCGTCGCAGGTTCCGATCCATCCGCTCGAACTGGCGCAAGGCCGCGTGCCGATCGCCGCCGGCAGCGTGACGGCGCATCAGCGCGAGGTGGGCGGCCTCGTCGCTCGGGTCGATCTCGACCACGGTGTCCCAGCGCTCGTCGAGCCGAAGCAGCTCGAGGTGACGCAGGCGGAGCTCCTCGCGCCGCTCCTCGGCCCACACCTCGTACCGGTCGGTCGGTAACAGGTCGCCGGTGTAGAGCCCGAGTGCCTCGCGAGCGAGGACGCGGTCCTCAGTACTCAGGGCGCGACGCGCGAGTTCATCGAACAGGACCACGTCGATGGCCGGCCCGGAATCGGGGAGCAGGAAGACGTGCTCGTCACGGAGGACGACCGAATTCGGTACGTCGATCGCCCGTCGGGCGAAGTGGGCCGCCTTGTGCAGCTTCGGCAGCGCCTCATCGACCATGTCGTCCGGCCACAACAGATCGATCAGCTGCTCGCGGTGGAGGCGCCTACCGGGGGTCAGGCAGAGCACCTTGACAAGAGCTGCAGCGTGCCGACGCGCCCATTCGCTGTCGGCGACGGTCACACCGTCGACGGTGAGCGCGAAGCGGCCGAGCAGCTCGATGTTGATCGTCGGCATCTTCGGCGCGCCTCCCGTCACCTCGAGGTTCATCGCGAGAGCACGGTCAACGCGATCGCAGAGCAAGCGTAGATCGATCCACCACACAGCACGAGCCGAACCATGGATGCCTGGCGAGCCGCGAGAACAATCGCGACGGCGATCGCGAGAACCGTGGGGATCACCTGACCGCCTGTAGCACTGTGCTTCGTCGACAGAACGATCAGCGCCGTGATCGCAGCCGCGCCCGCATGGCGGACGAGCCGGTCCCCGGTGTCGTTGAGCGGCCTCCTGTGCAGCACGAGGAGTGGACCGAGACGGAACACGAAGCTGCCGAGGCCGACAGCGAGCACCACGAACCACGTCATGACGAGTCCCTTCGATCACAGATCAGCCCCGTGACCGCGCCGGCCGCCACTGCAATCAAGAGTCCGCTCCCTGCGGGCCAATCAGCAGTGAGCACGGCAGCCGCTGCCGCCACCACGATCACCGTTCGCGCGCCGCGGTTTCTCAGTCCCGCCCCAACGAGGGCAAGGAGGCACAGGGGAACGACGATGTCGAGGTCGAGCCAGGCGACGTGCCCGCCGGCGAGCGCTCCGATCGCAATCGTCGCCGACCATCCGGCCCCGAGCGTGAGGCCGGCCGCGACGAAGTAGCGGCGTTGCGCGGCGAGATCGGTGCAGTGCTCTCCATGTCGTTCCGCGAGGGCCCACGTCGGGTCGATGATCAATCCCGCGGCCGCGACCCTGAACCATCGCGGTTGCGCCGGCCACCGTCGGGCCAGGGACGCGCTGTAGATGACCAGCCTCGCATTGATCAGCAGGCCGGTGAGGATGGCGATCACCGGACCGGCGTCGTCGAGCGTGCGGAGCGTGGCGAGGTGGGCGCTGCCTCCGTAGATCAGCCAGCTTCCCGCCCATCCGGCGAGCCGATCACCGTGCGCAGCGACTGTGGCGCCGATGACGAGCGCAAACGGGCAGTAGCCGGCGAGCAGCGGCAGCATCGCCAGGGCACCGGCTCGGGCTGCCGAGCGAGATCGCGTCTCGGCGGGCAGGTCGGGACCGTCCGGCTCGATGCCCGGCGACGGGTTGTTCGTCGAGGTTGCAGTCATGGCCGACGATGCTCGCGGCGAAACCTTCCGCAGACCTTCCCTGCCGGCCGCGCGAGTGAGGAAGGGGAAGGGAAGGCCAGCTTCGTACGGTCATCCCACTTCGTCGATGAGGCGAGGCCAACCACTCCAACACATGCAAAGGAAGACCGACACCATGTCCATGACCACTGACAGCCCCATCCGCAATGGGGTCGATACCGCAACTCTGTTCGCCACCCTCGACGCCGTCAAGGGCAACAACGAGATCGCCAAGTTCCAGTTCCGGGCCAGCAACACGTGGGTCAGCGGAACGCACAACCGTTCCACGATCCACGGCTTCTACGGCGCGATGCAGGAGATGGAGCACGCCAGCGCTCACGTCTTCGACGCCGATCACCCCGCCGTGCTCGTCGGAAGCGACAATGGTCCGACTCCGGTCGAGTACGTCCTTCACGCCCTGGCCGCGTGCCTGACGGCCGGCATCGCCAACATCGCCGCGGCCCGCAACGTGAACCTCACCTCGGTCACCTCGACGGTCGAGGGCAACATCGATCTCCTCGGCATCCTCGGCATCGGCGACGGTGTGCGCAACGGCTTCGAGCAGATCAAGGTCAGCTTCAAGATGGAGGGCGATGACCCGGCCAAGCTGCGCAAGATCGTCGAGCAGTCCACGGCCCGCTCCGCCGTCTACGACATCGTCACCAACGGCGTGCCCGTGGTGATCGAGGTCGAGGCCGGCTGATCACCGACACCAGAGATCAGCCACTCGAGACGGGGCGCCCGCGACACAACGCGGGCATCCCCGTCTCGACCGGATGGGAACGCGATGAACAGCACCAACACGATCATCCTTGGCGGCGGACAAGCGGGTCTCGCCCTGAGCCACTGTCTCACCAACCTCGGGCGCGACCACATCGTGATCGAGCGGGGCCGCGTCGCGGAACGGTGGTACAGCGAGCGGTGGGACTCCCTCCGTCTGCTCACCCCCAACTGGATGACCCGCCTGCCCGGGTTTCGCTACGAGGGACCCGATCCCGACGGGTTCATGACCGCATCAGAGGTCGTCGCGTTCTTCAACCGCTACGCCACGTCGTTCGACGCTCCGGTGCACGACCACACGACAATCCAGAACGTCACCACCGATGGCGACCGCTTCGCCGTCAGAACCGACAACGGCACCTTCCGCGCTGACAACGTCGTCATCGCGACGGGATGGTGCGACAGTCCGGCGATCCCCGCAGCCGCCGAACGCCTCTCCTCGCGCATCCATCAGTTGGTCCCCCGCGACTACCGCAATCCTGGCGAGCTGCCCGATGGGGGCGTGCTCGTCGTCGGGGCATCGGCGACCGGGGTGCAGCTGGCAGACGAGCTGCGCACGAGCGGACGCGAGGTGACGCTCGCCGTCGGCAATCACAGCCGCCTGCCGCGCCAGTACCGCGGCATGGACGTGTTCTGGTGGCTCGACCTGATCGGTGCGTTCGACAAGACCATCGACGAGGTCAGCGACGCTGCGGCAGCCAGGAGAGAACCATCGATCCAACTCGTCGGTCGCGCCGACAACCGCACGTTGGACCTGCCCGCACTGCATGCGAACGGTGTCCGTCTCGTCGGCCGGCTGACCGGCATCGACGGAACGCGAGTTGCCCTCGCGCCGAACCTGACGGCGACGGTCGACGCTGCCCACAGGCAGATGACGAACCTGCTCGCCCGAATCGACGAGGCGATCATCCAACGCGGCCTCACCACCGAGGTCCTCGATCCCGAACCGATCCCGCGACTGGCTCCGTTCCCGGTCCAGGATTCACTCGATCTCACCACGCTCGGTATCAACACCATCATCTGGGCCACTGGCCATCGTCGTCCCTACGAATGGCTCGACCTTCCGATCCGCGACCGGCACGGAGAGGTGATCCAGCGTCGCGGCGTGACGCCGATACGCGGCGCGTACGTGCTCGGCCAGCGGTTCCAGCACCACCGCAACTCCAACTTCATCGACGGCGTCGGCCGCGACGCCCGGTACGTCGCCGAACACATCTGTCGTACCCGGCAATCGACGCACGGCCTCACCAATTCTCAGACCATCCAGAAATGAGCTCGAACATGTCCTTCCATCGTGAACAACCGCTCCAGAGCGGCGCATCGCACGACGTCATCGTCGTCGGCGCCAGGGCCGCGGGAGCGGCGACCGCCATGCTCCTCGCCCGCCGTGGCCTGCGCACACTTCTCCTCGATCACTCCGAACTCGGCTCAGACACGCTCTCCACCCACGCGCTGATGCGCGGTGGAGTGCTCCAGCTGTCGCGGTGGGGCTTGCTGGAAGAGATCATCGCCGCCGGCACCCCGCCCGTGCGGCGCACCACGTTCATGTACGGCGACCAGCGCCTGGTGATCAGCATCAGGTCGGCGCACGGCGTTGACGCGCTCTATGCACCACGCCGCACGCTGCTCGATCCCACGCTCGTGCGCGCCGCGGTCGCCGCCGGCGTAGAGGTCCATCACCGGACCTCCGTGACCGGGCTCATCGAACGCAACGGGCGCGTCGCGGGAGTTCGTGCCATCACCTCGGACCGGCGACCCGTGGAGATCAATGCTCCCCTCGTGATCGGCGCCGATGGCATCCGGTCCACCGTCGCCGAACACGTCGATGCGCCGACCACGCGGATGGGCGAACATGTCGGCTCCGTGACCTACGGGTACTGGTCGAATCTGATCACGGACGGCTACCAGTTCATGTTCAATCCGAACGCGTGTGCCGGGATCATCCCTACCAACAACGGTCAGGCATGCGTGTTCGCACACGCCCCCGCCGAGCGCATCGGTCGGGGCGGCGTCGACCTCATTCAACAGATCGTCACCGACGGCACACCAGAACTCGGCGAGCAACTACGCAACGCAACACGACCGAACGGAACGCGCACGTGGCGCGGACACCGTGGCTTCATCCGCCAGTCCAGCGGACCCGGCTGGGCACTGGTCGGTGACGCCGGGTACTTCAAGGACCCGATCAGCGCTCACGGCCTGACGGATGCACTCCGCGACGCGGAGCTGCTCGCCCGCGCCGCCATCGACGGCTTCGGCCAGGAATCCACGTTGGACGACGCACTCAAGTGCTATGAGGCGACACGAGACCGACTGAGCATTCCGCTGTTCGACGTCTCCGATCGCATCGCCAGCCACGAATGGGATCACGTCGAGATCGCCGACCTGTTGCTGCAACTCAGCTCGGCGATGGCCGCTGAGGTCGAGACCCTTGCCGCCCTCGAACCAGAACCAGTGGCATGAGCCGGCGCACGCTCCTCGGCGTCTGGGCCCATCCTGATGACGAGGCCTACCTGTCCGCCGGACTGATGGCCGAGTTCCGACGCAGCGGCGGACGTGTCGTGCTCGTGACCGCCACCTTGGGCGAGCGAGGAACCGATGATCCTCACACCTGGCCGCCCGCCCGTCTCGCCGCTCTCCGCCACCGCGAGTTGCGCCGCAGTCTCGCCGCTGTCGGTGTCGACGAGCTCCATCTGCTCGGTTTCGAGGACGGCCGATGCAACGAACGCGATGGCACCGATGCCATCGCCGCGCACATCGCCGACATCGCGCCGGACCTCATCGTGACCTTCGGGCCCGACGGCCTGACCGGGCACCCCGATCACCGCGCCGTCAGTCAATGGACCACCCGCGCGTGGGCGGCGACCCGACCTGCCGCCACGCTGTGGTATGCGACGCTGTCGTCCGACTTCCACCAACGGTGGGGCGAGATCAACGATCAGATCGGGTTGTGGGCCGATCAACCCGATCCGCCGTGCGACGATCCAGCCGAACTGGCCCACAACGTGACGTTGACCGACGACCTGCTCGACCAGAAGATCGCGGCCCTCCGAGCGCACGAGTCGCAGACCCGCGGCCTCATCGATCTCCTCGGGCATGCCACCTACCGCGAGTGGTGGCGTACGGAATCGTTCCGCAGCGCCTCGGTCTACGCTGACCGCGCCCGACTCGCCCTTGCTGTTCAAGGAGCCCGCAGATGACACTCGACAACCCCGGGATCCCGGCGGTCGGTCAGACCGCCCGCCGGACACGAACCGTCACGCATGATGACATCCGCCGCTTCACGGAGATGACCGGTGATCGCAATCCGCTCCACTACGACGAGGCCCTGGCGAGTGAGAGTCGCTTCGGCGGCATCATCGTCCAAGGCGGTGTCACCTCGGGCCTGCTCAACGCGGTCGTGGCCGAGGATCTCCCCGGCCCTGGCAGTGTCTTCCTCCAGGTGAACTGGTCGTTCATCGCGCCGGTCCGTCCGGGTGACGAGATCACCGCAGAGGTCGAGGTGCTCGACCGCCGCGACGACAAACCGATCGGAACGATCCGCACCACCATCACCAACCAGCACGGCGCCAAGGTGCTCGACGGCACGGCGGTCGTCTACCGCGAACCCCTTCGGCGCTGATTCCACCGCTGCTGCGGACTTGCTCATGTCGCCTCCGCGTGGAGGTATCCCACGCCCGGTCCGGCTGCCCGATGCAGCGCGATCGTTCTTGCAAGAAATCACCCCACGGGGCGACATACGGCGGACAGGTCGCGGGGATTCGCCCCGAGGGGCGAATTCTCGCGAGCGACTCGCCCGAATGCCCCGCGAGAGCGCGCCGACGCAAGCGGCGCGCTCACGGATGCAGAACAACGAGCGCGGAGCGGCAGATCGGGCGCGGGCTTCCATCACGCCCGCAGCGTGAGGTCGCCCGGGATCCGGCCCGGCTCCTCGACGCAAGCGCGCTCGCAGGCGCAGAACGACGAGCGCAAGACGGCAGTTCTGGCGCGCTACGCAGGCCGATCCAAGAGCGGAGAGCCGTCGATCAACCTCTCGGTTCTGCAGCGCTCGTCGACAGCGACAAGTGTCCGCGAGGTCCACGGCAATGCAGGAACGTCGAACGTCCCAGCTTCACGCGCAAGAGCGCTCAGCAGGCCAACGTAACGTTCGAAATCTGGTCCCCATGAAGTGCCCTCCAGTGGATCCCGTCCGTGGTGGGCGAGCGCTGCCCAGTGCGCGCGGAGTGACTCTCGTAGCTCTTGCAACTCCTCCGCCATCCGACCAGCCTGGCTTCGCCGTCGCGCGCTGTCCAGCACCGAGCGGCAGTTCGGTATGAGCGACATGGGCGCGCGGATCGTCTGCGTTCGGTCGATCTACGCGTCCACTTGTCTACTCACGATCGAATCACCCGCCCGTTCTTGCAGGAAATCACCCCTCGGGGCGACATACGGCGGACAGGTCGCGGCGAATCTCCCCGAGGGGCGAATTCTCGCGAGCAACCCGCACAGAATGCACTCCGTGCTTCGACGCGCACGAGCGGCGCACGCGCCCGACGATGGGCACGTGCGCCGCGTGGGCGTGCGGCTCAGGGCACGAGGTCGAGCAGGATCAACGCCGCTGCGCCTGGCGTGGGCGTGATGGTGTCGTTGCCGTCGAGCCCGTTGACGACAGCCCGGTCGATGCCGGGATCTGCACCGGTGATCCGCACGGTGGCGGCGAGGCCCTGCACGACGACCGCGGCACCCTCGTCCGCGACAGCGATCACATCGTCGCCGGCGGTGCCGTTGACGATCACCGTGTCCGCTTGCAGATCCGTGGCGCCGTTGAGCGCGAGGTCGGGCCGCACCGCGGCGACGGCCGTGCCCGTGAGGTCGCCGATCGTGATCGTGTCGGAGCCACCCAGCGTGCGCAGGTCGATGGACTCGACCTGGTCGAGATCGAGGACGACGTTGGCGATGTCACGGGTGAAGCGAGCGTGGCCGCCGGTGGCGGAGAGGGTGATGGTCTCGCTGATGTTGGCACCGTTGAACGCCAACCTGTCTGCTCCGTCGCCACCAACGATCGTCTCGTTGGCGTCACCCGGATCCCACTGGAACGTGTCGTTGCCGCCACCACC
>Ga0075364_10001261_pt1 | contig 13604 bp, 10 predicted proteins | sample EndMetdeltDD1764_FD_71517 | JGI IMG/M metagenome (GOLD analysis project Ga0075364, IMG submission 71517) | Populus endosphere microbial communities from Tennessee, USA - Endosphere MetaG P. deltoides DD176-4 | ecosystem: Host-associated > Plants > Roots > Endosphere | place: USA: Tennessee... | reverse complement strand
GCCGGCACGTCACTTCTCCGGACGCGGGATTAAACGCGATCAAACCCTGTGGGGGAGCTTTATGTTCGTCACGCCGGCGCAGAAGGTTTATTACAGCGGAGACTCCGGTTACGGTCCGCACTTCAGGGCCATCGGTGAGCAGTTCGGCGAGGTGGATTTAGCCATCATGGAAAACGGCCAGTACGATCGGGACTGGAAGTACATTCACATGATGCCGGCGGAAACGGCGCAGGCGTCGGCTGACCTTAACGCGAAAGCTGTCGTGCCCGGTCATAACGGACGCTTTGTGCTGGCGAAACACACCTGGAACGATCCGCTGATCCAGCTGGCGCAGGCCAGCAAAGATAAAAATTATCGGCTACTGACGCCGGAGCTGGGTGAACCTGTTCACGTGAGTGATACCACGCAAACCTTTCGTGAGTGGTGGGAATAATGTTTAAGCGAGAAGCAGAGGGGGAGAGCAGTATGACCATTTCCGCTCAAGTCATCGACACCATCGTCGAGTGGATCGACGACAACCTGCACCAGCCATTACGTATCGAAGAGATCGCCCGCCACGCGGGTTACTCGAAATGGCATCTGCAGCGTTTGTTTATGCAGTATAAGGGCGAAAGTCTCGGGCGTTACATTCGCGAACGCAAGCTGCTGCTGGCAGCGCGTGACCTGCGTGAATCGGACGAGCGTGTCTACGATATCTGTTTGCGCTACGGCTTTGATTCGCAGCAGACGTTTACGCGTATCTTTACCCGTACCTTCAACCAGCCGCCTGGCGCGTACCGCAAAGAGAACCACAGCCGGACACACTGAACGTGTCGTTATGCAGAAATCCGACCGGGTAAGGCGCAGCCGCACCCGGTTTTTTTTACTTACGATGCCAGTGAAAACCAGCGACGCCAGACGAAACGCAGGATGAAGAATTCGAGGGCGCCAAGCAGTAAAAACCACACGCAGAACAAAATGGTGTACAGCTGGTTAAGATCGACCATGTGGAAGATCGTCATCAGCTTTTTCGCCAGCACCAGCCCAAGCGACGGCGCAGGTAACAGCAGGCAGGAGAGCAGGGCCATCAACAAAATGCCCCCCGCTGTGAGCAGCGATTCTAACGGGTGTTTCATCTTAATGTTAATCGTCAGTTAAAAATGTCATTGTCCGGCATCGCGGAACGTAAAGCAATATAAACCCGGCAGACGTTTTTTGTTAAATCAAATGCACTTTTCTGCGAATAAATAACAGAAAGAGAATAATCTCTCAGAAGCGATTAAATTATTATCGCGTTATGTAAATAAATGTCCTTGTCATGCAAATAATTTTACAAACATATAAGTGCTATATCCAATTAACGTGGCAATAACAATGGCTGCGACAATGTATAACGCCAGGCGGCGTGCGCGATAAATACCAAACATGGTTCCTCCTCGTTTAGCGTTGGTTTAGAAATATTTTGTAAAAATCATCGTATTCGAATAATATTTATTAGTTTTGAATATCCCGGCAGTAATTATATTGCGGTAGATCAATTTTACCCGCAAGCCTTAAAAATGAATTTATTAAAGCCAGAAAGGAATTCAGGCTTCCGTCCACCGTATATTGAAGGAAAAATACGATGACCAAAAAAAATCTCTCTCAGAACATGCCACCTGCTGGTGGGCAGGCGTATCAGCAGACCGTTGAGCAAGTGCTTGCTAACAAGCAGAGCCAGGCAAGCGGCCTCGACCGTGCTGAAGCGCAGGCACGTCTGCATCAGTATGGCCCTAACGCGTTGCCGGAGAAAAAAGGCAAGCCCGCCTGGCTACGTTTTCTCGCCCATTTTAATGATGTACTGATTTACGTTCTGCTTGCCGCGGCGGTATTAACCGCGGTTATGGGCCACTGGGTCGATACGCTGGTTATCCTCGGTGTGGCGGTAATCAACGCGTTAATTGGCCATATTCAGGAAAGCAATGCGGAAAAATCCCTGAAGAGTATTCGCAATATGCTCTCCAGCGAAGCGCGCGTCATTCGCAATGGCAATCATGAAACGCTACCGACAACTGAAATAGTCCCGGGCGATATTATTGTATTACGCGCAGGTGATCGTATTCCGGCGGATATGCGTTTAATCGAAGCGCATAATTTACGCGTGGAAGAGGCTATTCTGACCGGCGAATCTACCGTGGTGGATAAACACATTAATCCGCTGACCGGTGAATTACCGCTGGGCGACCGCACTAACCTGGTCTTTTCCGGTACGACCGTGAGTGCAGGGGGCGGCATTGGCGTGGTCATTGCCACCGGGCAAGAGACTGAACTTGGCCACATTAACCAGATGATGGCGGGTATTGAAAAGCATCGTACGCCGCTGCTGGTGCAGATGGACAAGCTGGGGAAGGCGATCTTCGCCATTATTCTGGCGATGATGGCGGCACTGTTTGTCTTCAGCCTGGTGTTCCGCGAAATCCCCATGGGCGAGCTGCTGCTCTCTCTGATTAGCCTGGCGGTCGCCTCCGTGCCGGAAGGTCTGCCAGCCATTATTTCTATCATCCTTTCTCTTGGCGTGCAGGCGATGGCACGCAAGCGGGCGATTATCCGCAAGCTGCCAACGGTTGAAACCCTGGGGGCGATGACCGTGGTCTGCTCGGATAAAACCGGCACCCTGACCATGAACGAGATGACGGTGAAAGCCATCATTACTGCCGACAGTTGCTACCGCGTGGACGGTAACAGCTACGAGCCGGTGGGGAACATTTACCTGGAAGGCAGCGACGAGCCGATGCAGATCCAGCCGGGCACCGTGCTGGAGCAGTACCTGCGCACTGTCGATCTCTGTAATGACAGCCAGCTGATTCAGGACGAACGCGGTCTGTGGGGCATCACCGGTGGGCCGACCGAAGGGGCGCTGAAGGTGCTGGCGGCGAAGGCGCATCTTGAGCCGGTGATGACCACCCTGATTAACAAGATCCCGTTCGATTCGCAGTACAAGTACATGAGCACCCACTATCAGATTGGTCACGAGGAGCACATCCTGATTACCGGCGCGCCGGACGTGATTTTCGCGCTGTGTAAACAGCAGCAGGCCCGTAACGGCGCTGAAGCGTTCGACCGCGCTTACTGGGAAACCGAGATGGAGCGCTATGCACGCCAGGGGCTGCGTATGGTTGCCGCGGCGTTCAAACCGGCGAACGGTGAGCAGGCGCTGACGCATGACGATCTGAATCACGGGCTGATCTTCCTCGGTATTGCCGCAATGATGGATCCACCGCGTCCTGAAGCGATTGATGCGATTCATGCCTGCCAGCAGGCCGGGATCCGCGTGAAGATGATCACCGGGGATCACCCGCAGACGGCAATGAGCATCGGTCAGATGCTCGGGATCACCAACAGCGAGCAGGCGGTGACGGGCTACCAGCTGGAGAAAATGGACGACGCTGAGCTTGCAGACGCCGCGGTGAAATATGACATTTTCGCCCGTACCAGCCCGGAGCATAAGCTGCGCCTGGTGAAAGCCCTGCAGGACAAGGGTGAGATCGTGGGCATGACCGGCGACGGTGTGAATGACGCCCCGGCGTTGCGCCAGGCGGACGTGGGCATCGCAATGGGCATCAAAGGCACCGAAGTGACCAAAGAGGCGGCGGACATGGTCCTGACCGACGATAACTTCGCGACCATCGCCAGCGCGGTAAAAGAGGGGCGTCGCGTTTACGACAACCTGAAGAAAACCATTCTGTTCATTATGCCGACCAACCTGGCGCAGGGGTTGCTGATTGTTATTGCGCTGCTGGCAGGGAACATTATCCCGCTGACGCCGGTACTGATTTTGTGGATGAACATGGCAACCTCCGCCACGCTCTCCTTTGGCCTGGCCTTTGAAGCCGCTGAGCGCAACATCATGAAGCGTCCGCCGCGTCAGACCGGACAGCACGTGATGGATGCGTACGCCGTATGGCGCGTGGCCTTCGTCGGGACCATGATTGCCATCGCCGCCTTTGCGCTGGAAGCCTGGCTGGCACCGCGCGGCCACAGCGCGGAGTTCATCCGTACCGTGCTGCTGCAGATGCTGGTCTGCGCCCAGTGGGTATACATGATTAACTGCCGCAACACTGAAGGGTTCTCCCTGAACCGTGGCCTGCTGGCGAACAAAGGGATTTGGCTGGTCACAGGCGTGTTGTTCCTGCTCCAGGCGGCAATCATCTACCTGCCGTTTATGCAGATGCTTTTCGGTACGGAAGCGCTGCCTCTGCGCTACTGGTTCGTCACGCTGGCGGTAGCCGCGGTGATGTTCTTCGTTGTTGAAATCGAGAAGCGACTGACCCGCAGGTTCCGTAAGGCTGCATAACCTTTTGCCCTCACCTTAACCCTCTCCCGCCGGGAGAGGGGATGCTGACCTCCCTTTCATTGGGCAGAGGGCCGGGGTGAGGGAAACACATCAGAGGTACATCCCCATGAAATTCCCGCTCCTGTTTGTCCTCCTCGCCCTCTTTCAGCCCGCGTTTGCTGCTGCCATTCCGGTTCGCGTGGCGGTTGTGGAGCAAACGACCCACGCAGCTGAACGGCACGTGCCTGGCCGCATTGAAGCCATTCATACCGTCGAGATAAGAGCGCGCACGGAAGGCGTGATTACCCAGGTTCATTTTCGCGACGGACAATACGTGAAAAAAGGTGACGTGCTGTTTGAGCTGGATGATGCCGAGCCACGCGCCGCCGTGCGTCTGGCACAGGCTGAGGTAAAGAGCGCGGAAGCCACGCTGCGTCAGGCGCAGCAGCAGCTTTCACGCTTTGAAAGCCTGGGCAACAGCAATGCCATCAGCCGTCACGACGTGGATAACGCGCGCATGCAGCGCGATGTCGCCAGCGCTGCGCTGGAGCAGGCGAAAGCTCGCCTCGAAACCCGTAACGTGACGCTGGCGTACACGCGCATCACATCGCCGATTGATGGCCGCGTGGGGCACAGCCAGTTCCATGCCGGCAGCCTGGTGAACCCGTCAAGCGGCGTGCTGGTGGATGTCGTGCAGCTTGATCCGATCCGTATCGCCTTTGCGCTGGAAGAGGGGGCGTTTGCCACCAAAGCCGGACAACATGCGGATATCAGCGCCCTGAAGCGCGCCTGGCAGGCGCGGATTGACAGCAATGGTCAGCGCCTGAGCGGTGAACTGACCTCCGTGGACAATCGTATCGACCCGCGTACCGCCAGCGTGATGCTGCGTGCTGAATTTGCCAACCCGCGCCATCAGCTGCTGCCGGGCGGCAATGTGAATGTCTACCTGCGTCCGGCAAGCGCGCAGCCGGTGCTGACAGTGCCCGCTGCGGCGGTACAGCAAAACGGCGAGGGATTCTTTGCCTGGGTGGTTAACGCAGAAGGCAAAGCCGAAAAACGCCCGCTGAAGATTGCCGGACAGATTGGCCAGCAGTTTGAGATTTCATCCGGCTTACATCCCGGTGAGCGAGCGATCACCGACGGTGCCCAGCGCGTACAGCCTGGCGCAGCCGTCCAGATACTGAATTAAGGAGCCATCATGCTGACGTTTTTCATCAAACGCCCGCGCTTCGCGATGGTGATTGCGCTGGTGATAACCCTGCTGGGTGCCATCGCGCTGAAGATTATCCCGGTGGAGCAGTACCCGCAGATCACCCCACCGGTGGTGAATGTCTCCGCCAGCTGGCCCGGTGCCAGTTCGGCTGACGTGGCGGAAGCCATTGCCACGCCGCTGGAGACTCAGCTTAACGGCGTGGATCACATGCTCTATATGGAATCCACCAGTTCGGATGAAGGTGCCTACAGCCTGAACATCACATTTGCGGCAGGGACCGATCCGGATCTGGCCGCCATCGACGTGCAAAACCGCGTGGCGCAGGCTGTGGCGCAATTGCCCACCGAGGCGCAGCAAAACGGCGTGCAGGTGCGTAAACGCGCCACCAATCTGATGATGGGGGTAAGCCTTTACTCACCGGACAATAGCCACACGCCGCTTTTCGTCAGTAACTACGCCAGCACGCAGGTGCGTGAAGCGCTGGCGCGTTTGCCGGGCGTCGGGCAGGTGCAGATGTTTGGCGCGCGCGACTACAGCATGCGTATCTGGCTGCGTCCGGATCGCATGAACGCCCTGAACGTGACCACCGATGACGTGGCTCAGGCGTTACGCGAGCAGAACGTCCAGGGGGCGGCAGGCCAGGTCGGAACGCCGCCGGTGTTTAACGGCCAGCAGCAAACCCTGACGATTAACGGGCTGGGGCGTTTAAATCAGGCTGAGGACTTTGCAGACATCATTATCCGTGCAGGGGAGATGGGCCAGCTGGTGCGCCTGAAAGATGTCGCCACGATTGAACTGGGGTCGCGCAGCTACAGCTCCGGCGCCCAGCTGAACGGGCATGACTCGGCCTATCTTGGCATCTACCCTACGCCGTCCGCCAACGCCCTGCGCGTAGCCGATGCGGTTCGCGCGGAGCTAGAGCGACTTTCGGCACGCTTCCCGGACGATCTGACCTATGAAGTAAAATTCGATACCACCACCTTTGTCGCCGCGACCATCAAGGAGACTGGCGTCTCGCTGGCGCTGACCCTGCTCGCCGTCGTGGTGGTGGTTTCCTTATTTCTGCAGAGCTGGCGTGCGACGCTGATTGTGGCGCTCGCCATTCCAGTGTCGCTGGTCGGCACCTTTGCGGTGCTCTATACCCTCGGTTATTCGGCCAACACGCTCAGCCTGTTCGCCATTATTCTGGCGCTTACCATGGTGGTGGATGACGCCATTGTGGTGGTGGAGAGCGTTGAAACGCTAATGGCGGAAGGGCAAAGCCGCACGGCGGCTACCGCACAGGCGCTGCGCCAGATTGCCGGGCCGGTGATTGCCACCACCCTGGTGCTGCTGGCGGTGTTTGTGCCGGTGGCGCTGCTGCCGGGGATCGTGGGGGAGTTGTATCGCCAGTTCGCGGTCACGCTCTCCACCGCCGTCACGCTCTCAAGCCTGGTGGCGCTGACCCTGACGCCAGCGCTCTGTGCGCTGTTGCTGCGCCCGCGCCCGAAGAAGCCAGCCGCGGTTTACCGCGTTTTCAACCGCGGACTGGATACCACGCGCACCGTTTATACCCGCATCGTTAACTGCATTAACCTTCGTCCGTGGCTGGTGCTGCTGGCAACGGCCGGCGCGGCGGGCGTGGTGGTGTTCAGCTTTATGTCGATGCCAAAGGGCTTCCTGCCGCAGGAAGATCAGGGCTACTTCTTCGCCAGCGTGCAACTGCCGGAAGCGGCGTCGCTGGAGCGTACCGAAGCGGTGATGACCACCGCGCGGGAGCTTATCGCCAGACACCCTGCGGTCGAGGATGTGATTCAGGTCTCCGGTTTTAACATTCTCAACGGTACCAGCGCGTCTAACGGCGGGTTTATCTCCATCATGCTGAAGACATGGGGGGAGCGTCCGCCGCTTGATGAGGTGATGGGAACGCTGCAGCTTCAGCTGCTGGCGCTGCCGGAAGCGACCATCATGACCTTCGCCCCGCCGACGTTGCCGGGGCTGGGCAACGCCTCCGGCTTCGACCTGCGTATTCAGGCCCAGGCGGGGCAAAGCCCGGCGGAGCTGGAACGCGTTACCCGCAACGTTCTGATAAAAGCTAACCAGCATCCGCAGCTTAACCGGGTGTTTACCACCTGGAGCAGCAACGTGCCGCAGCTGACGCTGACCGTTGATCGCGAGCGCGCTGCCCGCCTCGACGTGCCGGTCTCGCGCATCTTCAGCAGCCTGCAAACCGCCTTTGGCGGCACGCGTGCCGGGGATTTTAGCGTTAACAACCGCGTCTACCACGTGGTGGTACAGAACGAAATGCAGTGGCGCGAGCGTGCCGGGCAAATCAGCGAATTGTTCGTGCGCAGCAATAACGGTGAGCGGGTGCGTCTGAGTAATCTTGTCACGATTACCCCGACCGTTGGCGCACCGTTCCTGCAGCAGTACAACCAGTTCCCGTCGGTGTCAGTGAGCGGGTCGGCGGCAGACGGCGTGAGCAGCAGCACGGCGATGGCCGTGATGAGCGAGCTTCTGGCGGAAAACCTGCCTGCCGGGTACGACTATGCCTGGAGCGGGATGTCTTATCAGGAGCAGCAGACCGGAAATCAGGCCATCTGGATTGTCCTGGCCGCAGTGGTTATGGCGTGGCTGTTCCTTGTCGCGCAGTATGAGAGCTGGACGCTGCCCGCGAGCGTGATGCTCTCAGTCCTGTTCGCCATCGGGGGCGCGCTGGTGTGGCTGTGGATCGCGGGATACGCCAACGATGTGTATGTGCAGATTGGCCTGGTACTGTTAATCGCGCTGGCGGCCAAGAACGCGATCCTGATCGTCGAGTTTGCCCGCGCACGGCGTCATGAGGGGATGGCGATTGTCGATGCGGCCCGTGAAGGCGCATCACGCCGCTTCCGGGCGGTGATGATGACGGCGGTGTCATTTATTATCGGTGTGCTGCCGATGATGCTGGCGTCCGGGGCAGGGGCGCAGAGCCGCCGCATCATTGGCACCACGGTGTTCAGCGGGATGCTGGTGGCCACCGTGGTCGGCATTCTGTTTATCCCGGCGCTGTTTGTGCTGTTCCAGCGCCTGCGTGAGTGGGGGCATCGCCTTACGGACTCGTCGCCCACAGCTCGCAATGTTTCTGAACCAGAGAAATAAGCGAACCGCCGTCTGCGATAAAATCGCGCATGCGCTGCGCCTCGCTCTTGCCCTGTTTTAACATCAGGGCTATTTCCTCAATCGCGCTCGTCGCGCCGAGCTTCTCGGCCGACGGCGCAACCTGCTCCAGCAGCCACCCAATATCTTCCGCCACGGTTTTGTGCTCGCCAGTCTGCACGTCCGTCAGAATGCCCTCTAACCCGTAACGACATGCCTGAAAACGGTTAAAGCGGTACAGCAGAAAATCCTTTTCCTGATGCTTATAGGGCCGCGTGGTCAGCAGCCAGTGAGACGTCGCCTGAATCAACCCGGCGATGTTGATCGCGTGGCCGAGCGTCAGCGGTGTATCCATCACCCGCACTTCGACCGTGCCAAAATGCGGGCTGGGGCGAATATCCCAGTGCAAATCTTTAATGCTGTCGATCATGCTGGTGGCGCTCAGACGACGAAACAGCCCTTCGAACTCCTGCCAGTTGTTCACCCACGGCATCTGTCCATTATCCGGAAATCCCGAGAAGATATTGAGTCGCGACGAGGCGAACTTCGTGTCCGTACCCTGCATATAGGGTGAGGACGCCGCCAGAGCAATAAAGTGGGGGACAAAGCGCGACAAACCATGCAGCAGATAAATAGCGTCGTCGCCGGTCCGACACCCGACATGCACGTGCTGGCCGAATACCGTCGCCTGCAAAATCAGATAGCCAAACCGTTCGAGCGTGACGTTATAGCGCTCGTCATCACACACCTCCTGACGCTGCCACTTCTGGAAAGGGTGCGTCCCACCGCCGCAGATCTGAATATGCTGCTCCGCAGCGGCGCGCAGAATACTTTGCTGCATCACCGAGATTTGTGCGGCGGCCTGATCAATGTTCTGACACACGCCGGTGGCGATTTCGAGCATGCTCTCGGTGATATCGTGCTTCACTTCCCCGCCTTTGATGTCGTCTTTGACGGCAGCGATAAGGGCGGAGGAGTCCTGGCTCAGATCGTACCCCGGCGGGTTAACCACCTGCAGTTCAAGTTCAATACCAAGGGTATAAGGTTCAGAGGAATGGAAATCGGGTAATGGCATGGTGCACTCCGTTGTCGTAGATGAAATGAGTATAGACAACGGGTATGGCTCCCACTTCAGGCGGTGGTATAAAGGGACGTGTGGCGGCTATGCTGAACGCCACGGCACACTGATTAGGGCTTTAGCGACCAGGGGAGTTAACAATGTCTGACTATCCAACCATTGCGCTGATTGGACCCGGTGCAATCGGAACCACTATCGCTGCGGTGCTGCATGAGGCTGGCCGCACGCCGCAACTGTGCGGACGTACCGCACACCCGCAATTACGTTTGCGGCACGATGAGGGTGAAATCGTGGTACCCGGTCCGGTATTAACCGATCCGACGGTCATCGATCGTCCGTACGATCTGGTTTTTATCGCAGTGAAAACGACCCAGAACGCCGACAGCGCGGGATGGCTGAACGCGCTGTGCGATGAAAACACGGTGGTCTGCGCGCTGCAAAACGGCGTCGAGCAAAAGGCCCAGCTGGCACCGTGGGTCAATGGCGCGACGGTACTGCCGTCGGTGGTCTGGTTCCCGGCGCAGCGTGAGCCGGATGCCTCCGTCTGGCTGCGCGCCAGTCCGCGGTTGACGCTGCCGGATGTGCCGCAGGCAAAACGGGTGGCTGATGCGCTGAACGGCACGCGCTGCGCGGTAGACTTGTCGGCAGATTTTCTTACCGTCGCATGGCGCAAGCTGCTGCAAAATGCGGTTGCAGGCCTGATGGTGCTTGCGAATCGTCGTGCCGGGATGTTCTCCCGTGAGGATATCAGCGAGCTGGCGCTGGCGTATCTGCGCGAAGGGCTTGCCGTGGCCCGAGCAGAAGGCGCGGTGCTGTACGATGACGTTGCGCAGGAGATCCTGGCGAATTTCCAGCGCGCACCTGCCGATTTAGGCACGTCTATCCTCGCCGATCGTCAGGCCAACCGTCCCATGGAGTGGGATATTCGCAACGGCGTGATCCAGCGCTATGGTCGTGCTCACGGTATTCCCGTTCCGATTAGCGATGTGCTGGTTCCCCTGCTTGCTGCAGGCAGCGAAGGGCCGGGTTAACGGCCGCTGACTTTTCGTTCGGCAAAATAGTGCGCGGGCGTGGTGCCCATGGCTTTCCTGAACATGGTGATAAACGCATTCACGGATTCATACCCAAGCGTTGTCGCCACGTTCTGGACCGGGACACCGCTTGCCAGCTCCTGCAGGGCAATAATCAACTGCAGCTGCTGACGCCAGCGGCCAAAGCTCAGCCCGGTCTCGCGCGCCATCAAACGCGCAAAGGAGCGCTCGCTCAGCGCCAGCCGTTTCGCCCAGACTTTCAGGGTGCTTCTGTCGTCAGGATGGCTGACCAGCGCGTCGGCCATGGCGCGTATTTTGGGATGGGCTGAAACGGGCAGGCTCAGCTTCTGCTGCGGCATGCTGGCGAGCTCATCAAGCGTCACTCTGGTCAGCCGCGCGGCATGGCTCTCTGGCGGATAATCAACGCGTTCATGTGTCAAACGGTCAACCAGCGCTTTGATTAACGGGGAAATGGCCAGCGTGCAGCATTTCTCCGGCAGCGCGGCGGCACCGGGCTCAATAAACAGATAGTTGAGATGAGCATTCCAGGTCGCTTTGGCGCTGTGTGCGATCCCGCCAGGGATCCAGACGGCACAGTCTGGCGGCACGATCCAGATATCATTTTCCGCATGACAAATCACCGCGCCATACAAAGCAATAATCAGCTGCCCCTTACGGTGGGTGTGCACCGGCACTTCCGCGGCGTACTCCACGAAATCCAGATGTCGGGCTACGGCCGGGCATGCGGTGGCGTCAGGGTCGAAGAGCGTATTGGCAAGTTGAGGTTTCACGTTTCTGGCAACATTTAGGTATTTTTTGACAGAATAGAGTATTTAAGCGGGTTCGCAAGCCAGTAATAATTCTGGCATGAACACATTAAACGCTTTTCATTTTCATTCGTGGCGCGGCATGCGTGAGCGCTTATCTCCCGTGCTGCGTAACGATGCCAGCGCGCTGCTCTATTCCGCGAGAAGTTTTGCAGCGGCGATGCTCGCTTACTACATTGCGCTGTCGATAGGCCTCGAACGTCCATCGTGGGCCATTATTACCGTCTATATCGTTTCGCAGACGTCGGTGGGGGCCTCGCTGAGCAGAAGTCTCTATCGTCTGGCCGGCACCGTTGTGGGGGCCTGCGCCACCGTTGCGATCGTGCCTGTCTTCGTCAATATGCCGATCCTCTGCAGCGTGATGCTGTCGGGCTGGATCACGTTCTGCCTCTATTTATCTCTGCTGGAGCGCACCCCGCGGGCGTATGCCTTTGTGCTGGCCGGGTACACTGCGAGCCTGATTGGTTTTCCTGCGGTATCCGACCCCGGCGGGATTTTTAATATCGCCATTATCCGTGTGCAGGAGATTGTCATTGGGATCTTCTGCGCGGCGCTGATACATCGCTATGTGTTACCCGCGCGTATCTCCGGCCTGTTCAACAGTAAGTTATCGCAAACCCTGCACGCCGCGCGTGAGCGGGTGGCTGACACCCTCGCAGGCAAACCCGTCGCGGTTTCAGACCCGCTGCATCTGGCGCTGGCGCTGCAGTTTCTGCAGGGTATAAGCCACCATATTCCGTATGATTTTGCCCTGTCTGCTCCGGTGCGGCAGGGCAGAAAGGCTATCCATGACCGACTGGCGCGGCTGGTCATCGTCAACTGTGAATTACGCGATCGCTTACCGGCGACGGTGCCTGCCGGGTTGCAGGTATTGCTCGACGACGTTCAGGCCTGGTTGGGGGATGAAGATGCTGCACGCCACAGCACGGCAGATGCGTTAATAGCACGCAGTGAACAGCTCGCAGAGCGCTACGCTGCACAGGCCCGGACGATGAACGACGCGCTGCTGGCCAGTTTTGTCCGTTATCTGACGCAGGCCATTACGCTGTTGCAGCAGTGCGAACGTCTTTCTGATGCCATCCACCATGCGAAGCCCGCCCACGGACTGACGGCGGGCAGGGCAGTTAAAGGGTATGTTTTTCATCGCGATCCTCTTACTGCCGCCCGCACCGCGCTGGGCGCGTTCGCCATTATCCTGAGCGGCTGCCTGGTCTGGATCTTCTCCGCCTGGCCCGATGGCAGCACGGCGGTCTCTATCCTTGGGGTCTGCTGCACGCTGTTTGGCAGTTTCGACACCCCGGCTCCGCACATAGTGAAATACATTATTGGCTCGTTCTGGGGCGTCTTGATTAGCCTGCTGTACAGCTTTGCGCTGCTTCCGCAGGTGAGCGATTTCCCCGTGCTGGTGGCCGTGCTGGCGCCGGTATATCTGCTGGCCGGGTCGCTTCAGGCACGTCCTCCCACCACGTTTATGGCGATGGGGATCACCCTGACGCTGCCGGTGTTGTGCGAGCTGGGTGCCCACTACAGCGGAGATTTTGCCACGGCGGCCAATTCCGCCATTGCGCTGTTTGCCGCAACCGGCTTTGCTGTTATCAGCATGAGCCTGCTGCAAACCGTGCAGGCCGACGCGGCCATCGCGCGTCTGCACACGCTGTGCCAGCGCGATATTCGTCGCAGCGTGAAGGGCAAGCTTCTGCTGGATGAGACGCACTGGACCAATCTGATGATTGACCGCGCTGCCCTGTTATTGCCGCGCCTGCAGCGCAGCGGACGTGCCTCAGAGCAGGTGCTTAACCCGCTGCTGCGCGCGCTGCGCATCGGCCTTTCGGTGATGCATTTACGCCGCTGCGGTATGCCCGCGAGCAGGGAGATTAGCGCGCGCCTGTATCACCTGAACGACACCGACGCCTTGCGTGAACACATCGCCGACCACATCCGCCTCTGTTTGCCTGCCACAGATGCACAAACGCGCCAGTTTGTCGGCCATCTGGTGGATTTACATTGCGCATTACGGAGGGCAGACGATGGTCAATGATCTGAATAT
>Ga0075364_10001260_pt1 | contig 13616 bp, 11 predicted proteins | sample EndMetdeltDD1764_FD_71517 | JGI IMG/M metagenome (GOLD analysis project Ga0075364, IMG submission 71517) | Populus endosphere microbial communities from Tennessee, USA - Endosphere MetaG P. deltoides DD176-4 | ecosystem: Host-associated > Plants > Roots > Endosphere | place: USA: Tennessee... | reverse complement strand
CTCCAGGATCTGCGCGAAGAGGTCGCGGGCGTCGCGCTCGTCGTCCACGATGACCACGCGGACGCCGTCGAGCCGGGCCGCCGCGGCGGCGTCGGCCGCCGGACGGGCCGGCGTCCGTCCCGGCGGCGTCAGGAGCTCGCGCACTTCACGTGACGGCAGCAGCACGCGGAACGTGGCGCCGCGTCCCTCGCCTTCGCTGTGCACGCCGAGCGTCCCGCCGTGCAGCTCGACGAGATGGCGCGCGATCGCCAGGCCGAGCCCCAGGCCGCCGTAGCGGCGCCGCGTCCCCGCGTCGGCCTGGCGGAAGCGATCGAAGACGTACGGCAGGAACTCGCGCGCGATCCCGATGCCGGTGTCGCTGACGAGCACCTCGACGTGCGCGTCGTCGGCGCGCCCGGCGCGGATGTCGATGCGCCCCCCTTCGGGGGTGAACTTGATCGCGTTCGAGAGGAGATTCCAGACGATCTGCTGCAGCCGGTCCGGATCGGCCGGGACCGCCTCCAGCGTGGGATCGATCGTCGTGTTGAGCGTGATCCGCTTTGCCCCGGCGGCCGGCGTGAGCGTCTCGACGGCGCCGCGGAGGACGCCCGGGAGATCCACCAGCCGCGATTCGAGGCGGAGCTTGCCGGCGATCGCGCGCGAGACGTCGAGCAGGTCGTCGATCAGCCGCGTCTGGGCGAGCGCGTTGCGCTCGATCGCGGCGAGCGCTTTCGCCTGCTCGCCGCGCGGCATCTCGCGGCCGGCGAGCACGCGCACCCATCCATAGATCGCCGTCAGCGGCGTGCGCAGCTCGTGCGACACCGTCATGAGGAACTCGTCCTTCATGTAGCTGGCTTCCTCGACCTGGCGCCGCGCCTGCTGTTCGCGATCGAGCGATTCGGCCAGCCGCTCGTTCGAGACGCGCAGCCGTTCGGCCTCCTGCTGCTGCACGTCGGCCAGCTCGCGTTCCACCCGCTCGCGCGCGCTCACGACGCGGAAGAGCACCAGGACCAGCCCCGACAGGGTCGCCGCCAGCGCGGCGAACGCGGTGAGCGCGACACGCCGCTGCCGGCCCCATTCGGCGAGGACGTCGCGCTCGGACAACGAGACGGCGACGACCAGCGGCGGACTCGCGACCGTCCGGTAGGCGCTGACGAACATCGGGCCGCCCGGCTCGAGGGGGCCTGTGAACGTTCCGAAGGCCGACGCCCTGGCGCGCGGCAGCACCGGATTGCCGGACGCCGCTTCGTTGATCGGGTTCGCGGCGGACGGCTCGCGGAACAGCACCACGCCGTCGGCATGGAGCACCGTGATGATCCCGCCGGGGCCGAGATCGAGCGTGCGGAAGAACTCCCGGTACGACTCGGGATGGACCGTGGCGACCACCGTGCCGTCGAAGGCGCCCTTCGCGTCGAAGAGCCGGCGGCCGACGGGAATGATGTACTGCCGCGGCGTGGTGATCGAGAGGAACGGCCGGTCGACGACCAGCTCGTCGCGCGGGTTCGACGAAAGCTGCGTGAAGAGATACGTATCGCGGCGCGACTGTCCGACGATCGCGCCGACGGTCGAGTGGGTGATCGTGCCGTTCCGGTCGGTCACGGAGAAGGAGCCGACCTCGGGCAGCGCCGCGCGCGCCGAGGCGAGGATGGGATCCCAGGCCTCGGGCGCCGCGGCCGGGCCGCCGCCGCGCCGCGCCTGCACGGCGAGCTGCCGCAGCGACGCGTCCGCCGACGCGAACGACGCGCGCACGTATTCGGCGAGGACGAGGACCAGGTTGCGCGCGCGCGATTCCGACACGGCGATCGCCTGATCGCGGCGCCACCAGAGATCCGCGACCTCCATGGCGCCGACCGCCACGAGGACCGTCGCCGTGAAGACGACGACCGCGAGTTGCCGGCGGCGGCGTACGGTCGTGGACATGGTCACCGGAACTTGACGGAGAGTACGACCGGTGCCGGCATCGGCGCGCCGTTGAGCCGCAGGGGCTCGGCGGTCCACCCGCGGACGGCGGCGATCGCGGCGTCGCCCAGCGCCGCCGGGCCGCCCGTGTAGACCGCCTGCTGCACCGCGCCGTCGAGATCGATCACCGCCTGCACGCGAACGGCGCGGTCGGTGGCAGGCTGCCCGGCCGGCAGCGCCGCGGCCGGGGCGTTGAGGGCGCGGCCGTTCACGTATCTGAACGGCAGCACCGCTTCATGGCACGCCGGATCGGCGTACGCGATCCGTACCGTGTCGGTGACGCGCGGCCGATCCAGCAGATACACGGCGCCGATCGCGGCAGGCGGGAGGTGCATCGCCGGCAGCAGGCGCGCGAGCGCCTCACCCGACGCGATCTCGCCGTCGCGGCGCGGCTGCGGGCCCTCGGCGGCCGCGAGCTCGAGTGACGCGGGCGCCACCGCCTCCTTGTCCCCGCATCGCTGCGGATACGCGACGATGATCATGCGCGTCCGGAGCATCTCGCGCGGCGGGTTCTTCGGATCGAGCCGCGTGCCCGCCGCCGCCGCGGCGCGCGCCGCACGCGCCGCCAGGCGGAAGCTGTCGAGCAGCACGCCGTGCGTCGCGCTCCCGTCCGCGTCGAGCGACACCGGCGCGAACTCCTTCGCCGATCCCTGTTCGATCGCGAGCGCGCGGAGCGCCTCCAGCGCGCGGAAGGCGTCCGGCCCGGGCGGCGCCAGCGCGAAGGGAACGGCACACACGAAGCCTTTCGGCGCCACGAGGCGATCGTCGAAGTGATACGCGTCGAAGTAGAGCACCGCGGCCTGCGGGAGCCCCGGGTAGGTCACCTCGTACGCGTCGAGGATCGTCGTGTCGGCACCGGCCGCGGAGAGCGGCAGCGATCCGCGCCGCTTGTACTGGATCGGTTCGCCGGACGGTCCGCGCAGGGCGTCGAGATAGTGCCGCTCGCGCGCCGGCGCCGACATGGCGCCGCCCCCGACCTGGACGGCGTGCTCCTTGGTGGTCGCGAACGCGGGATCGTCCGAGACCCCGCAGCCCGAGACCGGCGCCTGGCCCAGCCAGAGCGGAAAGAGGAGCATCCACACACCTCTACTGTAGCCCGGGCTGGCCTGCATCCTGCACCCCGGCTGGCGTGCCGCTGACAGGACTCCTTGGTCCAGCTGAGCAGGATTTGCTGCGCGAAGAGCGCCGGATCCTGAACGACGTCCGCACCAGCCTTGTCCGCTTCGGCGCGAGCGACGAGAACATGGCGCCGCTCGAACGGTCGATCGAGCAGCTCGACGAGCTGTTCCTGCTGGTCGTCGTGGGCGAGTTCAACGCCGGCAAGAGCGCGTTCGTCAACGCCCTCGCCGGCCGGATGCTGATGGACGAAGGCGTCACGCCGACGACGGCCCGCGTGACGACTGTCCGTTATGAAGACATCAACATCGTCGACACGCCGGGGACCAACGCGGTCATCCGGGAACACGAAGCGATCACCGCCGGCTTCGTGCCGCGCGCCGATCTCGTGCTGTTCGTCACGTCGGCCGATCGTCCCTTCACCGAGACGGAGCGCGCCTTTCTCGAGCAGATCCGCAGCTGGGGCAAGAAGATCGTCATCGTCATCAACAAGATCGACATCCTGGCCGGCGCCAGGGAGCTGGAGGAAGTGCGATCGTACGTGGCAGACAACGCGCGCCGCCTGCTCGGCCTCACGCCCGAGATCTTCGCGGTGAGCGCCAGGGCGGCGTTCCGGGCGAAGACCGGCGAGCCGCAGCAGTGGGCCTCGAGCGGATTCGAGGCCCTCGAGTCCTACATCAGGCGCACGCTCGATTCGGCGTCGCGGACCAGGCTGAAGCTGCTGAACCCGCTCGGCGTCGGCGCCGCGTTGATCGAGCGGTACGCCGCCGCGGCGCGCGAGCGGCGGGCGGAGTTGTCGCAGGACGTGGCGCTGATCGAGGACGTCGAGCGGCAGCTCGACGGCTACGAGCGCGACATGGCGGGCGGGTTCGACGGACGGATGGCGGCGGTGGACAACGTCCTGCTCGAGATGGAGCGGCGCGGCCACGACTTCTTCGACGACACGATGCGGATCGGACGCGTGATCGATCTGCTCAATCGATCGCGCATGCAGGAGGGATTCGAGCGGCAGGTCGTGGCCGACGCGCCGCAGCAGATCGAGACGCGCGTCACCGCCGTGATCGACTGGCTCGTGGACGCCGAGCTCCGCCAGTGGCAGCGCCTGACGCGCCATCTGTCGGCGCGCCGGCGCGCGTTTCAGGATCGCATCGTCGGGGACCGTGACCCGCGCGACGACGACGAGTCGCGGCCGTTTCATGACGAGCGCCGGCGTCTCGTGGACTCGGTGGGCGGCGCGGCGCAGAAGGTGGTCGACACGTACGATCGCCGCCGGGAAGCGAGCGAGCTCGCCGACGGCGCGCGCAACGCGGTGGCCGCGGCCGCCGCGGCCGGCGCCGGCGCCGTCGGACTGGGAACGCTGATTACCGTCGCGGCGAGTACGGCCGCGGCGGACGTCACCGGATTCCTCCTGGCGAGCGTCGTCGCGGCGCTCGGCTTCTTCGTGATTCCGGCGCGCCGCGCGCGGGCGAAAGCCGAGATGCGCGCCAAGGTGGCGGACGTGCGCGCCCGGCTGGCGGCGGCGCTGCGGACGCAGTTCCAGGAGGAGATCGTGCGGAGTACGGCGCGGATGCGCGAGAGCGTCGGCCCCTACACGCGGTTCGTGCGCGCGGAGGGAGAGAAGCTGGACGAGACCACGGCCCGGCTGGACGCCCTTCGGGACGAGATGGCGCGCCTGCGGGCGCGGGTGGATGCCCTGGCGGCGTAGGGGCGGCGTCCGTGTGAAACTTGCAAACCTCCGGCGGGGTTTTTCCGTCTGAGGTGCTATGGGTTTTCTCCAGAAGCTGTTTTCGAAGAAGGCCGACCCCAAGCAGCGGGTTCGGGTGTGCGTCGAGTGCGGGATGCCGGTGGCCGAGCACAAGGAATGGTGCAGCATCCTCCGCGGCCAGCGTGAGATGGCGGCAAAGGCCGCAAAGCAGCAGACGGCCTGACCTCTGCCGGTGACACCGGGGTCCCGATCCTGATTTGGTGATCGCGGCCGCCGGGCGTGAATCTTGCGAGCAGTGCTGCATGGGGCTCCGCCATGCCGTTCTGCTCGCCAGCCTCCTGTCGAGCCCTCCTGTCACGTCGGTCGCATCAGCCGGCACCGTCACAGGTGTGACCGTGTCGCCGGCGTCGGTCGCGGCCGGCACGGCCGTCACCGTCACGGTGTCTGGCTCGAATCCCTGCGGCGCCGCCCACGTCAACTGGGGCGACGGCACCGCGATCACCTACGCCATCACCGGACTGCCGGTCTCCCAGACGCACGCATACGCGCATCCGGGCACGTACGCCGTCGTGGCGCGCGGCATGGGCAACTGCGACGGCGAGGCCGCGACGAAGGTACAGATCACCGGCGAGCCGCCTGCGCCGCCGGTGCCGACCGCCGGCGCCGTCCGCGCGGTCCGCTTCTCGCCGCTGCCCGCCGTTGTCCGGCAGCCCGTCACGATGGCGATCGACGGACACGGTCCGTGCGCGTTCGTCGTCGAGTACGGCGACGGCAACAAGCAGGACTTCAGCGGCATCCTGCCGAAGACCGTCACGCACGCCTACGGTTCGCCGGGGACGTACCGCGTGATCGTCGGTCCGGTGGCGCCGTGTACCGGCAAGTTCACCGAGACGCTGGAGGTTGCGCCGCGCGGAGGCGTGTCGATCACCGGCCTGGAGATCACGCCGGCGCCGGCTGTCGCGCGGCAGGAAGTGACGATCACCGTACAGGGGACGGGGACCTGCCGGTACACGCTCGCGTTCGGCGACGGCAACAGCGAGGAGCGCAACAAGCCGCTGCCCGACACCGTCTTCCACGTCTATTCCGCGCCCGAGACCTACACGATCGCCGTCACCGGAACGGAGAGCTGCCGCGGTTCGATCCGCCGCGCGCTGACCGTGTTCCCAGGCCTCCTGCCGCACTGACCTCCGCCCGGTCGTCGGGGGGCGGACGGTATAATCGCGGCATGCGAGTGCTGCGGCACGGGGTCCTGATCTGTCTGCTCGCCGCGCCGGCAGCGGCCGGCGGCGACGTGCTGTCGCAACTCGGGATCACGCTCGACGCCGCGAAAGAGGCGATCGGCTCCGTCATCACCGCCGGCATCTACAACCCGGGCCTGCCGGCCCAGGCGTTCAAGCTGATGCCCGCTGCCGCCCGTGCGCAGGCGGCGACGGCGGGGGTCGCCTGGCTGAAGACGTACGCCGCGTCGCCGGAGTTCACGCGGCAGTACCGGCAGGTTCGCGAGACGCACAAACCGGACGCCCCGACCTACGATCTGACGCCCGAGCAGGAGCTCCAGAAAGCCGACGACGACCAGAAGCTGCAATTCGAGGAATCGAAGCAGGCGCTCGCGGCCCTGCCGGCCGAACAGCGCAAGGCCGTCGAAGAGGCGCTGAAGGCCGCCGCCGACGTCGCGGCGAAACAGAACACGCCGGACGCGCGCAAGACGCGTCTCGCCGCGATCGTGGCCGATCGGGCCGAGCGCGCGAAGGAACACGAGGCGGCGGTCGCCAGGTGGAAGCAGCAGTACCCCGACGATCCGAAGCCCGTCATCGCGCGGCGGCTGCGCGAGTTCCTGCAGCTCAGCGCCGACGTCGACTTCAACGCGAAGCTGAAGACGCAGAACGGCGTGTCGGTCTTCGAGGATCCCGCCTATCAGGCCAAGCCGTCGCAGTGGAAGATGTGCTTCCGCGCCGGCCGCGAGGCCACGACCGCCGCGCGCGCCGCCGTGCAGCAGTGGCTGACCGAGCTGGGCGGCTAGAGGAGCACGGCGCATGTCGAACGCCGAACGCGCCGACGAGGCGACGCGAACGAGCCCGTCGAGCGAGAACTGGGCGACGTTCGACTGCTACGGCACGCTGATCGACTGGAACAGCGGGATTCGCGCCGTGCTCGCGGACGTCTTCGGCGAGGACGCCGCGGACGGGCGGCTGCGGCGCTACCACGAGATCGAGCTGGCGCTCGAGCACGATGGGCGGCTGACGTATCGCCAGGTCCTCACTGAAGCCATGCGTCAGCTCGGCGCGCCCGCCGCGCGCATTCCCGCACTGGCGGATTCGCTGCCCTCGTGGCTGCCGTTTCCGGAAGTCCCCGCGGCGCTCGCCGCGCTCCGTGCCGGCGGCTGGCGTCTGGCGATTCTCTCGAACACCGACCGCGACTACATCGACGCCTCGATGGCGCGCATCGGCGTGCCCTTCGATCTCGCGATCGTCGCGTCCGAGATCGGGTCATACAAGCCCGGTCATCGTCACTGGGACACGTTCTTCGCGCGCACCGGCGCCGACCGCCGGCGTCATGTCCACGTCGCGGCCAGCCTGTTCCATGACATCGCGCCCGCCGACGCGCAGGACCTGCGCGCGGTCTGGATCAACCGTCTCGCCGAACGGTCGCCGCTGCCGCGTCTCGCCGAGCTCCCGAATCTGACGCGGCTGCCCGAGATCCTGAAAGCCCTGGCGTGACGCGCGCCATCGACGCGCCGCTTGAAGCTCTGTAGCTTCCGCCTTCAGGCGGAAAGGCCGGCACCGCGAAGTTCCGCCTGAAGGCGGAAACTACTGGGGAAGAAAAAACGCTAGCCGCCGGCCGAGACGACGCTCGTCAGCCCGATGTCGAACACCAGCGCGGCGTTGGGCGGGATCGACTGGTAGCCGGTCGCGCCATAGGCGAGCGACGGCGGGACGACCAGACGGCGCGTGCCGCCGACCTTCATGCCGACGACGCCCTGATCGAATCCCTTGATCACCTGGCTGGCTCCGAGGACGAACGAGAACTGACTCTGGTCGATCTGCGTCCCCTTGTGATCGGCCGCGGAGTCGCTGTAGAGCCACGCGCCGTACGTCACCGAGGCGGTGCTCCCGTTGGTCGCCTCGATACCCGTGCCGATGGTCAGGTCGGTCTGTGAGTAGGCGACGTTGCTCTGATCCGGTGCCGTCGGCGAGCCGTTGCTTCCGAAGTCGCACGCCGCCGTCAAGGCGACGATGGTGAGGAGGAGCGCGAGGCGCGGGACGGGCGTTCGGTTCATGACCCCAAGTGTACGCCGGTTCAGGATCCGATACGGAGCAGCTCGATTTCGAAGACGAGCATGCCCTGCGGCCGGCCCGGGATCCCCTCGTAGGCGAGATTCGCCGGGATCCAGAAGCGGCGCTTCTCCCCCTCCACCATCATCTGCACGCCCTGGGTCCAGCCGGGGATCACCTGATCGAGACGGAAGGTGGACGGCTCGCCCCGCGCCACCGAGCTGTCGAACATCTTCCCGTCGGTGCTCCAGCCCGTGTAGTGGACGGTGACTTCGGAGTTCGGCCTCGGATGGCGCGTGCCCGTGCCCGGCGTCAGCACCTTGTAGGCGAGGTTCGTCGGGGTACGCTGCGCGTCGGCCGGCGCCGCCGCCACGTCGGGCGGCGCGGGGATCGCCGGCAGTTCCGGGGCGCGCTCCGGTGACGAACAGGCGGCGAGCAGCAAGCAGATGAGCAGTGGAACGAACCGCATTGGACGAGTGTAAACCGGTTGTCCGGTCGCGGGCACGGGCGGGAGGACATCCAGCGCGCCCGGTATAATCCGCGGCGCATGCGCGCACTTTTCCTCGTCCTGCTCGCGGGCGCCGTCACGATGGCCGCCGCGCCGCAGACTCAGCAGCATCCCTACGCCTCCACCTACCAGGCGCCGTCGGTCCAGGCGACGGTGATCCGCAACGCCACGATCCTGACCGCCGCCGGTCCGGCGATCGAGCGCGGATCGATCGTGCTGCAGAACGGCAAGGTCGCCGCCGTCGGCGCCACGGTGACGGAACCGGCCGGCGCGATCGTCATCGACGCGGCCGGCAAATGGGTGACGCCGGGCGTCATCGACGATCACTCGCATCTCGGCGTCTATTCCGCGCCCGGCATCGAGTCGCAGCAGGATGGCAACGAGTCCACGAGCCCGAACACGGCGGAGGTCTCGTCGGAGCACGGCATCTGGCCGCAGGATCCGCAGTTCGAGCTCGCGCTCGCCGGCGGCGTGACCACGCTGCACATCCTGCCGGGCTCGGCGAACCTGTTCGGCGGCCGCAGCGTGACGGTCAAGAACGTGCGCGCGCGCACGGCCGGCGCCATGAAGTTCCCCGGCGCGCCGTACGGACTGAAGATGGCCTGCGGCGAGAACCCCAAGCGCGTCTACGGCGGCAGGGGCGGACCGTCGACGGAGATGGGCAACGTCGCCGGCTACCGGCGCGCGTGGCAGTCGGCGACCGAGTATCGCGCCGGATGGAAGAAGTGGAAGGACGAGGGATCCGATCCCGCCAAGCGGCCCGTGCGCAACCTCCAGCTCGAGACGCTGATGGGCGTGCTCGACGGCGAGATCCGCGTGCACAACCACTGCTATCGCGCCGACGAGATGGCGACGATGATCGAGATCGCGAAGGAGTTCGGGTTCCAGGTCGCGTCGTTCCATCACGCGGTCGAAGCCTACAAGGTGCGCGACCTGCTCGCGGCGAACAACATCTGCTCGAGCATGTGGGCCGACTGGTGGGGCTTCAAGCTCGAGGCGTATGACGGGATCCGCGCCAACATCGCGCTCGTGCACGACGCCGGCGCCTGCGCCATCGTCCACTCCGACAGCGCCGACGGCGTGCAGCGCCTCAACCAGGAAGCGGGCAAGGCCCTCAAAGCCGGCGCCGACGCCGGCATCGTCATTCCGCGCGCCGACGCGGTGAAGTGGCTGACGATCAATCCGGCGAAGGCGCTCGGCATCGACAAGGTGACCGGCTCGCTGGAGCCCGGCAAGAACGCCGACGTCGTCATCTGGTCGGGCGATCCGTTCAGCGTCTACGCGCACGCGGAGCGCGTGTTCATCGACGGGGCCCAGGTCTTCGACAGGGGAGACACGGCGCGCCAGCCGCGCAGCGACTTCATGCTGGGGATCCTCGCGCCGCGTGCGACGCCGCCCGGGGCGGGTCGCGCGCCGCTGGTCGCGGGCAGCGAGGCGCGAGTGGCGGACCCAGGAACGCCCGCGGCATCCGTCGCCCCATCCGCGCCGCGCACCGCACTTCGCGACCCGCAACCCGCAGCGCGCGACGCGCAACCCGCGATCGCGATCGTCAACGCCAGGATTCTTCCGGTGTCCGGTCCCGCGATCGAGCGCGGCACCGTCGTGGTTCGCGGCGGCAGAATCGCCGCGCTCGGCGCGAACCCGGCGATTCCGGTTGGCGCGCGCGTGATCGATGCGGCCGGCAAGATCGTCACGCCGGGGCTGATCGACTCCGGCGTGCAGACGGGCATCGTCGAGATCCCGTTGTCGGCCGACGGGACCGCCGACGAGCGTACGACCGACGCGCGCGTGAGCGCGGCGTTCACGGTCGTCGACGCCTTCAACGGCAACTCGACGCTGATCCCGATCACGCGCGTGGACGGCATCACGCGCGTGCTCGTCACGCCGGCCGGCACCGGCAACGTCTTCCTCGGCCAGGGGGCCGTGATGGACCTGACCGGTGCCCAGGTCCCTGTCAGCGTGACGCGGGCGCCCGCCGTGATGGTGGCGGCGCTCGGCGAGACCGGCGCGGGCGTCGCCGGCGGATCGCGATCGACGGCGATCCTGCGCCTGCGCGAGATTCTCGAGGACGCGCGCGACTACGGCACCAACCGCGCGGCGTTCAACACCGGCGGCCGCCGCGACTACGCCCGCACGCGCCTGGATCTCGACGCGCTGCAGCCCGTCCTGAAAGGCCAGGTCCCGCTCGCCGTCCAGGCCAACCGCGCGAGCGATCTGCTCGCGGCCGTCAGGCTGGCGGCCGAGTTCCGGCTGCGCCTCGTGCTGGTCGGCGCGTCGGAAGCGTGGATGGTGGCCGACCAGCTCGCGCAGGCGCGCGTGCCGGTCGTCGTCAAGCCGCTGACCAACATCCCGTCGTTCGAGTCGCTGGGCGCGACGCTCGAGAACGCCGCTCGACTGTCGCGCGCCGGCGTCACGTTTGCGCTGGCGTCGTTCGACACGCAGAACGCGCGGAACCTTCGTCAGGAAACCGGCAACGCCATCGCGAACGGGCTCGATCGCGACGCCGCGCTCGCGGCCGTCACGCTGGCGCCCGCGCGCCTGTGGGGCGTCGCCGATCGCGTGGGTTCACTGGAAGTGGGCAAGGACGCCGACGTCGTGATCTGGTCGGGCGATCCCTTCGAGCTCTCGACCGGCGCCGAGCGCGTCTTCATCAAGGGCGTCGAGATGCCGCAGGACACGCGGCAGAAGGCGCTGCTCGACCGGTATCGCACGTTGCGGTAGAACCGCGCGCGTCGATGCCGCGACGCCGTTCATCGGGCGTCCGAGTCTCGGGCCGCGGCGACGTGACGGCCGCGCTTGACATCGCGCGGCAAGAGGCGCATCGTCGGCGGTACAAACGCCTCACCACAAGGAGGCCATTCGTGGAGCTACCGCCGGACGCGCATCAGGGCCGGCGAGGCTCTGCCGCCAAAGTTGCCGCATCGCGATCGGACAACACGTCCGACCAAGCGGCCTCACCTTCCGGGCGGCGGTCCCTCGCCGGCCCTTCGTTTGTACGTCCGTCGCTTGACTCCATGCGTCCCTTGAAAGATCCTTTGCCGCGGGTTGGGCGCATGAGACGAGCGACGTTTTCAGGACTGTGGGGTCTTCTCGTGCTGACGGCCTGCAGCGGCGGTACTTCGTCGCGAGGACCCTCGGCGCCGACGCCGGCGGAACCCTCCCGCGTTTCGGTCGCGCCCGCGCCGGACGCGGTTCCTCTTGCGGACGCCACGGCCATCCAGACGTTCTCCGGTTCCCTCTGTCCCAGCAACCGCCCCGAGTGGCTGCCCGCGTCCATGCCGACCTGCAGCACACACGATCCGGTGCACACCGTGCACGCCTTCATGGCCGTTCCGGGTGTGCCCGTCTTCGTGAACGCGCAGTTCTGGGCCAAGGCCGACTACTACAGCGAGTCCTTCCACTTCGCGGCGCGGTGCGGCTCCACCGTGCTCTGGACGCGGGAGCTGCTCGGCAACGACGGCTGGTTCCATACCGGCGCCATCGCCATCGACGTGTCCCAGCCGTGCCGCATCGAAGTGGACGCGTTCGACTACGTGTCGGCCTTCAAGAGCTTCACGAACACGCCGACGAAGTACGAGATCGCGATCACGCACCATCCCTGAGCCGCGGCGTTACAGGCCGCGGAGCGCGCGATCAGAAGCCGACGAGCGCGTAGAGGCCGGCGCCCGCGATGCCGCCGAGCACCGGTCCGACGATCGGGATCCACGCGTACTGCCAGTCCGACGATCCCTTGCCGGGAATCGGCAGGACCGCGTGCGCGAGACGGGGCCCGAGATCGCGCGCGGGGTTGAGCGCATAGCCCGTCGGACCGCCGAGCGACAGGCCGATCCCGAGAATCAGTACGCCGACGAGCAGCGGCTGCAGCCCGCGGCTGAACACGAGCGAGAGATCGACGTCGCCCGGCTTCGACCATCCCTGCGCGTTGGCGCCGATGGCGAGCACGCCGAAGAGGAGGACCGCCGTGCCGATGAATTCGCAGATCACGTTGGCCGCCGTGCTGCGGATGGCCGGTCCGGTCGAGAACACGCCGAGCTTCGACGCCGGATCCGCCGTCGCGCCCCAGTGCGGCAGGTAGGCGAGCCAGACCAGGACGGCGCCGAGGAATCCGCCGACCATCTGCGCCGCGATGTACCCCGGGACCTGCGGCCAGGGGAAGCTGCCCATCGTCGCGAGCGCGATCGTGACCGCCGGGTTCAGGTGCGCGCCGCTGATCCGCCCGACCGCGTACACCGCGAGCGCGACCGCGACTCCCCATCCCATCGTGATCACGATCCATCCGCTGTTGTTGCCCTTGGTGCGCGCGAGTACGACGTTGGCGACCACGCCGTCGCCGAGCAGGACCAGGATCATGGTGCCGATCGCTTCCGCGAGGAGTGTCTGCATGGGCGCGGAGTATAACCTGACGGGTCACCGGCAACTACCTTCACTTACCCGGCGCAATACCAATCCTCCGTGAGCGCGCCGCGCGCTCGTTCCCATCGTGACACTCCGGAGCGAGCGCCCGGCAGGGCCTGGCCCGAGTCGGCCACCGCCAGCGAACCGAAGAAGACGATAGCTGCCAGAAGGCGACACTCCTCGCGCACGCGCCCCGAGCACCCCCGTCGCACCTCTCACACCCTGCGCGGCTGTGCTACCCTAGGCGCTGTCAGAGTTGGACGAACTGCCCGCCTCCTTGTCAGAGCTCCGAGCCTTCCGCCCAATCCGTATTTGCATGACCGGCCGCTGACGATCCGGTCAACGATCCCGCCATTGCGGGACAGGAGAGAGTGCTGAGATGGGCCGGAAGTTGTACGTAGGGAATCTCCCGTTTTCCGCGGGTGAAGCCGAGTTGCAGGAGCTGTTCGCGCAGGCCGGCGCGGTCGACTCGGTCAAGGTGATGCGCGACATGGCCACCGGTCGCGCCCGCGGCTTCGCGTTCGTCGAGATGGCGAACGACGACGACGCGCAGAAGGCGATCGACAAGTTCCACAACTACGCGTTCGGCGGCCGCAATCTGACCGTCAACGAAGCGCGGCCACGGACCGACCGCCCCGGCGGCGGTGGCGGACGCGGCTTCGGTGGTGGCGGTGGCTTCGGC
>Ga0075364_10001259_pt1 | contig 13622 bp, 10 predicted proteins | sample EndMetdeltDD1764_FD_71517 | JGI IMG/M metagenome (GOLD analysis project Ga0075364, IMG submission 71517) | Populus endosphere microbial communities from Tennessee, USA - Endosphere MetaG P. deltoides DD176-4 | ecosystem: Host-associated > Plants > Roots > Endosphere | place: USA: Tennessee... | reverse complement strand
ATCGTCGCGAACATCGCCGCCCGATTCCCGAGCGCGTAGTCCTGCAACCACAGCAGGTCTGTCGTGTAGGCCTCGAACGCCGGCGTGCCCTGGACCAGCCACGCGAGGTCCGAGTCCTCCAGCCGGTAACCATGGACGACGTCGGTGAAGTCCTTGCCGGCACGCTTGATGTGGTTGGTCGCGATCTCGTTGCCGATGCCGCGACTGCCCGAGTGCAGCACGGCCCACACCCGCTGGTCCTCGTCGAGCGACAGCTCGGCGAAGTGGTTGCCGCTACCGAGCGTGCCGAACTGCTTGAGCGCCTTGACCCGCTGACGCTGATCGAAGTGCTTGGGCATCGCGTTCTTCTCGATCCACCGCCCCGCGTGCCGCGTCGACTCGGTGTGCGCCTCACCCACACCAGCCGGGACCGTCTTCTCGATCCGGCGCAGCAACGGCCTGAGGTCATCCGGAAGGTCGCTCGCCAAGAGGTCGGTCAACGCTGCGGCCATGCCGCAGCCGATGTCGACTCCAACCGCGGAGGGGATGATCGCGCCCTCGGTGGCAATGACCGAGCCCACCGTGACGCCGTAACCGAGATGCGCGTCGGGCATCAGCGCGACCGGCCCGGCGAGGATCGGCAGCCGCGCCGAGGCAGCAGCCTGACGGATGGTGTTCTCGTCGATCTCGGACGCCCAGTTGCGCACGTTCGGCGCGACGAACGCGCCCCCGGTCGGGTGGTTGTCGATGGTGGTGTTCTGGTCTGGGATGTCAGGCATTGCATTCATCTCTGCATCGGTCCTCTGCGGGCATCCATTGTGCGCGGACCGGCGACGAGACACGGCACGAATTTCGTTTCGTATGATCGGCGCATGTCCGATCAGGCTGCTGTCGACGCCATCACGTCCGGACCGTTCTCGATGCAGGTCGCGGACGTGTTCTCGATCAAGGGCCGGGGCACGGTCGTCACCGGTCAGGTCGCCAGCGGCGTGATCCGGGTCGGCGACCCACTTGTCATCGAGGGGGCGCATCAACCGGTCGCCACGACGTGCGTTGGCGTGGAGATGTTCCGCAAGATCCTCGACCACGCCTCCACGGGCGACAACGTCGGCCTCCTGCTCGAAGGCGTCGACAAGTCACACGTCGTCAGCGGCGACTGGGTCCGCGCCAAGGCCTGGTGACGCTCCGGTTGACATCGCAGCGACCTTCGGGCGCGAGCAAAGTCCCGTGGAACTGTCTGCCCGCGCTGCTAATCTCGCAGTGCCTTTCCGAGATAGCTCAGTTGGCAGAGCAGCTGACTGTTAATCAGCGGGTCGCAGGTTCGAGCCCTGCTCTCGGAGCGATGCAGGGTCCGATCTTCGGACCCTGTTTCCGTATCCGGGGTGGTAGCTCAGTGGTTAGAGCAGGGGACTCATAATCCCTTGGTCGTGGGTTCGATACCCACCCGCCCCACCAGGTCAGAGCATATACACCGCCATTTCTCTTGACCGCCCATGGGACGTATGGGACGTTTTCTGAGTGTCGATCGAGAAGTTGCCGTCCGGCAAGTACCGCGCTGTGGTCCGTCACGACGGGTCACGGCGGTCGAGCGAGGCCGTCGTGACCCATGCCGAAGCCCGCATGCTCGAGGCCAAGTTGAAGCTCTCGATGGGCGGCGCGCCATCGACGCGTGAAGCACACTCCGTCGCCGAGGTCGTCTCCGGCTACATCACCGATGCCGCCACACGCCTCTCCCCCGGCACGCTCCAATTCTATCGACGCGGTCAGGAGAACCTGGCGCCGGCATTCGCTGCGCGACCGATCACATCGGTGACGCCACTCGTGCTCGACAACGCCTACAACGACATGCGCGCCCAAGGCGCGAGCGAGCACAAAGTGCAGAAGCTCCACCGCCTGTTGTCCGCAGCCTTCAACCGCGCCGTCCGCTATGGATGGATCCACGCCAACCCGTGCCTTCAAGCAACGAAGCCGAAAGCCTCCTCGCCCGAGATCGAGCCGCCGTCGCCCGAGCAAGTTCGGGCACTCATCGCCGACTCCGAGAACGTCAACGAAGACCTCGCCGTGTGTCTGCGACTCGCCGCTGCGACGGGCGCGCGTCGAAGTGAACTCGTCGCCCTCAAATGGATCGACTTCAAGGACCCTCGGCTCACGATCCGCCGTTCCATCGTCCAAGCCGAGAACCAACTGTTCGAACGATCCACCAAGACGGTTAGCAAAGGGCACCGCACGATCGCGGTCGACGCGACGACGCTGGCCGCGATCGACGCGCTTCGCGAACGTCAGGCCGCCATAGCCCGCGAGCACGAGCTGCCAACACCCGTCTGGGTCTTCTCCTTCGACGGCGGCATCTCGCCATGGCGACCCGACTACCTCACCCTCGCCTTCGCCCGACTCTCCGCACGATCCTTCCGCCTCCACGACCTCCGCCACTACCACGCCACCCAACTCCTCGCCGCCGGCGTACCCGCACCAACGGTCAGCAAGCGCCTCGGCCACACCAGCACCGCCGTGACCCTCGACGTCTACGGCCACTGGCTTCCCCAGCAAGACCGGGAGGCAGCCGACGTCATGGGTCGGCTGCTCGGGTAGCACGGTCACGTTCAGCTCGCTAGCGTCTCCGACTCGGCCCGTTCGACCGCAGCGATCGAGAACACCCACCGGCCGGCGGTGTGACCTTGTGGAATGTCCGTCGGGTACTGATTCGTGACATTGCAGGACACACGAAGCGCGCGGCGTTGAATCGCGCAATTGCCCTCGTGCCCTGAAACCAGGCCGATCCCGTCCACAGGCGGATCGCCGGTTCTATGCGCGGTTATGCGGGTGACCGCGGGCCGTTTAGCCGACTCCGGCTGAGTGTTATGTGCTGCCTTTCGAGCGTTCGTCGGCGGCTGGCGTCGCGTCCCGACCATCGCGACGCCCACCACCGAAATCACGGCGACCGTAGCTGACCGTCCTCTTGAGTGTCATCAGGAAGGAGTACCGAGTCGAAGAAGCTGAGATGGTTGGCGCACAGGACCACCGGGCCCTCCGACGGCACCTTGTCGAATCCCCTGAGTTCGATCGGCCACAGCCGCCGCATCGTCCGACCGAGCACGCGGCGCGCCAACCGCTGCGCGGCAAGGCCGCGATCGGACCGGTCCGCTGGCACACGGCCACCGGCGCCAGGGTGCCATCGCCCAGGAGTGTTGCGCGATCGCATGGCGGGAGTACGCGCCGCCCACATTGCGGCAATGTCACGGGTGGATGAAGCGCTTGTCCCGGGGATTCGATGGCCACGCTTCGTGACAGACTCGAGTCCTGACTCGACCGGCCCCACCCGCATCGGTTGGGTTCGAAGATCACTGCCTGAAGGAGTCGACCATGGCCAGTGAACGACCACAGCGCGAGCAGCGCTTCGAACGGCGCATGTCCGACGCCGAGGCGTTGATGTGGAACGTCGAAAAGGACCCGTGGCTCAATCCGAGCGGAGGCACGATGATGCTCCTCGACCGGCCGCCGGACATCGATCACTTCCGAGCTCAGATCGCGGCCGCCGTAGCCAATGTACCTCGACTGCGTGAGCGGGTTGTGCCGGGGTTCGGACGGTTCAGCCCGCCGACGTGGAAGACCGACGGCGAGTTCAACCTCGACTACCACATCCGCTCCGTGGCGTTGCCGGCGCCGGGCAGCATGCGTCAACTGCTCGACCTCGTCGGTCAGGTCTACGAGGACCCCTACGATCGCACCAGGCCGCTGTGGATGTTCTACGTCATCGAGGGTTTGGAGCGCGGGCGGGCAGCCCTCGTATGGAAGATTCACCACACCGTTGCCGATGGGATCGGAGCCGGACGCCTTGCCGAGGGCTACCTCCAGCGCACGCGCAAAGCGCCAAAGCCCCCCGCTGCCGACCTCGATGCCGTCGTTGCCGCCGCAGTCGCCGAGGACTCGTCGAGACAACAGGGCTCGTCGTTTGCGGGATCGTTGCTCGACACCGTCGCGCACTCGGCCCGACGACAGGCGGGCATCGCCCGGCGGACCGTCGGCGAAGTCGCCGCGTGGGGCACCGACCCGCTGCGGGCCCTCGACGCTGCTGGGAATGCCGTACGCACGATCGGGCAACTGCGCAGCCAGTTGGGCGGAGGCGGACCAGCGTCACCTGACGGGCTGCCGAGCGGGTCGCCAATCTGGCGGCAACGCTCGCGCCACCGCCGGCTGGAGGTGTTGTCGTTCTCGCTCGAGGAGGCCATCGCCGCGGCCAAAGCGCTCGGTGGTTCGCTGAATGACTGGTTCGTGACCGGGGCTGTCAACGGCGTCGTCCGCTACCACGACGCACGCGGCGTCGAATTGCACTCACTGAACACGAGCTTCATCGTCAGCACGCGAACCGATCGGGCGATCGGCGGCAACTCGTTCACCCCGTCACGCCTGACGGTGCCCGCTGGTCCGATGAAAGCGGACGAGCGGTTCGGCGTCATCAGCGCGGCGATGCACGCCAAGCGTGCCGACGTGTCCGGACAGGGCCTGATGGGCGCCGTGGCCGGCGTGGCCAACCTGTTGCCGACGTCGATCGTCACCTCGGTCGCGCGCTCACGGGCATCCAAGATGGACTTCGTCACATCCAACCTGCGCGGCGCGAAGACCCGACTGTACATCTCCGGTGCCCGTGTCGATGGCAACCACCCGTTCGGTCCGCTCGCCGGGACGGCCTTCAACTTGACGATGATGTCATACGCAGGCGGGCTCGACATGGGCCTCCTCGTCGATCCCGTCGCCATCGACCACCCCGAAGATCTCCGCGATCACCTCGACGTTGCCTACCGACAACTCATCGACACAGCCACGATGTGACGGACCCCGACAACGTCGCTCAACAGCCGTCACTGCACTCCGTCCAATGGGAAATCCATCCCGGCCGGCGCTGTTGCGTTGCTCGAGTGTCGCGTGCGCCGAACGGCGTATCGGGCGCACCATGGCAGAGCTCATTCAGCCGCCGAGGCGAGTGCTCCGCGGCCCCACTCGCCGCCACGGTGGACCGGCGAGACCGGCGGACCGCTGTCAGGCAACGACGTCGGCGCGAGCGGCCATGATCGCCCGCAGGCGGGCTTCGACCTCGGCCGTGTTGTGATCGTCGGTGAATACATACTTCCGTCCTCGGCGGATGGCATCGACGACGTTGCTCGCGACCGTGGATGCAAGCACGGTACCGATCGGCACCATCGCCGTCTTGATCAGCCCGGGCATCACCACGCTGACACCGATGGGCGCACCGATCGCTTCGAACTCGGCGCGAAGCACATCCGAGAGCCCGAGCACACCGTGCTTGGCGACCGTGTACGGGCCGAGCCGGTCGCGAGGCAAGACGGCCGCCATCGACGCAGTGTTCACTACATGGCCCTGCTCGCGGGTCGCGAGGATCAACGGCACGAACGACCGAATGCCGTGGATGACGCCCCACAGGTTGACATCGATTACCCGATGCCACTGCTCGAGCGTCAGCTCCCAGGAGTTCGCCCGCGCATTGACGCCTGCGTTGTTGACGGCGACGTGGACGGCGCCGAACCGTTCGACGGCGACTCGGGCGACCCGTTCGACATCCTCGGCGCTGCTGACATCGGCCACAACTGCATGTGCCTCGGCACCCTCACGACGAAGTCGTGCCGCTTGATCCTCGAGGTTGGCGGCATCGACATCCGCCATCACCAGGCGCATGTCGGCGGCGATGAACGACTCGACGATCGCGAGGCCGATCCCACTCGCGGCACCGGTGACGACTGCAACACGACCTTTGAGCTGATCCATTGCCGAGCCAGGTTAGCTGGTCTGTAAACGCCTTTCGCCTCACACAAGAATGATATTCTCCGTCGATGACGGACCATTCGGGAACCACGGGGGGCGCGACGAAGACAATCCGTGCCGCAGCGAATAGGGTCACTGTCGTCGATGTCGACGAGCCGCCAGGAGCCGGGGAGTTGCTGGAGATGACGGCGCCGAGCGTCTGCGCGTCCGATCTCATGTACATCCGGCTCGGGAGTCGCCAAATCCTCGGACACGAACGCCGGCCGCCGTCCCGACGGCACCGACGGAGCACCCGGTGATCCCGAGGCCAATTCAGAGCGAGCAGAACGCGCGCTCAAGAACACGCCCCCAATGGGATGATCAGGTAGCGCCGAACGGCGCCTCGGGCGCGTCCCGTAACCGGCGTTGTGGGATGCGCGACTTGGGACGCAACGCAGTGCTGCCCGTCGACGACCACTTACGGAGTGTGTGGTCTGTGCGGCTCCCACTGATGCGCCGGCAATCGCATTCCGGGTTCGCGGGGTGTTGTGCATTCAGAGAGCGCGATTATCGGATGCAGCGGCGCTCAAATAAATACGGTTGGGCCCTCGATGGGCCGCCCGCTCAGGCGGGCACCCAGCGGCGCCCAGTTGCGGTGGCTGTGGACGACATGTGTGTTGGCCACTGAGGCATCGGCGACCAGCTGGGCGAACACGGAATCGGCCTGGATCGCCGTGGTTGCCATGAGATCGAACATCGAGCGTGTCACGTCGGCGGCGACGGTCGCGGCATTGACGATCGCCAGTCGCAACGGAGCCGTCGCAGCCAACGACAGGTCACCGCCGTCGACGCAGGCTTGCCAGACGCGTTCAATCTCGGAGACCACGAACGCCCTCGCCGACCGCGCCACTGCCTCGGCTCGGGCGATCGCTTCGAGCGTGGCGGGATGGTCGATCAACAACTGTCGTTGGGGCATCACCACCTTCGTCTCGGCAGCAACTACTGCCTCGTCAATCGCCCGTCGGGCCAGTGCGGTCGTGTTGCCGGCGTGCTTGACGATGAACCACATCGGCAGTCGGTAGAGCGGATCGTCTCGGCGCATCGGCGCGAACACGTCGAACATCCAGTTGTCGGAGATCTGCGCGTCGGTGACCTCGTAGTCGTTCGATGCGGTCGCCCGCATGCCGATCGTGTTCCACGTGTCGTGCACGGTGACCTCGTCGCGGGGAAGGTGAGCGACACGCATCAGCGGCCGCCCTTGATCGTCGGTGAGCGGACCGCCCCCTTCGTCACGTAGGAAGACACCGCCGATGAATCGATCGGCGTGTGTCGATCCGCTCCCGAAGTCCCACCGGCCCGTCACCCGCCAGCCATCGCCAGCGCGCACGGCGACACCCATCGGTTGCACCTTCCCAGCCGATACCAAGTTGGGCGTCGGGTACACCTCGCCGACGGCGTCGTCTTCGAGGAACCCTGGGAAGTAGCCGGAGTCGCAGCCGATCATCGCGCACCACCCCACCGAGCCGTCCGCGTACGTCAGCGCCTCGATCACCTCGAACTGCTCCAACGGACTCAACTCCGGGCCGCCGAGCGACCGAGGCAGCGCCATACCGAAGACACCAGCTGCGCGCATCGCGTCCACGACGGTCGCCGTGAGTCGCCGCTCGGCCTGCATCTCGGACACCTCGGACCGGATCGTTGCCTGCAGGGCCCGCACCGACTCAAGCATCGTCCTCATATCGCATGCTGCCACACTCCGAACGGTCATCGATCGGACACCGCTCTACGGCTCAAACGCGTCGGCGACACCGGGCGGTCCGGGCGCGCACCAATACGGCGCCAACCCTTCGTCGCGGTCCAGTCGAAGTAGTGCGATCGGCGCATTCACACCATGGGACGATCGGGTAGGCGCAAGGGAATCGCGCCGAAATCGTGGGACGCGGTGGGACGAAACGCCGCAACACACCACAAATTGGGTGTGTCGAGAGTCGTCGCTCCTGGTCGTTTGTGCCGAAAGTTGCCTGATCAGAGGCACTGTTCTGTCTCATAGTCCCTTGGTCGTGGGTTCGATACCCACCCGCCCCACCGGGTTCGGAACACGTGTGCAGGTTCCGGCGCGACGCGTTCGAGAAATATGGAAAACTGACGACACCGGGAAGCGAGCGCCAGGAGTACGTTCATGAGCCATCGTCATTTTGCTGCACGCGGTCGTCGTCTGGGAGCGGGGGTGCTCGCGGTGGCGGCTGTCGGTACGGCCCTCGTGGCGCCGCTGGCGACGTCGTCGACGCCGGCGGCCGCGAAGATCGACGGGGCGCGGTCACTGGCCGACAAGGTGTCGGTGCAGTTCGCGCGCTCGAAGGATCGCACCACCGACGTGCACCTGTTGGCGTGGAACGACTTCCACGGCAACCTCGAGGCGACTGCCGGCCTGAACATCTACGGCCAGTTCGCCGGTGGCGCGGCATGGCTGGCCAAGGCGGTGCACGACAAGCAGGCCCAGTACGGCGACAAGCAGATCAGCGTCATCGCCGGCGACAACATCGGCGCCAGCCCGCTGGTCGACGGGCTCTTCTTCGGCGAACCGTCGACGATCGTCACCAATCTGATGAATGCCGACTTCGCGTCGGTCGGCAACCACGAGTTCGACCGAGGCTCCGACCAGCTGCTCCGGATCCAAAACGGCGGCTGCCGGGCGGACGTCGGTTGCACCGCCGCGCCGTACGCGTTGGTCGGGGGTGGCACCACCAACACCTACCCCGGCGCCGACTTCCAGTACCTGTCTGCCAACGTCGTGCGCAACGACAACGGCCAGACGCTGTTCCCCGCGTACGGCACGACGCCGATCAAGAGCAACAGTGGCAAGAAGTTCACCATCGGCGTCATCGGCGAGGTGCTCGAAGCAACGCCCACCATCGTCACCCCCACGGGGGTCGCCGGGCTGACCTTCCAGGATGAGGCCGATGCTGCCAACCGGGCGGTCGCCGACCTGCGGAGCCAGGGCGTGAACACCAGCGTGCTGGTGATCCACCAGGGCGGCTTCCAGTCTGGGACGGCGAGCCTGAACGGGTGCGCCGGCAACCTCGCCGGCAGCGACATCATGGAGATCGCATCGCGGCTCGATCAGTCGATCAAGGTGATCGTGTCGGCGCACACTCACGCCGAGTACCGGTGCACGATCACGATCAACGGCGTGACCCGTCTGATCACGAGTGCGTCGTCGTTCGGGCGGATACTCACCGACATCACCCTCACCATCGACGACAAGTCCGGCGAGTTGATGGCGGCCAGCGCCGAGAACTCGATCGTGCGCAACTCGAGCAACCCACGGACCTCCTCCGCCGACGTGCCCCTGCTCGACCTGCCCAAGGATCAGCGTGTCGCCGACGTCGTGCAGCAGTACGTCACCGCGGTCGCGCCACTCGCCAACCAGGTCGTCGGCAAGGTCAGCGCCGACATCCTGAACACCGCCAACACATTGGGGGAGATCCCAACGGGAGACGTGATCGCCGACGCCCAACTCCTCGCAACGCAGCCGGCCGACCTGGGCGGCGCTCAGCTCGCGTTCATGAACCCGGGGGGCATCCGCGGCGGAGCCACGTACGGCCTGCTGTACACCCCGTCGGGAGCCGAAGCACCCGGAGAAGTCACCTACGGTGAGACGTTCACGCTTCAGCCATTCGGCAACAGCCTCGTCACCAAGACGATGACCGGCGCGCAGATTCGCGATCTGCTCGAGCAACAGTTCCCCGGCTGCGGCGGCCAGAGCACAAAGCGGATCCTGCAGATCTCGGCCGGCTTCTCGTACCAGCAGAACCCGAGCGGCGCCGATTGCGCATCGCGCATCGGGGCGATCACGCTCAACGGCGTGGCCGTGCCCGACGACGGCACTCCGTACCGGGTCACGATGAACAACTTCCTGGCCGGCGGGGGCGACGGGTTCACCGTGTTCAACCAGGGCACCGATGTCCTCGGTGGCGCCCAGGACATCGACGCCCTCATCGCATACCTCGAGTCGTTCCTGCCCGGCACGGTGCCGACGCCGCCGGTGAACCGAATCGCGGCCATACCGTAGGCACCGACGCCGCCGAGCGGGCTCCGCCAGGATCGTCCTGCGTCCCTCACTCGTACGGATCGTTGGGCTCGCGGATCTCCGTCACCGACGTCGTGACGAGCCGGGGATTGACCGCGCCCCCCGGCTCGAACGTGCCCTCGACCTCGACCCATGTGTCGCGCGCCGGAGTCGGCCCGTCCCAGTTCATGATCTGCGCGGTCGCCGCGAGCGCGTCGGCCGCGCAGCACGCAATCGAATAGCGCGCGACAAGGAAGCCGCCGTCATCCGCCGGAGCGACGAAGCCGACCAGACGCACGGTCGCGCCGTTGAAGCTCGCTCCCCCGCTGCCCTCGAACGCGCGCTGATCGAACTCGAGCATGGACATCTCGTGCGGCCCGGCCTGCGGATCGAGCGGTGCGAACACCCCTCCCCCACTGCTGACCTTGACTGCTGATCCGGTGTGGCCGAGCGAGTACGCGCCAAGGGCCTTGGGCGCGATGAGCAACAGCGCCAGGACTGGGGCGACCAGCAACCACGCGACCGATTCGCCGCCGTGCTCGTGGTCGCCGTGATCGTCGTCGCCTCGTCGATGGCGCCACAGGACGACGACCCCGAGGAGGGCGAGCAGCAGGCCGGCGACCGCGAGCCACGGACCCATCCCGGGGCGCACGTATCGCCGGAACGTGCCCTCGAGGGCGAGGCGCGCGAGGAGCACGCCGATGACTGCGGTGAGCGCCGCACCGGCGTCGGAGTTCACAGCAGCACCGCCGCGACGACGACCGCTGCACCCACTGCGACACAGAACGTGACCGGCGCGAAGAACGACGCGAACCTACGCCCGAAGGTACCTGACTGGAGGGCGATCAGCTTGACGTCGACCATCGGCCCGACGACCATGAACGCCAGTCGGGCCGTGAGCGAGAACTGTGTCAGGCTGGCGGCCACGAACGCGTCGGCCTCCGAGCAGATGGCGAGGATGACGGCGAGGCCGGAGAGGGCGAGCACGCTGAGCGCGCCATGGTCGGCGACTCCGTCGAGCACCGAGCGGGGCACCAACGTCTGCAACGACGCAGCCGTCGCGCCGCCGATGACGAGGAAGCCGCCGGCGTGAAGGAAATCGTGTTCGGCAGTCTCGATGAACGTGCCGAACCGCGACCGCTGTTCGTGCTCGTTGCGGCGGGCCTTGGCGACCCACTCGTCGCGACCCTTGGCGATCCATACGAAGCCGACGACACAGGCGGCGAGCAGGCTGGCAAGCAGGCGCGCCAGCACCATCTCGGGTCGACCGGGAAAGGCGACGGCGGTGGCGACGAGCACCACCGGGTTCACGGCCGGAGCCGAGAGCAGGAACGTGAGCGCCGCGGCTGGTGCCACACCGCGAGCGACGAGTCTGCCCGCGATCGGAACCGACCCGCACTCGCAGCCCGGCAGCCCAACCCCTGCGATCGCGGCGACCGGCACCGCGAGGCCGGGGCGGGCGGGCAGCGCCCGGGCCAGCGCGGTGGGAGGCACGTAGGCCGCGATGACCCCGCTGATGACAACGCCGAGCACGAGGAACGGCAGCGCTTGAACCGTGATCGCGACGAAGACGGTGGCCCAGCTCTGGAGGCCGTCCGCGTCGAACCAGTCGGCGACGACCGGACGCAGGACGGCGGCGCCGACCACGAGCGCGACGAGCACCGGCAGGCCACGCGCCCGGCCCTGGCGGACACGTGCTTCACTCGTGCCGACGGCGGGCGTGGCAGACATGCCACGACCGTAGACGCGATCGACGTTGCCAGGACGTGCGTCCGTGATCGTGCGCGATCGCCGGCTCGATCTCGTACCATCGACGCCCAATGGGGGCACGACGGGTTTTCGGAACGATCATCGCAACGATCGCCCTCGGCGTCGCGTCCGGATGCTCGAGTGACAAGGCGTCAGGTACCCCCGTGCTCGACCTTGCCGAGACCGGCGCCGGCACATGCTTGAACGTGCCCGACAGACTTGGCGACACGGTCACCAAGCTTCCGGTGATCGACTGCGCGAAGCCGCACACGCACGAGATCTTCGCGGTCGTGCCCTACGCAGACAGCGACGTCTTCCCGGGCGACGAAGCGCTGAACGCGTTCGCCGAACGGTCGTGCACCGGCAAGTTCGAACCGTATGTGGGAGTCAGCGTGTTCGACTCGACGCTGTTGATGACATGGTTGGTGCCCACGCTGTCGTCGTGGAACGACCACGACGATGACAAGATCCTGTGCGTGCTCGCCGACTTCAAGGCCGAGCCGCTCGTCGGTTCGATGAAGCTGTCCAACCGGTGACAGCGGGCCGTTCTCACCAGTAAGGTTCGCCCATGCCACTTCCCGTCGTGACCGGGGCGATGCTGACGTGCCCGATGGGCTTGGCGCCGTCCGTGCTCAACGTCTTGCCGACACGTCGCACCCTGTTCGAGTCGCGCCCGGTGGCGACGATCATGGACAACATCCCGTTCGTCAACATCCCTCCGTTCGGGTTGTGCACGAGCCTGGCCAACCCGATCACCGCGGCCCAGACCGCGGCGGCGCTGGGCGTGCTCACTCCCGGCACATGCACGCCGGTGCTGCCCGCGCCGTGGATGCCGGGCTCGCCGACCACGTTGATCGGCAACGTGCCGGCGCTGAACAACAGCTGTACCTGCGCTTGTGTTTACGGGGGCGTGATCACGATCGTCAACCCTGGCGCGACCAAAGAGATTCTTGCCTAAAGACATACACACGCGGTACGCGCAGACGTGCTACGTTCGCTCACGGGACCCTACCGGCAGCGTTCACGCGTCTACCGTCAGTGTCCACCGGGCGGCGCCCCTTCAGGTGTCGTAGGACTGTGCTCGCGGAGCACAAATGGGACAACCGAAAGAGGAGCGCCTCATGGCAACTACCTATCTGACCCCTGGCGTCTATGTCGAGGAGGTCTCGTCGAGCTCTGGGACCTTGACGGCCGGCGCAACGGCCATCGCGGCATTCGTCGGGTTCACGGCGAAGGCCCCGACCGACGATCCCGCCGACCCGGAGGGCCTCAAGCCCCGGCTGGTCACCAGCTGGACGCAGTACGAAGCGCTCTACGGCGGCTTCGTCAACGGCGCCATGCTGCCGCACTCCGTGTACGGCTACTTCAACAACGGCGGCAGCATCGCCTACATCGTGCGAGTCGCCAACACCGCGCCGGCCACCGAGCCAGGCACGCTGGCACTTCCCTCCGGTGACCGCACGCTCGGGCCGGCGGTCGAGTTCACGACCGTCGAGCCCAACGCCAAGGTTTCGGTGAGCGTCACTCCCGAAGCCGTCGCCGACGACGCGCCGGAAGATGCCAAGCCGACATTCCGCATCGATGTCGTCGAGGGCGGCAAGGTCACCGAGTCGTTCGACGGCCTCACGCTCGACAAGGTGGAGAGCACCGTCAACGCCACGAGCACCAAGGTCAAGGCAGCCACCAAGATCGACCTCAGCAGCCTGCTCGACCTCGATCCCGATCTGGCGGTGCTGCAGGCCGGCACCTTTGCGATCGAGCCTGCCCCGGCGACGCCGATCGCGGTGTCGAGCAAGGCGTTCGCAGGCAGCGAGACCGCCCGCACGGGCATCAACGGCCTGGTGATCGCCGAGGACGTCACGATGGTGATGGTGCCCGATCTGGTCACTGCCGCGACGAAGGCCGACGGCAGCATCGACCTCAACCTGTGGAAGACAGTGCAGCTCGGACTCATCAATCACTGTGAGGGTCAGGCCAACCGGATGGCGATCCTCGATGCGCCCCCTGGCATGTCGGTTCAGCAGATCAAGGAGTGGCGCAGCGACGTCGCCATGTACGACTCGCAGTTCGC
>Ga0075364_10001258_pt1 | contig 13628 bp, 12 predicted proteins | sample EndMetdeltDD1764_FD_71517 | JGI IMG/M metagenome (GOLD analysis project Ga0075364, IMG submission 71517) | Populus endosphere microbial communities from Tennessee, USA - Endosphere MetaG P. deltoides DD176-4 | ecosystem: Host-associated > Plants > Roots > Endosphere | place: USA: Tennessee... | reverse complement strand
GGTGAAGGGGGCGGCGGGGCGGCGGTTGCCGGATCCGCCGCGCTGGCGGCGACGGCGGGCGTCCTGCCGAGCCGGCGTGCCTGGCGCTCGCGTTCGATCCGGGCCAGGCGTGCGGCGCGTGCGCGGTAACGTTCGCGTGCGGCCCAGGCGTCGCGCAGCTGCGCCTGCATCGCGGCCAGCGGTGCATCGCGCGGCTCGGCCGGGTCGCAGGCGTACTCCATCAGGCCGTCGTCGATCGCGGCGTCGATCGCGGCGGCCTGCAGCAGCTCCAGCAGGCGCTGGCGCCGGCTGGCCTGGTCTGCGCTGGCGTCGGGCGTGCGCGTCATCGCAGGCGGGCTCAGCGGTTGCGGAACTGCGGCTTGCGCTTGTCGAGGAAGGCGCTGGTGCCTTCGCGCATGTCCTCGCTGGCGAACAGCAGGCCGAACTGCGCGCTCTCGAACTGCAGCGCTTCGTCCAGGCCGCATTCGCCGCCGACGATGACCGTGTCGAGGATGCCGCGCATCGCCAGCGGCGCCGACGCGGCCAGGCGCGTGGCCAGCGCCAGGGTCTCGTGTTCGAGGTCGGCGGCCGGGACCACGCGGTTGACCAGCCCCAGCTGCAATGCCCGCTGCGCGTCGACCGGCTGACCGAGCAGACACAGCTCCAGTGCCGCGGCACGGCCCGCCAGGCGCAGCAGGCGCTGGGTACCGCCGAAGCCGGGGATCAGCCCCAGATTGATCTCGGGTTGGCCGAGCCTGGCGGTATCGGCGGCGATGCGCAGATGGCAGGCCATCGCCAGTTCGAGACCGCCACCGAGTGCGAAACCGTTCACCATTGCGATGACCGGCTTGGGCAGGCGTTCGATCCGGCGCATCAGGCGCTGGCCGAGCAGCGAGAACTCGCGCCCGTCCAGTGCGTTCAGCGTGTTCATCTCGGCGATGTCGGCGCCGGCGACGAAGGCCTTGGCACCGCTGCCGGTCAACACCACCACGTGGATCGACGGATCGGCCGCGGCGGCGCCGAAGGCGGCGTCCAGGGCGTCCAGCGTGGCCCGGTTCAATGCGTTCAGCTTGTCCGGCCGATCGACGGTGAGGAGGCGGACGCCATCGGCGTCGCGGCGGGTGACGAGGGCGGTATCCGGCATGAGGTCTCCTGATCTGCGTGAAGGCCGCGTCAAGCGGAACTTCCGGCGGTCGGAGAGTGTCCCATCCCCCGCGCCGCTTGCTGGCGGGCCGCCAGCGCGGCGGCTATCCTAGCGCGTCCGCTACCCCAGGCATCGCCTGGTACCACCCTTCCGGAGATGAGCTACATGAAGTTGCGTTCGATTGCAGTCGCCACCGCGGCCCTGGTCCTGGCAGGCAGCGCGTTCGCCCAGGACACCACGTCCGAGAAGGGCAAGCTGAGCTACTACTTCGGCTACGACTACGGCAACAACCTTGCCGAGCTGGCCGACCGTGGCGAGCAGCTGGACGTCAATTCGGTGGTCAAGGGCGTCCAGGACGCACTGGCCAAGAAGGAGCCGGCCATCAACGCCGAGCAGCTGCGTCCGGCGCTGGAAGCCTTCCAGAAGCGCGAGCAGGCCCGTGCCGAGCAGGCCAAGGCGCAGTACGAGAAGGTCGCCGGCGAGAACAAGACCCGCAGCACCCAGTTCCTGACCCAGCACAAGGCGCAGGCCGGCGTGCAGACCCTGGCCGGCGGCATCCAGTACCGCGTGCTCGAGGCCGGCAACGGCGCCAAGCCGACCCAGGCCAGCACCGTGGCCCTGGAAGTGGCCGGTCCGTATCCGTTCGGCCAGAAGCCGGAGCAGGCGCGTCCTGCCCAGCAGATCCCGGCGGTGAAGGTCAGCGAAGTCGAGATGGCGGCCATGCGCGACGTGCTGCTGCAGATGCCGGCCGGTTCGAAGTGGGAAGTGGCGCTGCCGCCGGAAAAGGCCTACGGCGCCGACCCGCGCACCCCGTTCCCGCCGAACGTGGCCGTGGTGTTCGAGATCAAGCTGGTCAGCGTCAAGTAAGTCGACGCGTCCCGCATGTCGTCACCGCTGCGCCGGCCTCGTGCCGGCGCAGTCGTTTCCGGCGCCGGGTAGCGCGCTACCCTGTGCCCCGTGTTCCATCGCCGCGCCGCTGTCGGGTCCGCCATTCCAGCCAGTGCTTCCATCGCCAGCCCCTGCATCCGCCTGTGCAGCCTCGATGCCGATCGCCGCTGCCGGGGATGCCTGCGCGGACTGGATGAGATCGCGGCCTGGTCGACGATGGCGGACGCGCAGCGCCGCACGCTGATGGAGACCGTGTTGCCCGAACGCCAGCGCCACCATCACGCCTCGCTGCTGCAGCGCCTCGCCGAAGGCGACGCGTTGCGCCGGGTGCTGCATCCGCTGCCATCGCCGCCGCAGGGGCCGGGCTGGAACCGCAGCGAACTGTCCGACCTGCTGCCGTCATCCTCGCCGCTGGCCGAGGCCGCGGTGCTGGTCGGCCTGGTGCCGCGCGCAGACGCCGGCACCCAGGTGCTGCTGACCCTGCGCACCGACGGCCTGCGCAACCACGGCGGTCAGGTCAGTTTTCCCGGAGGCCGGATCGAGGCGGACGATGCCGACGTGGTCCAGGCCGCGCTGCGCGAAAGCCGCGAGGAGATCGCGCTGCCCGCGGCCCAGGCCGCGCCGCTGGGCTACCTGGATGCGTTCGTGACCATCAGCGGTTTCCGGGTCACTCCGGTGGTGGCGGTGGTCGATCCCGACTACGTGCCCAGGCCGCATCCGGACGAGGTCGCGGCGGTGTTCGAGGTGCCGTTCGATTACCTGATGGCGCCGGAGCACCTGCGCCAGGTCGAGATCGAGTTCCGCGGCCGCCCGCGCAGCGTGCTCGAATACGATTGGCCGCAGCACCGGATCTGGGGCGCGACCGCCGCGATCCTGTACAACCTCAGACGACGACTGGAGGAGGGAGCATGACCTGGACCACGCTGGTCGACGTACCGACGCTGGCGGCCGCGCTGCACGACCCGCAACTGCGGCTGCTGGATGCGCGCTTCGTGCTCACCGATCCGCAGGCCGGTCACGCCGCCCATGCGCAGTCGCATCTGCCCGGCGCGGCGCATGCCGATCTGGATCGCGACCTTGCCGACCTGTCGCGGACCGGCGAAGGCCGGCACCCGCTGCCCGACGCCACCGCGTTCGCCACGCGCGTCGGCGCATGGGGCATCGGTCCGGAGCACCAGGTCGTGGTCTACGACGCCGGCGACGGCAGCATGGCCGCCGCACGCGCGTGGTGGCTGCTGCGCCTGCTCGGTCACACCCGGGTGGCGGTGCTCGACGGCGGCCTGGCGGCGTGGCGCGCGGCCGGATTGCCCGAGAGCGACGCCCTGCCGGCGCTGCCGCCGTTGCCGCCGTACCCGGGCCGTTTCGACGCCGCGATGGTCGCCGGGGCCGACGAGGTGCTGCAGCGCCTGCCGGAGCCGCGCGGCTGGCTGCTCGATGCACGCGGCGGCGAGCGGTTCCGCGGTGAGGTCGAGCCGATCGATCCCGTGGCCGGCCATGTGCCCGGTGCCGGCAACCGGCCGTTCGCGGCCAATCTCGTGGACGGCCGCTTCAGGGCCCCGGCGACGCTGGCGGACGAACTGCGCCCGTTGCTGCACGGGCGCGATCCGCGCGAGGTCGTGCTGATGTGCGGGTCGGGCGTCACCGCCTGCCATCTGCTGCTGGCGTTCGAACATGCCGGCCTGCACGGCGCCCGCGTCTACGCCGGCTCGTGGAGCGGCTGGATCGCCGATCCCGCACGGCCGGTGGCGACCGGAGCCGGCTGAGCGCGACCCGGACGAGCGCAGGGCGCCCCTGCGTCCGGACACGTGGAGGCGAGAGGCAGCGCTGCGCCGGGCGGGCTACTTGCCGAGCCTGGCCAGCAGCGCCCGCAACCCGGCCTGGGTATCGGGCTCGTACCAGCCCTCGACGAAGCGGTCCAGATGCAGGGTGTCCGGATGCAGCGCGTGCACCAGGTCGGCGCGGGCGATGGCGCGGGTCTGCAGCATCGGCGCACGTGGCAGCTTCAGCAGGCCGTGCAGCCAGGCCAGGGCCTGCTGCAGCAGCTGCGCCGGTTCCACCAGTTCGTCGACCAGGCCGTACTCGAGCGCGCGGCCGGCCGGCACCATCGCGCCACTGACCATCAGTCGCTCGGCGCGATGCTGGCCGACCACGCGTCGCATCAGCCGCTGTGCGCCTTCGGGCACCGGCAGGCCGACCTGGGTCTCGTTGAGGCCGATCGCGTAGGGGCGGGCCGGATCGGGGCCGGTCGCCATCACCCGGTAATCGCAGCACAGTGCGAGCACGCAGCCGCCCGCAGGTGCATGCCCGCCGATCGCGGCGACCACCGGCACCCGCGACTCGGCCAGCGCCCGTGCCGCGCCGAAGAAGGCGCCCCAGCTGTCGTGCAGCGCCTTGCGGTCCTCGCCATGCGCCATCAGGTGCGGCACGTCCAGGCCGGCGGAGAAGATGCCGTCGCTGCCGGACAGGACCAGACCGTGCGCGTCGTCGCCCACCGCGGTGTCGATCGCGCCGATCAGTTCGCGGCATAGCGCGGTATCGAGCGCGTTGACCGGCGGACGGGCGAGACGGATCTCGCGGATCGGCCCGTGTTCGATGATCTGCAGGCGTGTCGGCATGTGCGGTCCCGATGGCTGGAAGGCTGCCGACATCATAGGCGCAAGCACATCCGGTACGTTTCCCGGACGTTTCCCGGACGTTGCACGTCCCGGAGGATGGCTGGCTCGTCGCACCCGTTGCAGCCGACCGCGCGCACGCGTGGTGATCCGGCAGAACGAAGCCGCACGCGCTCCGTGCCGCATGTGCGGCCCGCGTGCCCGCTGCCGCGCGAGCACTGCGATGCCGCGCGTCGTCGTGGTGGCACGCACTGCGCAGCCGACGATGGCGTCGCCGTGACGCCCCGTCGTCGTCGGCCGGATGCGCGGCCGGTCGCCGCCGATGGCGAAGCGGCGCTGGTGATGCGGAAAATTGAAAGGCCATGCGGCCGCGTGCAGGATGGGGCGAGGAGCCCGCGTCGGTCGATGGCGCGCGCATGACACGGAGCCACACCGCATGAACGACACCCTCTGGAGCGCCGACCCTCCGCACACCATCCTCCTGGCGACCGACCTCGGCGCGCGCAGCGACCGCGCGCTGGATCGCGCCGTCTGGCTGGCGCGCGCGTGGAACGCGAAGCTGGTGGTGATGACGGTGATCGACGCCAATGCGGTCGAGGCGCGGCGCATCGTGCTGCGCGACCCGCCGGCCTGGTACCGGGAACAGGATCCGCAGGCGCTGGCCGCACGGCATCTGCTGGAGGACGCCTCGGCGCAGGACGTGCCGGTCGAGGTGCGGGTGGAGCAGGGCGAGGCGGTCGAACGGATCCTGGCGGTCGCCGCGCAGATCGACGCCGGCCTGATCGTCACCGGCGTCGCGCGCTACGAGGCGCTGGGCCGGGTCGCGCTCGGGTCCACCGTCGACCGGCTGGTGCGGCGCTCGCCGCGGCCGGTGCTGGTGGTGCGTCAGCGCACCCGTGGCGGCTATCGGCGCATGATGGCGGCCAGCGACTGGTCCGATTCCTCGCGCGAGGCGCTGCGTGCCGCGACCACGCTCTTTCCCGATCTCGGCGTGGACCTGCTGCACGGTCTGGAGGTGCCGCGGCTGGGCATGCTCGATGCGACGCGCGACGCGGTGCTCGACACCGCACTGGCGCAGGCACGCGCCGATGGCGAGGCCTTCATCGCCGGCTGCCACCCGCCTGGTGGCGCCAGCCGGATCACGTTGCTGGTCGAGCGTGGCGACCCGGCCGTGCTGTTGCCGCTGTACGCCGAGCAGTTTCCGGTGGATCTGGCCGTGGTCGGCACGCACGGCCGCAGCGCGTTGTTCGACATCGTGCTGGGCAGCACCGCCCTGCGTCTGCTGGAAGCCTCGCCGCTCGACACGCTGGTGGTGCGCGACCCGCGCGCGCGCTCATGAGCCCGGCCGCAAGGCCGCAGCACTCCCTGGCATCCAGCGGATGACCGGGCGTGGTGCTCGCCATCAGTGCGCATCCTGCGGCGGAAATGGCTGAGGACCAGTCAGCCTGCGGAGGAGTGGGCCTGCCCGCGACCATCGAGCGTCCGTGCGACCGATCCATGACCGGCCCGGCGTGTGCCGACAGGGCGGCTCCCGCCGGTGTGGGGGTGATCCGGACGACCGATGGTGGAGAGCGGCTTGCCCGCGCTTCCCGTCCGCTTTGTCGTGGCCAGCGCATGACTGGACAGTACACGGCAGCCGCCGCCAGGCCAGCGCCTGCGGGGACGTGACCGTGTCCATGGAGACGGGTCCGCCCGACATCGTCCGTCATCGCGCGCCTGGCGCCACGACGTCGTTGCCAGCGTGGCGTGCGGCGCGTGCTGGTGCTTCAGCTCGACGCGCTGCGGATCGCGTCCGGCAGCGGCGCGCTCCTGCCGGTCTGCGTGTCCATCCAGACCACGACCACGTTGCCGTCCGAATACAGCACGGCGTCGTCCTGCTGGTCGACGATGCGGTGGCCGATGGTCACGCTGCTGTTGCCCAGGCGCTCGACGAACAGTTCGACGACGATGTCGTTCGGCCATACGATCGGGCGCTTGTAGTTGACGTTGGTCGCAGCCACGACGGGCGCGATCCGGTCGTTCATCGACACGCCCGGCACGCCCAGCATCCAGCGCACGCGCGCCTCTTCCAGGTACGAGATGTACTTGGCGTTGTTGACGTGGCCCATGCTGTCCATGTCGCGCCAGCGCACGCTGATCGGGACGCGGGCGAGGATCTTCGGCGTTGCGGCGTCGGTCACTTGGCGGCCTTCTTCTTGGTTGCCGTGGTCTTCTTGGTCGCGGACTTGCGTGGCGGCAGCGCGTCGGGCTTGTTCGCGACCGCGGCCGGCTTGCTGCCCTTGGCCGCCTTGCTGGCCGGCAGCAGCTTGGCCAGGAAGCGACCCGTGTGCGACTGCGGATGCGCGGCCACGTCTTCCGGCGTGCCGGTGACCAGGATCCGGCCGCCCCGGTGGCCACCTTCCGGACCCAGGTCGATGACCCAGTCGGCGGTCTTGATCACGTCCAGGTTGTGCTCGATCACGACCACGGTGTTGCCCTCGTCGCGCAGCTTGTGCAGCACGCCGAGCAGGGCTTCGATGTCGTGGAAGTGCAGGCCGGTGGTCGGCTCGTCGAGGATGTACAGCGTGCGTCCGGTATCGCGACGCGACAGTTCCTTGGACAGCTTCACGCGCTGCGCTTCGCCGCCGGACAGCGTGGTCGCGCTCTGGCCCAGCTTGACGTAGCTCAGGCCCACATCGACCAGGGTCTCCAGCTTGCGCGCGATCGCCGGCACCGGCTCGAACAGCCGCAGTGCATCTTCGATCGTCATGTCCAGCACGTCGTGGATGCTGTGGCCCTTGTACAGGATGTCCAGCGTCTCACGGTTGTAGCGCTTGCCGTGGCAGACGTCGCAGGGCACGTACACGTCCGGCAGGAAGTGCATCTCGACCTTGATCAGGCCGTCGCCCTGGCAGGCTTCGCAGCGGCCGCCGCGCACGTTGAAGCTGAAGCGGCCCGGCGAGTAGCCGCGCGCGCGCGCTTCGGGCACCTGCGCGTACAGCTCGCGCAGCGGCGTGAACAGGCCGGTGTAGGTGGCCGGGTTCGAGCGCGGGGTGCGGCCGATCGGCGACTGGTCGATGTCCACGACCTTGTCGAACAGGTCCAGCCCGTCGACCTCGTCGTGCGGCGCGACCGTATGCGAGGCGCCGTTGATCTCGTTCGCGGCCAGGGTGAACAGCGTGTCGTTGATCAGGGTCGACTTGCCCGAGCCGGACACGCCGGTGACGCAGGTCAGCAGCCCGGCCGGGATGTCCAGATCGACGCCCTTGAGGTTGTTGCCGCGCGCGCCGCGCAGGTGCAGCGTCATCTTCGGATTCGGCTTGTGCCGCAGCTTCGGGATCTCGATCTGGCGCTTGCCCGACAGGTACTGGCCGGTCAGCGAGCGCGGCGAGGCGAGGATGTCCTTCAGCGTGCCCTGGCCGACGATCTCGCCGCCGTGCACGCCCGCACCCGGGCCGATGTCCAGCACGTGGTCGGCCAGGCGGATCGCATCCTCGTCGTGCTCGACCACGATCACCGTGTTGCCGAGGTCGCGCAGCCGCGTCAGCGTGCCGAGCAGGCGCTCGTTGTCGCGCTGGTGCAGGCCGATCGACGGCTCGTCCAGCACGTACATCACGCCGACCAGGCCCGCGCCGATCTGCGAGGCCAGGCGGATGCGCTGGGCTTCGCCGCCGGACAGGGTGTCGGCCTTGCGTTCCAGGGTGAGGTAGTCGAGGCCCACGTCGACCAGGAAGCCGAGCCGCTCGTTGATCTCCTTGACGATCTTGCTGGCGATCTCGCCGCGCCAGCCCGCGAGGTTGAGGTTGCCGAAGAAGGCCAGGGCTTCGTCCACCGGCAGCACCACCAGCGAGGGCAGGGCGCGGTCGGCGACGAACACGTTGCGGGCCGAGCGGTTCAGGCGCGCGCCGCCGCAGTCAGGGCACGGCCGCTGGCTGATGTACTTGGACAGCTCCTCGCGCACCGCCGGCGACTCGGTCTCGCGGTAGCGGCGCTCGAGGTTGTTGATGATGCCTTCGAAGCGGTGCTTGCGCTGGCTGCGACCACCGGCCTCGGTCAGGTAGGCGAAGCTGATCTGCTCGTCGCCGCTGCCGTACAGCACGGCCTGCTGCACGCGCTCGGGCAGCGAGCTCCAGGGCGCGTCGACGTCGAACTTGTAATGCTTGGCCAGCGAGGCGATCAGCTGGAAGTAATAGGCGTTGCGGCGGTCCCAGCCGCGCACCGCGCCTGCCGCCAGCGACAGCTCCGGATGTGCGACCACGCGCGCCGGGTCGAAGAACTCGGCCACGCCCAGCCCGTCGCAGGTCGGGCACGCGCCCATCGGCGCGTTGAACGAGAACAGGCGCGGTTCCAGCTCCGGCAGCGCGTAGTCGCAGACCGGGCAGGAATACTTGGACGAGAACAGCAACGTCGTCGCGTCGGCCGCTCCCGGCGTCCTGCCTCCCGCGGCACTCGCGCTGTCCTGCGCAGCGTCCAGCGACATCACCGCGGCCATGCCGTCACCGAGTTTCAGCGCGGTCTCGAACGATTCGGCCAGGCGCTGCTTGATGTCCTCGCGCGGGCGGAAGCGGTCGATCACCGCCTCGATCGTGTGCTTCTGGCGCAGGGCCAGGGTCGGCACCGCGTCGATCTCGTACAGCTCGCCGTTGACCCGCACGCGCACGAAACCCTGCGCGCGCAACTGCTCGAACACCTGGGCGTGCTCGCCCTTGCGGTCGCGCACCACCGGCGCCAGCAGCATCCAGCGCTGTTCGGGATCCAGGGCCAGCACCTGGTCGACCATCTGGCCGACGGTCTGCGCCTCCAGCGGATAGCCGTGGTCGGGGCAGCGCGGCGTGCCGACGCGTGCGTACAGCAGGCGCAGGTAGTCGTAGATCTCGGTGATCGTGCCGACGGTCGAACGCGGATTGTGCGAGGTCGACTTCTGCTCGATCGAGATCGCCGGGCTCAGGCCCTCGATGTGGTCGACGTCGGGCTTCTCCATCACGCTGAGGAACTGGCGCGCGTACGCCGACAGCGACTCGACGTAGCGCCGCTGTCCTTCCGCGTAGATGGTGTCGAACGCCAGCGACGACTTGCCGGACCCGGACAGGCCGGTGATCACGATCAGCTTGTCGCGTGGAAGGTCGAGGTCGAGGTTCTTGAGGTTGTGTGTCCGCGCGCCGCGGATCTTGATGCTGTCCATCAGTATGGGGGTCTGCGGAAGCGAATAGGCCAGCCTAGCGATTGCCCGATTTGGGGGCAATGACCCCGGATGCAAGCCGGGCAGGAGGTGACGGCTTCAGCTGTCGGCCGGCACCGGTCAGCGCGCTCCGGGTGGACGCCCGGCCAGGCCGGAGCATCACCGCCACCCGGATTCGACCCGGCTGCAGAAGGCGGCATCGGAGCGGCGCCGGTCCGCGCCCGTCGCGGGCAGGTGGCTTCCGGATCGAGCCCCGTCCCCGGTCGGCGTCCGCCGATGTCCGTGCGCAGCGGCTCGACTGCCCGTCACGTCAGGCGGGTGATCCGGTGACGCGACGGAGTTCTCGCCGCGATGTGATCGGGAGCGTCGGCGCCGGAATTCCGCAGTCGGCTCGGAGCCGGAGGCGCGCCCTGCGGACGCAGCAGGTGGCAGGGCGTGGCCGGACACTCCGGGGCGGATCCCGGGGCGACTTGACCCGGACGCGCCCTGTGGATAAGATTCCGCTTCTGTCCGTCCCGAAGAGGGCGGCAGCGACCACAATAACAACAGAGGAATGCCTGGTCATGTACGCAGTTCTGGTCACCGGCGGTAAGCAATACCGCGTCGCACAGGGCGAAACCCTGCGCGTTGAGAAGCTCGAGGCCGATGCCGGCAGCGAGATCAAGTTCGACAACGTCCTGCTGCTCGGCGATGCCGACGGCATCAAGGTCGGCGATGCGCTCAAGGGCGCTTCGGTCACCGCCAAGATCGTCGGCCACGGCCGCGCGGACAAGATCCGGATCATCAAGTTCCGCCGCCGCAAGCACCACATGAAGCGGCAGGGTCACCGTCAGTACTACACCGAAATCGAAATCACCGGCATCGCCGGTTAATTGCTAAGGAGAATTCGTCATGGCACATAAAAAGGGCGTAGGCTCCTCGCGCAACGGCCGCGATTCCAACCCGAAGTATCTGGGCGTCAAGATCTTCGGCGGCCAGGTCGTCGAGGCGGGCAACATCATCGTGCGTCAGCGCGGCACCCAGTTCCACCCGGGCGCAGGCGTCGGCCTGGGTCGCGACCACACCCTGTTCGCGCTGGTCGACGGCAAGGTCGAGTTCGGTGTGAAGGGTGCGCAGAAGCGTCGCACCGTCAGCGTGGTCGTCGAGGCCTGATCCTCGCGCCAGCGTTGTCCCGGAGAGCCCCGCGCGATGCGGGGCTTTTCGTTTCGGGCACATCGCTTCGGCGGGTGCGCCCGCCGCCCGCCTTCGTGGCGGCGGCATCCGGTGCGGCCTGCGGGCCGCATCGATCGCGGGGTGGGGTGGCGCTGCATCTGGCGCGCCCGTCTCCTATTCTTGGTCCTGGCAGGCACATCCCGTTCCGTTGCCGCCAGGGTCCGCAGTGTCAGTGGGCGTGCCGCGCCGATGCGCAGGGCTGCCCACCCCAATCGGTTGCATACGACGATGAAGCTCGTTGACGAAGTCGAAATCACGGTGACCGCCGGCAATGGCGGCAACGGTTGCGTCGGATTCCGGCGCGAGAAGTTCATTCCGCTCGGTGGCCCCGATGGCGGCGATGGCGGCAACGGCGGCAGCGTCTGGCTGGTGGCCGACGAGAATCTCAACACCCTGGTCGACTTCCGCCATGAGCGTTCGTTCCGTGCGCAGCGCGGCGAGAACGGCATGGGCCGGCAGATGTACGGCAAGGGTGGCGAGGACAAGGTCATCACCGTGCCGGTGGGCACCGTGGTCACCAATGTCGAGACCGACGAGGTGATCGGCGACCTGATCCGTCACGGCGACCGCCTGCTGGTGGCGCGCGGCGGCAAGGGTGGCCTCGGCAACATGCACTTCAAGAGCTCGGTCAACCGTGCGCCGCGCCAGGCGACGCCGGGCGAGCAGGGCGAGCAGCGCGAGCTGCGGATGGAGCTGAAACTGCTGGCCGATGTCGGCCTGCTGGGCTTCCCGAACGCCGGCAAGAGCACCTTCATCCGCGCCGTGTCCGCGGCGACGCCGAAGGTGGCCGACTATCCGTTCACCACGCTGTATCCGAACCTGGGCGTGGTCAGCATCGAAGCGCACCGCAGCTTCGTGATCGCCGACATCCCCGGCCTGATCGAGGGCGCGGCCGATGGTGCGGGCCTGGGTGCGCAATTCCTGCGCCACCTGCAGCGCACCCGCGTGCTGCTGCACCTGGTCGACATCTCGCCGATGGAAGGCGGTGTGGAGGGTATTTCGCCGATCGAGCAGGTGCGTGCGATCGAGCGTGAACTCGGCAAGCACGATCCCGAGCTGCTGGCAAAGCCGCGCTGGCTGGTGCTGAACAAGGCCGACCTGATGTTCGAGGACGAGGCGAAGGTGGCGGCCGAACAGATCGTGGCCGAACTGGGCTGGGATCAGCCCTGGTACCTGGTCTCCGCGCTGGGGCGTGAGGGCACCTGGCCGATCATGCGCGAGATCATGACGTTCTTCGACCAGCTCAAGCAGGCCGAGCTCGAGGCGGCGCAGGATGCGGGCTGAGGTGTCGGGCGACGTTGCCGGGGATCCGGGCGACCGTGCGCACAGGCGCGCGGTCGTGCCCGAGCGCGTGCACCGCGGGCATGCCGGAGCAGTCCGCGCCCGGATGATGCAGACGACGAAAAGCCCGGCCATGGCCGGGCTTTTCAGTCGTGCGATCCGGTGCGCCGGCAGGGCCGGCGCAGCAGCATCAGGCGGCCTTGATGGCCTTGATGCGTGCGGTCAGGCGGCTCTTGTGGCGGGCAGCCTTGTTCTTGTGGATCAGACCACGCGAGCTGAAGCGGTCCAGGATCGGCTGGGCGACGGCGAAGGCCGCCTCGGCGCCAGCGGCGTCGTTGGCGTCCAGGGCCTTGAGGACCTTCTTGACGGCGGTGCGGAGCTGCGAACGCTGGGCAGCGTTGCGGGCGTTGCGCACGACCGTCTGCTTGGCGCGCTTCTTGGCGGACTTGATATTGGCCACGGCGGTGGATTCCTAGAAAAACGTTACGAAAACGGTATGGTGGAGATAAGCGAACGCGAAATTATGGGGGATTCAATGGTTTGCGTCAACCGCCCCTGGGCGGCCCGGCCGGAGGGCATCCGATGAGCGGTCCGCGGCTGCTGCGCTCGGCCTCGATCTTCAGCGCGATGACCTTCCTGTCGCGCATTTCCGGCCTGGTCCGCGACCAGGTCTACGCGCAGGTGTTCGGTGCCAGCGCGGCGATGGATGCGTTCTTCATCGCGTTCCGCATCCCGAACTTCATGCGACGGCTCTCGGCCGAGGGCTCGTTCTCGATGGCCTTCGTGCCGGTGCTGGCGGAGTACAAGGAAAAGTACGGCCACGCCGAGGTCAAGGCACTGGTCGACCGGGTCGCCGGCGCACTGCTGGCGGCGCTGCTGGTGGTGACCGCGATCGTGCTGCTGGCGGCGCCGTGGATCGCGCGGTCGATCGCGCCGGAGATCGGCGACGAGCACCAGCGACTGCTCACCGAGCTGCTCCGGATCACCTTCCCCTATGCGCTGTTCATCTCGCTGGCCTCGCTGGCCGGTGGCATCCTCAACAGCTACCGGCAGTTCGCGATTCCGGCGCTGTCGCCGGTGTTGATGAACCTGTCGATGATCGCCGCCGCGCTCGGCCTGACCGGCGTCATGGATGGTTCCGTGATGGCGCTGGGTTGGGGCGTGTTCGCCGCCGGCGTACTGCAGCTGGGCTTCCATCTGCCATCGCTGGCCCGACTGGGGCTGCTGCCGCGGCCGCGCTGGGACATCGCCCACGCGGGCGTGCGCCGGATCATGACCCTGATGGTGCCGACGCTGTTCGGTTCGTCGGTGGTCCAGTTCAACCTGCTGTTCAACACCTGGGTTGCGGCCTTCC
>Ga0075364_10001257_pt1 | contig 13628 bp, 16 predicted proteins | sample EndMetdeltDD1764_FD_71517 | JGI IMG/M metagenome (GOLD analysis project Ga0075364, IMG submission 71517) | Populus endosphere microbial communities from Tennessee, USA - Endosphere MetaG P. deltoides DD176-4 | ecosystem: Host-associated > Plants > Roots > Endosphere | place: USA: Tennessee... | reverse complement strand
GTGCCGATCTCGATCTTCTTGGTGCGAGCGCCGACGGCGGCCAGAAGCGGAAAGGGCGCGGCCAGCTGGCGGGCAAAATGGTGGACGCGAAAATAAGCGCCATCCGCGCCGAGTTCTTCGGCAGCCACTGCAAGGTCGATCGATTGCAACAGCGAATCGGCAGCCGAGCGCGTGCCGGACTGCGGCGAGGGCGACCAGTGGCCGAAAGAGAGAAAGCCGATCTTTTTCATGACTTTGCCTTATGTTGGCGGCACGGCCTGTGGATTGGGATTAAATGCATTCCAATCCAGACTTATGGCCGTGCAGCACATCGTATGAATGTTGAGACACAGATGGCATGCCGCGTGTCACATTCACAGTCGCCGGTCGGTGAACAGTCCGTCGCTTCAGCGCGCCGCTTGCGGATCGACCCAGCCCATCCATGTCGTAAACGCCAGAAGCGGCGAGCCCCAGAAGATCAGTACCAGCGCATAGGTAATGCCGACGGCTCCGAGCACGATGAGGCGGGTCTTGCGGTCACGTTTCATGGTCAAACTCCTTATTCGCCGGCCGGTTGGCCGCGGGTGACGATGCCAAGGTCGTCGTTTTCGCGCACCTGACGCAGATGTTCTTCCGCCTGTGTCGCCTCACGCTGGCGGTTCCACATCGAGGCGTAAAGGCCACCCTGTTCGATGAGGCCCGCATGGGTGCCGCGCTCGGCAATCTCGCCTGCGCGCAAAACAATGATCTCGTCGGCATTGATGACCGTCGACAGGCGGTGCGCGATCACCAGCGTCGTGCGGTTTTTCGAAACCACGTCGAGCGCGGACTGGATCTCGTGTTCGGTCGTGGTGTCCAGCGCCGAAGTTGCCTCGTCGAGGATGAGGATCGGCGGACCTTTTAATACGGTGCGGGCGATTGCGACACGCTGCTTTTCACCGCCCGACAGTTTTAGGCCGCGTTCGCCGACCTTGGTGTCGAAACCTTCGGGAAGGTGGGTGATGAAGGTGCCGATCTGGGCGATGTCGGCGGCGGCTTTCACTTCTGCCTCGCTGGCGGCGGGACGACCGTAACGTATATTGTAGGCAATCGTATCGTTGAACAGCACCGTATCCTGCGGCACCATGCCGATCACCGAGCGCAGCGATTGCTGGGTCACCTCGCGCACGTCCTGTCCGTCAATCGTCACGGAACCGTGCTGCACGTCATAAAAACGGTAGAGCAGGCGGGAGATGGTGGATTTGCCCGCACCGGAAGGGCCGACGATTGCTACCGTTTTGCCGGCGGGCACTTCAAACGACACGCCCTTGAGGATCGGCCGCTCAGTGTCATAGGCGAAATGCACGTTGTTGAAGGCAATTGCGCCGGGGCCGGATGCCAATGGCCTGGCGCCGGGACAGTCCACGACTTCCGGCTCGACTTCGAGAAGCTCGAACATCTGCTCGATATCGGTCAGGCCCTGGCGGATTTCGCGGTAAACGAAACCGATGAAATTGAGCGGGATCGACAGCTGCATCAGCAGCGCGTTGACGAAAACGAAATCGCCGATCGTCTGTTCGCCGCGCTGCACGGCCAGCGCCGACATCACCATCATCACCGTCTGGCCGATGCCGAAGATGACGCCCTGGCCAAAGTTCAGCCAGCCGAGCGAGGTCCAGACTTCGGTCGCGGATTTTTCGTATTTCGCCATAGAGACATCGAAGCGTTCGGCTTCCATCTTCTCGTTGCCGAAGTATTTCACGGTTTCGAAGTTGAGGAGAGAATCGATGGCCTTGGTATTGGCTTCGGTGTCGCTATCGTTCATCGAGCGGCGGATGGCGATGCGCCAGTCGCTGGCCTTGATGGTGAACCAGATATAGGCCCAGACGGTGACGGCCGTGACCACGACATACCAGAAGCCATAGGCGGCCCAGAAGATGATTGCCGTCAGCACGAATTCCAGCAGCGTCGGCACCGAGTTGAGGATGGTGAAACGCACGATGGTTTCGATACCCTTGGTGCCGCGCTCGATGATGCGCGAAAGCCCGCCGGTCTTGCGCTCCAGATGAAAACGCAACGACAGCTGATGCATGTGCACAAAGGTTTTGTAGGCAAGCTGGCGCACCGCATGCTGGCCGACCGAGGCGAACAGCGCGTCACGCAGCTGGTTCAAGCCCACCTGCAACAGGCGCGTGAGATTGTAGAGAATGACGAGAACGACCGCGCCAAGCAGGAAGGCCGGCAGGATGCCGGCCATATCCAGCTTGCCGTTCAGCGCATCCGTTGCCCATTTGAAAAAATAGGGCACGGACAGAAGGACGATCTTGGCCAGCACCAGATAAAAGGTCGCCCACAACACACGGGCTTTCAGGTCCGCGCGCCCTTGCGGCCACATGTAAGGCCACAGGTTGACGAGTGTACCAAGCGGATTGCCGCTATCCGCCGAAACGGTCTTTTTCTTCGATGCCATGAAATGTCGGTCCCTGGAATGCGCCGGTCTGCGCTGTCGGCACATAGGCGCCGGAATTGACGGATGCAATGACAGATCCGTGAAACTTGGCCGTCGATGTGTATGAGCCACCGGAAATGGCGGCAAAAACAATTATCCCCGCCGAGGGGGCGGGGATAATTGATTGCATTGATGTGTCTCGATCAGGACTTGCCCTGCTGCCGCAGCTTGCGGTGCAGTTCTTCGGCATCCGGGCGCGCTTCGCTCGGCACGCCGAACACCTGGCCGGGCTGGATCAGGTCCGGGTTGACGATCTTGTCCTCGTTGGCGAGGTAGATCGTCGTGTAGCGCACGCCCTGACCATAAACGCGACGCGAAATCTGCCAGAGCGTATCGCCGCGGCGGATGATCACCGAAGCGCTCTCGCTCTGGGTGAGCGGTGCCTGTTCGATGGTGCGGGCATCGGTCGATGGCGTGGAGGCCGCGACTTCCGCCGGTGCTGATGCCTGCTGGCTCGGTGGCGTATCGACAACCGGGCCGATGGCGTTTGCGATCATCGTGCTGATCCCGGCTAGACCCTTGCCGAATTCTGCAACATCGCGCGGCAAGGCATCCAGTGCGGCAAGTGCAGCCATGGCCTGTTCGATTGTCTTGCCGGCAATGCGGCGGGCTTCTTCACCGGCTTCTGCCGGCAAACGGTATTGCGACAGGGATCTCAGCGCGATGCCGGTGGCCGAACGGGCGGCGGCCAGCTGCTCTGCGGTCGGCAATGCGCCATTGGCGTAAAGGCCCGTCAGGATTTCGTGGGCGCGTGCCACCTGATTGCGCAGCCTGTCGAAAGCACCGCCATCGATCGGTGTGAGGCCCGCAGTGGCAGAAGATGCCGTTGCGCTTGCCACGGCCGCGACCTGATCGCCGGCCGGACGATTGAACGGAACGGCGACGCGAACCAGAGCCTTGCCATCCGGGCCGATCTGGTCGACGGCGATGCGATGATCGCCGACCGTGAGCGGTACCTTGCCTTCAATGACGAAATGCCCGTTGGCGGCAGCAGTCGCATCGCCGATCACGGTGTCGTCGGCATAACCGCGCAGTTTTGCCTGCGGCTTGGCGATACCGGCAACGAACAGGCGGTCACCTTCGATTTCGACGGCGGTTACCTGAATGTCAGCCTTCGGTGCGGCAGTCTGTGTCGCGGTCGCTGCATTGCCGATATTTGGGGCGCCGGCGTTCGGCGCGGTGGCCGCAACTTCTGTCTCGGCCGGCTTGGCCGCGGCATCAGGCGTTTTGGTTTCCGTTGCTGCGGCAACCCGTTCGGTCTTGGCAGTCGTCTGCTCGCCGGTTTTCGGCGTGGCGATCAGGCGGCTGGCTTCACCCGGCTTGGTGACCATGGCCAGCAGCTCGCCGCCCTTGACGGCGGGAACCGAGATCGTGGCAACCTCTTCGGATATGACGGTCTTGCCGTCCTTGCCTGTTGCTTTCAGAACCAATTCGTGGTCGCCCGGCGGCAGCGGATTGTCGAGAATGGCGGCGAACTCGCCGCCCGCTGCGACATCGGCCTTGGCCAGTACGGAATTCTTGTCGGCCACTTCCAGCGTCGTGCCCGGCTGCGCGCGGCCGGCGATCACGGTGGAGCCATCCGGCTCCACACGCAGAACGTCGAAGGTCGGCGCATTGGATGCGGCAGCGGCGGCCTGCTGCGTTGCCGGAGCGATCGGGGTAGAGGCGGCTTCCGGTGCCGTTGCCGGTGTCTGGCCGGGCTGGGTCGGTGCTGCAGTGGAAGGCGAAACGGCTGCCTGTTCCTGCGGTTTGGTCTGCTCGACCAATTCCTGAGCGGCCTTGCCGCCGTCGGCGACGGCCTGCTCCACCTGTTTGCCCGCTTCATTGATCGCCGCGCCAAGCGGTTGCTTGTCGTCGGAAATGCGGGGCATGACAAAGAACACCATCACGATGGTCGCGATAGCAAGGACACCAATGGCCAGCCAGCCGGCAGGATTTTTCAACATCAGTTCTCTCCCGACGGAACGCCCGCCGCACAGTAGGGAAATAGCCTTTTCATGCAACCTTCACAAGCTTTTCAAGGATTTCAGCCTTGCTCTTCCCGGCCTTTCCGGTCACTTTTGACGATTGTGCGTCGTGAACGCGTGAAAATAAGAATGCCACGGAGAAAAGTGTGCCCATTCAGTCCATCTGCGTCTATTGCGGTTCCCAGCCCGGTCGTGACCCGGCCTATGTGGCGGCGGGCCGTGCGCTCGGCAAATCCATTGCGGCTCATGGCCTGCGTCTCGTTTATGGCGGTGGCACCAAGGGCATCATGGGCGCCGTCGCGGCGGGCGTTCTGTCGAATGGTGGCGAGGTGACGGGCATCATTCCCGAATTCCTGGTCGACATGGAAGCGACACGCCATTCGCTCGGCCAGCTGAGTGAGCTGATCGTCACCAAGGACATGCACGAGCGCAAGCACAAGATGTTCGAGCGCTCGGACGCTTTCGTGACGCTTCCGGGCGGTATCGGCACATTGGAGGAAATCGTCGAGATCATGACCTGGGCGCAGCTCGGGCGTCATGAAAAGCCGATGGTGTTTGCCGATATCGGCGGCTTCTGGAAGCCGATGCTCGATCTCGTCGGCCATATGCGGGATCAGGGTTTTATCCACCGCGCGCATCTGGTGCAGCCGCTGGTGATTTCCGATGTCGATCAGATCGTGCCGGCCATTCTCGAACACGCCGAGGAAAAGGGCGTGTCCGATGGCAAAAAGGACGTGATCTCAAAGCTTTGAGAGAGTAATCTCAGTCAACGATAAAGAGTTTTGCGCCCACCGTGGTCGAGCTGCGGTGGGGTTCGGCATTGTCGGCCACCTGATAGCTCATGCCGGGTTTCAGCACGAACACGCGGCCATCGGCGAGTTCGGTGGTCATCTCGCCTTCCAGGCACAAGAGAATATGGCCCTTTTCGCACCAGTGGTCGGCCAGATAACCCGGTGAATGCTCCACCATGCGCACCCGGATCGACCCGAAATGGCGCGCCATGTCGAATGACCGGTATCCCCCTTGTGTACGGTCGGTTCGATTTGCGACCAGTCGGTGGTGCCGAAGGGGATATCGTTCATCTGCATGGGTATTTCTTTCGCTGTTCCACTGTTGGTTTTTTGTTTTTTATAGGCGTGGTTTCCGCGCTGACCAAGCCCGGGATCGTTGTCAAGTTCACATTCATGACCTTGCTGAATGTTAGCTTCAACCAAATGAATTGGCTGAATGTGCATTTGAGGTCTAGAAGCCGGTTGTCCAGCAGGGAGATAACCATGGCAACCGATAACGCCGCGCCGCAGATCAAGAACGAGGACACGCCGCGTGGTTTTGCCTTCGCGCTGACAGCCTATTTGATGTGGGGTTTTCTGCCCTTCTATCTGAAGGCGGTCGCGCATCTGCCGCCGCTGGAAGTGCTGGCGCATCGCGCTCTCTGGTCGGTGCCGGTTGCGGGCGCCGTTCTGCTCATCCTCAAGCGCACCGAAGAATTGAAGGTGGCGATCCGCACGCCGAGCATGCTGGGCATGGCCTGCGTCACTGCTGCCTTCATTACCGTCAACTGGGGCATCTATGTCTGGGCGATCGCCAACAATCACGCTCTGGAAGGTGCGCTCGGTTATTTCATCAATCCGCTGTTCAGCTTCTTTCTGGCAGCCGTGATATTGCGTGAAAAGTTGAGCCCACTGCAGCTGGCAGCGATCGCGCTTGCGGGCGTGGGTGTCGTCATCCTCACCGTCGGTTCCGGTGGTCTGCCATGGATCTCGCTCGGCCTTGCCTTTTCCTGGGGCTGTTACGCGCTGTTTCGCAAGACGCTGCCGATCGGGCCCAATCAGGGCTTCTTTCTGGAAGTTCTGCTGATCAGCATTCCGGCTCTGCCCTATATCATCTATCTGGAATGGACGGGGCAGGGGCACCTATTCCACGGCACCAGCTTTGATACATTCATCCTGATGCTGGCCGGCCCGATTACGGCCGGACCGCTGATGATCTATGCCAATGGCGCGAAGCTTCTGCGCCTCTCCACCATCGGCATCATGCAATATATCGCTCCGACGATGATTTTTCTCATCGCCATCTTTGCGTTCAAGGAACCGCTCAGCACCGTTAAGCTGGTTTCCTTCGTGTTCATCTGGTCGGCGCTGGCTGTGTATTCCTATGGCATGCTGAAGGCGGCCAAGGGGCGGTGAGAAATGTCAGGCCGCAGCCGTGCGGCCCGACGATGAAGCCTTGCTGACCTTGAGCGTGACACGGCGATCGAGCGCATTCAGAATGCGCACCAGTCGATCGATGGTGAAACGGCCAAGATCGGCATTGCGGATGCGGGAAAGATCGGCAGCTGTGATCCCGGTCAGTTTTTCGCCCTCTCGCACCGTCAGTTTGCGCCGATCGAGTGAAGCTATGATTTCTGCGGCAAGCTGGACTTTCAGCAGCTTCGTATCGGCATCCGGGTCGCCGAGATCGGCGTAAACATTTCCGCTGCCTCGAACGATTTCAAAATCATCATCGGTCATCGCAGCATCTCCTCTAGTCGCTTCAGGCGGGTTTTAATCAACTCCACCTCTTTGTGGGGTGTCGCTATGCCCATGGTTGATTTCTTTTTTAAGGCATGGATGACCCAGATGGCATCGTCGAGTTGCACGGCATAAATCGCCCTATAAGCATCCGTGCGATAAGGCAGAGCAATTTCGAAAACGCCGGAACCCAAACCTTTCATGGGCTTGGCTATATCTGCCTTCTGTCCCATGCCGGCAATTGCAAGAGCAGCTTTCATTCGTTCCTGAACAGCTTCGGGGAAATCCCCAAAGTCCTTCAACGCAGCCTTGATCCAGGCAATCTCCCGCATGCTCTATTTTGTCATATTTGACAATATTTTTGCAAGCGGGAAGATGGAGCTGTTTTATTGCTCCTAAATTATTCCGCCGCGATCCTGCCCGCCAGTTCGCGGTTTTTCATCAGCTTGTAGATGACCGAATCCATCAGCGCCTGAAACGAGGCGTCGATGATGTTTTCCGATACGCCCACCGTCCGCCAGCGCACGCCGCTGCCATCGGTGGATTCGATCAGGACGCGGGTGATGGCTTCGGTGCCGCCGTTGAGGATGCGCACTTTGAAGTCGGCGAGCACAAGATCGTCGATCTCGTTCTGGTATTTGCCAAAATCCTTGCGCAGTGCCAAGTCGAGTGCGTTGACCGGGCCGTCGCCTTCCGCCACCGACATATGCGGCTCGCCGTCGATGACGAGTTTCACCACGGCTTCGGAGACGGTTTTCACGCGGCCAAAACTGTCGAACCGGCGCTCGACCATCACGCGAAAACCATCGACCGCGAAAAATTCAGGAATGGTGCCGAGGGTGCGGCGTGCGAGCAGTTCAAAACTCGCATCGGCGCCTTCATAGGCGTAACCGGTCGCCTCGCGTTCCTTGACGATGGAGATCAGGTGGTCGAGCTTGGTATCATCCTTGGCGACATCGATGCCGCGGCGTTTCAGGGCGTTGATGAAATTCGATTTGCCGCCCTGATCCGACACCATGACCTTGCGCAGGTTGCCCACACTTTCCGGCGTCACATGTTCGTAGGTGCGCGGGTCCTTTAGCAATGCCGAGGCATGGATGCCGGCCTTGGTGGCGAAGGCCGACGCGCCGACATAAGGGGCCTGATGGTTCGGCGAGCGGTTCAGCAGCTCATCGAATGCGTGGCTCAGGCGTGTCAGGCCGGACAGACGTTCCGGGTCGATGGCGGTCTCGAAGCGGGAGGCATAAGCCTCCTTGAGACAGAGCGTGCCGATCATGGTGATGAGATTGGCATTGCCGCAGCGCTCGCCGATGCCGTTCAGCGTGCCCTGCACCTGCCGACAGCCAGCCTCGATGGCTGCGAGCGAGTTGGCGACCGCCTGCCCGGTATCGTCATGCGCATGGATGCCGAGCGAAGCGCCGGGAATGCCGGAGGCGATGACGGCAGCAACAATCTTACGCACCTCATTAGGCTGTGTGCCGCCATTGGTGTCGCACAGCACGATCCAGCGTGCGCCGGCATCATAAGCGGTGCGGGCGCAGGCGAGAGCGTAATCCGGGTTGGCCTTGTAACCGTCGAAAAAGTGCTCGCAATCGACCATCGGCTCCTTGCCGGACTGGCGTGCAGCCTCGACGCTGTCACGGATGGATGCGAGGTTTTCCTCGTTGGTGCAGCCGAGTGCGACGGCGACATGATAATCCCAGCTTTTGGCGACGAAACAGATTGTGTCGCTCTTGGCCTGCAAAAGAAGGCTAAGGCCCGGATCGTTGGAGGCAGAAATGCCGGCGCGCTTGGTCATGCCGAAAGCGACGAACTTTGCTTTGGTGGTTCGTTTCTCCGAGAAGAAGGCCGTGTCGGTCGGATTGGCGCCGGGATAACCACCCTCGATGTAATCGAAACCGAATTCATCGAGCATGGCCGAAATCGCGATCTTGTCCTCGACGGAAAAATCGACGCCGGGCGTCTGCTGGCCATCGCGCAGCGTTGTGTCGAAGAGGTAGATGCGGTCGCGGGTCATGAATGCTCCTCCCAGAGCAGGGTTATGTTTTTAGTTGGGATACCCCCCTCTGGTCTGCCGACCAGAGGGGGGTTGATGTTTACGATCAGGCCTTGCCCGCAAACCGGTCGGTCGCGCGGATCAGCTGGTCGGTAATGCCGGGCTCGGAAACGGCATGCCCCGCGCCTTCGATGATGTGGAAATCCGCGTCTAGCCAGACCTTCGACAGCTGCCATGCATATTTCAGTGGGCAGGGCATGTCGTAACGGCCGTGTACGATAACGCCCGGAATACCCTTCAGCTTCGTGGCATCGCGCAAAAGTTGGCCTTCATCGAACCATCCGGCATTCATGAAGAAGTGGTTTTCGATGCGGGAAAACGCCAGCGCGAAATGATCGTCGTTATGGTTGGATGCGAGTTGTGGGTCGGGAAGCAGCGTGATGGTCGAGCCTTCCCAGACGCTCCAGGCCTTGGCGCAAGCGATCTGCGCGGCGCGGTCGGTGCCGGTCAGGCGGCGGTGATAGGCAACCATCATTTCATGGCGTTCGTTCTCGGGAATAGGCGCAACAAAGGCCTCCCACTTGTCCGGGAACATTTCCGAGACGCCGAACTGGTAATACCAGCTGAGTTCCGCCTTGGTCAGCGTATAGACACCGCGCAAAAGCAGTTCGCTCACGCGCTGCGGATGCGTTTCGGCATAGGCGAGCGCCAGCGTCGATCCCCACGAGCCGCCGAAAACCTGCCACTTGTCGACGCCGACCATCTCGCGAAGGCGCTCGATATCGGCAACCAGATGCCATGTCGTGTTGGCTTCCAGGCTGGCATGCGGCGTCGAGCGGCCGCAGCCACGCTGATCGAACAGCAGTATATCGTAGAGTGCGGGGTCGAACAGGCGGCGTTGCGCCGGTGTGCAGCCGCCGCCGGGGCCACCATGCAGGAAAACCACCGGCTTGGCGCCTTTGGTTCCGACACGTTCCCAGTAGATCATATGGCCGTCGCCGACGTCGAGATGGCCGCTCTCGTTAGGTTCGATTTCGGGATAGAAGGTGCGCAGGATTTCGGTCACAGGTGCAAGCCTTTCTCGGGCCAGTTTTCGGTATCGTGGTCGGGGTGCTGGAAGGAGATGATCAGCTCCTGCTTGGCGGCATCTTCGCCCAGATCGCGTTTCGGGCTGTCGAAAATCGAGGTGACCCAGGGAAGGTGGCTATCGAAATTGACCTGAATTTGCGGGGCAAGATCGCTGCGTTCGTCGAATGCGCCGATGGCAAGCTCAAGTCCGCCGGGATAGCGGTAGGTGAGCGGCGTGCCACAACGCTTGCAAAAGCCGCGGTCGATATTGACCGATGACTGGAAATAGGTCGGCTCACCGCGGGTCCATTCCACGCCATCCTTCGGTGCCGAAACCAGCGGACCGAAAAAGCCGCCAAAGGCTTTCTGGCACATGCGGCAATGGCAGATCGAGGCGCGGCCGAGCTCGCCATGGATCTTGAAGCGCACGGCGCCGCACTGGCAGCCGCCTGTTCTTGTCGTTTCGCTCATGCATCGTCCTCCGTTTTTCCGGCATCCTGTGCGGATTTCGCCGGGATGGGCTGCCACATATCTGTATCGTGATCGGGATGCTGGTTGGAAATCAGGTCTGCGAGGAAAGGCGCATCGGCAATGTCGTCCATCGTTTCGTGGCCGGGCAGTGCGTGAAGATGATCGACAAACGGCAGTTTGCCTTCGGTGCCGTATTGCGTGACCGGCAGCAGGCTGGAGGGATCGTCGAACGCACCGGCGGCAACCGAAATGCCATCCATCGCCTCATAGGTCAGCGGCGTGCCGCAATTGTCGCAAAAGCCGCGCTTCACATGATTGGACGACTGGAAATATTTTGGCGCGCCGCGTGTCCAGTTGAAGACAGCACCGCGGGTGGAGACGAGCGGAGCATAATAAGCGCCAAACGCCTTCTGGCACATGCGGCAATGACAGATGGAGGACTGGCTGGGCTTGCCCTCCACGCGAAAACGGATGGCGCCGCATTGGCAGCCGCCGGTATGGACATGATAGGTCAATTGCCGGTCTCCATTGGCCAGATGTCGGTATCATGATCGGGATGTTGCCGGTTGCCGGAGGCAACGGCTTTTTCGTCTTCCGGCGACATATCGAAACTGGCCTCGTGTTTGAGGCCATCGAGATCACCGAACCACGGCATCTTGCGTGCAAGATTGGTCTGCACATCCGGCCTGACGGTTTCGGGGTCGTCCAGCGAGCCGAGCGTGATGCTGATATGATCGCTGCCGCCATCGTAAAACAGCGGCGTGCCGCAGCGGCCGCAAAAGCCACGGCGCACAGTTTCGGAGGATTGGAACCATGTCGGTTCGCCGCGGGTCAGCGTGAAGTTCTCGTGCATGACGCCGCCAAGGGGCATGAAATAATTGCCAGCGGCCTTCTGGCACATGCGACAATGGCAGACATGCGGAAAGCCGATCTCGCCTTCCGCCCGGTAGCGAATGGCGCCGCATTGGCAGCCGCCGGTGTGGATTGCGGTCATGATCATGCCCTCCCAATGACCTTCAGGATATGCAGGCAGGCGTTGTCGATGTCGCGCAGCACCTCGTCATTCCAGAAGCGCAAAACAATCCAGCCATCCTGTTCAAGGCGTTTCGTGCGCATGGCATCGTATCGTGCATCTGCCGCCTCGCCATGCTGGGAACCATCGACTTCAACGATTAGCCGATGCGAAGAACATGCAAAGTCTACGATATAACCGGCAATCGGGACCTGACGGCGAAATCCGAGATCCATCAGACGATGTGCCCGAATGGCGTTCCAGAGCTTCAGTTCCGCATCTGTCATTGTCGCACGCATGCGTTTGGCATTGGTGCGTCGTCTGGGCGGAATAAGGGCATGCGGCATTTCATGCTCCTCGTTGAGTTCCGCAAAAACGCGGAGTTTACCCCCCTCTGCCCTGCCGGGCATCTCCCCCACAAGGGTGGAGATCGGAGAGTAGCGAAGCTTTCGGCTCAATCCAAGGGCGAGATTGCCGTGCCCAACTCTGAAAGTTTCGTCCTGCCTGAGAAGGGGAAGGGTGAGAGCGGATGAGGACGATGCGTCTTGCCGATCTCCACCCTTGTGGGGGAGATGCCCGGCAGGGCAGAGGGGGGTAACAACTGCCGCTGCCGTCAACATGTTATCGCTTGACCTCCCAGGTCGTCACCCGCTCGCCGGTCGCCGCATCCTTGCCGTCCTTCAACTGGATGCCTTTGCTCGACAACTCGTCACGGATCTTGTCTGCCTCGGCAAAGTTCTTTGCCTTCAGCATTTCAAGACGCATGGCGACAAGTGCATCGACGGCACCGGCCAGTGCTTCGTCCACCTCGGTCTTTTTCGGCAACACGCCGAGGAGGGCCGCACTCGCCGCAAACATCGGCAGCAGCGTTGCATCGGCATTGGCTTCCTGCGCCAGTGCATGCAGACGCTGTACGGCGGCTACGGTGTTGAGGTCGTCGCCCAGCGCATCGATGACGATCGGGCAGGGAGCGACATCGGACGCCTCGGTTGCCGGCCATTTGGCGATCAGTCGCTCTGCTTCCTCCAGACGCTTCACCGAAAAATCGATCGGCTCGCGATAATGGGTCATCAGCATGGCAAGGCGCAGCACGTCGCCCGGCCACTGGCGACCACCAAACGTGTCGGTGGCCAGCAGCTGGTTGATGGTGACGAAATTGCCGTCGGACTTCGACATCTTGCGGCCTTCGACCTGCACGAAGCCGTTATGCATCCAGACATTGGCCATCACCTCGGTGCCATGGGCGCAACGCGACTGGGCGATCTCGTTTTCATGGTGCGGAAAGATCAGGTCCAACCCGCCGCCGTGAATGTCGAATACCTCGCCGAGATAACGGTTGCTCATGGCCGAGCATTCGATGTGCCAGCCCGGACGGCCACGGCCCCACGGGCTTTCCCAGCCAGGTTCGTTGTCGGAGGAAAGCTTCCACAAGACGAAGTCGCCGGGGTTCTTTTTATGGGCATCGACGGCAATGCGGATACCGGCCTGCTGTTCGTCGAGCGGACGTTTGGAAAGCTGGCCGTAATCGCCCATCGACTTGGTGTCGAACAGCACTTCACCTTCCGCGACATAGGCATGGCCGTTGCCGATCAGTTTTTCGATGATTTCGATCATCTGGGCGATATTGTCGGTGGCGCGTGGTTCGACAGATGGCTCGAGACAGCCGAGCGCTGCCACATCCTCATGGAACTGTTTTGCCGTCTTTTCGGTCACGGCATGAATGGCGTCGTTGAGCGGCAGATGCGGGAAATCGCGCAGAGCCCGTGCGTTGATCTTGTCATCCACGTCAGTGATGTTGCGGGCGTAGGTGACATGGGCGTCGCCATAGACATGCCGGAGCAGTCGAAACAGCACGTCGAACACGATGACCGGGCGGGCATTGCCGATATGGGCAAAGTCATAAACCGTCGGGCCGCAGACATACATGCGTACGTTCGTGGCATCGATCGGCTGGAAGGCCGATTTCTCGCGGATCAAGGTATTGTATAGCTTGAGCGTGGCGCTCATTGAAAAAATCTCCCAAGGTCAGCAAGGCATGCCGCGACCGGTACCGGACCGGGGCGTTTGTCTTCAAGGCTTTCGAGAGACGAAAACGGCCGGACCAGCGCGAACGCTAGCGGATAATGTTCCCACAAAT
>Ga0075364_10001256_pt1 | contig 13629 bp, 4 predicted proteins | sample EndMetdeltDD1764_FD_71517 | JGI IMG/M metagenome (GOLD analysis project Ga0075364, IMG submission 71517) | Populus endosphere microbial communities from Tennessee, USA - Endosphere MetaG P. deltoides DD176-4 | ecosystem: Host-associated > Plants > Roots > Endosphere | place: USA: Tennessee... | reverse complement strand
CCTACGGGTTGCGCAACCCGTTCCGGTTCAACCTCAAGCCGGGCACCAACCAGCTCTGGCTCGGCGATGTCGGCTGGAACACCTACGAGGAGATCGACCAGTTCGACACGGGCCCGACCCAGACGACCGTGCCCAACTTCGGTTGGCCGTGCTACGAGGGTCCGGGGAAGACGGGTCCGTACGACAGCCTCGACATCTCCCTCTGCGAGACGCTCTATGCCAACGGCACGTCGTCGCTGGGCGGGGTGAGCAGCCCACTGGTCGCGCCGACGTATTCGTGGCGGCGGATCAACAACGCCGGTGCGCTGCCGTGCGGCGCCGCGGCGGCAGGTGGCGGCGGCGCGGCCGTCGGCGGCGCCTTCGTCACCAACAACCAGTGGCCGGCCGGGTTGCAAGGGTCGTACGTGTTCGGCGACTACGCCCGGCAATGCATCGCCGTGATGCCGATGGTCAACGGCCAACCGGACACTGCGAACGTCAAGTCCGTCGTGTCCGGTGTGTTCCCGGTCGACATCCAGAACGGTCCCGGCGGCGACGTCTACTGGATCGACATCGTCAACAACGCGCTCAATCGGATCCGCCCGGTGTCGGGAAACCTGCCGCCAGTCGCGTCGTTCACGGCGACCCCACCGTCCGGCGTGACGCCGTTGATCGTCGCCTTCAACGCGTCCGGCACCACCGATCCGAACCAGGCCGAGGTGCTGACGTACACGTGGGACCTCGACGGTGACGGCCAGTGCGACGACGGCTCGGGCGTCACCATCAACCGCACCTACTCCGCGCCGGGCGCGATCACGGTCAAGCTCTGCGTCGCCGATCAGATCGGCGCTACCGACACCACGACCCGACAGATCCAGCCGGGCAACACCCCGCCGGTGATCACCGGCTTCACGACATCGGCCGACGCCAACGGTTGGAAGGTCGGCGACAACATCACGTTCAGCGCCGCGGCCACCGACAACTTGGGCCCGCTGCCCGCCAGCGCGTACACGTGGAAGCTCGACCTCCGGCACTGCATGTCCGAGGCTCGCGACGGCTGTCACAGCCATCCGCTGACCGCGCCTGCCGCCGGCAAGACCGGCTCGTTCCCCGCACCCGACCACGAGTACTACGCGTTCTTGCAGCTGACCCTGATCGTCACCGACAGCGATGGATTGACGACCACTCAGGTCAAAGACGTGTTGCCACGTGTCTCGACGGTGACCTTGCAGACGGTGCCTGCCGGCATCGATGTCTCGGCCGGCACGATCGCCGGTGTCAGCCCGTTGACCACCAAATTCCTCGAGAACGGCGCGGTGCAGCTCGTCGCCCCGGCCACCGCGAACGTCGGCGGCGTGACGAAGCCGTTCCTGGGATGGGCCGACAACGCATCGGCGCCCGCGACGCGCACCGTGAACGCCCCGCCGGGTGGCTCGACGTTCACCGCGCTCTACACGCCTGACACGCAGCCGCCGACCGTCGTGTCGGCGACCGCCTCGCCCGACCGGCTCGATTCGCGCAACGACGGCACCATCACCGTGACCGCCACGCTCACCGACGACACGGGCGTGGTGTCGGCCGTTGCCCACGCCGTCGGGCCCGACCTCGTCGTCCACTCCGCACCGTTGAGCCAGCAGCCGAACGGGACCTGGATCGGCGATGTCGAGCTGCCGTTGAACTCGCCCCCCGGCGACTACGCGGTGACGGTCGATGCCGCGGACGCGACAGGCAAGACGGCGACGGGTTCGGCCAACTCGGTGCTCGTCGTGTGGACCCTGGTCGGGCCGCCACCCGGCAACGGAGATGTCGGCTTCGCGACGATCACGCCGCGGCGGGTGCTCGACACGCGGAACGGAACGGGCGCACCCGCAGCACGGCTGCCGGCCGGCACGGTGCTGCGCCTGCAGATCAGCGGCACGCCGGGCATCGACCCGGCCGCAACCGGCGTTGTCGTCAACATCGCGGCTGTCGACGCCGGTGGAGCCGGTTACGTGACCGCGTATCCGTGCGGGGCGGCGCCCCTGGTCAGCAACCTCAACCTGCAGACCGGGCAAACGTCGGCCAACCTCGCGATCGTCGACCTCGACCCGACGGGCGCGATCTGCTTCGTCGGCTCGCAGACCACCGACCTCATCGCCGATGTCACCGCGGTGATCGTGCCCGGCGGCGATGGCTACTCCGGCGCCACTCCCGTCCGCGTCGTCGACACGCGCATCGGAACCGGCCTCGCGGCCGTGCCGCTCGAGCCCGGGCAGATCGCCGAGATTCCTCTCGGCGCGGCGGCGGTGCCGGCCGGTGCATCGGGCGTCGTCGTCAACCTGACGGTCACCGAGCCCGATGCCGCCGGCTACCTGACCGCGTTCGCGTGCGGTGGCGATGCGCCGCTCGCGTCGAACGTCAACTTCCGTGGCGGGCAGACCGTGTCGAACCTCGTCCTCACCGACGTCGGCGCGGGACAGCACCTGTGCGTGACCACCAACGCGAGGATCCAACTGGTGGTCGACGTCTCCGGCTGGCTGACACCCGACGGCGGCTCGCCGCAGCTCGTCACCCCGTTCCGCGCCCTCGACACGCGCACGACGGTCAGCCTCACGGCCGGGCAGACGCTGCCCATCGCCGCGTCGAGCGTTGGGGCTCCCGCAGACGCGAGCGCGGTCATCGCCAACGTCACCGCGGTCGATCCCGCCGCGGCCGGCTTCCTCACCGTCGCGCCATGCGAAGCGGCGGCCACGGCGACGTCGAACGTCAACTACGGCGCCGGCGAGACGAGACCGGTGCTGACCATCACAACGTTCGGACCGTCGCGGTCGATGTGTGTGCACGCCTCGCAGCCGATGAACGTCATCATCGATGTGCAGGGCTACGTCACCATCGGCCAGTAGGAGTCAGCGGCTCGTCACCGGCTCGAGCTCGACCCGCCACGTCAGCGCGGTCGAAGGCTCGGGTGCGTAGCTGCAGAAGCGCCCGGTGCGCACGGACACATCGAAGTGCGCGCCCAGCCCGGGTGCGACCGCCCGCACGGCGTCGATCGCGCGGCGCAGGCTGCGGGCCACGTTGATCCGCGCCCGCTCGGCACCGGCGTTGTTGGGGCGATCGTGGCCGTGGAGGCCGACCGCACGGCGCAGCTCGGACATCAGCGCATCGAGCTCGATCCGGGCCTTGGCTGCCCGTTCGATGTCGGCGAACTCGTCCGCCTCGTCGATCTCGGCCCGCAGCGACTCGATCCGCTCGCGGTAGGCGCGTTTGGCCGTGGGGTCGAGCACGGGTCCGAGGTCGCCGGCCGGCGCGACGTCCGTCATCCCGGCCAGATCGACCGCGGCAACGTCGGTAGGGGCCGCAGCCAGCAACTGGGCCAGCTGGCCGATCGCCACGGTGTTCACCACCTCGCCGGCCCCGTAGGGCGATTCGATCTCCCACCCCTGCCCGACACGGCGAAGGCGGGCGACACGGGAGGTGCTCTCGACCGATGCCGCGGGAGCGACTGCGGCGGCGGAGGGCAGCACCACCCCGACGTTTCGGGCGAGCGCCATCGCCCGCTGCCGCTCGGCACTCGCCTCCGCTCCCGAGCCTGCTGCATCGAAAACGGCGGCGCCGTGCCACCGGGTGTGGGCCTCGAGCACAGCGGAGCGCATCGCGGTCGCGATCCGCAGGCTGTCGTCGCGGTGCGCGGTCGCGGCTGCGACATCGCCGGCGAGCAGCGCGAGGCGCATCAGCGTGAGGTCGACGGGAAGGTCGGCGGCGAAGCCGACCTCGACCGTGAAGCATCCCGCATACGGGAGGATCCGTTCGTACATCACCTGCGCAAACTCGCTCAGGCCGTGTTCGGCGACGAGGCTGCCGAGCAGCGCCTCGATCCCCGGCACCTCCACGACCTCAGCAGGGTTGGCGCAGGCGCGCGCCCATTTCGTGATCGCCGGCCGTGCCGCATCGGCTCGCCCGGCAACAGTCTCCGACGCCGCGGTGTGAACCTCGAAGAACGCCGCCGGGGGGAAGCCACCGAACGCGGCAATCTCGTCGATCAGCAGTGCCACCTTCGGGTCGGGAATGCCAGACAGGCGGCTTGTCAGCACGCGGCAGCCGGACTCCATGCCGAGGGCCTCCTGGGCGAACAGCAACCGCCGCCCGATCGGTGCGGCCTCGTCGACCAGGCGCAGCGCTTGCTGGTGGTCGCCCTCGATGGCGGCGATCATCGCCCGCCGGACCAGCACGCCGTAGCGCCCCTGCGGCGACGGCATCAGTGCCGCGATCGGCGCCATCTCGTCGACCGCGGCGATCGCCTCGTCGATGTCCGCTCGCATCATCGCCCCGGCGTACCGCCACTCGAGTCCGACGACGACCAGGTCGGGGCGCCGCGCCCACTCACCGAGCGCGATCACCTCGGCCGCGGCATCGGCGCGTGCTTCCAGGTCGGCGCGATCGTGGACGCCCAGGTGCCGATCGATGAGCATCTCGGCGAGGAGGGCAGCGTCGTCGAGCCGGCGAGCCATCGCGACAGCGTCGTCCGCCCAGCGCCGCGCCGAACCCCATGTGCGCTGCTCGGTGCTCTCCGCGACGGCGATCCGTCCGAGCAGTGCCGCTCGCAACGGGCTGTCGCCCGGTGGCAGGGCCCGTTCGGCGGCCTCGAGCTGGGATCGCCGCTGCGGATCGGGGAAGAACATCTGCATCTTGCGGGTGGCGCCGAGCACGGCGGTTGCGTGCACAACCCGGTCTGCCGGATGCAGCGCGATCGCAGCGTCGAACGAGGCGGTCGCGCCGGCGGAGTCGCCCAACGCCGCGCGGGCCTCGCCCAGGTCGAGCAGGAGCCGGACGCGCAGCTCGGTTTCGGTCGCGGCGTACAACTCGACGGTGTCGATCGCCAACCCGAGGAGCTGCGCCGCGCCGGTGAGATCGCCGGCGGCGAATCGCTCGCCTGCCGCGGCGCGAGCCGACGTCGCGGCGCTGCTTGCGTCGGCGACCGGGACCGCATGCAGCGCGTGCGTTGCCGATCGAGTCGCGGCGTCGCCGCCGGAGGCGCCACGGCGCCAGGCATCGGCGAGGGCGCCGTGCAACAGCCGTCGCTCGCTGGCATCGAGGAGGTCGAGCGCGGCGTCGCCGAAGAGTGCGTGGCGGAGCGTGACGCGCACCGGCGATGCCTCGACGAGCACCTGCGCCGCGAGGGCTTCGTCGAAGCAGGCGCGCAGCTTGACGGTGTCGATGCCGAGCGCGTCGGCGATGACGGGGTACGGCGTGTCCGGCTCGGCAAGCGCGAGGGTGGCCACGACGCGCACGGTCTGTGCCGACAACGCGCCGAGCGTCGCCTGCAACACTCCACCGATCGCGGGTGGCAGGTGGCCGCCAACGCTGTCGTGGGCGAGCAGCTCGCCGACGAACAGCGGATTGCCCGCGGTTCGGGCGTGGAGCTGCTCGGCATCGAGACGATCGGTCGCGCCGTGCTCGCCGATCATCGTCGCGACCTCGCCGGTCGAGAGCCCGCCGACCACGACCGTCAGTCCGGGCCGGACAGAGGCGAGGTGTGCGACCCGGCTCGTTGCGACCAGCAAGACATCGCCGGGCAAGCTGCCCACGAGTTGGCCGAGCAACCACAGCGACACCTCGTCGGCCCAGTGGATGTCTTCGAGCACCACGACGACGGGCGCGGCGGATTCGAGCGCGGCGGCCAGGCTGTCGACGGCCTCCCAACGGCCCTCCGGTCCCTGCGCGTTCTCGCCGAAGGTGTCGGCGGCCAACCCGAGCGCCGCGATCGGTCCCGACCACAGCGCGAGCCCGGCCGTCTCGCGTTCGTCCGCGCCTCCACGCACGATGCGGTAGCCGCGGCGTTGCGCGCCGCGGGCGAAGGTGTCGACGAGCGTGGTCTTGCCGATTCCCGCCTCGCCCGCGATGAGGACGAGCGCCGGTGTTCCGGCCGCAGCACGGTCGAGCGCGGCGGCGAGCATCGCTTGCTCGCGTTCGCGACCGATCATCATTCGTCAATGTTCGCAGACCAGGCGCGAGCGATCCCGCGAGGGTGTGATCGCGGCTGCCCGCTAGAGTTCGCCCATCGCTGACTTGCCACAGAACCCCGGGTGGTACAACGACCCATGGTCTCGATTCGAATCCCGATGGTTCGATGGGACGGCCTGGACCGACCTGGTCGAGGAGGCGCCGGGTCTCCCGGGTGTCGATCCTCCTGGACCGATCTCGCAGCCGGTCAACGCGGTGATCGGGCCGGTGGCCGGTGCGACGACGGTGACGACGTGGGAGAAGTTCCGCAAGCTGCCCGTGGCCGGGCAGGTCGCGATCTGGTGCACGGCCGGGTTCATCCTGCTGTTGATCGCGGCCGGGATCGTGACCCTGCTCAAGGACGACTCGGCGGACAAGGTGTCGTCCGAGTCGTTGCCGAGTGAGCTGACCACGACCACGTTCTTCGAGACGACGACCACGATGCCGCCGACGACGGTGCTCAACGTGCCGCCGCCGGTCGTCATCGTCACCGATCCGACGACCACGTTGCCCGACACAACGGTGCCGGTCGAGACGAGCAGCTCGGTCGAGCAGACGACCGTCGTCGAGACCACCGTCGAGCCGACGACCACCGCGGCACCGACCACAACGGATGCGCCGACGACGACGCCGCCCACCACGGCACCGCCGACGACAACGACGGTTGCGCCGACGACGACCGTCGCACCGACATCGACAACGGCTGCGCCGACGACCACCACCATCCCGTTCGACCCGAACAACTCGGCCTGCAAGGACGCCAAGAACGACGGCGCCGGCAACTTCGACCTGCTCGACTCGACCATTCACCGCCCCGACACCCACGACAACTACGTGTTCACCGCGAACGCGGTCGGGCCGCCGATCACCGGTCGGGACGAGCAGTTCGTGTTCGCCCTCGGCGACGATGACTACGAGGTCGTCGGTGAGATCCACACCGACGGCACGAACGAAGCAACCGTGCTCGACGTGGCCACCAACATCACCACGCCGATCATGACGTCAACGATCACGCCGGGAAAGGTGACGCTCACCGTTCCGAACGCGCAAATCGCCGGCGTGTCCGGCACCAGCTTCGACTGGACGATCACCCTCTTCGTCGACGGTGCCGAGATCGACAGCTGCAGCGTCAACGGTTTCGGCACGACCCAATAGCGCCCCTCAGATCACCGGCACGCTCACCCTCGCGCGCACGCCGCCGGTGGGACGATTGACGACCATGCCGAAGGGGCGGGGCATCTCGTCCGATTCGAGAGTGAGGTCGACGCGCTGGGCGAGGCGGGCGATCGCGAGGGTCAGCTCCATTTGGGCCAGGGCGAAGCCGATGCACTTGCGTGGACCGCGGCCGAACGGCACCCACGCGGCATCGGTGATCGCCGCGGTCGCCGGATCAGGGTCGAGGTGGCGCTCGGGGCGGAAGGCGAGCGGGTCATCCCACGCGTTCGCGTCGCGGCCGGCGAGGTAGGGCGACCAGAGGACGAAGGTGCCCTTGCGGATGGTGTGCTCGCCGATGGGCACGTCGCGTACCGCCTGCCGCGGGGAGAACACACCAGCCGGGTGGAGGCGAAGGGCCTCCTTGACGACTGCCTGGGCGTAGGTCAATTTCCGCAGGGTGTGCGGGCCCGGCTCGTCGTCGAGGACCGCCTCGGCCTCGGCCCGCAGGCGAGCCCACACCGCGGGGGCGGCGGCCGCACACAGCGTTGTCCACGACATCGACGATGTGGTGGTGTCGTAGCCGGCGCCGATCAGGGTGACGACCTGGTCGCGGATCTCGGCATCGGTGAGCCGGTCGTCGCCCGCCTCGGCGAGCAGGCGGTCGAGCAGATCGGGTGAGTCGGCGACGGCCGAGCCGCGGCGGCGGGCCATCTCGTCGTCGATCAGGCGGTCGAGGGCCTGGCGGGTGTGCCGCGCCCGCGCCCTCCGGGAGAACGGGAACGGATGGGGGAGCTGGCGGGCGAACGACTGCTCGAGGTACACCTTGGCCGGATCCATCAGCACCTCGATCTCGTCGATCCGTTCGTTGAGCCCGGAGCCGAAGAGGACGTTGAGCACCACGGCCATGACGAGCTTGCGTTCGACGGGGAACAGGTCGATCGTGTCGGTGGCGGGGATGATCGAGGAGTCGATCATCCGGTCGGTCTCGGTGAGGATCATCGGGATCCAGCTGTCGAGGTGGCGGCGGGCGAAGCTCGGCTGCACGTGGCCGCGTCGGCGGCGGTGCTGGTCGCCGTCGGACACGATCATCGAGCCCTTGCCGACGAAGAAGCCGAGGGTGTTCAACATGTGCCCCCAGCGGAAGGAGTCGTTGGGCATGCTCAACAGCTGACCGAGGTGGGCCGGGTCGCCGACGACGACCATCCGCATCGGGCCAACACCCAGCGCGAACGTGGGGCCATAGCGGGCGGAGGCCGAATCGAGGGCAGGGCACGGATCGGAGAGCAGCCCGCGCAGCAGCCCGACTGTCGCGAACAGCCCACGTGGGCCGGGGATGGTCGTCGTCATCGGTCGATCGTGCGCACACGGGCCGCGCCTGCGCATCCGGCAGCTCACGGAGACGTCGGATTCGAATCGGGAAGCGTGCTGGCGAGACCTCCGTGAGTTGCCGGATCCACGGCCGGCACGGCTGCCGTACGCTGCTGCCATGAGCGACCGTCGGCACGAGTCGGGGCTGACGACCGTCGTCTGCATCGCGGCCGAAGGCCCCGCGGCCGACCTGGTTGCCGTTGCCCGGGAACGGATGGATGGCTACGGCGGTCACGGCGCGCGTGCCACCGACGTCGGCGCATTGGTCGAGTTCGCCTCGCCGCGCCAGGCGGTGTCGTTCGCGGTCGGCACACGACGGGCACTGGCGCGGTCTGTGCCGGGCGCTCGGTTCGGTGTGAACACCGCGGAAGCGGCGCTGGCCGCGAGCGCCGCGGCTGTGATCGCGCGACGCGCTGGTGCCGGCGAGATCCTCGTTTCCGATGTGGTCCGCCAGCTCGTCGGCGACGGCGCGGTCGGCTTCGTCGATCGCGGGCGGTGCCGGCTCAACGGGTTCGCCGAGCAATGGCATCTCTGGGCGGTCGACGACGGCGGGCGCGGGCCGGTCGCGACGGCGACGATCGGCCGAGTCGCCGAGCTCGATGTCATCGACGACATCGTTGCTGGCACGATCGATGGTGCGGGTACATGGACGCTGATCGAGGGTGAAGCCGGCATCGGCAAGACCCATCTGGTCGCTGAAGCGAGCGCCCGAGGTGCCCGAGCCGGCATCCGGGTGGTCACGTCCGCGGCGGACGAACTGATCCGCCGGCCGGGAGCCGTGCCGCGCGGGCTCCTTGCCTCGACGCTCGCCGGTGAGCGGGCCGGTGCGCGACTTCGCGAGCTGTTCGGTGAGTCACACAATCCGGCGGCGGGAGACGACCTCAGCTATGCGATCGTCGATGCAACGATCGAGCTGCTGGACACCATCGTCGAGGCCGAGCCCGTGCTGCTCGTCACCGAGGATCTGCACTGGTGCGATGACCTCTCGCTCGCCGTACTGACAGCGCTCGCCCGGCGCAGCACAGCGTCGAGGTTCAGCGTCGTCGGCACCATGCGCCCGACGCCGCGCGCGCCGGCCCTCGATCGGTTGGTGGAGATCGTCCGATCGGGAAACGGGCATCACATCCGGCTCGATGCACTGGACGAGGTCGACGTGCACGCCCTCGCGAGCGCGCTGATCGGGGCCGCGCCGAGCCACGCCCTGCGCCGCCGGTTGGGCGCGACCGCCGGGAACCCGCTGTACGTCACGGAGCTGATCCGTGGGCTCGACGACGAGCACCTGTTGCGGATCGAGGCGGGCGTTGCCGACGTCGTCGGCGGCGACACGCCGGCCGGCCTCAACGACACGATCGTCCGTCGCCTGTCGTGGCTCGCGCCGGAGACCAACGAGCTGCTCCGCCTGGCGAGTCTGCTCGGCACTTCGTTCACACTCGGCGACCTCGCTCTCGTCACCGGTCGATCGGTGATCGATGTCGCCTCGACCCTGCGCGAGGCGTCGCTGGCGGGGCTGATCATCGGGGAAGCCGACCGACTTGCCTTCCGTCACGACCTCGTCCGCCAGGCGGTGTACGGGCACATGCTCGCCGCCGAGCGACGCGACCTGCACCGTGCGGCCGGCCACGCGCTGTCCCGCGGTGGTGCGCCGGTGCAACAGGTGGCGCAACAGTTCGCCGACGGCGCGGCCCTCGGCGATGTCGAGGCGATCGAATGGCTCGAACGCGCGGCAGTCGAGACGCTGCCCGTCTCACCGGGCGGCGCGGTCGAACAGCTCGAGCGTGCGCTGTCGCTGGCCGACGAACGCTGGTCCGGGCGGGCCGCATTGCAGTCGCGGCTCGTCGAACCGTTGGCATGGTGCGGTCGGTTCGACGACGCCGAGGCGATGGGACGCGCCGTTCTCGCGGCGTCGCCGCCGGCCGATGTCGAGTTCACCGCGTGGCGAGGGCTGAGCGCGATCCACGGCAACCGCGGTAACACCGCCGCCGCGATCGAGATGCTGGAACGCGCCGCGAACGCTCCCGGCGCACCAGCGGACGAGAGCGTCCGCTTGCGTTGCGTCGCGGCTCAACTGGGAGCTCTGACCGGATCGACGTCAGCGGCCGACGCCCGGCTGGTCGCCGAGGCAACGCTGACTGCCGGTCTCGACCGTGGGGACGCGATGACGCAGTGCCTCGCCCATCAGGTGCTCGGGATCGTCGCCACGATCGATGGCCACGGCGCGATCGCGGTCGACCACCTGCGCACATCGGTACGCTTGCTGCGCTCCGACACGGTGGCCGGTGCCTCCTACTTGATCCCGGACACGTTCCTTGCGATCGGGATGTTGGAGTTGGATGCGATCGATGACGCCGTCGCCGCCGCCAACGAATCGCGTGAGCGCGCCGAGCGCCGTGGCACCCGGGCCGTGCTGCCGATGGCCCACATGGCGGTTGCCGGTGCGCACTTCTACGCCGGGCGATGGGACGATTCACTGGCCGAGATCGAGGCCGGGTTCGCGGTCAGCGAAGACACCGGCAACATGAACTTCGTCCTGTTCTGCGACGCGATGTTCGCCACGATCGCGGTCCGTCGCGGCGACCTCGCGGCGGCCGAGTCCCATCTGGCGGCCGGCGCGGCGCGCTTGGCCGGCGGGGTTGCTCTGTTCGGCGCCGACTGGCTCTTCGGCGCGCAGGTCGAGCTGCTCGTCGCGTCCGGCGATCTCGGCGCGGCGCTCGCGGTGGCCGAGATCACGTGGGAACAGACGGCGTCGATTCGATACTTCTACGGGCATCGTCAGCGCGGCCTCACCCTTGTCCGGCTCGCGATGGACGCCGGACGAGACGAGCTTGCCGAGTCGGTGACCGTCGCGATGGAGGACGGTGCCCGTCGAACTCCGGCGGCGAGCGCAGCGGCGACTGCCTCTCTGTGCCGGGCACTCGTCGACCGAGACCCCGAACGAGCCCTCGAAGCGGTCGAGTGGTATCGCAAGACGCGGTTGCGGCCGGCACTGGCGCTGTGTTGCGAGGACACGGCTGTGCTGCTGGCCGCGGCGGATCGGCGCGACGAGGCCGTCGCTCTCCTCCGCGAGGCCGGGGCGATCCACGCCGACGTCGATGCTGCCGGCGAGCTCGCCCGAGTCGACGCGCGATTGCGTGAGCTCGGTGCCCGCCGGTTGCGTGGTCGCGAGCAGCGGCCGGCGTTCGGGTGGGAGTCGTTGACGCCGATGGAGCGCGATGTCGGCCGACTCGTCGCCGCTGGGCTGTCCAATCCGGAGATCGGCGTGCGCCTGGCGATCTCGCGCCGCACGGTGGAGACCCACCTGTCGCACGCATTCCGCAAGATTGGTCTTACCAGCCGAACACAGCTCGCGGCCGCGCTCGCGCGGCGCGAGAGCGTTGACGATTCGGGCCGCGGTTTGTCGCCTCCCTGACGGAAACGTGACGAGTCGACGCGCTACCGTCGAGGCGCTGGTCGTTTGCGGGGCGTCCGGGGGAATGATGCCCACTGAATGGAACCAATCGTGCGCGCAGAGCGTCCAACGACAATGAGCCCGGCTCGGCGCTGGTCGCCGTTCACCGTCGTTGCCCGCTCGTCCGTTGCCCGCTTGTCCGTTGCCCGCGCGTGCATTGTGGGCATGCTCATCGCCGGATGCGGCTCGTCGGCTCCCCGCACCACCGAGGCGATCGGGGTGAGCACGAGCGTGGCGCCGACGACCGCGCCGCCGACATCATCGACATCACCGTCATCCCATTCGTCGGAGACGATCGACTCCGCGCCTCGGTCGACCGACGCGGTCGACTCCCCGGTCGTCGACAGCAGCGTGGTCGAGGACGTGGGCTGGCAGCAGCAGGATCTGGGTCAACTCGCGGCTGATTCGGTCCTCTCGATCGTGACGATGGGCGACACGACGACGCTGATCTACCCGGAAGACGGCAACACCTTCCGGTCGATGACCTCCGCCGACGGTGGTTCGTTCGTGGCCCACACGGTCACCGTCGACGACGTCACGTACCTGCACCGTCTGCATGCCGTCGCGCTGCCATCGGGGATGCTGGCGATGTTCAGCGACAACGAGACCCTGATGCCCAGGGTGCTGATGTCGTCCGATGGTGTTGCCTGGACCGAGACCGACGTGACGGGACTCGACCAACCGGCGGACATCTGGTTGCTGACCTCCACGGCCGACGGTGTGTATGCCGCAGGTGCGCTCCGCACCGGCGCGCATCCGAACGACGGACCGTTCGCGGCGGGGATGTGGCGCTCTGCGGATGGCGTCTCGTGGGAATCCGTCGTTCTGCCGGCGGGTGTCGGCGGCGAAGACGGCGCAGTCACCGCGCTCGCTCATGGGGAGGACGGCATCGTCGCCGCCGTCAACTCGACGATCCTGCGTTCTACCGACAACGGCGCGACGTGGACGACGTCGACAGTGACGCTGCCGGCCGGTGCCGAGCTGGGACGGATCACCGGTGTTGCCGGCGCCGACGGCACGATGGTGGCGATCGCGTCGACGCCCGGCGACTTCGGCGATCAGCGCCTGGTCACGTTGCGGTCGCAAGACGACGGGCAGACGTGGTCTGCGACGGTGCTCCCTGATTCCGGACCTGGCTCGATCGGCGCGGTGGATGGCATCGTGTCCGCGGCGGGCGACGCGTTCTGGATCGCCACGAGGCGCAGCTCGGACCTGTTCGGCGACGGCGACGACTGCTATCGCGACCTCGCCCGGTGCGCTCGCGGCAGCGACGCCGTCCTCCTCCGAAGCACTGACGGCGACGGTTGGGACGAAGTCGACCTGAACGCGCTGGACACGTCCGGCTTCCTCAGCATCCTCGGAGTCGTCGAGCAACCGACTGGCGTGCTGGTGGTCGGTACAACGCAGGGCCTTCGCGGTTGGACGTGGCCCACCGACGGGGCGCCGCCGCTGGTCGACACGACGTCACCGCCGCCACCGATCAGCGAACCGCTGGCCGAGTTCGACAGCACGTTGACCGTCGGGACGGTGTATCGCTTGCCGCTCGACCTGCACTGCGGGATGCGCAACCTCGGCAACTTCAACGGCAAGTTCTGGACGGTCGACCCCGCCTCGGCACCGGTCAACCCCGAGACCGGTGCCGGCGACGACCCGCCACCGGACTGGCCCGTCGCGCAGCAGACGCTGTTCGGGTACATCACGCT
>Ga0075364_10001255_pt1 | contig 13630 bp, 8 predicted proteins | sample EndMetdeltDD1764_FD_71517 | JGI IMG/M metagenome (GOLD analysis project Ga0075364, IMG submission 71517) | Populus endosphere microbial communities from Tennessee, USA - Endosphere MetaG P. deltoides DD176-4 | ecosystem: Host-associated > Plants > Roots > Endosphere | place: USA: Tennessee... | reverse complement strand
GCCTGCCGGCGCCCGAGGTCGAGCAGCACAGCAAGGCCGTGCTCATCGCCATGATCGGGGCGGCCAAGGCGGATGGCCACATCGGCGACGCCGAGCGCGGCCTGCTCGAAGGCGAGCTGGTGCGTCTGGGCGAAGCTCAGGACCGACCGTGGGTGCAGGAAGAACTGGCGCGCCCGCTGGATCCCGCCCAGGTGGCCACCCATGCACAGACCCCGGAAATGGCGGCCGAGATGTATCTCGCGAGCCTGCTTGTCGTCGACGAGGAGAGCTTCATGGAGCGCGCCTATCTGGATGAGCTCGCGCGTCGTCTGAATCTTGCCCCCGAGTTGAAGTCCACCCTCGAAGCGCAGGTGAAGACCGTATGACGCCGCAGAGTTGCCCTACGCTGGCGGGCGCCCGAGGCAGGGGAGGCGCCGATGGCTGACACCTTGAAGCTCAATCGCCTGCGCCCTGGCGCGCCCGTGGCCGATTGGTATGCGGCCACGGGCAATACGCCCAAGCCGCCGGACCCGCACGACGAAGGCCATCTCTTCGGCCCCGAGTTGAGCGCCCGGGCAGGCGCGGATGGTCGGCTGGGCCTCGTGCGCTTCGGGATGAAGTTTCCTCAGCAGGAGCCGATCGCAGGCGTTTCCCTGGGCATGACGGCAGAAGCGTTGCGACAGGTGCATCCGCAAGGCAAGGCCGTTGCGGCGCTGCCCGAGCTCCAGAAGTACGGCTGGAGCCTGGTGGAGACGGTGCTGGAGGACGGCGTGGCGTTGAGCGTGGGCCTGCGCGATGGCGTGGTGGGCACGATCCATCTGGAAGACCCGCAGGCCAGGTATCCGGAACGTCCCTTCCAGGATGCGGACCGGAGCCTGACCGAGGCCTTCGATCTCTCCATTGCTCCGCCCGTGTCGCTCGATCGTCGTCCGGCTCAGGGCTGGTGCCTAGGCTTGCCGCCCGGCATCGAGCCCGCCCACTGGCCGCTCAGCCCGCGCAGTGGCCTGCCGATGCGGCATGCCTTCACCTTGCGGCTGCCCGAAGCGTACCGCACGCAGGGCCCGGATCTCGTTGCGATCACGCTTTTCGTGGATGATCCGCTGGAGCAGGACCGCCCGCTCGACGGACTCTCGGCGTGGGTGGCCGGCCTGGCAGATGGCGCCTCGTCGGCCAGCGACCCCCGGTTCGGGCTGCTCGCGTCGCACTACGTACCGCTGCCCGCGCATCACCATCGGTTGCAGGGCGCCGTGGGGGAGGAATACCGGCTGGTGTGGCTGACGCAGGCGCAGTTCGATGCGCCGCCGGCCACGCCGCCCGCGGTGCCGCCGATTCCGGCGCTCGCCGGGCGCGAGCCGGCGTGGCTGAAGGGCACGTGCGGCGACGTCTTCGGGCCGTATCACCTGCCGTTTTCGGATTCGGCTGCGGTGCAGGCCTGGAAGGCCCTGCCAGCGCGAGAAGCGCTGGATTTCGGCTGGCCGATCCGCATGACGTTGCGCGAGGGCGACCCGAACGTGGGGCGTCCACCGCGCGAATGGGAACATCAGAACCAACGTAGCGGCTACGTGCCGGCCTACAGTGACGAAGGCCAGGCCATGGATCTGCCGAGGTTTGCCGGCACGGTGGCGCACCTGGGCGGCACGATGTTCCCGATGCAGGGCTACCTCGATGCCTCGGCACACTATCTGGAGTTCGAGGAAGCGTTCGGCGCCTTCAACTTCGGCGGCGGCAATGCCCAGCTATGCCTGCGCCAGATGCTCTTCGACTGGGCCTGCTAGCGCGGTACGCGTGCGTCGCAGATGTGGCGGGGTGGCCACCCGGGGGCCGCCGTGGGGTCAAGGGAGTGGGCCGCCAGCGGCAACATATGCCGGCTGCCCACCACCCTCAGGCAGCCCGTTCGGGCGTGGCTTCGGCGGTTGCCCCGACGTCTGCGTCTGCAGATGCCTCGGCCGCTTCCTCCACCGGCGCTTCTGGCGGCGTCACCAGCTCCACGACCTTCGCGCGCGACAGCATGCCGACGAATTCGTCGTTGTCGTCCGTCACGGCCAGCGGGGCATCCGTGCGCAGCAGGTGGCCGAGCACGTCCTCCAGATTGGTACCGGCCGGCACGGAGGCCATCTCGTCCACGTAGGCCGAGATGTCCCGGCTTGCCGCATCGACGGCGTCACGCGCGCGTTCTCGCGTGAGCACGCCGGCCAGCCGCTTGCCATCGAGCACCGGCGCATACGCATAGTCCAACGCACGCATGCGTTCGAGCACCTGGGCGGGCCGCGAGCGCATGGTGAGGGTGAGCCGCGAGGGGTTGGCCGCATGGGCTGCGTTCAACACCTTGCTGCGGTTCACGTCCTGCAGGAACGACTGCACGTAGGCATTGGCCGGGCTCAGCAGGATGTCCTCGGGCGTGCCTTCCTGGATCAGCTCGCCGTCCTTCAGGATGGCGATGCGGTTGCCCAGGCGCAGGGCCTCGTCCAGGTCGTGCGTGATGAAGACGATCGTCTTGTTCAGCTTGGCCTGCAACTGCAGCAGCTGATCCTGCATGTCCCGGCGGATGAGCGGGTCCAGCGCCGAGAAGGCCTCGTCCATCAGGAGGATCTCGGCGTCGGTCGCGAGCGCACGGGCCAGGCCCACGCGCTGCTGCATCCCGCCCGAGAGCTGGTGCGGGTACTGGTGCGCAAAACCTGCCAGACCGACCTGGTCCAGCCAGTCGGTGGCGCGGCGTTCACGTTCGGCTTTGGCCACGCCCTGCACCTGCAGGCCGTACGCAGCGTTGTCCAGAACCGTACGGTGCGGGAAGAGGCCGAATCGCTGGAATACCATGCTCATCTTGCGCTGGCGGAACTGCTCCAGGCCGCGCTTGGAGAGCTGCGTGACGTCTTCGCCATCGACCAGGATGCTGCCGGCGCTCGGCTCGATGAGCCGATTGAAGTGGCGGATCAGCGTCGATTTGCCGGAGCCCGAGAGCCCCATGATGACGTAGATGCTGCCTTCCTCGATGGAGAGCGAGATGTCGCGCAGGCCGAGCGTGTGGCCGGACTTGGCGAGGAGCTCTTCCTTGCTCATGCCGGCCTGGGCAGCGGCGAGCCACCGCTCAGGCTTGGCGCCGAATACCTTGTAGATGTTGCGGACTTCGATCTTGCTCATCGCTGGCCTCCCACGCGCACGCGCTGACCATAGGATTGGGTGATGCGATCGAACAGCACGGCCAGCACCACGATGGCCAGCCCGGCGAGCAGGCCGCGGCCCACCTCCAGGCGATTGATGCCCAGCAGCACTTCATAGCCCAGGCCGCGTGCGCCGATCATCGAGGCGATCACCACCATCGACAGGGCCATCATCGTCGTCTGGTTGATGCCGGCCATGATGTTGGGCAGGGCAAGGGGCAGCTGCACGCCGAAGAGTTGCTGGCGCGGATTGGCGCCGAAGGCGCGCGAGGCTTCGAGCACTTCCTGGTCGACCAGGCGAATGCCCAGGTCCGTGAGACGAATGAGCGGCGGCACCGCGTAGATGACGGTGGCGATGATGGCCGGGATCTTGCCCAGGCCGAACAGCATCACCACGGGGATGAGATACACGAAGCTGGGCATGGTCTGCATGACATCCAGCACCGGGCGCATGATGGCGCGCAGCCAGTCGATGCGGGCCATGGCGATGCCCATCGGAATCCCGATCAGCACCGACAGCAGCGTGGCCATGATCATGAGGGAGAGGGTCTGCATGCCTGCGTCCCACAGGCCCAGAAGACCGATGCCGCAGAGCAGGGCGCCCATGCCGAGGGCGAGGCCGACGCGTCGGCTCACGAGCCAGGCGATGCCGACGACGGCGAGCACGATGGCCCACCAGGGCGATTGGCGCAGCACGCCTTCGAGCCAGTTCAGCGCCAGCAGCAGGGGGCGGGAAAGCTCGGAGAGGGTGTCGGCGTAGTCGGTGACGAGATGATCGACGAAGGCGTCGATGCTGCCGCGCAGCTCGCGCGGGGCGATGAGTTGAGGAAAGCTCAAGGAACAACGGCTCCGGAAAGAGACCGCCGCGCAGGACAGGGCGATCGCCCCGGCGCGCGGCTGGCGGAAAGCCCCGGGTGCGTCATGCGCGCCCGGGGCCGGCGGAGTGCCGTGGAAGTCGGATTACAGCGAGGACTTCACGCGGTTGGCGACGTCTTCGGGGACCCAGGCGGTCCAGACGTCAGCGTGGTTCTCGAGGAACCACTCGGCCACTTGATCGGCGTCGTCGCCGGACTCGTCCATGTGGGCGAGCGTGGCGTCCATGACGGGCAGCGGCACGGACATCGACGAGAAGAACTTCGTCAGTTCCGGGGCGGCCTTCATGAAATCCGCATTCAGGGCGGTGAACACCGGGTTCTCCGGGTAGGCGCTGGGCTGGGGATCCTTGCACGTGGGCGAGGTCAGGCACTCGTGCGCCTTCGCGTCGTACTCGGGCAACTCCAGCTTGACCAGGTCCATGGCGCCCACGAGCGGCGTGGGATACCAATAATAGAAGGCCACGTCCTGCTTGCGGCGGTATGCCGAGGACAGGGCCGCCTTTTGCGCCGCGCCGGTGCCGGGCGAATAGAGCGTGAAGTCGTTGCCGAGCTCCAGCGCGTTGAAGAGATTGGTGCTCACGACTTCGCAGCCCCAGCCGGCCGGGCAGCCATAGAAGCGGCCCTTGTTGGGCTCTTCGGGGTCCTTGAAGGCTTCCTTGAACTTGGGAAGATCGGCCGCGGACTTCAGCTCCGGGTGACGCTCGGCGGTGTAGCGCGGGATGAACCACGCTTCGCCGCCCATGAAGACGTCGGCGACGCGCTTGACCTTGCCGGTGGACTCGGCCTTGGCCCAGGGATCGGCCACGCTGTTGAGCCAGACTTCGGTGTTCACGTCCAGATCGCCGCGCTCGAGCGCGGCCAGAGCGGGCAGCGTCTCGGTGGGCAGGACTTCGGTCTTGCAGCCGTAGCCCTTCTCGAGGATGGTACGCTGGACGTCGACGAGGACGAGGTTGGATTCCCAGTTCATGCCACCGAAACGCACGGTGCGATCGAGTTCGCAGGTGGCATCGGCGGCCTGGGCGGCGCCGGCAGCGCCGAACATCAGGGCAGCCGCGATGGCGGTGCGCAGACGCAGGGCGGGGGAAGCGGCACGGGCCGACAGAGAGACTTCGAGGGAACGCATGGCATTTGCCTCCTTAAGGTTCGTGGGTGTCCTTGCCGGCCCGCGAGGGCTGACGAGGAACGCCAGTGAGCTAAGGGGGTTGTGCGGAAGACGGACAGCGCCGCCAATACAAACCGACAACTAGCAGACGGGTGCGCAGGGGCACCCAGGCGATGCGCTTTGCGGATGCGTCGGGCGACGCATCGGCAAAGCACGCGAAGTGCGCCCCGGGAACCGGAGCGCGATCACGTTGTAACCGAAAAATGCCTGAGAAGACAAATCGCCCGGGCGAAAACCTTCGTGCGATTGGCCTAAACCGTCACGTTGGCTGGCCTTTTTTGACGGGGGCCTTACAATGTGCGCCCCGACACGATGCCCGCCCTACGCCGGCGGGAGCGTTGCGGTTCCCGCGTTGCCTGCGGTGGCCGCATCACCACGGAGATTTTTCGTTCATGAATGCTGCAGTCAGCCCCAGCACCCAGGACGCGAATGCGCCCACCTGGGTGCGCCACGCACGATTGAAGGCGTGGGTAGCCGAAATCGCCGCGCTCACCCAGCCCGATCGTATCGAATGGTGCGACGGCTCGCAGGAAGAGTACGACAGACTATGTGACATGATGGTGAAGGCCGGCACGCTGCGCCGCCTGAACCCGGAGAAGCGGCCGAATTCGTTCCTCGCCTGGTCCGATCCGTCGGACGTGGCGCGCGTCGAGGACCGCACCTACATCTGTTCCGAGAACAAGGATGACGCCGGCCCGACCAACAACTGGATCGAGCCTGCCGAGATGCGTGGCACGCTGAACGGCCTCTTCGAAGGCTGCATGCGCGGCCGTACGCTGTACGTGATCCCGTTCTCGATGGGCCCGCTGGGTTCGCCCATCGCCCACATCGGCGTCGAGCTCTCGGATTCGCCCTACGTGGTGGTGAACATGCGGCTCATGACGCGCATGGGCCGCAAGGTCTATGACGTGCTGGGCGAGGACGGCGAATTCGTGCCGTGCGTGCACACCGTGGGCAAGCCGCTCGCCGCCGGTGAGGCCGACGTGCGGTGGCCGTGCAACGACACCAAGTACATCGTGCACTTCCCGGAAACGCGCGAGATCTGGTCGTACGGTTCGGGTTACGGCGGCAACGCGCTCCTGGGCAAGAAGTGCTTCGCCCTGCGCATCGCCTCGAACATGGGCCGCGACGAAGGCTGGCTGGCCGAGCACATGCTGATCCTGGGCGTGACCTCGCCCGAGGGCCGCAAGATGCACGTCGCTGCTGCCTTCCCCTCGGCCTGCGGCAAGACCAACTTCGCCATGCTGATCCCGCCGGCCTCGCTGCCGGGCTGGAAGATCTCCACCATCGGCGATGACATCGCCTGGATCAAGCCGGGCCAGGATGGCCGTCTGTACGCGATCAACCCGGAAGCTGGCTACTTCGGCGTGGCCCCGGGCACGAACGAGAAGACCAACTTCAACTGCATGGCCTCGCTGCGCGAGAACGTGCTGTTCACCAACGTCGCGCTGACCGACGACGGCGACGTGTGGTGGGAAGGCATGGGCCCGGCGCCCGCGCACCTGGTGGATTGGCAGGGCAAGGACTGGACGCCGGACAGCGGTCGCAAGGCGGCGCACCCGAATGCCCGTTTCACGGTGTCCGCCGAGCAGAACCCGGCCATCGACGAAGCCTGGAACGATCCGGCGGGTGTTGCCATCGACGCGTTCATCTTCGGTGGCCGTCGCTCCAGCACGGTGCCGTTGGTGACCGAGGCCCGTGACTGGGTCGAGGGCGTCTACATGGCCGCCACGATGGGCTCGGAGACCACCGCTGCCGCCGCCGGCGCGCAGGGTGTGGTGCGCCGTGATCCGTTCGCCATGCTGCCGTTCTGCGGCTACAACATGAGCGACTACTTCTCGCACTGGTTGAAGCTGGGCGAGCGCGTCGAAGCCGCGGGCGGCAAGCTGCCCAGCATCTTCTGCGTGAACTGGTTCCAGACCGACGAGAACGGCAAGTTCGTGTGGCCGGGCTTCGGCGAGAACATGCGCGTGCTCAAGTGGATGCTCGAGCGTCTGCAAGGCCAGGCCCAGGGCGAGGAGAACGCCTTTGGCGTGACCCCGCGCTACGACGATCTCACGTGGGACGGCCTGGACTTCGATCGTGCGCGCTTCGAGCGCATCACACACGTCGATGCCAGCGCGTGGCGCAGCGAACTGCAACTGCACGATGCCTTGTTCGAGCAGCTCAGCAACCGTCTTCCCGCGCAACTGCGCGACGTGAAGCAGCGCCTGGCGCAGCGGCTGGAGAACTGATCCGCCGTGTGGTAACCCGCCCCGGCCTTGGCCGGGGCGTCGAGGAGCCGGTCCGGCGTTACTGCCGCACCGGCTCCTTGTCCGTCAGGATCCGTGCGCCCGCGGGCCAGTCCGGCTTGTCGCGGAATCCCTTCAATTGGGCATCCACGTCGATGCCGTAGGGCGCCAGTCGCGGTGCGAGCGCTTGGGCCCGCGCCCGCAGGGCTTCGGCATCCGGCAGCGCTTCGCGCGCGGCGATGATGACCCGATTGCTCTCACGCAGGTTGTAGAAGCGTCCGAACACGGCCGCATATGTGCTGGATTCCTGGGCGTACAGCCCGCTCGCCGTGAAAGTATTGGCCGCAAGGATGCCGCCTGGCGCGAGCCGGTCACGCACGAGCGTGAGGAATTCGCGCGTGAGCAGGTGCGGCGGAATATAGGTGACGTCGAATGCATCCAGGAAGATGAGGTCGTACTGCCGGCCCTGGGCCGCCGCCTGCTCGACGAAGGCCCGGCCATCGGCGATGTGAACCGTCTGACGCGGCCCCTGCGCGAACCCGAAGTGTTCCGTGGCCACCTTGAGCACCGCCGGGTCGATCTCCACGGTATCCACCTGCGCTTCGGGCAGCACGTCCACCAAGGCGCGCGACAGCGTGCCGCCCCCCAACCCGATGACGAGGATGCGCCGCGGATCGGGATGCGCAAAGAGCGCACTCATCATCATGCGTGAGTAGGCGAACACCATGTGCTGCGGGTCGTTCAGTGCCTGGCAGGTCTGGCGGCCCGCGGCACGTACGGCGCCGAAGGTCATGCAGCGCTCGTCCGCCTCCTCGTAGACCACGATGGGCGAGAAGGTCGACGGTTCGACGTGGACGACCAGCTGAGCGTTGGCCGTGTGCAACGGCACGCAGGCAGCGGCGAGCGCAAGCGCGAGGTGAGCGGAGTAAGATCCGGTACGGGCAGTCATTGACAGAGTGTAGCGTTGGATTGAAAAACGTATCGGGTGCATCTCTGACCCCTGGCGCCCCCCCCGTAGCACCCTCCCTGGAGTCTTCTCATGTTCTCTCTGCTTCGCGCCTCTGCCGTCCTGGCGGCAGCACTCGCTTGCGTTCCTGCGCAGGCGCAGTCGCTCCAACCCGCCAGCCGCGGCGCCTTTGGCGTGCAGTACGGTATGGACGGCGATCTGCATCGCCTGACGCTCAATTACGAAACCGCCCCGGTCTGGTCCTACCGCCTGGGTGGCACGCGCATCGACCTCGTCGGTGAGTTCGGGGTGTCGCACTGGCGCCTGCGCGACAATGACACCGGCCGCAGCCGCCTCTGGCAGGCGAGCGCCATCCCGATGTTCCAGTGGTGGCTGACCGAGCGCTTCTTCGTGGAGGCCGGCATCGGTGCGACGGTGTTCAATCACACGAGCATCGGCGAGAAGAACATCAGCACGGCGTTCCAGTTCGGCGACCATATCGGCGTGGCTTACCAGTTCACCGATAATGTGCGCTTCGGCATTCGCGCCTCGCACTTCTCGAACGCAGGCATCAAGCGTCCGAACCCGGGGCTGAATTCCTATCAGGCCGGTCTTACGATGCGCTTCTGAGCGCCGTGGCGTTCGCACCCGTCTGGCGCAGGCTCGCCGCGAGCGCGCTCAGACGGGTCGCGCCCGAGCTCTTGATGAGCACGTAGTCCGCCTGCGCCAGATGCGTGTGCCAGTCGGCCTGCACCGCCTCCACGTCCGGGTACCAGGCCACGTCCAGATCTGCGAGCGCCTCAGCGAGTGCCTGCATCCGCTCGCCGCACAGCACCACACGAAGCGCCTGCACGGCGCGCACCGGATCGCAGAGATCGCGGTGAAATCGGATTTCGTCCTCACCCAGTTCCAGCATGTCACCCAGGACCAGCAGCTTGGCCGCCGCGGGGTGCTCCCGGGCCGTGGCGAGCGCGGCTGCCATGGACGCCGGATTGGCGTTGTAGCTGTCGTCCACGACCGTGACGCGGCGCGCGTCCACCCGGATTTCGAAGGCGTCGCCACGCCCGGCGGGCGGCGTGAACGTGGCCAGCGCCGCGATCACGGCAGGCAGTGCCAGGCCCAGCGCGTGGGCCGTTGCCAGCACTGCCAGCGCATTCATCGCCAAGTGGCGTCCCGGTGCGCCCAGGCGTAGCGCCACAGCGCGGCCGGCCACGTCGGCCATGACCTGGTGCGTGGCCGGGCGGTAGGCGCGCAGGCGTATGTCGGCAGGGCCCTCCGCCCCGTACGTGAGAATGCGCAGTTCGCGAGCGCGGGCGGCCTCGATGACGCGATCGGCACAGGCCATGTCGCGATTGATGATGGCCGTGCCCCCCGGACGCATGCCATCGAAGATCGCGGATTTGCGGTTCGCCACCGTTGCCAGATCCTGGTGATAGGTGAGGTGGGCTGCGGCGATATTCGTGAAGATCGCGACGTCGGGCCTGGCGAGCCGCGCATTCTCGCCCATTCTTCCGATGGCCAGTTCGAGCACGACGTGGGCGGGATCCGCAGGCAGTGACGCCAGATTCCATGCCACGCCGCGGGGCAGATTAGCATTCTGCCGGGTGAGGCCGACCGGGCCGAAAGGTGCCAGGGCCTGCGCCAGCATGGCAGCCGTGGTGGTCTTGCCCGCGCTGCCCGTCACGGCAATCACGGGGGCCATGAGCGACTGACGTGCGCGCCGCCCCAGTGCCATCACGGCGCGATCCATCGAGGGCGCCCACAGGACGGGCATGCCGGCGGGAAAGGCCATGTCCGCCTCCTGCACGAGCCATCCGCTGGCCGGCAGCACCGCCGCGGTTGCCGGTTGCAGGCCGAACCGCATGTCGCCCGTTCTCAACACCGCAAGATCACCGGCGCGCATGGCAGGGCGGGTCGTGCAGACACCGCTCGCACGCCAGCCGGCTGGCGGGGGGCGCAGCCAGCGTCCGCCCACCGTGGCGGCCAGGGTATCTGCGTCCCACGGACCGTCTGGCGAACCCATCGTGGCTGACGCTGCGGGAAGCGCGCGTGCGGCGGATGGCCGCGGGAGCCGAGGTCGTCCGCGTCTCACGTACGCCAGATACGCAATGAGCCCGGACAGATAGTGCTCGACGTCATCGATGCGCACACGAAAGCCGTGATGGCGGATGAAGCACGCGCCAAGAATGCGATCAGGGTGACGCATGAACATGGCGAACTCAGGCCAGAAGATGCCGTCCAGCAGACGATGGGCACGTCGCTCCAGGGCGTGCTCGAAGGCGTCGATGTCGACCTGGGCGTAGAGTGCCGCGTGGGCAGGCTCGTCACCCAGGCGCTCCAGCATGTCGCGCGCGGCCATCATGAGTTCGAGCAGTGTCGGGAAGGTGGTGGCACGCTCGGCCACGAAATCCAGATAGCCGGCCACATTGCGCACGCCGAACTGCAGGTAGGGCGTTTGCGCCCGCACGCGCGTGAGCTCGTTCACGCAGTAGCTCAACCAATGATCGTGCGCGCGCCAGTGCTCCGCGCGGATGAAGTGGGCAAAGGCTTTCTCGACCAGGGCCAGCCAAGTGCCTTCCTGGGTCGCGTGATAGAGACGCATCAGGGCGAAGGCCGCCTCGCCGTCGTAATAGATGATGCGATGTTCGGCCTTGACCGCCAGCGTCGGGTAATGAAGGACGTGCGTGAACCGGCCGCTGGCCGAGTCCTGCATGCGCCGTATGCCGCGGGCCAGGGCGCGCGCCAGATCCAGGCCTTCAGCGCGCCCCGTGACCTGTGCGTACTGCGTCAGCGCGAGGATGAGGACGGCGTTGCCGCCCAGCTTGATCTCGTCGCCAGTGTCCACCAGCACCGCCACCGGCCCGTCGGCGTCGTGAGCCACGACCTTCACCCACTCGCGCTCGAGATGCGCTAACGCGCGCTCAATGGCCGCGCCCAGCGTGGGGCATTGCGTGAGCGCCCACGCCTCGATCATGGCGTAGGTGGTGCTCGCGTGGCGCAACGTGTTGTAGCCCGCGACGGGGCGGTCAAAGCACGGGTAGTGTCCGTAGGCGAAGCGGCCCTGTGCATCCACCTGGGCAGCCAGATAGCCAGACGCATCGGACACGAGTCGGCGCACGTCGTGTTCGCAGAGTTCCTTCAGCACGCGCCGCCCGGCTGCGAGCCCATCGCTGTCCAGCGCGTGCAGCCCCTCGGCGTCGACGAATACCCCCGTGGTCGTGAAGCGATGCCACGGGCCTGTTGAGGGCAACGTCCAGGCAGGGTCGGCGAAGCGGGCTCTGGCACACGTCTGCAGGTTGTGGACGTTGAGCGCGGCATGCGGCGTGCCGCTGCCGGCGTACAGGGCGGCGTGGGCGTTGAGCTCCTGCTCCGTGATCGCGGTGCGCATCTGCGTGTCGAACGCCAAGCCCTCGCGCCAATAGTTGCGCTTGGTCTGGCGCAGCAGGGCGTGCAACTGCGCTGGCGACACCGCTTGCGCCGTGGTGGTCCAGTCCACCCGCAACCAACGCCCGGTCAATCGACGGCCTGCCATGCGCGTTTGCAGTGTCCGCACGCCATCGCGCCAGGCAACGTCAAAACTGTCCCCGCTCGCATGGGTCACCACCGCCCTCGCCGGACCATCGCTGACGGCAAAGAAGAGCGTGCATGCAGGGTAGGGCGCGGGCATTGGCGTCCACGCCGCCATCGCCGCGTCGCGAGCCTGAAGCAGTCGGTCAGTGAAGGACATGTCAGCGAAGGCGTGAGAGGGAATGTCCCCACTATACGGGTGCCGGGGCGCGATGCGAATGCTCCGGCTCGGCGGGTCTCATATTGCGACGTGCGCAAATTCGCGCTCACTGTCGAGCCGATGGCACCGGCGGGACTCGTCACGGATGAGCACGACAACCGCGCATTTTCTTCGATCGGGGTGAGATGCCGGACGCAAATCGTTGTGCATGCTGGCGCAGCTTGTCCGGGCTTTCTCTGTCCAGCGCCGAATGTGCCAACGATAACAAATCATTAATACCAAAAAATAATCGGAAATCGAGATGCATGCACAGGCCAGCATTTGCGGACGAATCTCGACCATTGGGTGATGGGATTTATTTATGAATTTGCGAATACAGCAGGACAGATGCCTACCCGCTGTCAGTTTTCCCTACGGAGCCGGCAACAAGAGTAAGAGTTTTCTACCTCGAATTCCCATGAATCATTTTTATGCAAGAGTTCAAAAAACGATTTTCTGGATGCCTGTTTATTCGATTCCACTTCCGCAGAAATGCTGGACCATTAGGAGATATCCATGGCTGCGCCCTTCGATGCCGACACGCTGTATAGCTTCATCCTGCAACGCGAACCCGACCCCGGCGGGCGTGCCTACTGGAACGATCAGATAAGCCAGCGTGGAACCGCTGCCGTCGCCTGGGATCTGATCGAATCGGCAGAGGCGCGGGCCGACGGCTATGGCATCGTCTCCGCGTTCCAGTTCGTGTTCGGGCGCGTCCCCGATGTGGAAGGTTTCGCCTACTGGAAAGATGTGCTGGAGGATGACCATGGCGTCCCGGTCCTCATCGCCTCGCTGTTCACCTCCGACGAGTTCCTGCAGAGCCCGGCCGCCTCTGATCGCGGTGCGTTCGTCACCGATCTGTACCGCAATGGCCTGGGCCGTGAACCGGATGCCGCGGGCCTCCTGTACTGGGTCAACAGCGGCTTGAGCTATCCGGAGCTCGTGACCACGTTCATGACGTCCTGGGAGTGGCTGGAGCGCGCGAGCACCAAGATCGGTGAGTTCTACGACGATGTGAACAACGACACCCAGGATTACGAAGGTTCGCTCTTCGATGTGGACGTGCCGGTGATCACGAGCATCGGCGGTGCGCAGCCGGGCGAAGGCCAGATCGAGCCGCAGTCTGAGTTCGCCGGCGAAGGCCGCCCGGGCCACACGGTCATCCTGCTGATTGACGGCGTCGAGCACGGACGGGCCGTGGTCGATGAGAACGGGAACTGGGTGCTGACGCCCGACGAGACAATCGCGACGGGTGAGCGCAATGTCACCGTCGTGGCTGAGGATGCGCTCGGCGAGCGCAGCGACCCCTCCGATGAGATCTCGGTGGTGGTCGGCGCAGATGATACTGACGCCGATGCAGATGCAGATGCAGATGCAGATGCAGATGCGGATGCCGATGCCGATGCTGACGCTGATGCGGATGCCGACGCAGATGCTGATGCGGATGCCGACGCAGATGCTGATGCGGATGCCGACGCAGATGCTGATGCGGATGCCGACGCAGATGCTGATG
>Ga0075364_10001253_pt1 | contig 13636 bp, 10 predicted proteins | sample EndMetdeltDD1764_FD_71517 | JGI IMG/M metagenome (GOLD analysis project Ga0075364, IMG submission 71517) | Populus endosphere microbial communities from Tennessee, USA - Endosphere MetaG P. deltoides DD176-4 | ecosystem: Host-associated > Plants > Roots > Endosphere | place: USA: Tennessee... | reverse complement strand
TTCCTCAATACCGACGATAATTCCGTCGATTATTTCGATCAGGACGGCAAGAGCATCCGCCAGTTCCTGCTGCGCAATCCGGTTCCGAACGGCCGTTTCACATCCGGTTTCGGCATGCGCCGTCACCCGATCCTCGGGTATTCGCGCATGCATACCGGCGCCGACTGGGCAGCGCCGCGCGGCACGCCGATCATTGCCGCCGGCAGTGGTATCGTTGAAAAGGCCGGTTGGGACAGTGGTGGATATGGCAACCAGACGCTGATCCGTCACGGCAATGGTTATGTTTCCTCCTATAACCACCAGAGCGCTATCGCCAAGGGCGTGCGTGAAGGGGCCCGTGTCACGCAGGGTCAGGTCATCGGTTATGTCGGAACGACCGGTCAGTCGACCGGCTCGCACCTGCATTACGAACTGATCGTCAACGGCGCCAAGGTGGACCCACTGAAAGTGCGCCTGCCCGGCGGAAAATCGCTGGATGGCAAGGCGCTCGCCAAGTTCGAGCAGGAACGCAAGCGTATCGACGCACTTCTGAACCCCAACGGTCAGCCGGCCGATCAGGTTGCCAGCCGGTAATTCGGCGCGATTTACAAATATCCGGCACTTTCGCATATTCTAGACCGGCAGCTTTGCCGTGAGGAACGATGCCATGCCTGATACTGATGGTGATTTTTCCAGCGATGTCGCCTTCACACCGGCGGTGAAGGCCGTGCAGGCCCGAAAAGGGTCACGCCGCGCCTATGCACATATGGAGGAAGGCGGCTCCTGGCAGACGAAAATTCCGGAAAATCTTAAGGTATTCATCGAAAGCCGCGTGAGCTTTTACCTCGCCACCGCCAGCGCCGATGCGCAGCCCTATATCCAGCATCGCGGCGGCCCGCCGGGCTTTTTGAAAGTGCTCGATGAAACGACACTCGGTTTCGCCGATTTCTCTGGCAACCGGCAATATATCACGCTCGGCAACCTCTCGGAAAACCCGAGGGTACAACTGTTCCTGATGGATTACGCTCACCGCCGGCGCATAAAGATCTGGGGTACCGCAAAGGTGGTCGAAAACGATGCCGAACTGATCGCAAAGTTTGCTCCTCCCGATTACGGTGCGCGCATCGAACAGGCGATCCTGATTTCCGTCAGCGCCTGGGACGTCAACTGTCCGCAGCATATTCCGCAGATGCTCGAAGCGGAGGCGGTGGAAGCTGTACTGGCGCAAAAGGACCGGCGAGTTGCCGAACTGGAGCGCGAGGTCGAAAGATTATCGCGGAAATAGAATCTCGCATCAGCCATCCACATGACTGACGGCGTGTTTTACGGCTTCCGCTTCCTGTCGTACCCAATCGATGAACAGTACAGCCGAAGCGCTCAAACCTGTGCCGGATCGATGGATCACACTGTAATTGGTGTCCGCGACCAGCGTTCCGACGGCCGCTTTCACCAGATGGCCTGACGTAATTTCGTCAGCCACCAAAATGGTGCGCAACAGGGCAAACCCTTCGCCACGCCGGCAAGCTGCCAGCATGTCCTCAAACGTATCGAACATGACCGGGTCGGCCAGATGAGAGTCGAGCCAACTTTCGTCATTGCGGCCGAACAGTTCCGATGTCCAGCGACACCAGTTCAGGCTGACATGATAGGCACCTTCATGCGACAGAAACGGCGCAACGGCAAAAGCCCGCCTGTTGGGTAGCCGTTTTTTCAGCGCCGGTGAGCACACCGCAAATTCGTCGTCTGAGGAAAGAGTGAACCCCTCCTCTCCCGCCATGGGACGCCCCAAACGGATCTGGATATCCGCATCCTCGTCCAGAACGGCATTGCGACGATAATCCTGGCTGATGCGCAGGGCAATTTGCGGATGCGCAGCGATAAAAGCGTCTATCCGGCGGGCGAGCCAATGGCGGTAAAGCTCGGGAGCGACAACCACATGCAGGTCAGGCCGACCGGATTGCGGTCGCGCCGCCTCGATCAGGTCCGACAGGCTATGAAGATTATCTCGCAATCCGGCCGCCAGCACTTGCGCTTTGGCCGTTGGCTTTAACGTCTTTCCTGACCGCTCGAACAGCCGATCTCCCAGAAACCGTTCCATCTGCGCGATGTGATGGCTGACGGCACTTTGCGTAAGATTGAGCCGAAAAGCCGTTTTGGTGACATTGCCGCTTTCCACCACGCCAATGAAGGATGTCAGCACTGGCCAGGGCGGCAGACCACGCCGCATCCACCGATTTTCATCATGATCTGAATGATCAGACTTCGTTTCCATCGGCCCATTTGCCTCCGCAAAATAAGGGAAACCCTGTTTTGAGACGGAGCCGGATTATGAAGCTTCTTGATGAATTTTGGCAATGGTGCCTGAGCCGTCTTCCGTGGCGTAGGTGTCGCAGGCCTGAAATACCGCCTTTTCTACTGGATGACGTCAATATCGATTCATCCTTTGAAAAGCAGGGATGGCAATGGTTCAGGTAGGCACGCGCACGGGAAACAAAAAGACCGCGCCAGTCGCCCGGCGCGGTCCAATCTCGATTACAGTTCCGCAGCTTTACGCCGCTTCGCTCAAACTGCCCTTGACGCGTAACAACAGCCGGTCGGTGCCCGATGTCACCTTGACCGTCGAACCGTCCGGGATCTTGCCGCCTAGAATGTCTTCGGCCAGCGGGTCCTGCACGAACTTCTGGATCACCCGCTTTAGCGGACGTGCGCCATAAACCGGGTCATATCCCTTGTTGGCCAGCCAGATGCGGGCTTCCTCGTCCAGTTCCAGTTCGATCTTGCGATCGGCCAGAAGCTTCAGCAGGCGCTGCAGCTGGATATCGACGATCGCACCCATGTCATCGCGTTTCAGGCGATGGAACAGGATGATGTCATCGACACGGTTCAGGAACTCCGGCCGGAAATGGCCGCGTACCTGCGCCATCACCAGTTCGCGCACGCTGTCGCTGTCGTCGCCATCCTTCATCTGTGTCAAAAACTCCGAACCGAGGTTCGAGGTCATGATGATGATGGTGTTCTTGAAGTCGACCGTACGGCCCTGTCCGTCCGTCAGGCGGCCGTCATCCAGCACCTGCAGAAGAACGTTGAACACATCCGGATGCGCTTTCTCGATCTCGTCGAACAGCACGACCTGATAGGGTTTGCGCCGGATCGCTTCGGTCAGCGCACCGCCTTCATCGTAACCGACATAACCCGGAGGGGCGCCGATCAGCCGCGAGACGGAGTGCTTTTCCATATATTCCGACATGTCGAGGCGCACCATCGCGGTCTCGTCGTCGAACAGAAAGCGCGCCAGCGATTTGGTCAACTCGGTCTTGCCGACACCGGTGGGGCCGAGGAAAATGAACGAGCCGATCGGCCGGTTCGGGTCCTGCAAGCCGGCGCGCGAACGGCGAACCGCACGCGACACGGCCTGAACCGCATCACCCTGGCCGACGACGGACAAGGCCAACTCGTCTTCCATACGCAGCAGCTTTTCGCGCTGGCCTTCCAGCATCTTGTCGACCGGAATGCCGGTCCAGCGGGAAACCACATGCGCGATCGCATCCGGGTCGACCACTTCCTGCACCATGGCATTAGTGGTCGTGTCCTGCGCTTCGGCCTCAGTCAGACGCTTTTCCAGATCGGGAATGACGCCATATGTCAGTTCGCCGGCGCGCTGGAATTCCGCCTTGCGCTGGGCAATCGCCAACTCGTTGCGGGCATCATCGAGCTGTTTTTTCAGATCCGCCGCAAGGCCAAGCTTCTGCTTTTCCGCCTGCCAACGTGCCGTCAGCGCATCCGCCTGTTCCTCCAGCGAAGTCACTTCGCTCTCGAGACGGGTCAACCGGTCAGCAGAAGCGCTGTCGGTTTCTTTCTTCAGAGCTTCACGCTCGATCTTCAGCTGCATGATGCGGCGGTCGAGTTCGTCCAGTTCCTCGGGCTTCGAATCCACCTGCATACGCAGCCGCGATGCAGCTTCGTCCATCAGGTCGATTGCCTTGTCCGGCAGGAACCGGTCGGTGATGTAGCGATTCGACAAGGTCGCGGCGGCAACCAGCGCAGAGTCCGAAATCCGCACCTTGTGGTGCTGCTCGTATTTTTCCTTGAGGCCGCGCAGGATCGAGATCGTGTCCTCGACCGTCGGTTCTTCCACCATGACAGGCTGGAAACGACGGGCAAGTGCGGGGTCCTTTTCCACATGCTTGCGATATTCATCGAGCGTGGTCGCACCAACGCAATGCAGCTCGCCGCGCGCAAGCGCCGGTTTCAGCAGGTTGGACGCATCCATGGCGCCATCGGATTTACCGGCGCCGACCAGCGTGTGCATCTCATCGATGAACAGGATGATATCGCCGTTTTCCGACTGCACTTCGTTCAAGACAGCCTTCAGGCGTTCCTCGAACTCACCACGATATTTTGCACCGGCAATCAGCGCGCCCATGTCGAGCGCCATCAACTGCTTGTCCTTGAGGCTTTCCGGCACGTCGCCATTAACGATACGCAGCGCCAAACCTTCGGCAATCGCCGTCTTGCCGACGCCGGGTTCACCGATCAGGACCGGATTGTTCTTGGTGCGGCGCGACAGGACCTGAATGGTACGGCGGATTTCATCGTCACGGCCGATCACCGGGTCGAGTTTTCCCTCGCGCGCATCCGTGGTCAGGTCACGGGCATATTTCTTCAGTGCGTCAAAACCCTGTTCGGCATTGGCGCTGTCGGCTGTACGGCCTTTTCGCAAATCGTTGATAACCTGATTGAGGCCTTGCGCCGTCAAACCCGCCTTTTTCAGGCTGGCAGACGTCGAGGCCGAGCTTTCGATGAGAAGCGCAAGCAGCAGGCGTTCGACAGTGACAAAACTGTCGCCAGCCTTCTTGGCGGCATCTTCCGCAGTGGAAAACACGCGCGCAAGCGGTTGCGAAAGATAGATCTCGCCATTGCCGCCGGAAACTTTTGGCAGTTTCGAGAGTGCGGCGTCATTGGCAATACGCGCTTCCTTGGCATTGCCGCCGGCGCGTTCGATCAGTGACGACGCCATTCCCTGGTCGTCGTCGAGCAGCACTTTCAGCACATGTTCGGGAGAAAACTGCTGGTGGCCGTCGGAAAGCGCCTGTGTCTGGGCAGACTGCAGGAAACCGCGCACCCGTTCGGAATATTTTTCGATGTTCATTCTTCATTACCTCCTGAAGTCGCCTCGCCCGAAAAGGCACGAAACGACGGTTGGAACCGGGCTCCCGATTGCGGCAAGCCCCAAAACCTTGATCTCGGCTTCGATGAAAATATGGGAGCGGTTTTTGCGGTTTTAAAGAGAGCAGCGTGGAGGATTTTGAGCCCGCGGAAACAGTCTTGCAGCCGCAGCCTCTCACGGCCCCGTGATACATGCATCACAAATAGATGACATGCCATTTTGTCGCAGCAATTGCGTACCTAAATGACAAATGTGAAGTTCGGCACCGTGTTCTGCATGATGCCTGGGGGTGAACGTCACGCGTATCATCTAGAGGTAACCACCATGTCGGAAGACAAGACCACACAGCTCATCGATATCTTCAAGACCCTGATCCACGACCACGGCCTGCCGCAGGGCGTCGAACATATCAGCGATCCCGAATTCCAGGCATTTGCGCAGGCTCATGTCGACGAGTTCGACGAAGCGCGCGACGAGTGCGAAAGCCACTCGACACTGTTCTAATGTTTATGCCCGGACGGAATTTCATCCGCCCGGGCACTGAATTCTTCCGGCAGGCAAGGCAGAAGCGCCGCCTCCCCCTCCCAAAAATCTTATTCGGCAGCTGCTTCCAGCACGCGCGCAGCATAACCCGCGGCAAGCTTGTCCACTTCAGCCTTGGAGCCAAAGATCACCGGCACGCGCTGATGCAGGCCGGTCGGCTCGATATCGAGGATTTTTGTCGCGCCAATAATCGCTTCGCCACCGGCGGCTTCCACCAGAAGACCGATCGGATTGGCTTCATAAAGCAAGCGCAGACGTCCGCCCGATGCCGGCTTGTTGCGATCCGCCGGATAGAGAAACACACCACCGCGATTAAAAATCCGGTGCGTATCGGCCACCATAGAACCCACCCAGCGCATGTTGTGGCCGGTGTCGATAGCATCCTCGATATAGGCAGAAACCACATCGTCCCAGGAGGCGCGACGTGCCGCGTTGATCGCAAACTCTTTCGCCTCCGGCACAATTTTCGCATCCGCCGTGGTCAACACATAAGTGCCCTCGGCATTCAGCGTAAAGATCTGCACGCCCTTGCCGCCCCCATTGACGATGGTCAGCACCAATGTCGTCTGCGGGCCATAAGCCGCGTAACCGGCCACCAGCTGGTGACGGCCACTCTTCAGGATATCGGCAGCGGTCTTCGCCTCGATCACCGAAAAGATCGTTCCAACGGTGACATTGACATCGAGATTGGACGAACCGTCGAGCGGATCGAAGATAACCGCATATTTCCCATCCGCATGGATCGCCACTTCCGCATCAAGCTCCTCGGATACGGCAAAGGAAACGGAAGGCAGCTTGCGGCAGGCGTCGAGAATGATGTCGTTGGAAAGGATGTCGAGCGGCTTCTGCGTTTCGCCCTGCACATTGGTCTCTTCGGTCGCACCTGTCAGCCCGTCGAGTGACGATGTTTTCAGAGTGTCCGAAATCGTTCTGGTGGCCTGCGCAATCTCACGGATCACAGCAACCAGATCGTCGCTCAGCCCCGCGTTTTTCTGGCCTTCAAGAAAGGTTTCGAACGTCGTCATCGGCAGCTCCTCATCAGGTAAATTGGGTTGTGCAACAGCGTAATGAAATTGCGCACCGCGGTAAATATCCGTCGCTATTCGGTAAATTACATAGCGCACTGCAATATGACGGAAATGGGAGAACGCGGGATTTTGAATGCAATCGCTCGCGCGTCTCAATACACCAGCAATCAAAAGAGGCAGTGAACAACCGTGCGGGCGAATGCCGACAACGAAAGACGATATTAACGGGGCGAGAGCAGAGACGACAATCGCCCGTTTTCTCTTATACTGAGGACCGGCTCGGAGACGTCTTCATTGTTGAATACGGCATCGGCGCTCGATGCAGGCATACATATGCTTTCATACAGCCTGTAGGCCGGCTGATATCGAATGGAATAGAGTTGGCGGGCGGCCTCTAATCCGCCCAGAAGCCGGATATCTCGCGCGACCCCGCGTTGTTCGGAAGTTATCTCCGTGGTTTCGATGAAAATCGTCAAGTCCCAGTTTTCAGCCAGCTCGGGACGCTGCAAGAATGTACCATCGACGATCAGAATGGCGTCAGCAGAGGCCATCTTTGGCCTCTCTTCGATGGCGCAATCATTGAGAAGATCGAAGGAGGCCGTTCGATACTCACGATTGCCACCCTCGCCCAGTGGCAAAAGGAGCAACGAATTGATTGCATCGAGATCGCGGGCGTCATGATAATAACCTTCGGCCGAATGTCGCCCTCTGGCATATCGTTCAGCTTTTGGCCGATGGAAGCCGTCAATCGACGTTCGAATGACATCGCGACCTTGAGCCATCAGCTGTCCGGCAAGTTCATCCGCGAGCGTTGTCTTTCCCGAGGCGGTTCGTCCGTCGACAGCAACGCGTATCGGCCGAGTTGACCGGATCGATGCGATTGAGCTTGCAAGCGATTTCAGGACTATGTCACGGGTCGAATTGGGCAAGGCAAATTCCTTCTTCAAATCAAGCCGGTGTCTATGCGTCGTCTTTTACAGTTTCACGTCACCGCGACTACATTGGTGCAATCCGCCCCTCCCTTCCCAAAACAAAAAAGCCGCCCCAACCGGGACGGCTTTTCTCATTTCATCTCGGCGAAATCTTACTCGCCGGCAACGTCAGCCAGTTCAGGCTTGGCTTCACCGTCAGTGCCTTCGGCACCCTCGGCAGCCTTACGCGGCTGGCGGCGCGGGCGGGCGGCAGCCCGGCGACGCGGGGTCGCCTGTGCTTCTGCCTCTTCGGCTGCCACTTCGGCCGGAACGCCTTCGATCACCGGCTGCGGGCCGCTGCCGTCGTTGACTTCCGCTGCAACAGGTGCCTGCTCGCGCGGCTGACGCGGCTGACGCGGCTCGCGGCGCGGACGGCGCTCGCGCGTCGTCTCAACACGCGGCTGATCGTCCACCTCGGTTGCTGCAACCTCTGGAGCAACACCTTCCGGTGCCACATCGGCCTTGGCTTCCGCCACAACTTCATTGTTGCGTTCCTGGCGATTGCCACGGTTGTTGTCGCGGTCCTGACGATCGCCGCGGTTTTCGCGGTTGCCACGGTCATCGCGATTGCCGCGTTCCTGACGGTCACCACGGTTACCGCGGTCGTCACGATTCCGGTCGCGGTTCTGATTCTGCTCGCGATTATTGTCGCGGTTTTCGCGCGGCTGCTGGTCGATGACCGGCTGTGCGCCCGTAACTTCGTCGTAATCGTTACCGTCGATGTCGTCGCCGTCGCGATCGTCCTGACCGTTATAGTCCTGACGTTCCTGACCCTGGAAACGTTCCGCCATCTGCGCCTGTGCGGCGGCAATGATGCGGTTATAATGTTCGGCATGCTGCAGATAGTTTTCTGCAATAACACGGTCACCGGAGCTCATGGCGTCACGGCCGAGTGTCGAATATTTTTCGGCAATATGCTGCGCGGTACCACGGATTTTCACATCCGGACCTGAGCTGTCATATGTGCGCGTCAGCGGGTTCTGGCCCTTGCGGTTAAAATTGTTACCGCCGCCGCCACCACCGCCATTATTGTTATTACCGCGCCCTCGACCACGCTTATTCTGCTGTTGTCCTGGCCTCATCGATCTTTCACCTGAATTCTCTGTTCTTGCTGATAAAAGGGCCACGCTGGCCATACCGGCCACGCGCCGGACCAAGGCTTCACTGGCGGCATGCAGGCGTCATCGCCTTGCTGCTGCATGTGAAGGTCGGTTTGTCTGATCACGCATCAAGATTGGACCAACCCTCGAAGCTCTCCAAAAAGAGCCGAACTCCGGTTGATTCTGAACCCGAACGATAACTCGTTCATCCCCAGTCGCCTGATGTGTGATCCGAACCTAGCTCGCTTCCTACGGAATTCCAAGCCTTTTCTTTCGCTTGTGCAAAACCTGCTAAGTCTCGCACAAGCTTTGTTATTCGGCTGTCATGCTTTTGCTTGGGCCTGGTCTTTGGACATGTCTTGCGAATTGTCACGCAGAACCAGAACACGATCGTTTCCGCCGTAATCACGCACGGCATCGATCAGGTCAAAACCCTTTGATTTAAAAATCCCGGCGACCGTTTCCTTCTGGTCATAGCCGATTTCCAGACCGATCACGCCGCCCGGTTCCAGAAACCCGCGAGCACCGTCTGCTATGTCACGATAAGCATCCAGCCCATCCGGGCCACCATCCAATGCTGCAAGCGGGTCGTAATACCGAACATCCGGCGCAAGATCGGGAATAACATCCGATCTAATATAGGGAGGATTTGACACGATTATGTCGAAACGTCCCTCAATCTTGTCGAACCAGCGGCTTTCCTTTGTCGAAAACCGGTCCGCGATACCATTCAGGTGGGCATTGGCGGCAGCCGTATCAAGGGCATCGCGCGAAATATCGCTGCCGACAGCCTTCAACTGCGGCACGGCCTTCACCAGCGAAAGCGCAATTGCGCCGGTACCCGTGCCCATGTCCAGCAACCGCACGTCACCCTTTTCCGCAGCGATCTTCTGCACATAAGGCAACATCGCCTCCACCAGCGTCTCGGTGTCGGGCCGCGGCTCCAGCGTTTCCACGGAAAGCTTCAGCGTCAGTCCGAAAAATTCGCGGGAGCCCAGAATGCGGTGCACCGGCTCATTTCGAACCCGCCGCTCGATGGCATCGCCGATCCTTGCCGTCTCGGCTAGCGTCAGCAGACGTTCGCCTCCGGTAAAAACCTCCGTGCTCGAAAGATCGAGCAACCCGCCGATCAGGTAACGCGCCTCGAAGGCCGCATCGCCAAGGCCCGCCTCGGCAAACCGCCGCTTGGCGGCCATCACCGCTTCACCGAGATTTTTCATCGCATCTTATCCCTGGCGCTCGCCCAGCTGCGCCAGCTGTCCCGCCTGATAATCGGAAATCAGCGCATCGACCATTTCGTCGATTTCACCCTCGATCATCCGGTCCAACTTGTAGAGCGTCAGATTGATGCGGTGATCGGTCACGCGCCCCTGCGGAAAATTGTAGGTGCGGATGCGCTCGGAACGGTCACCGGAGCCGACCTGGCTCTTGCGGTCGGCAGAACGTTCGCTGTCGGCCTTCTGGCGCTCCATGTCGTAAAGCCGCGTGCGCAGAACCTGCATCGCCTTGGCGCGGTTCTGGTGCTGCGATTTTTCGGCACTGACGACGATGATACCGGTCGGCAAGTGGGTCACACGCACGGCCGAGTCCGTCGTATTGACGTGCTGACCACCAGCACCCGAGGCACGCATCGTGTCGATGCGGATATCTTCGGGGCGGATTTCGATATCGATCTCTTCGGCTTCCGGCATCACCGCAACGGTGGCGGCAGACGTGTGGATGCGTCCCTGCGTTTCGGTATCGGGCACACGCTGCACACGGTGCACGCCACTTTCGAACTTCAGTTTGGAAAACACACCGCGCCCGGTCACGTTGGCGATGATTTCCTTGTAACCGCCCGCTTCACCTTCGCTTGCGGAAAGCACTTCCACCTTCCAGCCATGCGTTGAGGCGTACCGGTCATACATGCGAAAAAGGTCGCCAGCGAAAAGCGCCGCTTCATTGCCGCCGGTACCGGCGCGGATTTCAAGGATGGCGCTGCGTTCGTCGGCAGCATCCTTGGGCAGAAGCAGGATCTGCATTTCCTGCTCCAGCGCCTCGACCCGCTCTTCCGCTTCCGGCAGTTCCATTTCGGCAAGTTCACGCATCTCGCGATCGGTCGCCTTGTCGGCGAGCAACGCGCGCAAATCCGTTTCTTCGGAAACGGCCTTTTCATATTCACGAATTTTTCGAACCACCGGCTGCAGCTCGGAATATTCGGATGCCAGCTTCACATAGACGTCGGCCGCCGGGCCTTCCGACATGCGAGTCTCGATCTCGGCAAACCGGCGTTCCAGTTCGCGCATCTTTTCGACGGGCAGTTTTGCCAAGCGTCAGAACTCCAGAAATAAATCCCGGCCCGAAAAGCGGGTCAAACGGGAATGTTATGTTCCGCCGCAAAGCGCAGCAGGATCTCGCGCGTCGTTTCGCTCGACAGCGCATGGTCGTCAAGTGCCGCGTTCAGCGTGTCGGCCAGCTTGCCGGCATCCAGCCCCAGAAGCATGGCCTTTACCGGGCCGATTGCGGTCGGTGACATCGAGACGGATCGGAAACCCAGCCCGATCAGCGCCATGGCAGACAACGGCCGCCCGGCCATTTCACCGCACAGGGTCACCGGCGTGTTGTTGCGCTCGCCGGCACGCACGATATCGCGCAGCACCCGCAGGAACGGCTTGCCGAGATTGTCGAACCGGTCGGAAACCCGCGAATTGCCGCGATCAACCGCCATCGTGTACTGGAACAGGTCGTTGGAACCGACAGATACGAAATCCACCGCCGCCATCAGTTCGTCGATCTGCCACATCAGCGACGGCACTTCCAGCATGGCGCCGAACTGCAGCTTTTTCGGCAGGCCATGGCCATGCTTGGAAAGATGCTGCACTTCCTTCAAAAGCAGGTCGCGCACCGCATGGATTTCGGCGACTTCCGTCACCATCGGCACCATCATTTTCAGTTCAGAACCGGCGGACGCGCGCAGCAAGGCGCGCAACTGGGTGCGCAGCAAGCCAGGCCGATCAAGCGACAGGCGGATCGCCCGCCAGCCCAAGGCCGGGTTTTCTTCCTCATGGGCACGGAAATACGGCACCACCTTGTCGCCGCCGATATCGAGCGTACGGAACGTCACCTGCCGCCCGGCCGCCTGTTTCAGCACGGCGCGGTAAAACGCTTCCTGCTCTTCCAGCTTCGGCATGTTGGAAGCGATCATGAACTGCAGTTCGGTGCGGAACAGGCCGATACCTTCGGCCCCCGATTCGGAAAGCTGCGGCAGATCCACCATCAGGCCGGCATTCATCTGCAGGCCAATACGTTTGCCGTCACGCGTCATCGGCTCGACATCGCGCAGCGCCCGGAACTGTTCCTGCCGGCGAGCACGCAGCTTTACCTTTTCCGCATAGGCATTCTGCATGTCGACCATCGGACGGACATGCACCTGACCGTCGTCGCCGTCGATGATCACGTCATCGCCGTTTTCGGCCAGCGCCACCACGCCAGCTGTCTGACCGACAACTGGAATGCCCATGGCGCGGGCAACGATCACCACATGACTGGTTACCGCGCCATCTTCCAGCACCAGACCACGCAGGCTCTGGCGCGGATAATCCAGCAGTTCGGCAGCACCCATGGCGCGCGCCAGAACGATGGCATCGTTCGGAAAACCGTTTTCGAAATCGCGTCCGGCAAATCCAGTCAACTGGCGCAGCAGCCGGTTGGCGAGATCGTCGAAATCATGCATGCGCTCGCGCAGGTAAGGATCGGTCAGGCGCATCATGCGCGCCTTGGTGTCGCTCTGCACCTTCTCGACCGCCGCTTCCGCCGTCAGGCCGTTGCGGATCGCTTCTTCCATGCGCCGCACCCAGCCCTGATCGTGGGCAAACATGCGGAATGCTTCCAGCACCTCGCGATGCTCACCTTCCTGGCTCACATCACGGCGCTGCAACATGTCGTCGATGGAGATACGCAGAGAACCGAGCGCATGAACAAGACGCTCGATTTCCTTGTCGGCATCTTCGTTCAGAAGATTGGTCACGACGATGCGCGGCTCGTGCAGCACCACCTGGCCAAGCCCGATGCCCTCGTTATAGGCGTCACCGTCAATCGACACCGCGCGGGTCAGATCGAGTTCGAGACCGGGGGCTGTAATCTTTTTCAGTTCTCCGGTCGCGATCATCTCGGCGATTACCATTGCAGTCGTCTCGAGCGCTTCCGTTTCGTCTTCACGGTAATTGCGCTGCGCCTTGTTCTGGACGACGAGAACGCCCAAAGTACGGCCGGCCCGCAAGATAGGAACGCCGAGGAAGGAATGGTAGATCTCTTCACCGGTTTCCGGCAGATAACGGAAAGCCGGATGCGACTGCGCATCGGAGAGATTGAGAGGCTGCGCGGAAGCGGCAATCGTGCCGACCAGGCCCTGGCCCATTTTCAGCTGGGCAAGGTGGACGGCATCCTTGTTCAGGCCTTCGGTGGCATACAGTTCCAGCACGCCGTCGGAGCGCAGGACATAGACGGAACACACTTCCGCCACCACATTGCTGGCAATCTGGCGAACGATGCGATCGAGCCGATCCTGTGGCTCGAGCGGTTCCGCCATCAACTCACGCAGGCGCTTCAACAGAACCCGCGGACCTGCCGATAGATCTCGCGTCGGCATGCTTGCTCCCGAAAACAGGTACCCTACCCCCCGGAAGCGGCCGCGCCTTTAAATGTCAGGCGCGGCGAACCGGTTCACGATCAATTCTTATCGAGACCGTAAGCGGAATGCAAAGTGCGAACGGCAAGTTCGGAATATGCACCGTCGATCAGGATCGAAATCTTGATTTCTGACGTCGTAATGGCCTTGATGTTGATGCTTTTTGCGGCAAGTGCCTTGAA